>WUUC01159167.1_pt1 | contig 20573 bp, 3 predicted proteins | sample 6278441 | NCBI WGS metagenome assembly WUUC01 (sample SAMN13675441, study PRJNA597444) | soil metagenome | isolation source: soil | place: USA: Washington | collected 2017-10
CAAGCGCATTCGCGAACTGCGATCTTGGCAGAGATCGCTGCTGCTGCCGAGATTCAGTTACGCGGCACGCAGACGACGCGGACCGTGCGTCAAGGGATCCGCGGACGCGTCGGAGGAGCAAGAGGCCCGGCTGGGGTCGCTCTGCGACCGCCGACGTAGGACACGCACTGGCTTTCACTCTCGAATCCGTAGTCCCGAAAGCCGGAGTTCGCGCACTCGTTCTGACTGTTGACGACCGCATCCGCAATCATGCGTGCCAGCCCATTGAAGCTTTTCACCGGGCTCCACGCGTGCCTCGCAATTACCAGACGATGGGAAGGCATGATCAGGATCGTCTGCCCTTCCGCCCCGCTCATATAGTACGTATCACGCGGCAGGCCCGAGGCCGCAGTGGCAAGCCAGAAAAAGGCGCCGTATCCCGGATTCGCAGGCGAAGGTGTCGATACGAATGTGTCCCAGCCCTCGGGAAGAACGCGCTTGCCGTTGAACACACCACGTTGCTGATAGAGCAGGCCAAGCCGTGCCCAGTCCCGAGTACTCGCGTACGTGTGACCCTGGAAAATAAAATTTCCGAACGGGTCGGGCTCAATCACGAAGGTCCGCGCTCCAATCTTGTCGAAGAGTGCACGCTGGGGAAACGCCAGCCAGTCGATGCTGTACTGGTTCTCGACGATGTCGCGCAGGATTTTCGCGACCGCCATCACGTCGCAGTTGAGATATCGGTTGACCGTTCCCGGTATGAAGCGAAGGGGCACACTGATTGACGCCTGCACGGCGTTCACGCCGTCGTTGTAGCCGATTGAATGGTGGTTTTGCGGAGTGAAGTGGAGAGGATCCGTCTGGTCGAAGTTGTTGCAGGCCAGTCCGCCGGACATGTTCAGCAGGTGCTTGATCGTAATGACACTGCGCGCGTCGGGCGCTTTCCATTCCGGGATTGCTGCCGGATCGGTCACCTCGAGGTGACCGTCACCGGCGACCACCCCGACAAGGGTCGCGGCTATGCTCTTACCCGCGGAAAAACTCAGATTGCGCGTACTGATGTCATAGCCCTGGCCGTACCGCTCACCGACAATCAGCCCGTCATGCAGTACGACCCACCCGCGCTCCCCCTTCTCGGGGTTGTTGTCCTGGAACGCCTGGTCGAGCGCGGCCAGGACCTTCGCCTGATTGATGCCCACGACCTTCTTACCGTCTAAACGGTCGCCCATCGGCCATGGCATCGCAGTCGCGGAGGGCAGGTTCGGCGGCGCGCTCATCGGATCGAAGAACACCTGGTCCTCTCCGGCCGGAAGCATCGTGCACCCCTGAGAACCATTGAAGACCGCGGTGCGGGGCGGTGCCGGATATCTTCCCAGGGTGACGCGTTTTCCTTCGGTGTCGATGCGCACGTCGACCTTGTGCCAACGCCACCACGCATTGAGCCCCTCCCAGCGCACAACATCGCCGACCGCCATCGCTTGCGCAGGGGTACGGCCAACGACGAAGATGGCCGAGCACAACTGCTTGGCGTTTCGAACCAGCGCCATTGACAGCTGCTGGGCGAAGTCGTCCCTGTCCTCGTTCAGCTGGGCGTGAGCAGGAAGCGAGAGGCCGACGGCGCAGGCCATAGCGACTCCCAGGCGTGCGGAGGCCGATGTGCGGCTCCCCCGCCCTGAACCGTTTCCCCCACTCATCGGCATCTGCTCCTCCCGTTGCGTCGAAGGTTCACGATAGTCAATCTCTGTGCCGTCCCGCCAGCACTTTCCGAGTCCTCCAGACCGCCGGCGACCTGCCGCGGTTGTGGAGGAATATCGCCATCGCCTCAACGGACGGCTGATGTTCGACGCGCCTCAATTTCCACCATACTCGCCTTACATTCACGAACTAGGGGCGGCAGAAGACAGGTTTCATTCGAGCTACCGGCACGACGAGCCTGCAAGCAATCTGACGCGGGCGACGAACAACTTGGCCGAGCATGCAGGGCGATTGGCAAGTCGAGAGCGGCTCGCTCTTCTCTGCTAGGATGGCGCACCGCTCCCTGTACGTCGGCCCTCGACAATCGGGTGAAACATGGCGCATCCAGCAGGCAGATCTGGACAAGGACATTCTTCTGGCGAGAGCCGGCCCGCGGGGCCGTCCGGCGCGGCATCTGCGCCGGCGCTGACTGTCCCGAAAGGCGGGGGCGCGATTCGTGGCATCGGCGAGAAATTCGGGGCGAACCCCGCAACCGGCACCGCGTCGGTCAGCATTCCGATTGCAACCTCGCCCGGCCGCTCCGGGTTCGGGCCGCAGCTCTCGCTTTCCTACGATTCCGGCGCGGGTAACGGGCCGTTCGGGTTCGGCTGGGCACTTTCCCTGCCGGCCATTACCCGCAAGACGGACAAGGGTCTGCCTCGCTACGAGGAGGGTGGCGCAGCGGACGCGTTCGTCCTTTCCGGAGCGGAGGACCTAGTCCCGGTCCCGACACCCACAGGCGTTGCCGACGCGCCCGGCTTCAAGATCCAGCGCTACCGGCCGCGCATCGAAGGACTGTTCGCCCGCATCGAGCGGTGGACCGAGCTGACCACGAGCGACGTTCACTGGCGCACCATCACCCGCGACAACATCACGACGCTGTTCGGCCGGGACAACGACTCGCGAATCTTCGATCCCGCTGACCTCGATCCCCGACATCCCCGGCGCGTGTTCAGCTGGCTGATCTGTCAGAGCCACGACGACAAGGGCAATGCGATCGTCTACCGTTATCAGCCCGAAGACTCGACTGGTGTCGATCAAACCCTATCCCACGAGCACAACCGCTCGGCGGCGATGCGCGGCGCCAATCGATATCTCAAGCGTGTTCTGTACGGGAACACGAGCTCGATGCTCGATGATGCCGATCTGTCGGATACGGGGTGGCTGTTCGAAGTCGTGTTGGACTACGGGGAAGCACACGTCGAGGAGCAGCCGCCGGGCAGTGACGGCGACGCCCGGGTGCGCGCGCGCGGTGCGCCCAACCGTGACTGGCTGGTCCGCCCGGATCCGTTCTCCTCGTACCGCGCCGGCTTCGAAGTGCGCACGTACCGCCTGTGCCGGCGCGTGCTCATGTTCCACCACTTCCCCGCCGAGCTCGGAACCGACGACTACCTCGTTCGCTCGACCGATCTCACCTACAACGAAACCGCTACCGGGTCGTTCCTAACGCAGGTGACACAATGCGGCTACGCCGCGTCGTGGCCGGCTGGTGGTTCTTCGACCGCAATCTATGTCCTCCGGTCGCTGCCTCCGCTCGAATTCGAGTACAGCAAGGCGACCATTCAGGAGCGCGTCGAGGAGGCGACGGCCGAGACGCTCGAGAATCTGCCGCAGGCGCTGGAGGGTCGGTTCCATCAGTGGGTGGACCTGAACGGAGAGGGGCTCTCCGGCCTGCTCACCGAGCAGGCGGGCGCCTGGTATTACAAGACGAACGAAGGCGGCGGTCGATTGGGGGCGCTACAGCCGGTGGTGCCCGCGCCATCGCTCGCGAATCTGGCGGGTGGACGGCAGCAGTTGCTGGACCTTACCGGCGATGGCGCCTTGAATCTCGCAAGTTTCGACGGATCAACCGCCGGTTTCTACGAACGGACGACCGCAGGCGGATGGGACACCTTCCGGACCTTCGCGGCGCTGCCGCGGCTGGACTGGGACAGCGAGAACCTCAGGTTCGTCGACTTGACCGGTGACGGATTTCCCGACGTGCTCATCACAGAAGATGCCGCGCTGCGCTGGCATCCGTCGCTCGGCGAGGAAGGCTTTGGCACAGCGGCGCGCACGCCGCCACCGCTCGACGAAGATCGGGGCCCCCGTCTGGTGTTCGCCGACGGCACACAGTCGATCTACCTGGCAGATCTTTCGGGCGACGGACTGACCGATCTGGTGAGAATCCGCAACGGCGAGGTCTGCTACTGGCCGAATGTGGGCTACGGCCGCTTCGGGGCCAAGGTGACGATGGACGGCGCACCCTGGTTCGATCACCCGGATCTGTTCGATCAGGGTCGCGTGCGCCTGGCCGACATCGACGGATCCGGCACGACCGACATCCTGTACGTCGAGACCGAACGAATCGGCGTCTACCGGAACCTGTGCGGCAATGCGTGGCAAACCCCCGAGTACCTCACCGCGTTCCCTCCGATTCACGATCTCTCGACGGCCGTCGCGGTGGACCTGCTCGGCAACGGCACCGCATGCCTCGTGTGGTCGTCCGGCCTTCCCGGCGACGCGCGGCGCTCGCTGAGGTATGTCGATTTGATGGGTGGCCAGAAGCCGCATCTGCTGGTCGCGGCGATCAACAACCTTGGCGCGGAGACGCGTGTCCGATATGCGCCGTCGACCCGCTTCTACCTGGCCGACCGGCGAGCCGGCCGCCCGTGGGTCACCCGTTTGCCATTCCCGGTCCATGTCGTGGAGCGCGTGGACTCACTGGACCTCGTCAGCGGCAACCGGTTCGTCACCCGGTACGCGTACCACCACGGTCACTTCGATGGCGTAGAGCGCGAGTTCCGCGGCTTTGGCATGGTCCAGCAGTGGGATACCGAAGAATTCTCAGCGCTGGCTGAAACACAGGCCGTCGCGGATGCGACCAACCTCGATGCGGCATCGCACGTGCCGCCGCTGCTGATCAACACGTGGTTCCACACCGGCGCATTCACTGATGGCCACGACATCTCGCGCCAGTACGAGCGCGAATACTGGACGGAGCCTTCGCTGACCGCGGCAGCCGCGGCGGGGATGCGCCTGCCGGACACGCTGTTGCCGACCGACCGTCGTGTTGCCGGCGGCCGCGCGCCGTATACGTTGTCCGACGGCGAGATGCGTGAGGCGTGCCGCGCTCTCAAGGGCAACGTCCTCCGTCAGGAGACGTACGCGATTGATGGCAGCGAACGCCAGAATCGCCCGTACAGCGTTTCCGAGCGGAGTTATACGATCGAGCTGCTACAGCCGACGGGGACCAACCAACACGCCATCTTCTTCACGCATCCGCGTGAAGCGATCGAGTTTCATTACGAGCGAACGACCTTTACGACGGCCGGACTGGAAAGATTCGATCCGCGGGTCAGTCACAGCCTCACGCTCGACGTGGACGACTTCGGCAATTCGTTGCGGTCGGCATCCGTCGCGTACGGCCGCCGGCTTTCGGACGCGGATCTGGAGACGCTGTTCGCCAACGGCGGGTTGACGGGAGTGGCCAAGCCCGTCGACCGCGAGGTCCAGCGGCGCCGGCTCGTGTCGTTCACCGAGAATCGGTTCACCAACCCGACCGATGGCGCGCAAGGGTATCGGGCACCGCTGCCGTGCGAGTCGCGCAGCTACCAGCTGTTCGGCGCCACGCCAGCTGCGACCCTCGCCGGCGGAACGAACCTGTTCACGCTTGCAGAGTTGCGGCAGCGGATCGAGCAGGCGAGCGACGGCGATCACGATCTGTCGTATGAGGATTTCGCCGGCACTGGCGCGGCCGACCCTGCTCCGTGGCGCCGGCCGATCGGCCATTCGCGCGTGCTGTACCGCAGCGACAACCTGGTCGGGCCGGCCGATGGCCTCCTGCCGCTGGGCATGGCCGAACCGCTGGCGCTGCCCGGCGAAACCTACACGCTGGCGTTTCCGGCCGGAATGCTGAGCGCGATCTTTCAGCGCGACGGACAACCGCTGATCCCGAACGAAGCACCGTTGTTGGCGGCCGAGGGCGGCTACGTGCGGTCGCAACAGCACAAGGCGCTGCAGCTGTTCCCGGCGGCCGACCCCGACGGCCAGTGGTGGACACCGGCGGGACGACTGTTCTACTCGGACGTGCCGGCGGTGGAGCTGGCCACGGCGCGCCAGCATTTCTTCCTGCCGCGCCGCTTCCGCAACGCGTGGGGCGCAAGCTCGAACGTCCGCTACGACAGCTACGACCTGCTGCTGCTCGAAACGGTAGATGCGCTGCTCAACCGGGTGACTGCCGGCGAGCGGAGCGTCGACGATGAGATCACCCGGGAGTGCAACGACTACCGCGTGCTTGCGCCATTCCTGGTGATGCAGCCGAACCGCAATCGGAGCGAGGTGGCGTTCGACGCGCTGGGCATGGTGACGGCGCTCGCGGTGATGGGGAAGCCGGAAGAAACTCTCGGCGATCGCATGACGGGTATTGTTCGCGATCTCGGTCCGCTCGCGTTGGAAGATCTCATCGCGGATCCCAGGGCCGCCGCACCGGCGGCGGTCCGGGATGCCGGCGCCCGAGTCGTGTTCGATCTCCACCGGTTCCACCGCACGCGGCTCGCCAACCCCGGCGATTCCTCGCGATGGCAGCCGCCGCTCGCGGTCACCATCTCGCGGGAGACGCACGCGTCCGACCCATCTCCGCCCGGCGGCGTCAAGTTCCAAATCAACGTCTCGTACTCGGATGGCTTCGGCAGGGAAATTCAGCAGCGGATCCAGGCCGAACCCGGGCCGTTGATGCCGGGCGGCGCGACCATCGATCCACGATGGGTCGTATCCGGATGGGCGATCTTCAACAACAAGGGCAAGCCGGTCCGCCGGTATGAGCCCTTCTTCGAGGACACGCTCGTCTTCCGCGGAGGCCGGACGGCGGGTGTCACTTCAATCGTGTTCTACGATCCCGCTGAAAGGATCGTCGGCACCCTGCATCCGAATCATTCCTGGGAAAAGGTGGCGTTCGACCCGTGGAGCCATGCGGCGTGGGACGTCAACGATACCGCTGGAATCTCAGATCCTGGACAGGACCCGCACATCGGCGCGTTCTTCCGGCGGCTCGACGCCGACGAATATCTCCCGACGTGGACCAGTCTCCGCACCAACTCCGCGGCCGCGCTCGCGGCCTGGCCGGGCACGGATCCTCTCGCCGTGCGGCGCCGCACGCTGGAGCGTGAAGCGGCGGAGAAGACGCTGGTTCATGCCGGGACGGCAACGGTGACGTACCTCGATCCTCTCGGCCGGCCATCGCTGACTCTCGCTCACAATCGCCACACGTCGCCGGCCGACGATGAGCGGCACCCGGCGCGCACCAGCCTGGACCTGGAGGGCAATCAACGTGAGGTCCGCGATTCCGAGCACGACCCGGCGGATCCGCTGGACCTTGGCCGCCTGGTGTTGGTCTACGATTACGACCTCGCGGGCAACGCGATCCATCAAGCAAGCTTCGAGTCGGGAGAACGCTGGACGCTGGTGGACGTCGGACGGAATCCGATTCGGCACTGGGACACCCGCGGCCATACGGTCGAAACGGGCTACGACGACTTGCGCAGACCGACCACCGTCCACGTATCCGGTGGCACGGTCGTTCCTGCCGGTCGCCGCGTGCTCGCCGAACGAACCGTGTACGGCGAAGCGCAGGGCACGGCGCTCAACCACCGCGGCAAGGTCTACGAGGTGTTCGATGCAGCGGGCTGCGTCACTCACGACCGCTACGACTTCAAGGGCGGCCTTGAACGAAGCCGCCGGCGGTTGCTGGCCGATTACTCGAGCCAGGTGGACTGGGACCTCGATCCGGTTCTGTTGAGCGAGGAGTTCAGCACGTACACCCGTGCCGATGCGCTGGGACGGCCGGTCCAGTCGATGCCTCCGCACAGCCGCGCCGCCGGCATTGCGGTGATTCAGACGACGTACAACGGTGCGGGACTGCTCGAACGGCTCGATCTCTGGCGTGAGCAGGCGGCTGAGCCGATCGCGCTGCTCGCAACATCCACCGCGACCGATGCCATCGTCACCAACGTCGAATACAACGCCAAGGGACAGCGGACGCGAGTGGAACACGGCAACGGGGTGATTACGACGTTCGTGTACGAACCGACGACGTTTCGCCTGCTGCGGACGGTCACGCGGCGGCCGGGCGGGGCATTCGCTACCGACTGCCCGAACCCGCCGACACCCCTCGAGCTGCCGACACGGCCGTGCGGAGTACAGAATCTGCAGTTCGCCTTCGACCCGGCGGGCAACGTTACCGGCGTCTACGACGATGCGCAGCAGACGATCTATTACAACGGCACGGTCGCGCCGCCGTCGTCGAGGTACCGGTACGACGCGCTGTACCGGTTGATCGAAGCGTCAGGCCGCGAGCACGCGAGCAACGCGATGGCGGATCTGCCGGCGAACCGGCCAGCATGGAAGCCGCACTACGATTTCAACGACTGGACCCGCCGCGGCCTGCCGCGGCCTGGCGACGGGCAGGCGATGGTGCCGTACGTCGAACAGTATACGTACGATAAGGTGGGAAACCTCGAGCAGTTCGCGCATCAGGTTCAAGGCGGGACGGCGGCCCGATGGGTGAGGCGCTACGACTGCCGCGAACCAAGCCTGCTCGAGACCGGCAAGATGAGCAACCGGCTCACTGCCACCAGTCTTCCCGGCGATCCGCCCGCGGGACCCTATTCGGCACGATACCAGCACGACGCTCACGGCAACCTCACGAGCATGCCCCACCTGGCGGTGCTCGAGTGGGACTACCGCGACCAGCTCCACTCCACTCGGCAGCAGGTGATTGCCGCCGCCGCAGCGGCACCGGGCACCGCGCGAAAGACCTGGTACGTGTACAGCGGCGCCGGCCAGCGGATCCGGAAGGTGACGGAGCGATCGCCCGGTAGTCCGGTCGACGAGCGTATCTATGTGGGCGGCTTTGAAATCTACCGCGAGTATGAAGCCGGGGCGGTGGTACTCGAGCGCGAAACGCTTCACGTGGACGACACCGCGCAGCGGGTGGCGCTGGTGGAAACGAAGACGCGCGAGGCCGGTGCCGTCCCTGCGACGCTTCAGGCGCTCACCCGGTACCAGTATTCGAACCACCTGGGTACCGTCGCGCTCGAGCTCGACGCCCAGGCCGAGATCATTTCCTACGAAGAATACTATCCGCACGGAGGGACGTCTCATCAGGCCGGCCGAAGCGTCACGGAGGTCCGGCAGAAGCGCTTCCGGTATACGGGGAAGGAGCGCGACGAGGAGAGCGGCTTCTACTATCACGGTGCGAGGTACTACGCGCCGTGGCTCGGGCGATGGACCAGCTGCGATCGGGGTGTGCCCGGAGAAGGCCTGAACTCTTACTGCTACGTGCGCAACAACCCGGTGGCGTTCCGCGATGGTGATGGGAACAACGCCATACCGGGCACTCCCGAGCAGCACCGCCTCTACGTGAAGATCGTGGAGGACATGCGCAAGCAGGGCCCGGTCGTTCTGAACGCCGGGTCGATGATTCCCGAGGAAGATTCCACGCCAGTGTTGATGGCGCTGCCCGATGGCACGGGTTGGGCGGGACCGCGCTCCAAGGGCGAGCGGATCAAGCAACAGATGGCGCGCGAGATGGCGATCGAGCGAACGCTCAAGACCGGCGCCAACATCGCCGGGGGCCTGGGCGGCGCGCTCGGGTACATGGCCGGCGGCGACAAGGGTTCCGACGTGGGCGCGCTGATCGACACCGGGCTGAGCATTGCGCCCGGGGCCGCGCGATCGATCAAAGACAGGATTCAGAAGGCGCGTCCGCCCGCGCCGAAGCCGAAGAAGGACCCGGACAAGAAGGAAGAAGTTGAAAAGCCCGGAGAAGCGGAGAAGAAAGAGCCTCACCACGAGGACCGGTACGACCCGGAGACGGCCCTCGGGCGACAGCAGGCGAACCTCGACTACAACAGTCGAGAAGGCGCCAGCTTCGAAGCGTTCGCGATGGATCACATCCGCGAAGGCGCGAAGCAGACATATGGCGAGATGTACATGGAGCAGGAGTATCTCGGGGGGTATTTCGGAAGAGGCGCCATCCCGGACGCGCTCGTATGGAGTCGGGACATTCCTGGCGAAATGAACATCATCGTCGACGCCAAGAGCGGCGGCTTGAAAGACGCGCAAACGAGAGTGTTCATCGACTATCTTGCGATACGGGGCCCGGATAGTCCGAACGGCGTCATCGTGTTTCTGATACCCGAGGGAAGAACGCCCCCTCTGTCGAATGCGATCAAGGAATACCTCGCGGACAAGCGGGTCGACCTGGTCTTCCAGGAAGTTCCCGGGTGGACTCCGGAGTATCTGCGGAACAAGAAGCAGTAACCAACCAAGCGACATTCACAGGGCCGAGCGCGGCAGAGCCGTTCGAGGTGCCATGGAGAGACCATGAATGAAGGCGCTCGCTCGCGACCCAAATCGCCCCGGCTGTCCGACTTCGCCGACCTGCCGCTGAACCAGCTGGCCGAACGCGCGCCGCAGGCGTTTCAAGACCTCAAAGGGAAGCTGGCGGCCAGCCGCAGCGCGGTCGTGCTCGCCGCCCTCCGCGGGGCACCGCCGAAAGTCGTCCGCGCAGTGTCGAAAGCACGTCTCGCCGCGCAACCGATCCCTGACAAGAGCTTTGTCGAAGAAATCGTCGACGCGTTGAAGCGCGCGAAGACGCCGCAAACCGTGCTCACGCAAGCGGAAATGGTACTGGACCAGTTGGCGAACGCCGGCCGCCTGCCGGATCCGGGCCGGAGTGTCGCCTTGCTGCGCGATCACCCCGTCACGCGCGATGCGGTCGATCGGGCACGCCTGTCGGCGGTGCTCGATCGAGCCGGCCTGTCCAACGCGCGCATGGCGAAGCTGCGCCCCCGATTCGGCGGCATGGACAGCCTGGGTACGCGCGATCTCGACGCGCTGGTCGACGACGGGACGCTCACGAAGGAAGAAGCCGAACGCATCAACCTGGCGGCGGTGGCCGTCCGGCTGACCGGTTCGACCGGAGCGGCAATCGACGCGGTGTTCAACCTCAAGGAAGAGAGCGGGCGCGAGCCGCGCGTTCGGAAGACCGCCGACCTGGCCGCGCTCGAGACCGGCGATTGGCGTGCGGTGTTCGACGCGTCCGAGTTTGAGCCGCCCCCCGGGTTCACGCGTGACAGCTTCGCGCGTGAGATCACCGATCGGGTTGCACGCGTCCTGCCGACCGACTTCCTGATGCATCGCGCGACAGCGATTCCGCGCGATCTCGTGAAGGTGGTCGAGGACATCGGGACCGCGCGGCGAAACGGCGACAGCAATTCCGCCCTGCGCCTTGCGCGGCGCAACCCCGGCCTGCTCCTGGACGACATCCTGGCGAGCGAGGACAGCACGGAGACCAAGGCCGCGGAGATTCGCCGTCGGGTCGGGCTGATCGCCGATGTCTGGTCGGGCAACCCGGACACGGACTTCCTCACACTGGACTATTCCGTCGACAGCGCCGACCAGGAATCACTCGAGCAGCTTCCGGTGGATCGAGCCGACCGGCGGCTGGTGCTCGATACCTTGAAGGGCCAGCAGCGCGCGTTCCTCACGGCCCAGCATGCGGGCACCGCCATCGAGCTGCTCGATGCCGGGTTCGACGCCGCACGCAAGATCGTTGCGCTGCAGCGCGACGATTTCAGGCAGGCGTCGGGCCTGAGCGACGACCGGAGCCTGGCGGTGTATCGAAACGCCCAGGCCCTGGCGATCGGGGCGGGCGTCAAGGCGATCGCGATTCTGCAGTCGGGCAGACCCGGCGGCGCGCCAGTGGCGCTCCGAACTTCCGCGGCGACCGCTGAGTACCTGGCCCGCATCCCTGGATACGAGACACTTTTCCAGACCTTCGGCTTCTGCGAGTGCGACCGGTGCCAATCGGTGCTCGGTCTGTCTGCGTATTTCGTCGATCTGATGTACTTCGTGGAGAAGAACATCATCGATCGGCCCGAGAACTTCCGCAGCCGGCCCGACCACCCCCTGCATCTGAAGACGCGGCGGCTCGACCTGTGGGACCTCGATCTGACCTGCGCCAACGCCACGGAAGTCGTCGCCTACCTCGACGTCATCAATGAGGTTCTGGAGCTGCACCTCAAGAGCCGGGTCGCGCTGCCGGCGGCCGCCGACATCTGGGAAAGGATCGCCGCCCGGAATCCGAGCTTTTCACTGCCGCTGCACTGGCCGCTCGAGCGGATCGAGACCTATCTCGGCCACTTCAACACGCGTCGCTTCGACGCGTCGGCTGTGTGCCGCGCCGGCGAACCCGCGGAAACGCGTGCCCGGCTCCGCGTGTCCGAGATCGAATACGCGATGATCGCGACGCCCGCGGCGGGCAATTTCAGCCAGCTCAACACGGCGGAGCAGGACTTCCTCTCCAAGCTCTATCCGTCCATCTCGGTCTACGCCAACGGCAGCGTCGAGACGACGGGATTCAGCGTCGTGTTCGTCGCGCAGCTCCTGAAGGCAACCGGCGCTTCGAGAGAGGCGCTCGGCGAGCTGCTGGCCAGCGCGTTCGTTCTTGGAAACACTAGTTTGGAGGTTCGCTCGGGGCGCGCCGGGACCGAGAGCATTCAGAACGACACGGAGATCGTGGAGGGCTTGCGGGCGCAGCACCTCGATCGGCTGCACCGGTTCTTTCGTTTGTCGCGGCGGTTGCCCTGGTCGATCCCGGAGCTGGACCTCGTGCTGGCCCGGCTCATCTCACAAGGTCTGGTGACCGGCCTCGGCGACGACGCCATGCGGTTGATTGCGCGGCTCGTTGGGTTGCAGGAGCGGTTGGGGCTGAGTGCGGTGGAGCTGATCGGCCTGTGGTCCGACTTGCCCAACGAAGCCCCCGAGGGAACGCGGGGATTCTTTGACGCGCTGTTCAACCCACCGCAGTTCAACGACCTCGGACAACCGATTGCGTACGAGGCGAATCCGAACACGTCCTTCCTGCACCCGTCGTTCAACAGCGCGTCACCACCCGCCGGCGGAAATTCGAACCCGCAGGACAACACGCTCGCGCGGCTCCTCAGCGGGCTGCGTGTGACCGACCAGGAGCTCGTGCAATTGCTCACGCTGCTCGCGGTGCCCTTGGGGCTCGATCCGGCGAGTGCGGTGGCCGCGAACCGGCGGCTCCGCCTCTCGATCGGCAATCTGACGCTGTTGTACCGCCACGCGACGCTTTCCCGGCGGCTGAAGCGGTCCATCCCCGAGCTGTTCCAGTTGCTGGACCTCGCCGGCGTTCGCCATCCCGTCGGCACCGCGACACTGGCTTTTGTGGACCGGTGGTCGCTGGCGGGCGCCACGCTGCAGGACGATTTGACCACCGTGGCCGGCGCGAACGACTGGATCAAGACAGCGCCGTTTCTCCTCGATGAAATCGCCTTCATCGCGGGACGGCCGGTGCGCAGCCCGGAACTGCTGCCCGACAGCGCGGTGCTGACCGCCGGCGTGATCGAGCAGCTGCGGCTGCAACGTGCGTTCGAGTTCGCAGACACGGTGCTGAGCGGCTTGCCCAACGGCACGATCGGGCTCACTGAGGAGCAGTCGCGGCAGATCGTCGCGCTCAACGAGTCGCTGTTCGACTTCGACGAGGCGGGCACGACGCTGCGCCTCAAGGCGACCGTTACGCCAGAGCCGGCCGCCGCACAGATCCAGATCCCGCCGGCGCCGGACATCACGGTCTCTGCGGCCGCGGTCGCCGAGCGGCTCGCCGGCTTTTCGATGCACCGGCTGCTGCCGACTGCGCTGGCATCAGCGCTCAACGTGCCTCGGTCGAAGCTGGAGGCTTTGCTGCGTGCGGCGGCACAACAGCAGGTGCTGGATTCGCCGGCCTTTCTGCAAGACATTGCCACGCTGGCCCACGGGGCCGAGATCGACCGCACGCGGCTGAACGGGCTGGTCGGCGCGCTCACGCGCTACGCGCTGCTCTACCGGACGGAAGACTTTGGTGCCGAGGCGGTCGAGTTCATTCGCCTCCACGACGCGGCGTTCGGTCAGTCGGCTGGCCTGTCGGTCGACGCCGTGCGCCTCGCCGCGCAGTTCCACCGTCTGGTGAGCGGTCCCAATCCATCGTATGCCACGTCTGCGGTGAAACCAGATCCCGCCGCGGTACGCTCCGTCGTGGATGGAGGTGTGGCGGCGGCAAGCGCGGCGTCGCTCGCCAGCGCCCTGCGGACCGACGCAGCCCGTATCGACGGGCTGCGGCCGCACCTGCTCGGCCAGCTCCCGGCGAACCCGCTCGATGCGCTCGCGATGCTGGCGCGGTGCCTCGATTTGATCGAGCTGCTCGGGATCAGCGGCGAAACGTTGAAGGACGTGGCGTTGACCGCCGTGACGCCTCCTCCGCCGGAAACCGAATACCAGCGGCTTCGCCGCGCCGCGGACGGTCTGTTCGCGGCATTCCGGGCGAAGTACCAGGGAGATGCACAGTTTCGGAAGAAGGTCGAGCCGTACGAGGACACGCTGCGTTCCCGCAAGCGGGATGGCCTGGTCGCGTACCTGCGGTTCACGGACCCGTTGGCCTTCGGCGAGCAGAACGATCTCTACCACTACTTCCTGCTGGACGTTCAGCTCGAAGGTTGCGCCCGCACGACGCGCGTGGCCGCGGCGGTGTTTTCGCTGCAGCTCTACGTGCACCGTGTGCTGATGCAGCTCGAGCGCAGCGACGTGTTCGCGGTGTCCTCGCGCGCCGTCCCCCGCGAAGAATGGGCCTGGCGGCAGCACTATCGGTTGTGGGAGGCGAACCGGAAAGTATTTCTCTACCCGGAGAACTACCTCGAGCCGTCGCTGCGGGACGACAAGACGCCGTTGTTCAAGGAGCTGGAGGACACGCTTCTGCAGCAGGACGTCACGGAGCAGAACGTGCGGAATGCGTTCGCCGCGTACCTGAGCGGATTCCACGAGCTCGCGAACCTTCGCATCGCCGCCGCCTGCAGCCAGCGGCTGGAGCTCGCCGGCGGCGGCAGCCGCGACGTCCTGCACCTGTTCGGCGTGACCAGTGCGGATCCGCCGGCGTTCTTCTATCAGTCCGTTGAGGGCATTCACTCAGCCGCCGCCGCGCGCGACGCCGGTTTCAGCGCGTGGCGGCCGATCAACGTCAGCATCCCTGCCCGTCATTGCGGCGCCGCGCTGTACCGCGGCACCCTTTACCTGTTCTGGGCGGAGATTGTCACCGAGCCGCGTCATCTGCTCCTCGACGGCGACTCGTTCTTTGTCGGCTACCGGCACCGCGTCGGTCTGCGATTCTCCTCGCTGCAGCTGGACGGCCGGTGGACTGCCCCGCAGCGGCTGCGCATCGTTCAGCCGAATGGCCAGATCGTCGATCGCATCATCGTGAACGATCCGCTGCAGCCGTTCGTGGCCTCGACCAGCGTGGGCGCGGGCGGCGTCGTGGACCTGCCCGCTGCCGGCACGGCGGGAGCGGACGGCGGCTCCCCGGCGCCTCCGCCTCCAGCGACGCCGCCGTCGAACAATTTCCCGGTCGCCTTGTTGGATACTCTGAAGCGGAATCACCGCGATCCGATCGACGACTACACGCTGACCGGGCCGGCCTGGGACACACCGTACCCAATCGAGGAGCCCGATGGCTCGCTCAGCCTGGCTTATGGCTACACGCCGTTCACCGTCGATCTGTTCGAGCACACGGCCGTCCAACGCGGACAGGTGTTCCCCGATCAGAGCACGACGGGGCTGATGCTGGTCCGCGATGCCGCCGGCACGGTGCGCGGCGTCGGACGCGGCGCGATCGGGCTCGGCCCCGCCCTGAACGCGTACCACGGCTGCGCGACCGCGCTGCGCGACGGCATTACGGATGCGGCGAAGCCGCTCCTGCTGCAGCCGGTCGGGGCGCTGGAACTGGTCGCCGTCAACGGCAGTCCCGATTCGTGCATCGTGCGCGTCGCCGATGCCCTGTTCTTCGCGAGAGCGGTCGCGAACGCCAATTTGTGGACGTGCCGGTTGGGGAGCACCGTCGCGCGCAGCTTCGGCGAGACGCTCTTCAACGGCAACATCGAGTCGCTGCTCGCCATCGCATATCAGAACCCGTTGACGGAGCGGCCTGCGCCGTTCGCGCTGCCGGGTGGCGGCACGGCGCCGGACGACCCCAGGGCGCCATTCGACTATCGCTCGGCGCCAGGGCGCTACTACCGGGAGATCTTCGCGCACGGGCCTTGGCTCATCGCCGAGCATCTGCATGGCCAGGGACAGTTCGCGGCCGCGCAACGCTGGCTGCACTTCATCATGAACCCGGCGGCGGAAAACCTGCCGCCGGCCAACCCGGAATACAAACGGGTCTGGCAGTTTCGTGAATTCCGCGAGGAACCGGTCGCCAGCCTGCGCGCGGCGCTCGAAGACCAGCGCGCGCTAGAGGTGTACCGGCGCGATCCGTTCAGCCCGCATGCCATCGCACGCCTCCGCCCCGGCGCCTACGAAAAAGCGGTGGTGATGCAGTACATCGACAATCTGCTGGATTGGGCCGATTCGCTGTTCGCGCAGTTCACCGCCGAGTCGATCAATGAAGCCACGATGCTCTACATCCTCGCGGCGGATCTGCTCGGACCGCGGGCCCTCGACGTCGGCGACTGCGGCGAAGGCATGCCCGCGGACACACGCAAGAACTACGAGAACCTCGCGCCATCGCTGCGGGCGGGACATGTCTTTCTAATCGAGGCGGAAACCCAATGGGTTGCCGGCCGGCTCGAGGGACTCCGGCAGGGAGTAGGCGTTCTGGAGTCAGCAGGCCTCGTGTTCACGCGCAGTGCGGCGACGGCCGCCGGTGGGCCCGCACCGCCACCATTTGCAGACGTCGCCGCGGGTGGGACGGCCCCGGCGTTGGCTGGGGTGAGCCAGCCGTTCGACTGGCACCGATCATCGCCAGCGATGTGGTCGACCACCGGGTCGACGCCGATGGCCGATCTCCAGCTGGGCAACCGCGTCGGCGAGAACCGCGCGCCCATGTTCCCGGACCCTCCCGGCGGTCTCAGCACCTTCAGGGTGCAGCCGGACCCCCTGAACCCGCCAGAAGTCGGCCCGCCCGAACTGTCGGACGGGCTCGTGAAGTTCGATCATCTCCACCCCGGATTCGAGCTCCGCGACCTGCTGCTCGACGACTACCTGCGCAAGAAGCCGGTGGACACGCAGGTGAAGCCCAACGTGGAGCCCTGGCAGCTGCTCGACACCAGCATCGTCTTCTGCATCCCGGACAACAAGGAGCTGCGGGCCTACTGGGATCGCGTGGCGGCGCGGCTCCACAACATCAGGAACTGCCGGGACATCACCGGTGTGCGCCGCATTCCGGAGCTTTTCGGACCGGAGATCGATCCGCGGCTGCTCATCAAGATGAAGGCCGCCGGCCTGTCGCTCGAAGACGTGCTGAGCACGACGCCCGGCAGCGTGCCGCCGTATCGCTTCACCTATCTGATGGAGCGAGCGCGGCAATACACCGCAACCGTGAAGGAGTTCGGGAACGCCCTGCTCTCGGCGCTGGAGAAGCGCGACGCAGAGGCGTTGAACCGGCTCCGCACCGTGCACGAACAGCACCTCCTCAAGCTCCGCACCCGTTTGCAGGAGCTCGAGATCGCGAACGCGCAGCAGACGCTCGCCAGCCTGCAGCTCCAGCGGCAGACGCAGGGATACCGGCGGGACTACTACGCAACTCTGTCGCAGACCGGTCTGACCGGCTGGGAGCGAACCCTGCAAGGTTCACAGCACAGCGCCAACGCGCTGGTGCTCACGGCGGGCGTCCTGTCCGGCGGCGCCGGCATCCTGTCGCTGCTTCCTCAGCTCGGTGCGCCGACCGCCATGAAATACGGCGGCGTCGAGTTGAACAGCAGCCTCAAGGGCTGGGCACTCATGGCGCGCGACACCGCCAAGATCGCGGAGCTGGTCGCATCGTCCGCCAAGATCGAAGCTGAGTTCCAGCGGCGGGACGACGAGTGGAAGCACCAGGCGGCGGTGGCGCAGCGGGAGTTCGACCAGATCGACAGGCAGGTCGCGGCGGCCGAGATCCGCGTGGCCCTCGCCGAGCGCTCGCTGGAGGTGCACAACGAGAGCGTCGCGCAGACCGAGGAGCTCTTCGAGTTCTACCAGGATCGCTTCACCAGCGCCGACCTCTACACGACGTTGTCCAAGCGCCTGCACCAGCTGCATCGTGATGCCTTCAACGCGGCTTTCTCGATGGCGGCGATGGCGGAAAGGGCCTACCGGTTCGAGCGTCCGGAAGACAGCACGACGCGGCTGTCGCCAGGGCAGTGGAACCCGGCGACCGGGGGTCTGCTCGCCGGCGAGCAGCTGCAGCTCGATCTTCAGGCGCTCGAGCGCAAGTACCTGGAGACGGATGTGCGTCGGTTCGAGATCGAGCAGTCGTTCTCGCTCGCGCAGTTCGATCCAGCCGCGCTGGTGGCGCTGCGAGAGCAGGGCGACTGCACCTTCCTGGTTCCCGAGGTGTTCTACGATCTCGCGTATCCCGGCCATTACCGCCGCCGTATCAAGGCGGTCCGCCTGAACGTGCCGTGCGTCGCCGGTCCCTTCGTCAACGTGAGCGCGACGCTCAAGCTGTTGGACAGCCGGATCCGGCTCGACCCGGACTCCGAGGCGGTGGCCGTCCCCGCCCGCCACTCGGTATCCATCGCCGCGAGCAGCGGTCAGAACGACGCGGGCGTGTTCGAGTTCAGCTTCCGCGACGAGCGGTACATGCCATTCGAGGGCGGGGGAGCGGTGAGCACCTGGCAATTGTCGCTCCCGAAGACGTTCCGGCTGTTCGACTACGAAACGATCGCCGACGTCATACTTCGCATCAGCTATTCGGCGTTGAACGACGAAGACCTGCGGGCGAACGTCGAAGACGCCACCGGCGAGGCGGAGCGGGCGATTCTCGGTTATTTACAAACCAATGAGCTGCAGGCGGTGGTGAGCATGCGCCGCGACCAGCCCGATACATTCGTCCGGCTCACCAGAAGCCCGCCCGACACGGCGGTGCCATTCAGCATCGAACGGCGACGTCTGCCATGGTTCATCGGCGAGCGGCCGCTCACGATTGCCGCGGCACACGTGCTGCTTCGCACCAGCCGGCGTGAGGACGCGCCGACGCTGACCCTTTCCCTCAACGGCAGCGCAGTGGGTGAATTCAGCGCCGACGCCCGGAGCGGGGTAACGCAAAACGCGGCTGGCAACGACGAGTACACCTTGTTCACATCCGGTGATGTGGTGGACCACGTGGGCAACTGGTTCGGCCGCTCGCATACGGTGACCCTGACCAGCGCGGGCGACGTGGCTTCAGCCGCCGGAGGCGAGCTCACCCTGGATACCGCCGCGGTATTGGACGTGTTGTTGGACGTGCGGTATACGGTGACGCCCTAGACGGATCGACCAACTTCGGCGCGAACGAAACAAAACTATCTTCGGACGGTGCCGATGACCGATTCTTTGCTTCCGCGCTCTGAGCGCGAACAGACCGACGAAAGACTGCGTCTCGAACGCGAAAGAGCCGACGGTGCGCTCGACGACGAGGGGTCTGTTCATTTCCAAGTGCATCGTCAAGGGTCATGGCGGACGAATTTTGGTGGAGAACAGGATCGGCCGGGGCAGCACCTTCTGTTTCACCCTACCGGCCGGCGCGAGTGCTGGTGGCGCAACGACGGGAGACCGGGACTAGCAGAGCGGCCCGCAGACTGCTTGGTTCGCGGACATCGGCGCCGCATCTAACAGGCTGACTTCCGCAGAGAGTCCGCTGGTGACGAGTGCGCATAGTGCATCTCGATGCTCAGCCCACAATGAGCGAGTAATTCCGCACCGCGCGGAGCGAGGCGCCTTCATGACGTATCGGCCACGCCACAACGATCACCGCAGAGCACGCGGAACTCGCAGAGAATCCTTGGGAAGAATGAGCCTTTGTGTCGTCGGTGTCCTCTGTGTTGATGCCGTAGGCGTACTGATTCGTCAAAGACGCTCCATCAGTCGCGTGTAGTCGTCATTCGCGAGATACGCGTCAGTGAATCCGCTACCATTCGAGGAGGATGCGATCGGGACGCGAACGGGACGCCGCGTGAGCGGGAACGCTGGCGCCGATCCCCATCCGCCGTTGCGCAACGACGTGCGGCTGCTCGGCGACTTGCTCGGGCGGGTGCTGAAGCGGCACGGCGGGGAGACATTGTTCGATCGCGTCGAGCAGGTCCGGGCGCTCGCGAAGAATCTGCGGGCCGACGCGTCGGCGCAGCAGGCCCTGGCGACGCCGCCAGATGGGGACCACCCTCTCGACCCGCTCGCCGATCTGCTGGGCGAGATGCCGATCGCGGAGGCGCTGCCGGTGGCGCGCGCCTTCGCCCATTTTCTGCACCTCGCGAATATCGCCGAGCAGCACCATCGCGTGCGTCGCCGGCGCGATCACGCGCGCGACCCCGATGGTCGTCCGCAGCGGGGGTCGTGCGCCGAGACGTTCGCGCGCCTGCGTCAGGCCGGCGTGCCGGCCCACACGCTGCTCGACGCTGTTCGCTCGCTGCGGATTGATCTGGTGCTGACGGCCCACCCCACAGAGATTCTGCGCCGCACGCTGATCCAGAAGCACAACCGCATCGCCGGACTCCTGGCGTTTCGCGACCGGCTCGACCTCACTCCGGCCGAGCAGCGCGCGTCGCTCGACGCGCTGCACCGCGAGATTGCGACGGCGTGGCAGACCGACGAAGTGCGCCGGGAGCGCGTCTCACCGCTCGACGAGGTGCGCGCCGGTCTCATCGTATTCGAGCAGAGTCTCTGGGATGCGCTGCCGCAGTATCTCCGCGCCGTAGACGCCGCGCTCGCCGCGACCACCGGCGAGCGGCTGCCGATTCATGCGGCTCCCCTGTGCTTCGGGTCGTGGATTGGCGGCGACCGCGATGGCAATCCGAACGTCACGCCGGAGGTGACGCGGC
>WUUC01026696.1_pt1 | contig 20569 bp, 20 predicted proteins | sample 6278441 | NCBI WGS metagenome assembly WUUC01 (sample SAMN13675441, study PRJNA597444) | soil metagenome | isolation source: soil | place: USA: Washington | collected 2017-10
AGCTCGCGGAGAACGCCTTGAACGTCCCCGACTCCGGCTGGGTGACCACCACGCCGCTGCCGGGGACCACCCGCCCGCCGCCGACCGGGATGTCCGAGGTCTTCCCCAGTGCCGTCCCGCTCGGCGGCGGCTCCGCGGTGCGCTTGACCTCGCAACCGGCCAGTGCCGCGCCGGCGACGACGGCTCCCCCGGCGAGTACGGTGCGCCTGTTGTAGGTGTTGCTCATCGGTGGTGTCCCTTCACGATCGATCTGTCCACAGTGGATGCCCTGGCGCCGACCGAGGCACGCAGCGCGTCCGGGAACTGCTCGCCCCGCTCACCCCGCGCCGAGAGGTGGCCGTCGGGCCGGACCAACCACCACACCGGCCGAGCCGAACCGCCGTAGGTCCGCATCAGCCGGTCGTTCTGGACCAGCGCGGCGGTGATCCCCGAAGGCAGCCCCTCGGCCCGGGCGCCCGGCGGGAGCACGCCCACCAGTCGCGCCGGGACGTCCCAGGGTCGCGACCGAGCGGCCTCGGCCAGCGTGGCCACCTCGGCCACGCTGGGTGCGAAGATCAGCCCGACGAACTCCGCGCCGAGCAGCCGGCGCAGCCTGGTCGGCACGCCGCCGACCCACACCCGCCCGTCCGGCGCGAACCTGCCGAGCAGCGGATCTCCTTGCTGCACAACGGGAGAGTCGGTATATACGTAGGGTTCGGCCATCTTGCCGCTGTTGACATGCCGGCGGGCGATGCCGAGCGAGCCGGCCAGCCGCAGCAGCACCGCACGGGTCAGACGCCGCATCCGGTTGGGCGGCACCATGAACCGGATCGTCGCCTCGGTGACCCGCAGGTTCTCCCGGGCCGCCGCGTACCGCTCGGTGTGGTAGGTCTCGAGCAGGGACTCGTCGGCGTAGCCGGAAAGTACGTAGGCGATCTTCCAGGCGAGGTTGTCGGCGTCCTGGATGCCGCTGTTCATCCCGCGCGACCCGTAGGGCGGCAACGCGTGCGCGGCATCACCCGCGAACAGCACCCGGCCGGCCAGCAGCCGGTCCACCACCCGCTGGTGGAACCGGTACGTGCTGACCCAGTCGACCTCGTACAGGATGTCGCCGATCACCGCCCTGACCCGCGCGTCGAACCGGCCGTCCGCGCGCTCGGCGTCGATGTCCGCGTCCGGCGGCAGCTGCCAGTCGATACGCCAGATGTCGCCCGGCTGCGGGTGCATGACCAGCTGGCGTCCGGGGTTGAACACCGGGTCGTAGTGGAAGTGCCGTTCCTTGGCCAGCGGCAGCTTCGCCTTGATATCGGTGATCAGGAAGCGGTCCCGGTGGGTGTAGCCGGTCCACTCGACACCCATCAGCTCACGAAGTCCACTTCGGACACCGTCGCAAGCGATCAGGTAGGCGAACCTCAGCTCCCGCTCGCCGTGCTCCGTCGACACCCGCACGGTGACCGAGTCGGCGTCCTGCGACACCGCGACGACCCGGTGGCCCCAACGCACGTCGCATTTCGGCTCGGCCGCCGCGGCTTCGGCGAGCACCTGCTCGATGCGGTACTGGGAGATGTTGACGAACGGGCCGAATCCGAGCCCGCGCGGGTACCGGGCGGTGCGGATCTCCTGGTTGCGCACATAGGTCCTGGCGACCGTCCAGGTCACCCCTTCGTCCGAAATGGACTGTGCGCAGCCGAACTTGTCAAGCACCTCGAGCACGTCGCCCTGGATCAGGCACGCCTTGGAGCCCTGCTTGATCAGCTCGGGGTCCGCCTCGAGCAGCACGCTCGGCACGCCGAGGCTGGCCAGCCGCAGGCCGGCGACCAGCCCGACCGGGCCGGCGCCGACGATGCCTACCGGCGCTTCGAGTCTGGTCATGGTGCCTCCGTGATCTCGCTGTCCACGGCGTGGAACACCGGGATGGTCCGCACGGCCTTGAGGTACGGCGTGCCCTCGGTGTAGCCGGTGCCGGGCGCCTCGCCAAGCATCCGCACGGCCAGCCGGTAGTGGGTCTGGCGCCAGCGCAGCAGCGCACTGGCGAACGTCTTCATGGCCTCACCAAGCCGATCCCGGTCCTCCTGAGTGACCACATCGGACTCGCACATCTGGCGATAGGCCTCGTCGAGGGTGGGGTGACCGGCGAGTACCCGCGTCCGCACGTCCGGCACGGAGTAGTAGGCGGGCGAGTCGACCCGATCGGAATCCGGGACCCGGCACAACGACTCGATCAGCTTGTAGTTGCGCGACTGGATCGCGCTGGCTCCCTCGGTGAACTGGCGGAACGTCCGGAACGAGTCGACCTGCATGGTCGCCAGCAAAGAGAAGAGCGGGGCGGACTCACGCAGCACGGACTCGGAGTTGCCGAGGAAGTGCACCGCCCGGCCGACCTCGCCCTCCGGCAGCGCCGCGAGCACTCCGCGCAACTGCACCACCAGCAGGGCGAAGGTGGCCTCGAATGCCTGGAGCACGCGAAGAAAGAGGTACTCGTCGTGAATGGTGTAGACCGGCAGGATGCTCAGCTCGAGGGCCCTGCGCTCGGCCAACGACATGTCGGCGTAGATCGCGGCGCACGCCTGGCGGACGACGTCGGGCGGATCCACCGCGGTCAGCGCTCCGTCGAGCGACATGCGCCCCAGCGCGGGCCAGATCACCCGCAACCCGTGCCGGTACCGCTTCCCGACCGTGGCGGTCGCCGGTCGCATCTGTGGCAGGAGCGTGGACCGACCGTCCACTGCGGACAGCTCAAAGGCCAGGGCATCGGCGACCAGCTGGGCGATGAGCCGGTCGCACCGCGTTCGGGCGAACGGTACCTGCTCGATCGGATCGTCGATATCCGGCAGCTGCAGCAGTGACAGAGCGAGGTAGGTCGGGTAGTCGTATCGCTTGTCCGGCTTGTCGAGCGCGGTGCTCAGGAACGACGCGAGGGTGTGCACCTGCGGCCACGGCCCGGGTAGGTCCGGCAGCATGGCCCGCACCTCGTCGAGCAGTTCGAGGAGATCCGTCGGCACGAAGTGCTTGCCGACGGAGTGAAACTCGCGGACCACCGCACTGTAGGGGAACTTCCTGACGTCTGGCGCGTGAAGCCACGATCGCAGCTCGGCTGTGGACATCGGCTACCGCCTGGCTCGTGAACGGTAGTCGCCGACCGCCGCGCACAGCGCGGCCACGTCATCGGCGTTGTTGTAGTAGTGGAACGAAATGCGCACGACCTCACCGCGTGGGCTGACCGTGATGTCTCGCGTCGCCAGGAAATGGGCCAGGGCGGGCGGATCCGGATCGACCAGTCCGATGTGGGCGCCGCGCCGCTCCGGTGGCAGCGCCCTGACCCGCTCCCCCTGGCCGGTCAGCAAGTCGGCGGTCACGCCCGCGAGGCGCAGCACGTGCCGGCGCACGTCCGTCAGGTCGAGCGCGTCGATCAGGTCAAGCCCGGCGTTCGCCGCGTAACACGCCGGAACCGCCGGTGTGCCTGTCTCGAATCTCGTTGCCGCCCTTGGGAAATCAAGCCGGGTAGGGTCGAACGCCAGCGGATCGGGCCGGCCGAACCAGCCGGTCAGCCGGGGGGCCCGATCGGTCAGATCCGGCGAGCGCACGTACAGGAAGGCCAAGCCGGGCAAGCCGAGCAGGTACTTCATCGTGCCGGCCACGAGAAAGTCACAGCCGAGCGCATCGACGTTCACCGGCTGCACGCCGACCGCCTGGTAGGCATCGACGAACACCGCGGCGCCGGCCTCGTGTGCGGCTTGGGCGATGTCCGCGACGGGCATCCGCCGCGCGTCCTGATAGGTGACCAGTGGCACCGACACGAGCCTGGTGCGCCGGTGAACCAGTTCGGCGTAGTGCTCGGCCTTGACAGCATACCCGACCTCGGCGCCGCGCGGGCGCTGTGCCAGCCAGACGTGCGCGATCGAGGGAAACTCCATGACGGTGGTGAGGATCTCCGGCCTGCCCTTCCAGTCCATTGTGGACGCAATCTGGTAGGCACCGACGGACGCATTCGGCATCAACGCGACCTGGTCGACGTCCGCGTCGACGAGTGCGGCGAACCCCTTGCGGGCACGGAGGATCTCACCCTCGAATGTCTCCCACGCGCCCGCACCGCCGCTCATGTCCTCGACCATCCGGGCGAGTGCCTGGTCCAGACCGGCGGACCGGGCGCCGAGCCCGCAGCTGGACAGGTGGACCTTCCGCCGCAGCATGGGAAACTGCGTGCGGAACTCGGCCGAGGTGCGTCCCCGCGCGGTGGCGGGCACGTCCCCCACCGGGGCCTCGTTTCGCTCGCGGGCGTTCGCCGTAACGCTCACTCACTACCGCCTTCTGTCATGCGGACGCCAGGTAGGGACCGGCCATCGGACCGGTCTTGGTCAGTTCGGTGCGCACCCGCCACAGCTCGGGAAAGAACTTGTGCGCGATCAACTTCGCCAACACGTCCACCGGAGTGCCTTGCGTGCCAACGACCTGGTGGCCGATCACCCGGGTGGCGATCTTGTAGTGGCGCACCCGCCACAGCGACACCCGCTCGTCCCACTCGATCATCGCCTCGGCCAGTCGCCACCCGGCATCGTCGACCCGGCTCCGGTACAGCTCAGCGAGATCGATCCCGCGCCGCTCGACCAGTTCGGTGAACGCCTGCTCCAGCTGCCTGCCGTGCCGCTGCACGCCGCGCCAACCGGGCGAGTCGGCGCCGGAACCGTGGCCGAGAACCGTCCTGATGGTCTGGAAGTCCCACGGCGAGAGGTGGCGCAGCATTTCCAGCTGCCCGGTCACCAGCTCGATGGCAAGCGACGCCCGGCCGAGCAGGCGGGTCGCGGCGTCCAGCTCATCGGCCCCGATCTGGTCGACTGCCTCGGCCACCTCGGCGCAGCCGAGCTTCAACCACAACTCGGTGGACTGGTGCACGACCTGGAACAGCAACTCGTCGCGGTGCACCGACTCCTCGGGAAGGCGTTGCAGCGACAACAACGCGTCGGTACGCATGTACCGCGCATAGTCACTGTCACCCTCACCGGCCAGCACCTGCCGGGAATAGTCGGTCATCCGGCCACCCCCCGCCGAGGCCAATGGTTGACAATCACGTCGGGGACGCTACGCAAGCCACCTATCATCCGGCTCTTCATTCGGCTCTCACCTGATTGCCCGCGTCGAATCGGCTCAACAAGAATGGCGCGGCAGAGGTTCGTATATAGAGAAATGGGAGTCCACAATGGTGCGTGCCCCATTACTGGCCCGTCTCGCCCTGACCGGCACGGCCGCGCTCGCGCTGGTCTGCGCCGGTGCCACCCCGCTCGCGGCCGGTGGGCTGCCGGACCCCGAGCCGCGATCCCACGGGGCCGGGCCACTGGTGATCGCGCACCGCGGCGCGTCCGGCTACCGGCCAGAGCACACTCTCGCCTCCTACGAGCTGGCGGCCAGGCTGGGCGCCGACTACGTCGAGCCCGACCTGGTGTCCACTAAGGACGGCGTACTGGTTGCCAGGCACGACAACGAGATCACCGACTCGACCGACGTGGCGAACCACCCGGAGTTCGCCGCCCGCCGGACGACCAAGGTCATCGACGGTTGGGAGTCGACCGGCTGGTTCACCGAGGACTTCAGCCTGGCCGAACTGAAGACCTTGCGTGCCAAGGAACCCATGCCGGACCTGCGCCAGCGCACCACGATCTACGACGGCCGCTACCAGATCCCGACGTTCCAGGAGATCATCGAACTGACCAGGCGGCTGTCCAGGACGCTCGGCCGGGACATCGGCATCTACCCGGAGACCAAGCACCCGACCTACTTCGCCTCGATCGGCCTGCCACTCGAGCCTCCGCTGGTCCGCACGCTCACCGCCAACGGCCTGAACCGCGAGGGCGCCAAGGTGTTCGTCCAGTCCTTCGAGGTGGGCAACCTGAAGCGACTGGACAAGCAGCTGCGGGTGCCGCTGATCCAGCTGGTCTGGACCGAAGGCCAGCCCTACGACTTCGCTGTCTCCGGTGACCCGCGCGGCTACCCCGACCTGGTGACGCCGCACGGACTCAAGGAGATCGCCGCCTACGCCGACGGCATCGGTCCGGACAAGAGCATGGTGATCGGGTGGAACGGTGACGGTCTCGGCGCGCCGACCGCGCTCGTCCGCGACGCGCACCGCGCCGGATTGCTGGTGCACGCGTACACGTTCCGGGTGGAGAACTCCTTCCTACCGGCCAACTATCGCTCGTCGGCGAACCCGGGCGACTACGGGCGAGGCATCGACGAGTTCGCGGCGTACTACGCGCAGGGCGTCGACGGTGTGTTCACCGACAACCCCGACATCGGCCTCTCGGCCCGCGACGGCACCTGACATCCGAGGGAGAGCCAGGTGATACGGGGCCTGGCTACCGTCGGCCGGGTGAAGATGCCCAAGCCTTCCAAGCGTTTCGTCGCGCTCATCGCCGGTGTCGCCGTACTCGCCGCAGGGGTGGTGGTGTGGGCGTCCGCCGGGTCGCGGCCGTCCCGTGTCCGGGTCGAGGAGTCCTTTATGGACGCCCCGGCGGCACCGGGCTCGACCGAACGGATCTCGCTCGACACCAGCCTGTACCTCCCGGAGCGCACCCCGGCACCCGCGGTGTTGCTGGCACACGGGTTCGGCGGCGACAAGCACAGCGTGGACACCGATGCGCGAGAGCTCGCCGAGGCCGGATTCGTGGTGCAGACCTACTCGGCGCGGGGATTCGGGCACAGCACGGGAAAGATCGGGATGAACGACCCCGACCTGGAAGTCGCCGACGCCCGCCGCCTCGTCGACCGGCTGACCGGCCGGACCGAGGTGCGCAAGGACGGCGCGGACGATCCCCTGGTGGCCGTCTCCGGGGCCTCCTACGGCGGCGCGCTCTCGTTGCTGCTCGCCGGGACCGACCGGCGGATCGATGCGCTGGTGCCGGTGATCACCTACAACGACCTCGCGCAGGGGCTGCTGCCGAACGCCGGCACACCACGGGAGCTGTCGCCGCAGACGCCGGCCGCGGGTGCCTTCGCCGGCGACGGGGTGTTCAAGACCTCGTGGGGCGGCTTCCTGTTCTCGATGGGAATGGAGGACGGCGGGTCGACGTGCGGCCGGTTCACCGAGGAGATCTGCCGCGCCTACACCGAAGTGGCCACCACGGGAAAGGCGGGCGGGGAGACCCTCCGGCTGCTGCGCCGGCTCTCCCCGGCGTCGGTCACCGGCGACATCACCGCGCCGACCCTGCTCGTCCAGGGCGAGCAGGACACCTTGTTCGGGTTCGACCACGCGGACGCGACCGCACGGCAGATCAGCGCGGCCGGTGGGCCGGTGCAGCTGGTGTGGTTCGCCGGGGGGCACGACGGCGCCCGGCCGGACACCGGATTGCGCGCCAGGATCGTTGACTGGCTGAGGTTTCAGCTCACCGGCGATGGGGCGAACCCGTTCGGCGCGTTCGAGTACGACGTGCAGGGCGGCATCCGCCCCGAGGGAGCGCCGTGGGTGCGCACCGTCCGGGCCGGCGCCTACCCCGGACTGAACGGCGGCACCACGCAGCGCCGGCAGCTGCCCCTCGACGGCGGCGAGCAGGTGATCGTCAACCCGCCCGGCGGTCTGCCGCAGGCGGTCAGCGGAATCCCCGCGCTGAACGGGCAGGTGTCCCAGGTGCCGTGGCTGGCATCGCTGTTCGGCATGGATCTGCCGGGACAGCAGGCGACCTTCAGCACCACGGCGGTGGACACCCAACTGCTGGTCGTCGGCTCGGCCACGGTCCGCCTGCGGATCGCCGCGGTGGGCCCGCCCGGGGCCGGGGTGCTGTTCGTCAAGCTGTACGACAAGGGCCCGGACGGTACCCGGGCGCTGCCCGGCAACGGCGTCGCGCCGGTCCGGCTGCCCGCCCTCCCCGCCGACGGCTCACCGGTCGAGGTCACCGTAAGCCTGGCGGGCATCGTCCGCCCGGTGGACACCGGCCACCTGCTGCAGGTGTCGGTCGCCACCACCGACCAGACCTACGGCACGCCGAACCTGCCGGCGGCGTACCGGGTTTCGGTGATCGGTCCGATGCACGTGCCCGTCGTGCCGGCGACGCCGGTGGGATCGGCATGGCCGGCCGCCCAGTTGCTCGGCATCGGCGGGGTGCTCGGCGCGGCGCTCCTGCTCGGCCTGCTCGCCGGCGTTCGGCGCAGGCGCGGGCGAGACGTCGACCCCACGTTGACGGAAACCCCGCTGGTGATCGACGGGCTGACGAAGTCCTACCGGGGCGGGCTCACCGCCGTCGACGGGCTGTCGTTCCGGGTCGAGCGCGGTCAGATCCTGGGGTTGCTCGGGCCGAACGGCGCCGGAAAGACCACCACGCTGCGGATGCTGATGGGGCTGACGGTACCGACCGAAGGCACCATCCGGGTGTTCGGTCACCGGGTCACCCCCGGCGCGCCGGTGCTGTCCCGGGTCGGGGCGTTCGTGGAGAGCGCCGGGTTCCTCCCGCACCTGTCCGGCGCGGAGAACCTCCGGCTGTACTGGGCGTCGACCGGCCGCCCGATGGCCGGCGCGTTTGTCACCGAGGCGCTGGAGATCGCCGGCCTCGGCGACGCGATCGACCGCAGGGTGCGCACGTACAGCCAAGGCATGCGCCAGCGCCTCGCCATCGCGCAGGCCATGTTGGGGTTGCCGGAGCTGCTGGTGCTCGACGAACCGGCCAACGGGCTCGACCCGCCACAGATCCACCAGCTACGGGAGGTCCTACGCGGCTACGCGGCGACCGGCCGGACCGTCGTGGTGTCCTCGCACCTGCTCGCCGAGGTGGAACAGACGGCCACCCATGTCGTGGTGATGCATCGCGGCCAGGTCGTCGCCAACGGACCGGTCAGCACGATCGCCGCGGCCGGCGGCGAGGCCAGCTTCACGGTGTCCCGGCCGGAGCGGGCCGCCGGTGTGCTCCGCGCCGTGCCCGGAGTGTCCGATGTGGACGTTCAGGGCGACGTCGTGCACGCCAACCTGGACGGCGTGCCGCGCGGGGAGGCGGTAGCCGCGCTGGTGCTGGCGGGGATCTCGGTTGAGTGCGCCGGGCCGCGCAGGCGGCTGGAGGACGCGTTTCTGCAACTCGTCGGGGAGGAATCATGACTCAGCTACGGGATGTGCACACCGACCCCGCGGCGCTCGCCGAGCTGACCGCGGTGGTCACCCACGAGGAGACCCGGCACGTCGACTCCGGCGCGGTCGCCGGCTACCGAGCCGCCCGGACGCTGCGGGTCGGCGTCGAGGTGCGCCGGCAGCTGCACCGCAGGCGGACCCACCTGGTACTCGGTCTCGTCTCGGTGCTGCCGCTCGTCCTGGTGACGGCATTCGGCATCGGAACGACCGAGGAGAACCAGATCTCGAGCAGCTTCACCGACCTCGCCGTCACCAGCGCGCCGAACTTCGTGGTGTTCGCGCTGTTCGTGGCCAGCTCGCTGCTGCTGCCGCTGGTGGTCGCGCTGTTCTTCGGCGAGACCATCGCGAGCGAGGCGTCCTGGTCGAGCCTGAAGTACCTGCTCGCCATACCGGTGCCGAGGCTGCGGCTGCTCAAGCAGAAGGCCATCGCCGCCGGCCTGCTCTCGGCGTTCACCTTGGCGCTGCTCCCGGCGATGGCGTTGCTGGTCGGGGTGATCTGGTACGGCGCGGGCGACGCCACCAGCCCGTCGGGCGACGCGATCCCGTTCGGCAGGAGCGTGCTCGCGCTGCTGATCGTGGTGGCCTACGTCGTGGTGCAACTGTCCTGGCTGGGCGGGCTGGCGCTACTGCTGTCGGTGTTCACCGACGCCCCGCTCGGCGCAGTGGGTGGCGCGCTGCTGGCCTCGATCCTCTCCCAGATCCTGGACCAGATCACCGCGCTCGGCTCGCTGCGGGACTTCCTGCCGACGCACCGCGCATGGGCCTGGACCGACCTGCTCGCCAGCGACGTGGACTGGACCAACCTGGCCACCGGCGTGTTGACATCCGTGGTGTACGCCACCGTTTTCGCCGCGCTCGCGGCCCGCCGGTTCGCCCGCAAGGACATCGCCAGCTGAGCAACCAAAGGAGCCACCCCCCGGTTGGCGGGGGTGGCTCCTTTTGGTGGACGTCTACGCGGTGACCATGAGCAGGTCGAGCAGCATGTCCGAGGTGAGGTTGCGGTCACCGAGCACCGGGTCGGCGGACAGCACCGCGAGGTGTAGCGCCTGGATCCGCGCGGACGGCTCGAGCCCGAGCTCATCCAGCATGCGCTTGCGGAAGTGCAGGAACGTGTCCAGCGCGGCGGAGGTCCGGCCGGACCGGTGCAGGGCGATCATGAACATCGCGTGCACCGACTCGTGCAGCGGGTACTCGACGACCAGCGAGGCGAGTTCGCTGACCGTCTCGCGGTGGCGGCCGAGGCACAGGTCGGCCTCGATCCGCATGACGTACGCGTAGAACCTGCGCTCGTCGAGCCCGGCCATCTGCGCGCGCAGCTGGGTGCCCCAGGTCGGGTCGTGCACGAGCGGCCCGCGCCACAACGCGAGCGCCTGCCGCAGGCTCACCGCGGCTCGCGCGTAGTCGCCGTTGTGCAGCGCGGTGCTCCCGGCGGCGAGGAGCGTGTCGAACTCGTGGACGTCGAGCTGATCCGGTTCCACCCGCAGGGTGTACCCGCTGGTGTGGGTGAGCAGCAGTTCCTGGTTGACGTACTCGGCGGGCAGTCCCAGCTTGGTGCGGAACAGCTTGCGGAGATTGAAGATGTAGGTCTGCAGGGTGCACTGGGCCGAGCGCGGCGGAGTGTCCTCCCACAGGTCGCGGTAGAGCATCGCGGGGGCCACCGGCTTGTTCGCGTTGCACAGCAGCGAGGTGAGCACGGTGCGCATTTTCGGTGCGCTCGGCGACACGTCGACGCCGCGGTACCGGACGACCAGCGGCCCGAGCAACTCGAATCGCAACTCGGGCACCCGCTCGCGCTGACCGTCGAGGTGAATCGGAACGGTGTCGGCCGGCGTGGCCTGCGCGTTGATTTCCAGGAGAAGCGCCAGCAGATCGCGCCGCTCCGCGGAAGACATCGTTCCCAAGTCCGTCAATTGCATGGTCATTTCGAGACCTCGCTATCGTGCTGGCGCGGCCTGCTGGTCGCGGGTCCGTACAATTTGGACAAGTGCATGAGGATCAGGTGGGCACGCAGTATTTCCAGGAAACGCCGCTTGGTGTCGGAATTCCGTCCGGTCTCGCTCATGACGCATACCTGCCGGTGTCTCGCGCGGCCGGAGTCGCGTGTGCCGCACCGCGCCGGTGCCACACCAGGCCGCCGCCGTCGCCGCCCTCGGGGCTCGCGACGCGCACCACCCGGCCGAGCAGGATCGTGTGGTCGCCACCGTCGCGTACCCCGTCGGGTGCGCAGATGATCCGCACCCGCACATCGACCAGCTCGGGAACCGTGCCGTGGCGCACGTTCTGGCCATGGAACCGGTCGGCCGGCGAGGCGAACCGGACGGCCAACTCCTGCTGGCCCGGTTCGAGGACGTGCACGCACACCCGGTCGGCCGCGACCACGACGTCGTGGCTGAGATTGGCCCTGTTCAAGCACACCAGCAGCAGCGGCGGCGACATCGACAGCGCGCACACCGCGTTGACGGTCAGCCCGTACATCCGCCCGTCCTGGCCGTAACAGGTGAGCACGGTCAGCGGAGCAGCCAGCTGAGCCATCGCGTGCCGGAACGTTCCGGCATCGACCGATGGCGAGACGTTCCGCGCGGCGACGGCCCTGGGCTTCATGTCACTCCCCTTATCTGCGGCGGTGCGACACGGCGACGCTATCCAGGGTGCGTATCATCCGACTCTCAACCGATTACCTGAACGTCCCGAGTGAAAACGAAGACTCGGCGGAGACCGTGGCGAGCGTGACTGCTGATTGACTGAGCCAATCTCAGCTTGGCCGGACAATTTGCAGCGGACACGTTACTCCATTTCGCGATCGGGACACGACGAATGACGCAATTCGCTTACTCGTATCGTTTCGATGCGTCCACACCAACGCGCCGAACCGGCGTATCCGAAATATCCGCGATTTCCGAACCGCTCTCCCGGCCACCCCGGCTGCTGGCCCGGTCAGCCCTGGCCTGCCTGCTGAGCGGGCTCGCCGGCGCGATCTACGTGGAGATCGCGGTCGCCGTACGCGCGGCGCGCCACGGTCGCTGAGCCCGGAGGCATGGATGGACGTCACGACCACGCATGGACTGACCACCTGCCAGGTGAGTGCCGACGAGGCACTGCGCACGGACTGGGCGGCCCGGCGCGACGAGCTCGATCTGGTCCGGGTGGTCCACCCGGAGCCGTCGAGCTGGCTGGCGCTGCGGCAGGCGGGTTTCGCCGTCCATCCGGCCTGGATCACCTGGATCTCCCCGGTCGAAGCGTCCGAAGATGCCTTCCTTGACCGGCTTTCCGGCAAGGAGCGCAGAAACATCCGCTCGGGGCAACGGTTCGTGGCCGAGGCGGGCATCCGGATGAAGGTGGTCGCACCCCTCGACCCCCCATCCTTCGACGCTTTCCTTGAGCTGTACGACATCCAGATCGGCACCATGCGGCACGGCGTGCCGTACGCGCGGCTGGAGCGCGAGGAGATTCTCGACCAGGGCGGCGACTACTTCGCGGTGCTGGCCGTCGCGGAGGACGGCCTTGCCGGCTGTTGCGTGTGCCGGATCCGCGCCGACATCTCTACCGTGGTGATCCGGTTCGCCACCACCGCGCCGGACAGCCGGCAGCACCGGATCGTCCGGGCCATGTACATGCAGGCCTTCCAGACGGCCAGGGAGCTCAGACACCGCGACATCTCGCTCGGCAGCGACCCCGCCCTCTACGGCCACATCACCAAGCCCGGTCTGTTCAGCTTCAAGAGTCTGCTCCGGTTCGTCCCTATCCCGGCGCGACTGTTCGGTTCGATGGACGATCCCGACGAGGCCACCCGCGTGCTGCGGCTCGACGCGCTCACCGAGCCGTCCCTGCTGCTGTCCTACCAGTTGTCGGCGGGCACCACGCGGATCACCGAGGAGACGCCGCTGCGGCTGGATGTGCTCACCGGCGACCCGGGCACCGACCTCAGGCCGTACCGGGCGCCGTTCCTCGCGGACTTGGGAGTTCGGCGTATCCCGTGAGAGCACGGAAAGACAACGCTGATACCGCCTGGCGGCACAGTGATCAGCGGGATCAACCGAGCAGACCGGGAGACGCCATCAGATGACCGCGCCGTACCAGCTATGTGAGCCCACCACCGGCACCTATCCGGCCGCCATCCAGTTGCTGCCGACGTTCAACGTCACGCGGCTCCTCGACGACCTGGCGCGCCTCGACCGCCACCAGTGGGCGTTGCAGACGACCTTCGAGACCACGGGCCCGGCCGAGCAGGCGGACTTCGACTGGCGGGCGCTCCCGCTGCGCAGCCCGACGGGCAGCCCGCGTCGCACCGATCCGGGTGGTGCCGGGCTCGACGACTTCGCCGACACGCCATGGCTTTCCGAGGTTCCCTACCTCGCCGGCATCCTCGCCTCGATCCCGGCCCCGCTGCGCAGCGTCCGGCTGCTCGCGCTCGGCACCGGCGCGACGAGCGAGGTCCACTTCGACACCAAGATCGGCTTCCCGTGGGGGAACCTGCGCCTGCACGTGCCGATCGTCACCAACCCCGGCGCCACCTTACTGATGGACGGCAAGATCCACGTGTGGCAGCCGGGAACCTTCTGGTTCGGTGACTTCTGCCGGTTGCACCAGGTGGCGAACACCGGCGAGCACAAGCGCGTGCACATGGTCATCGACACCACGCTCACCCCCGAGCTGCTGATGATGTTGTTCCCCACCAGTTTCCTCGACGAGCTTCCCCCGGACGACGTGCTGTACCACCGCGCCGAGGTCGGCGCGGGCGACCTCTCCCGTTACCGCTGCGATTTCGAGATCCCCTTGTCGTTCAAGGACTTCGAGGAGGCAGAGGGCCAGTTCCTGCTGCCTCAGCAGACCGTGCCGGCACGCGTGGACACTCACGGCGGGCAGCTGGTCCTCTCCATCGCCGGCACGCCGACGTTCGGCCTGGTCCACATCGGCGACGGTGAATTCCGCTTCACCGGATGGACGGCGGAACGCACGGTCCAGCTCGTGCTGGACGGCGACAACCCGCGCGTGGTCCTGCGGACCCGCCACGGCTCGCGGGAATGCCGGCTCGACGTTCCCGCTTTCCGCGTATCCGCGGCGGCCTGATCGCCCCGACGCTGGGAGGTATGCGACATGACGATCACCCATACCGGGCGCGGCGCGGTCACCGCGCCCGGCTGGTCGGTGTCCGACCGGCTACCCGACCGGGTGGCCGCGAGCTGCCTGTACGACTCGGACGGCTGGCTGCGCACCTGGGAGACGATCGGTATCGAGCGGCGCACACGGCACGGCTACGTCCGTACCGAGCCCGACAGCCCGGATGGGGCCTCGGTGCTCCCGCTCTACGAGGTGACCCGGTCCCCGTTCTGGCACGGGTACGAGGTGCAGGTCGGGCTGGTCGGCTGGTTCGGCAACCCGGTGATCTTCGCCGGATCCACGTACTCCATGTACGGCAAGCGCGGACCGGTGCCGGCCGCCATCGCCCGCGGCGCCTACACCACCGCGATGGAGTGGATCGAGACCGGTGAGGCCGAGGTCCTGGTCGTGCCCAACCTCACCGGCGAGGGTGTGGCCAGTTGGGAGGCCGCGGTCGGCCCACCGGTCGGCAAGGTGTTGCTCGAGCGCACCTACAGCGTCGAGCTGTCCGGCGGCTTCACCGACCAGCTCAGCCGGCTGGCCCCGAAGATCAGGCGAGACGTCGAGCGGCGGCTGCGCCGGTCCCACGAGCGCGGGCTGCGGGTCCGAATGGTCGAGGGGCAGGAGGCGCACGCGCTGGTGCCGGCCGCCTTCCCGCTTACCGTCGACACCAGCGAGAAGAACGACTGGCCGGCGTTGTTCGACGAGGAGACCCTGCACGGCATGCTGCGGGTGCCGGGAGCCATGATGGCCGCGGCGCAGGTGGACGACCGGCTGGTCGGCGCTTTCTTCGCGTTCCGGCACGGCCCCGAGGTCACCTTCATGTGCGGTGGCGTCGACTACTCCAGCCTGGGCGAGCTGAGCACCTACATCGGCTTGATGTACCGCGGCACCGAATGGGCCTACCAGAACGGAATGCGCCGGATCGAGTGGGGCAGGGACAACTACCGGTTCAAGGAGCGGCACGGGCTGACCGGAACCGACCTGTGGGCCCTGGTGTACGCCCCGAGCCCGCGGCCGGAGCTCGCCGCGGCGCTGAGCGGCATGCACGAGGTGCTCTCCGCCTACATCGAGGCACCCTGATGGGACCGGGCCAGCGGAGGGCGGCGCTGCTCCTGCTCGCGGTGGTGAGCGTCAACGCCTCCTACACGGTGCTGATCCCGTTCGTGCCCGATCTGGAGAACCGGGTGGGGGCCGGACCGGCGGTCATCGCGCTGACCTTCGCGCTGTTCGCCGCGGCCAAGGCACTCTTCCAACCGGTTGGCGGGCTGTGGGTCGACAAGTGGCGACCGGGCAGCGTGGCCTGCGTGTCGCTGCTCGTCGCGGCGGCCGGTATCGTGATCACCGCGCTGGCCAAGGATTCGACGACCCTGCTGGTCGGGCGGTTCTGCTGGGGGGCGGGCGAGGGGCTGGTGACCCCCGCCCTCTATTCGGGAATGACGTTGCTGTGCCGGCATTACGGGATCTCGACCAGCCGGATGATGGGGAACTTCGGGTCGGCGGCGATCGGAGGCTTCCTCCTCGGACCGCTGATCGCCGGGGTGGCCGCGCCGGTCGGCCTCGAGGCGTTGTTCCTCGCCGGTGCCGCGGTCACCGCGCTGACCGCCTTCGGCCTCCTTCCGGCGATCCCGGAGTCCGGGTCAGCGGTGCCGGCCGAACCCGAACCGTCCGCACCCTCCGCGACCGGCTCGAACGGCCTGGCAGCTGGGCGGTGGTGGGTGTGGGTGCTCGTGTTCGGCGCGATGGACCTGTTCACGAACCTGATCAACACGGCGCTCGAGCCCGCGCTGCCGCTCTACCTCAGCGAGCACCAGGGCACCGCGGCGCGCGGCACGATCTCGCTGGTGTTCGTCATCGGGCTCGCGGCATTCGGCCTGAGCACGTGGGCGCTCGGCCGCTGGACCGAGCGGCTGCGGTTGGTGCCGCTCATCCAGATCGGCCTCGTGGTCTCGGCGCTTGGGCTCACCGGGCTCGCCGCGAGCGCGGGGGTGGTACCGGTCACGGCCGGGTTCATCCTGGTCATGGTGGGGTACGCGGTGCTCTACCTGACCGCGCGGCGCGGAATCGTCGAGCTGCGGTCGGCGATGACCGGCCGGGCATTCGGACTGTTCGGACTGATCGGGGACATCGGCAGCGTCCTCGGCCCGATCGCCGGGGTCGCGCTCTACGAGTGGACCGGCCGGTTGTCGTTCGTGCTGCTTGGCACGCTGTGTGCGATCGTGCTGGCGTTTCTGATTGCCACGACCGGCCGGGACCGGGATCCGCTCAGTCGGCCGGCCGCCGTACCAGTCCAGCCAACTTCCGCGGCGCCATGACGCAGTAGCTGTCGGTGAGCAGTTCGCCGACCTCGCCCCAGTCAACCCCCGCTTCCAGCACCATACCGACGATGTTGGGCCCCCAGCCCGGCCAGAAGTACGGATGCCCCGCGCTGCTCAGCGCGGCAAGCTCATCCCCAACAGCCCGAAATGTCAGCACCACGACAGGCCCGTCATTCCCCACAGCGCGCGCATACGCAGGCGGCCACCCCGCCTCCACACTGAGCAGATGAGCAAACGTCCGCTTTCGAACCCGCCACCTCACTCCCACCCATGCCTGCTCCTCATAAACCTCGGGCAACCCCAAACACACCGACCGAATCCGTCCCACAATCTCACTCGGGACACCCACGGACTCACTCACCGCTTCACTCCATATGGTCGGGCCCTACTCTTATAGTGTAGTTGCCCTGTGGGCAACGTGTTTTGCTTGGCGGTCAGGGTGCTGCTGGGTGGAGAATGTCCACAGTGGACGTGTCGAACCCGTCCGGACCGAACGAGATCAAGGACTGCAACGTCGCCAACCCCACCTCCAGCGACTTCTCCAAGACCGGACATTTCACCCAGCTCGTCTGGATGAGCAGCATCACAATCGGCGCAGGCCGTGTGTGCGGCCGAGGCGGCCCCGCCGTGGAAAACCGGCGGCGGACTCTTGCCTGGCAGGACAACCCCAAGATTACGTAGGCAGACAACCAAGCCTTCGGCCCATCGCGGCCCACCCGTGATCATTTCCCACTTGCCCACCCACACCCACCAGCCGGCGCGACGAAACCAGTGGCGCATGGCAATTGCATTTTTCGTGGTGGCCAAAATTTTGGCCACCGTGTCATTTTGGGAATAGTCACCTGGCCGTTCAGCCGGATGTAACCAATCGGCCCAGACCACTTGGCCAAATAACCTGCCCGCCGCGAACTCCGCCCGGTCCCGCCACATCGCACCCATCGCACACGCCATACTCAGCATGGCCGACACCAACAGCAGCGGCGAGCTCGACGCCCCCGGCAACGCCCTGTTCGGACGACTCTGACCGCATTCACGACGCGGACCACATCGAGAGTCACCCGCGTCCAACCCAGCTGAGGAGCACCAGGGAACAGCGAACTCCGCGATGGTCGGCTGCCGCCCCGAGGTGTCCCCATCACCGCAGGCGGGTACCCGGACCAAGCGGCATTGCCGATGATTCGTTCACGTGTGGTGAGCTGGGGAGGACGGAGCGGCGATCGTGCACGACCATGCCGGTCGGCTGCTCGCCGGCCGCTACCGGCTGCGGCACCCGGTTGGCGATGGCGGGATGGGCGTCGTATGGCAGGCAACCGATGAGCGGTTGGACCGGGTGGTAGCGGTCAAGCAGCTGCGGGTCGCGCCAGATCTGTCCCCGGACGACGCACAGCGCGCCCGGCAGCGGGTGTTCCGGGAGGCTCGCATCGCCGCCCGGCTGCAGCACCCCCACGCCGTGGCCGTCTACGACGTCACCACCGACTCCGACGGTGAGCCGCTGCTGGTCCTGGAGTACCTGCCGTCCCGGAGCCTGGCGGCGGTGCTGGCCAAGGAGGGGGCGATGCCGCCGGTGCGGGTGGCCGGGATCGGCACGGCGGTGGCCTCGGCAGTGGCCGCGGCCCACGCCGCCGGGATCGTGCACCGGGATGTCAAACCCGGCAACATCCTGCTCGCCGAAGATGGCACCGCCAAGATCACCGACTTCGGTCTCTCGCGCGCAACCGGGGATGTCACCGTGACCCAGGCCGGGATGCTGGCCGGCACCCCCGCGTTCCTGTCCCCGGAGGCGGCCCGGGGCGAGCCGCCCGACCCACTGTCGGACGTGTTCTCCCTCGGCGCCACCCTCTACGCAGCCGTGGAAAGGCAGCCCACCCTTTGGTGCGGCCGACAACCCGATCGCCCAGTTGCACCGGGTGGCCGCCGGGCAAGCCCCACAACCTCGGCAGGCCGGCCCCCTCACAGAACCCCTCATCGCCATGTTGCGCGACGACCCCGCCGCGCGGCCCACCATGACCGAGGTCGCAGCCAGCCTGGCCGCCATCACCGCCGGTCAGCCACCCACCAATATCGGGCCGGCAACCGTGGCGATGCCGCCACCGACCCGGCTGGATCTGCAACCGCTCAGTACCGCACCAACCGCTGGTGCTCCACCGCACGCTCGTACCCCGCCCGCGGGAGCCGGCAGACGCACCACCTACACCGTGCTGGGTCTGCTCAGCGCCGGCCTGCTCGCCCTGCTGCTGGTGACCCTGTTGACCACACCCCGGGATCGCACCGGCGGGGCCACGGGGGCCGCACCGCCCAACGGTGCGACCAGTTCGGCCAGCCAGCCGCCCGCCCCCGATCCGGCCCTGCTCGTCCAGGCCGTCACCGACTACTACACGTTCCTGCCCGAGCACGCCGACCGGGCGTGGACCCGGCTCGGGCCGAACCTGCACGCCCAGGACCGCGAGCAGTACGAGGAGTTCTGGAAAGACGTCAAAGACCTCACGATTGTTACCCCGCCCCAGACCAGCGGGAATACCGTGACCGTGCAGATCGAATACACGATGGAAAGCCGCGGCCGAATCCGCGAGACCCACCAACACGCCATGGATATCCACAATGGCACCGCGCTGATCAACTCCGATCAGGTGCTCTCCTCCCAGACCACCAAGGGCGACGACGACAAGCAGGACAAAAAGAAGGAGGAAGAGGGCAACGGCGAAGGCGGCGGCAACTAATTCGCCGCCAGCCAGCGAGCTTCGCACACCAACCTTCGCCACATCGGCAATTGCCGAATATCCCCGTAGCGGATGCGGGCACGAAGTCCGCTCGCTGGTCTCGTGCGGACACGAACCGAACGGCACCCGCCGGCCGTAGGATCTGCTGTATGGAGATCGCCTCGTTTGCCGAGGTCGCCGAGGAGTTCCATGCCCGCATCGCCCGGATCGCCTGGGCGACGGTGGCCACCGTCGGCCCGGACGGCGCGCCACGCACCCGGATCCTGCACCCGATCTGGGAGCAGCACACCGGCTGGATCGCCACCGGCCGCCAGAGCTACAAGGTCCGGCACTTGCAGCACGAACCCAGGGTCAGCCTGACGTACTGGGATGCCGAGCAGGACAACGTCCACATCGAAGCGGTCGCAACAATCGTGGACGATCCTGTGGTCAAAGACCACATCTGGGATCTGTTCGCCGCCACTCCACCGCCGCTTGGATACGACCCGATCCTGTTCTGGAAGGGTGGCAAGCGCGACCCGGCCTTTGGGCTGCTGCGGCTGGACCCCACCCGGATCGAGCTGACCGGCCTGCGACATCGCGCCGCGGGACCACCGCTGGTGTGGCGGCCGGAACACCAATGACGGAGGGATCTGAGAGCAAGCTGTCTCGTGGGTGCGGGAACCCGCACCCACGAGACACCGCCTCAGTCGTTGGCCGCCGCGTAGTCGCGCGCCACCCTGACCAACTCCAGCAGGCCGTCGGCGAACTCCTGGGACTCGGCGTGCGCCTCTTCGAACGGCGGCTGGAAGCCGACGGCCTCCCAGCGCTGGGACGCCGGGTTCCACCGGTCGTTACCGACCTCGAAGTCCCACGCGAAGATCCCGTTGTCGTAGTAGAGCTGGTCGGCGGAGTTGCCGGCCGCGGAATACAGCACGTCGGCCACCGGCCCGGTCTGCGACGGCCACGTCACCGTGCCCCGCCCGGCCGCGATGGCCCCGACGATGCGCTTCGCGCTCGCCTGGAACAGTGCCGACTCCTCGATCGACGGCCGGGGCAGGGTGATCCGTCCCGGCACCGCGTACGCCCCCGGCGGCCACATGAAGTACCCGCCGTAGCTGTGCACGTTCATCCCGAACTTGATGTTCGGATGCGCGTCGGCCAGCGCGATCACGTTGCGGCTCTCCGCCTCGGACAGCTCGCCGGTACCGGCGTAGGTGCCGGACAGGCAGTTGGTACTGGCCCCGGAGTACCCGTCGAACAGCGACCCGGCCGTGTAGTTGCGGTTGACGTCGACACCCCACGCGTTCCGGTTCCTCGGGTCGCGCGCGGTGCCGGTGCAGTGGTTGGACAGGTTCTTGCGCTGGAAGTTGGCGTCG
>WUUC01065542.1_pt1 | contig 20569 bp, 21 predicted proteins | sample 6278441 | NCBI WGS metagenome assembly WUUC01 (sample SAMN13675441, study PRJNA597444) | soil metagenome | isolation source: soil | place: USA: Washington | collected 2017-10
ACCCACGCTTGCGACGAAGAAAGACAGTTGCAGTTGTCAAAGATCGTTTGTTGAAAGCAAATCACAACACGTAGTGGACAGTCACGCCAAGCAGGTCAGTTGTCAAAGATCGTTTGTTGAAAGCAAATCACAACACGTGTAACTGGACTGCAATATCCATCTCAGTTGTCAAAGATCGTTTGTTGAAAGCAAATCACAACTGAGTTTCTGAAGTCATCGCATACTCAAAAGTTGTCAAAGATCGTTTGTTGAAAGCAAATCACAACCATAAGAGGCGGGTGTGTGACCAAAAATTGTTGTCAAAGATCGTTTGTTGAAAGCAAATCACAACACGGGAAATTTATTACAGCCACTAACGGAGTTGTCAAAGATCGTTTGTTGAAAGCAAATCACAACACCTGCACCTAGAGTGTCCAATGAGGCGACGTTGTCAAAGATCGTTTGTTGAAAGCAAATCACAACTCCCTCCACGAACTTTGATCAAAGAACTGTGTTGTCAAAGATCGTTTGTTGAAAGCAAATCACAACACGGCTACGACTGCGAATTCTATTTCGACGGTTGTCAAAGATCGTTTGTTGAAAGCAAATCACAACATCAACAGCATCCGACACAAGTGTTGCCCCGTTGTCAAAGATCGTTTGTTGAAAGCAAATCACAACAAAGGATTGTACCCGGCACGAAGCATATAGGTTGTCAAAGATCGTTTGTTGAAAGCAAATCACAACAGATGAATCCCTGACCATAACATTACCGGGGTTGTCAAAGATCGTTTGTTGAAAGCAAATCACAACCGTCATGCCGGTAGCTATTAAAGCAAGATCGTTGTCAAAGATCGTTTGTTGAAAGCAAATCACAACTAGGTTTAGTTGTACCGTCAATCTCTAAGTTGTCAAAGATCGTTTGTTGAAAGCAAATCACAACATAGGTTTAGTTGTGCCGTCAATCTCTAACGTTGTCAAAGATCGTTTGTTGAAAGCAAATCACAACTAACCCATAATAGTCCCGGCCTTTTCGTTAGTTGTCAAAGATCGTTTGTTGAAAGCAAATCACAACCTTACCAAGAATATCGCGACCGAGTGGATTGTTGTCAAAGATCGTTTGTTGAAAGCAAATCACAACGAAATAGAACTGATCCCGAAAGAGAAAGTAGTTGTCAAAGATCGTTTGTTGAAAGCAAATCACAACGGAAGCCGAACTTCATATCCGCCTCCATGTGTTGTCAAAGATCGTTTGTTGAAAGCAAATCACAACCGCCAGCAACTTGAACAATCAATATCTACAGTTGTCAAAGATCGTTTGTTGAAAGCAAATCACAACTAAACAATATCAGGCGTATCGTTTGCCGAGGTTGTCAAAGATCGTTTGTTGAAAGCAAATCACAACATCAATACTTTATTTCCGACCAGTGGAGCAGTTGTCAAAGATCGTTTGTTGAAAGCAAATCACAACACGGATGGGGAGTACAGTTTACTTACGATGGTTGTCAAAGATCGTTTGTTGAAAGCAAATCACAACATTTGCGTGGAGTTAGTAATGCTGTTTGCGGTTGTCAAAGATCGTTTGTTGAAAACAAATCACAACACCGCACAGGTAAGATGCTCCGAGTTCGCCGTTGTCAAAGATCGTTTGTTGAAAGCAAATCACAACATTGAGTTGCCATTAAGACGGTTGTACCGCGTTGTCAAAGATCGTTTGTTGAAAGCGAATCACAACACGGATCAATGATACATGAATTGTACTGGGGTTGTCAAAGATCGTTTGTTGAAAGCAAATCACAACCATCAGGCGCTACCCAAAAATGATCGAAGAGTTGTCAAAGATCGTTTGTTGAAAGCAAATCACAACAACCGTCTGAAAGGGTGATTGCCTGACCTTGTTGTCAAAGATCGTTTGTTGAAAGCAAATCACAACGTATATCCATGAATATGGATGCCATTAGCAGTTGTCAAAGATCGTTTGTTGAAAGCAAATCACAACTTGTGATTTGCTTTCAACGGCCACTGATGGCGCCTGTTTCCGATTGACATTAAAAAGCGAACCTGGTTTGATCCAAAGACTTCTATCATTCGTGAGCTCTCCCGTTCTGCCCGGATTATCAGCGGCAACACAGTGAGCGCGATTTCATGATCACTTTAAGGCGATTAAGATGAACGGACATTTCCTCACTGGTCAAGGGTTATGCAGTTCAGGAAGGAGGAAGATGCCCGTTTGTGCAAATATCGGAAAACAAAACGCCCCCTGGAATCAGCCCCGGCACAGTGTTTCTGATGCTTTGGCGATCTAGTTCCCAATAACGATTTCTTTCCGACTTTGACTGTAACCACCAAAAACGCCGTGACCACTCGTGACATTGCCCTTGATAAATACAGGTTGCGCAAACGGATCATCGGCGCCAATCCGTTGTAAATTTATTCCCCTCAGGTACTCATAGTATTCAGGGGATAGATTTCTGAGGTGTACTACACACGAATCGTTAACGCCTGCCCACTCTGGTATCCGTCCTTTGAGCAAAAGTGTTGTGCGTGTTCCATTGAACAATATGTCATTGAAGATGGTAGTCGCGAAAACCTGCTTGTGTTCCTTATAAGCTGGATCGACCAACTCCGGAACGACGATCTGGTAGGTGAAGTTTCCGTCATCAAAAACTAAAAACAGTTCATAGAAATTCTCAACTGACGGATCCGTAAAAGTGATCTTGAATTCAGCATTCGGTGCGTCGGTCGATACTGGTACGAACCTGTCAATCTCGAACGACTCAATATCGAGATGTTCAGGATGCTGATACGAAGCCGTCACAGGATGATACGGACTAGCAGAAACTTCGATGCGATATTGATGGCCTGGTTGTGGACGAATTACTTGTCCCCGATAAGGAAGAGATCCCAGGTCACTACCCGGCATATACGTTAGCGTTTCTACCAGATTACCATCTTCAAAGATCCTTACTGAGGCATTTACCACACTTTCGAACTGACCTGGCCCCAATACTGTCTTACTGGTTGTCACATAACCTTTCCATGGGCGATCATTCTCACCGACAAAACCGATTGTCAGTCGGGGTTCTACTGTCGGCAACTCGACAATATCGCCCGAGTTGCACCGACACAAAGCCAGCACAACGAATAAGCTGAGAAATAATCTGGCTAACATGTTAAAAGCGGATTGTGTAAGCGAACGAAGGAATAATCGGAAACAGACTCTCTTGCTTCAGAACTTTTGCACCGGTTGTGTCAAATCCAAACTTGAGATAAAATGGATTTTTGCGCGCATATGCGTTGTAGATCGAGAGGTTCAGCAGGTGTTTGATGCGCCTACCTGTAATTGTATACGTCGTGCTGACGTCGAGACGATGGTAATCGCGCATCCTGAAATCATTTCTTTTTTCATAGTGAGCTACGGAGTGTAAAAACGGGATTCCAACCCCGCTACCATCGGCCTTTTGATACTCAATCACGTTGTATCCGTAGTAAGTGCTGAGCGGAAGTGATACCGCATTGCCTGTACCGTAAACCCACGTTGCTCCACTTTGAATTTTAGAGTTCCATTGGTAGGAGATAATCACCTTGCCATCGTGTCGTCTATCGTAACGATAAGGAAAACGAATGCCGTTATTGAGATTGTTGAAATGACGGAAATTCCACGATAAAGTATATCCGAGCCAGCCAGTTAACCGACCTAACTTCTTTTGAATGAAAAACTCCGAACCGTAGGTCTCGCCTCGTCCGGTTTCAACCTTTGTCTGCCAATCCTGCTCGCTGCTGAGGTACGATGCCCCATCTTTGTATTCGATCACATTGGCCATCTTCTTGTAGTACACGTCGATGGTCACCTCATAGCCGTTGTCTGGAAATGATTTGTTTGCCCCCACAGTGACCTGGCGGGCCGACTGCGGCTTGATATTTTCTGTTGCAGGTACCCACAAGTCTGTAGGTATGCCGATCCCCGCATTTGTTAGCAAGTGAATAAACTGTTGCATGGCACTATACGAGCCTTTGACCATTACTGAAGGTGTAACGCGATATTGCAGAACCGCGCGCGGTTGCGCCGAAAAATATTGTTTCCGGGGTAGGTTAAATAAAGCCGCGTGTACACCAAAGTTGATCGTCACCACGGGCGAGATCTTCCACTCATCTTCCAAATACGCCGACGACTCGCTGGCACTGATCCTATCATTGCGTATTAAACCATCATAGGAACTGTCGTCCGACCGGACGGCGAGCACACCGGGGGTAAACCGATGGTTGGTGATCCCACCACCAAACCTGAAATGGTGTGAAGTGGAGGAAACCGATTCCAAATCAACGCGTGCTGTGTAGTCCTCAATTCCGGATTGGTATTGGTATTGATAGAATGTAGTCTCGGGCCCTGTACTTGCCTGGCTTGTGTGGTTCACTTCACTTGACAACGCGAAACGATACCGGCAATAATTCGCCATCATCGTACCAAAAAGTTTATTAGTAATCTGATAACTCCACCGGATTGCGGCAACGTTGTTTCCCCATCCAAGCGAGGACTTTTCATTGTACGCGGAAGTGAGTTCCCCGGCTGAGTCGCGAAGTTCTTCGCGGTTAGACGACGCAGCATTGTCCTGTCCTGAATAGGCACTGATATAAAGCTTGCTTTTTTGATTGAGTCTGACACTCACTTTGGCGTTCAGATCATAAAATGCATAACTGTCGTCGATGCCCTCGTTACTATTCTTTAATTGATTGGAATGAAGAAGATTGAGATATGATCTTCGCGCAGAAACAAGGAAAGATGATTTATTGGTGACAATAGGCCCTTCCATTAACACGCCTGAGGATATTAAACCAATAGACCCTTGCCCCTGAAATTGTGATTGATTGCCTTCGCGCATAGTGACATCGATGACGGATGAAAGGCGTCCACCGTACCTGGCTGGGAAACCTCCTTTGATTAACTCAACGTGATTGATCGCATCGGAATTAAAAACGGAAAAGAATCCATAGAGGTGAGAAATATTGTAGGTAGCAACACCATCGAGAAGGATAAGGTTTTGATCTGCTGATCCGCCACGTACATAAAGGGCTGCACTTCCCTCGCTGCCCGTTTGAACTCCCGGCAGGAGCTGCATCACTTTCATGACATCCAGCTCTCCGAAAATTGCGGGAAGTTTTCTCATCAGGGCAACAGGTACGACAGTGGTACCGATGCGTGGTTCTTCGATATGGTCTTGTGCCGCGGTAACCTTCACTTCATCGAGTGTTTTCGGCCGCAACGCTATACTGATTGTAGTATCGCCGCTGGAATTTAGCCTCATTTGCCGAGGTTGATAGCCAGCATAAGAATAGACAAGTCGCGTGGAATCTAAATCGGTTGAAAAAGTGTAGAAGCCAAACTTGTTCGTGATGGTGCCAGTATTGCTTCGGGTATCATACACAGTCGCGCCGATAAGTGCTTCGCCGCTCGACGCGTCAGTCAGGAAGCCATGAATTGTAGATGGCTGAGCTGAACTACGTAGTGGAATTGCGAGCAACCCGATGATGACGAGGGACACACACAGTCGTTGATATTGCACTTGCCAACCGTTAGCAATTCTCAAGTTAACTAAAATCGCTTGACAGATTTGAATCAAGGGCGCTTTCGTATTCGCATGACGTAACTGAAAAGGCACTCCCAGGAGGAAATGTTGATGTCTTTTGAAGACGCACCGCTGGTGTCGGACGGGCCGGGATTTGCAGAGATTGGTGGCCAGTACCCGCAGAGCATACGTCCTTGGTTTGGTTGATAGTTACTCTTAGCTCCGGCACATGTTGCGATCCAGCCGCCAAAATAATTTGTCGGGCTTGGTACTTGTGTTATTAGTCCGGTGCCGCATGGTCCTCCGGAGACCCAAGATGAGTCATAATTAATGACATCGATGTAGCCAAACCCGGGAATAAAATCTTGGATGCCGATTGCCCACACTGTAATAGTAGCAAACGATTGATGGATATGGTCTTTGCCTTTTGCTTCCCAGTAACCATTCGAAGGTCGGGAGTACACCATCAGATTGCCGTCATCACTGCCGTAGTCAATTCTTGCCCCACCACCAATGATGTGATGCGAAGAAGGCATGAAAGCCTGCGCGTAAGGTTGTGTTCCGCTGCCAGACGTTGACGGTGCGGTGCATGTCATGACACTGCGAAGTGTTTGTGCGGTGACACCTTGAATTTTAATTCCGATAGCATAAACTGTCAGTGTATGAGGATCATTGTGAACATGGTGTTTTGAGCTTGCTGTCCACGAGTTAGCAACCCAATTAGGATAACTTGCAGTTATGAAGGCGCCTTTGGTGATGTCGGTGTCAGTTGTACGCGCACCGCCTCCAACAAGCACATACTCCGGCGGTAAAGTTGCTGTGACCGTATTAACACCCGACTGCCCCTGAGGTACGGTCATCACCAGCGCTTCGATTTGGCCGGACCAGTCAGTGTAAGAGTAGTACGCGGCTTTTCCCGGCGGTAGCCCGCCCCTTTGATTTTCAAGCGTCCGAAAAAATGAGTCGGGCTGCTTTGTGCGTAAGTTCTTATTTTCCTCATTATCTAGAGTAGAATCGGTGTGGCAGCCAATAGCGCAAACCAAGACCAAGAATGATAAGAATTGTTTCATCGTTTTCTGATTACGCGTTGTTTATTTTGACTAGAAGAAGGTTAGGGACGTTTTCTTATCCTTATAGCGTAGCTGGAGACCGAACCGGAAGTCACAATATTAATGTCCTTCGAGGAGGCTCCGCTGTTTGCATTGGGTCCGTATGGCCAAAACCCGCACAACATCCTTCCATTGTTGGACCCAGAATAATTGGATATCGCACCGGCACATGTAGGAACCCATCCCTGAAGGTAATTACCGGGGTTTGGAACCTGGGTTAAAAGCCCTGTTGATCCGTATGCAGTTGGCTGCACAACTGAATCGGAATTGTCATTCAATAGATCGATGTATCCGAATCCAGGGACGTATTCTTCTATACCAATGGCCCATACATAAATAGTTGCGAAAGATTGATGAACATGGTCTTTGCCTTTTGCTTCCCAATACTCAACGTTGTAGCCTGGTCTTGAAAAGATCAACAAGTTACCATCATCAGCACCGTAGTCAATCCTTGCGCCACCACCGATAAGTTTGTACGTTGATGATAGGAAGGCTTGCGCGTATGGCTGTGTAACATTATTCGATATCGATGCGGGGGTACAGGTCATTACACTTCTCAAAGTTTGCGGTGTAACACCTTGGATCTTTATACCGACCGCGTATACCGTAAGTTGATGAGGATCGACATGTACATGATGTTTGGATTCAGCCTTCCATGAATTATTATTCCAATCCGGATAGCTCGCAGTAATGAACGCTCCCTTGTCTGGTTCTGCAAAACTTGTATTCGCGCCACCACCTACCAGCACGTATTCCGATGGCAGGGTTGCTGTTAACATATTCACACCATTGGTGCCCGGTGACGGAAGGGACATAACAACCACTTCAATCTGTCCGGACCAATCTGTAAAGTATGAATATGCCGCCATAACGGGCGGCCTACCGCAAGTTTGGCGTTCTATCCCCCGTGCGTTTGCGGCCGGGCCTAAGGATTTATTGGAATTAGACGAAGCGTCAAAAGCGGAGTCGTTTTGGCATGACATCGCGCAAAACATTACAGCAATAAAAAGGAGAAGTTTCATAGGCCTGACGGTTATTGATGATTGTTGTTGCAGCTACAACATCTCCCGTTTCGGCCCCACAGTCAACCCGATGGCAATTTAAAAAAATGTCAAAATAATTTATCAACGTTGTTGTTCTGGTGCGGCGCGCTCGAACTTGCTCTGATCCGTAATCGTAGCATTTCTGCATATTATCAACGATGAAAAATAAAAAAGGACCGCTTAACCGGCGATCCTTCTCTTGTAGCGGGGGTAAGAAACCGCAAATAATTGTGAATCAGTGTTGTAAACCTAATTGCGAAAACTTTTCGGAAAACTTTCCATCAATTCTGAATTGAATTCCATGTAATTTCAAATATGAGCCTCTTGGACCAAATAGCGCACCTTCTGAATGAAAATACAGAAAAATGGTTTGATACTTATGCTGGAAGGAAGTTCCCTATTGCTTATCGGCAGAACGAGACTGGCCCCGTAGTTTGCCCGTACTGTGGCCGCGAGCATCACCATGGTACGGCAGACGGCCATAGAAGTTCGCATTGCCCCACTTCATCACACGGCCGGCGCCTGAATCTCGAAGGTGAAATAGTTACGCCGGCGGATGGGTATTTGGTCTTGACAAGGTTGAAGGGAACGCGAAAGTTAGGAAAGTGAGTTTGACCAGAAAGTTCAAACCGATATACACCGCACTCCGTGAATTGGGATTGCTTAACACAATTGCTTTTGCAGCCTCGTCGGTTTTAATAGTACTCTTTGAAATAGAGAAGCTTCGCATCAACCAATTTCTCTCGACTTGGTGGATCGTCTCAGGGGTTCTGGCCTACACAGTATTCGCTTCTTATTTTGGGTACTTTTTTACCTATCTCCTACCTCTCCATTCAAAAAAAGAGGCAGTCATGTTTTACCTCCAAAGGCGTGCAACAGATATTGCATCAACTGTTAGTCTTGTACTACTCGAACTGATTCACAAGTCTGGGGTAGGCGACGCTAATAGAAGGGATCGAAGTATTGAAGAACTAATTGATATTTGTGACAAGGTCGAAGCTTACCAGAAGTTTCCAGCTTACCTTGAACGCAATGACCCCTATGTCGATTTCTACGAGTTCTTTTCTCATAATGCAAGTAGAATTAACGAAATGGTTGAAAAACTATTGACTTTCTCAGACGTACTTTCTGAAAATCAGATTAGCATTCTTCTTGAATTTGAAAAAGATACAAATTCACCAATGAGCAGGAATATTAAATTTTCAGGCGGCAATCTCATTCGACAGCAAGGATATATCCCTGATTCATATGCGCACGTTTTGTCACGAATGAGAAAAAATGCGAATGCTCTTCTTAAGTCGCTCGGGATTGAAGGCACCGTTTGTTAAAGATCCCACGATTAAGAAGAAATCAATCACACCATTAGTGTTTCTTTTTGTGAGACTTTGAAACGTGACCGTCCAGCGACCGCTTATTTGGAAACGGGCCGGCAGTACACTGATCACACCAAAATTCTCGCTGCTCTTTCTTCAACCTACCAAAGAAGAGTTCATTCAACTGCCAAACAGCGAGTGAGTGTGTGAGGCAAATGAACAGACTGATTATTGTTTCTTTGATGTTTTGGTCAGTCGGGTTTTTGTACGCTAGGAACCAATAGTCATAGTAGAATGCATTCATGAAAAAACTCACAATCGCGTAGAACTTGCCGGCCGTTCTATGGCCATTAATAATAAATACCAGGATCAAGAATTCGATTGCCCCCGCCAGGGCGAGGCCATAAAGCCAGTTCAGAAGACTAAAGTCGAAGAGGCTCATGTCCAAATGCTCAAGCTGGATAAAGAGACTACCGGCATGTGGCACATAAAGAATCATGAGCAAAAGAGCCCCATGAAAGATCGCGTCTTTAGTGTCCAGGTAAGAAACGATCTTTTGCATCAGCCGCGCGTGGACTTTTGTTGACGGGGTTTAAGTGTCTGCAGCCGCTTCTCATAATCCATTCTCAACTCTCGGTATTTCAAGTACTGAGAAATGCTAAGTACTACGATGAAGACAGCAATGGCAATTACGATTCTGTTTTTACCGTCGATCATAGCTCGGCAAACAGCGAAGGGAATGCTGCCTTAAATTCGTCATCGAACCCTTGTGGCGTCCCGGTCCAGGCGCCGCAGAATTTCTCCTTCAGCAACCAACCAAAGAAGGTTTCAACATTATCAGAATCGGACTTCCCTTTTTCTTTTCGAAAGAGAATAAGTTTGCTCAATACATTTCGCTGATTCTCGTCCAACTTCAATACTAAATTTTCTGATTTGATCTTCTCTTCCAGTTTGCTAATTGCTTCGTTATGAGCTGCGGTCAGTTTTTCTTCCTGCTCGAGCAGAGCAGCACCAAGTTCCTGGACGGCGTCATTCTCTTGACTACTTTTAGAAGTGGAAGACTCAAGCAGCTTTTCCAAAAGTTCGTTTGTGGTTCCCATCTTGGTGGCAAGTATTCTCAGGAACACCGTGCTATCCCCTTGGGGTTCGGACGTCGAATTACTAGAATTTTCTTTTGGTTCCTTGGATTTCGATGGTGCGCCGGCGATAGCCTCATCAAGGTTGTTTTCAAGTTTCATCCTCACGTATTCGCTGACAGTCAAGCCGAGCTTGCGGGCGCTCTCTTCAATTTTACGTCTCACATCTGCTGAGACCTTACTGGAGATTTGTTCCTTCTTTTCGATTGTTTCCATGTGAATTCTTCGTTTTAGGATGAATACTACGCTGTCTCCCCAGAAGTCTGCGTATTACATTAACCAGTTTTCGTAACACGTTTGTGTCACGGCTGTCCGGGTCATAGTGTTTCTCAATTATTCGCTCCAGCGCCAGTCGGACAACTTCGCTCTCACTGACTCGCAAATCATTGGCAAGTTTTCTTGTATAATACTTCAGGTACTCTGGCACCCTTACCCTTAGATCGGAATGCTTTTTGTCGCGGGACTGGCCCTTTAAAAGAGCTTCGCCATTTTCATCAACGTCTTTTACGATCATAACAAATTGAAAACTTTGCTTGGGTTTAAAAGGGGCAATAATTCGGGGCGTCTGTTGGCCATGCCGGTAGCTGCGAATATTCTTGCGGTGCCGGCGGCCGCGGCAATGGCGCGAGCATGAATCGCTTCAGCCATGAAGAGATTTGATCGAACTCATCGGTTGTTGCGTTCAGTGTATCGCTGGTGAATTTCCGAGACGCGAATTGTGTGAACGCCTGCAGCACCGAAGTACCTGGTTGAAAGATCAGCACTGGTGATCTGCTTCGCAGTCTCACCTGCGGTCGACCTCGTGCATCATGGTTTACAAGTGCAAACTCTGGTCGCGTCACGTAGATGAGATATTCTTCCGGCAGAGCTGTCTCACCGGTAAATGGATTCTTCAGCTTTGTCCCTGCAGCTGCAGCGCTGCCCAGCACATCGTCATCGATCTCAGTGGGCTCGCCTTCCTGATCGAGCTTGCGGTTAAGTGACAGGCCCGGGTGATTGTGCAGGTTTCCAAACTTGCTCATGAAGCGATCGCCTTTCGTATGTTCCAGGATCTCGCGAATCAGTTCGATATCGTAAAGCGCCTTACTGCCATCAGCTGCACGCGGTCCTTTCTCCAGGCACCCGGGTTTGAAATGATACTTCAGACATTCCATCACACCCTTGCACCAGCTGTCAACGTCGTCTCCAGGTTTAACGTAGTGTTTCTTCCAGGTGCGCATATCGATCTCCATCGGGTCGGCAAACTCCCCGGTGTGTGGATCCTGCAGCGTCTCAGGGTCCTGGTCGCTGGCCATCCAGTAGCAATTGTCTTCGCGGATCCTGTTTCCGTTTTCGTCCGTCTCGTTGTAGTACAGGGAGCTGTAGTGAATTCCGTCGTAGCCTGAATCATTGCCGACGATTGTCTTCCAACTCGCTTTGATCATGTCTCGCACGTGGTTGACGGGACTCGCGATCTTAAGTCCGCTCCACCTGGATGACTCCGGGTAGTGAAGATCTTTGTGCTGGAAGCAGAGCACGTGCAGGTGGATGTGATATCCATTCTGCTTGTTCTTTTTCACTTCAAGGTTGTAGAGACCGCCGGCAATGACTGTTTTCCACCAACGCTCTTTGCGCATGGTGTGAAAGGCTTTGATGAGTTCGCGGATGTAGATCCTCTTCCCTTTCCATATCCCGCCTTTGTGTGGCACAGTGAGCACCAGGTGAGCGGGCTGGTAGAGCTCGTACCATTTTTCGCGCTCCAGGAATTCGCGCATGATGAAACGGAACTTACGCGCCTTGCTGCTGTTCCAGATCGGGTCGAGACGATGTTTGCTGTAGTACTGGCCGAGTGGCACCAGCTGGTGATCCATCAGATTCACGTCTTTGAAGCTGGCCACGAACAAACGATTTTTCCCGAGCGCGTAGTAAAAGCGGCTTAGTTCGTTGAGATGCTCAAACAATCCCTCACCGTAGGCCTGGTAGTCGAAGATTATAGCTGTCTCTTCCTTGTAGGCTTTCTCGGTGGGAGGTAGCAAGACGTTGTACTCTTCGAACAAATGGTCTTTGATCTGGCGCTGCAGTTCGTTGTTGTAGTTGCCGATGATGGCAGCTTTGCGCGCGGACCGGAACGCGGGATCCGCGAGGGATACTACCGGCTTCTTGGTATCGGCCAGGACCGTCTTCAGTTGAACCATTGTGATTTTGTCATATTGCGACAGATATTTCCTTATTATCTAGTAAGGGTTCTTGAAAAGATTCTTCCGGATTTTTCTTTCATTTTTACATTTTACTTCAGACCCTTGAGAAAATCTATAAGATCATCTCTGAGCACAATCGCCGGTCCATTGTCAGGCTTCTTCACCTTAAGCCTTCCGTCGTTTTTGTATCGATGAACCGTAGCCTCAGACATCTTTGTAATGCGACTCACTTCTTTTAGCGTGTAAGCCTCATCACGAAATGCAAATCTATTTAGCTCCTCACGAATCAGGGCGATCTGATCCGATGCACTACCGGCTTCATTGAGGATTTCAATGCAAGCTTGAAGGTGATGCCTGAGCTTATTGACTTGATCTAAATTCAACTGATCAGTATGAAATTGCTGTAATACGTGTCGAATACATTGTATTAAGAATGTACTACAGTTGATCCGGCGGTTCTTTGCTGTTGTCGCTTGACGTACCAGGCACGTTTGTACTCGCGAATCTTTCCTTGATTGCGTTCTGTGTACATTCTACCGTAGTTTCGCGAATAGTCACGCATCTTGGCTCGGTTTCTATTTCGCCATGCTTTATTCGATTCGAGTAGCTTCGCCTTATTCTTTTTGCGATACTCCGCCAAATATTTTCTGAGATAGGCCTTCCTGGCTTCCGAAGGTTGAAGTGTGCTTTTCATGACTTCTTTTTTATTCCAAATGCCGGTCCTTTCCAGACTCAATCAGCTTCAAGAGATCTTGGCGAAGGATAAGTATAGCTCCGCCGGCGCCGGCGGGTTGCGACCCGGATAATTTTCCGTTTTTGTAGTAGTGATAAAGGGTGTCCGTTGCTAGGCCAGTGAGTTCCGCCGCTTCGCGAAGATTATAAGAAACCTTCTCCCCTTGGCGATGCTCCCAAATTCCAATTCGAAGTTGTTTCAATTCCTGGAGAATGGCCTGCAGGAGCTTTGAATGCCGCTCCTGCAAGACCGAATCTCCCGCACTCTTCGTATTCATTACTCGAGAGAGTTGATATAGGTCCCCGCCCCCGCTTTGCTTCTTGTTCGCGCCGGCGATGGCAGAATCTTCTCCAAAAACGTCCACGTCTTGAGTCCGTAGTGTTTCTGAATCAGAATATCGCGAAGCTGCTCAAGCGCTGCCGATGCGTAGGGGTCGCTGTTAACCGCCTGATTTAGCTGCAGAATTAATTCTTTAACTCCGCCTGTAGATGATATTTCATCGTTAACATTGATCGAAATACCTTTTATTTTAGCAGCTACCTTTCTCGTCAGGTCAATCATTACCTGGTGTTGCACTACAAGAATCGCTGGATTCTTTTTTGTGCATGTCTTAGTTGCATCCATCATTGAAAAGCAAAAGGGTTAAGCAACTAGGGAAGCGGTTAACTCCATCGCTGACGGTCCGAGATGTGTAAGTATTAGCCGATTCCGTACCTCCCGGACTATTCCCAGTTCTCTAAGGTCCTGGTCTGTTGTGTTTGCCCCAGAGAACGTGAATTCATCAATGACCTGGTCTAGCGAACTCAATAACTCGGTGGTAGAAAGATCCATGCTCTTTGCCCATTCTCTTTCGTATAGTCTTCTCATTAATGCGCCGGTATGCGAACTGTACGCAGAGGTAAGGAGATCGTGAAAAAAGATTGTAACAATCTGAAGACTCCGCCGGTTGTTGGTTACGAAATGGTTGGATAGTTCGGCCGCTTGGATAAGCGAGTTTAAGGCGACTGCAAGATCCTCGAGGGTGCAGAAATCTGACAGGTCAGCGATCAATGATTGAAATGTAACAGGTTCCGGCAGATACGTGTGAATAACCGGGTTGTGCTTCGCATTTTTGTTTACGACTTTTGTTTGTTGTTTCATAAAAGAAATTGTTTTGGTTAAAATTGAAAAAGCTCGTTTGCCGACGAGCTTTTTTTTTGTTTTCTAAGATTCCATTTCGCCGGCGAAGTATCGAGATATCTCGTGACGATTGACGTATAACTTTCTCCCACGCTGAATCACCTGGAGTTTCCCGTCGGCACGAAGAGCATCAAATTTCCATCGGGACATTTTCGTTTGGACCATGAACTCGCCAGGGGTGAGGTACTCGGCCGGTGCTGTCAAATTGAGATTTTCGAGGGCCTTCAAGATTTTGCGGCCGGTCTCTATGATTTCGTTGAACTCCTCACTGGGAACCTCAACAACTTGCTTAATCTGAGTCATTTTCGCAGGTTTTATCAGCTAGTCTGAAAGACTAAGCCTCTTACCGTGACTCAAATCTAATTAACTATATTGGATAATATATTCTTTATCCAATAAAATATTGGATGCTCAACATTTTATCCAAAATAGTTTTCCTTTGCCCATTTCTTCGTGATGTCATTAAGCATTTTTATCATCTCCAAGGACTGCGGAAAGCGGGCCAGGCAATCAGCAATGATGGATTTTGCCTCGCCATTCTCGAGCCACTGAAAAAGGAAAAACCTCTCTTTAGTCCTGGTTTCAAGATCGGAAAGGAGCGCAGTGAGTAACAACTCGGTTCTAACTGGATCTAAAGCTTCAGATCTAAATACAGAGTTGTTTTCAGAGAGTAGGCTCAACGCTAGGTAAATGTGAGTCGCCGGTAGAGCCCAATCAATAATGCCGTGAATCAACTCTCCCTCATTCACTTTCCGCACTGCATTTCGGAGATGAGTTTTCAAATGACTATCGAGACCCTTTAGGAGTGGGTGTAGGCCTGCATTGATAATGGCCTTCGAATCCTCATTCAAAATATTCCGATCACGCTGTTTAAAGAAATCGACGATCGATGTAAGATATCTTGCCTCCTTGCCGATTGTCTCGGAATCTACTCCGTTTCGAAACTCGGCTTCAGTAAAATACATCTCCGAGTCCCCTGGATTGTCCAATGAAAACACCGTCCGACTAATCTTGTGACCAAGTATCGTAACGTCAGGTTGTTTGCCGGGTGTCACGAACATTTCGTGCCGACTTCTTAACTCAGTAACTTTGTTTTGAAATGTCACTCGAACGTAAAGTGGATAGGTGTGCGTACCCTTGATCGTTATGGGTAAGAGTTTTTTATTCAAGTAGTGCTTGACGGATATCTTTCCTTCGAGAGCCACAGCGCTATGAGTTACAACTTGTGAAGCGGCAATATCGTAAAAAATGCCCTTGATAGACATGAACTCCGAAATGGGAGACCTGCGTGTGCTCGCACCACTGCGATTGAACCAGCGCGTCGCGCCGGCCGACCGGGATGATGATCGCCGGCAGGTCCGAGCAGCCACCTGCATCACATAAAGATGAACATGCTGCACTCGCGTGAACTCATGGGAGATCATTCTGGATCAGCTCAGCTACCAGTCATTTGTAAAGCAGCTCGCACGCGGACCGGGCGGGAAGATATCTGGCCTGGATCCACTTGGCAGGGTGCCGCTTAATTTAACTCTTTGCGATTTCTGTGAGTTGTTTACTTAAATCACGCATTGCAGTCGTCAACTTGTCACGGTATTTATCTGCTTCCTGGGATGTCATTCCCTTTGTGTAAGTGTCCGTGAGTACGATAAGAATTGCCTGAAGCAACTTGGTGGTTTCGAGGCTTGTTTGTGCCCTGTATTGTGTGCAGATCGACCTTGGTAGAATTGCTCATAAATGGGGATGATCGGTTGTTTGATCTATCAACGAATTCATGATTTAAGTTGTTCCCGGGTATTTTCGCTTTTTGGGCCTACAAAGGTATCAAGTCGTCGCCCTCTCGTAAGCCGTCTGATCGAACGCGATAGTACTTCTGTTATCTAACACTCTCTCAATAATGTCCTGATTCGTCATAAACACCAGTCCTAGAAGTCCGGCCATTCTAGACCTGGAGGTCATAACGGGTGATTGATATTGAATTTCCTCTGTAGGCTCAAGGCGGTCCTCATAAATGTCTACGTGTGCAAACTCACTGTATTGTTTGAAGCTCTGAGCATCGCTCAAGTTGAGCCTACTCAGGGTTTTCTCAAACGATTCTCCGAGCCAGTGCCAGTGACTTCTTTTATTAGCAATCATGGAGGTAAACAAGGTAATTATCGCAGGATCCTCGTTGAAGCCTTCTACTATTTTCCGGACGTCACTTATAGCTTGTTGCCTGGAGAGTCGTTCTGTTGCATTACCAGCTCGGACATTTGAAATGTTGAAAAAATTGTAGGCCATGATTCTCGCAATAACTACGTTCCTATTTTCTGTAGTCAACATATAATCCAGCAAAACCTTGCATTCAAATAGCTTACGAAGAAGAGAAGAAACTCCATAGTCATTCATTTTATCGGCGAGCTGATCGATGGCGTTCGTTGTTGCAGTTGCGTTCCAAACCAAACGCCCAACCAGATCCGTAAACAAAAAATTACTCGGTGCCGGCTTAACGGCCTTCAACAATACAGTGAGCCGATCTATTTGAACTTTGACACGGCGGCGGTTGCTTGAGAGCATCTGTTCATAGTCATACGATTGATCCATGTAGCAGACGGTTAGGGATATCTACATTTACTTTCGTTTATCTGACTTTCTCCCGAACAGGCACGGCTATCAACTGCTCGATTTCTTCGTAGATTGGGATATTTGATTCATCCTTGACTTCTAACGTTACAATCAGCGCGTACTTGGTCAACAGTCTCGCGGACAATCCTGAAGCATCCTCTTTACAATTTACTTTTATCTCTATTGTGTTACCTATCACAAAAGCGTCAGCTCTTTCCGCCTCGAGAATATCATGTTGAACAGTCCCGCTTTGAGAAGCATCAAAATCATAAGCTGCTCTATCAAGTGAAATGTGCTCAGCTTTTTGCGGACTATTATGCGCAAGGTTCTGATAATATAACTGGGACTGTCTATATCTATATGATTTGAAATTAATTGGGGAGAGCCACGCTAAGGTCACCGTTAATCGCTTGAACAATTTTTTCTGACTAATTGAAGGTGGCAGGGGAAAACTAAAGACATGTGCTTTATCCTTTTTGATTTTACCAAATCCAATTAGCGTTACTCGAAAGTCCGTACATTCGAGGGCTTTTGCAGAATTCACGCAGCCATAGCCAACGAATGCCATCAAATGTTTCTTGACAACATTGGGAGCAATGGACGGGGTATTCTTGAGTAATTGTTCAAGCAATTGTTGCTCATTCCCCCAACTTGCTCCATGTACTAAAAGCGCCTTGGTAACTACTGTATAAAATTCTTTCGGGACCTTTCCTGCAGAGGACTCATTTAAAATGTCCAACATCTCCAGTATTTTACCACCAAGGTGAGACGCTAGAGCAGCCGATGCACTTGTGCCGCCAACATACCCAACCTTATTTACATCGCCGGCATTACCCGGCGTCGCTGTTAGAATACCCGGAGGCACCGATGAAACTGGAAAGGTCTCAACTTTCAAATGTGAATGGTTAGTATGATTCTGGATCGGTTGCAACCGGAACAGTTTTCGTCCACCAGGCATTAAGGTTTCAGGTTTAACCGACCTCCTATATCCAAAACCTATCCTACTTATAGGACTAAACAACGTAGGTTGGAAAACAACATTTTTTCGAGAACCACTTAGGCCAGCAAGCTCTGATGAGTCAAAATGAGATGCACCAATTGTTAACGAGTTTACCGATTCAGATGGCGCCAATATTCTCCGATCCATCTTATCCGCCAAAATAGCTTCAATGGTTTTTCGTTCCAGGTCTGTAGATGTGGTGGCATCCAGGTTCCGATGCGGGATACCTAAGAACAGATCTCCAGAATAGTTTCCAGTGCTAATAATGAAAAGGACATCGTACTTATGAGAAAGCCAATCGATTAGCCTCGCCCAGGTAGACATGTTTGAATGGAATGGCCGGTAGACGTCACCAATGGAGAAGTTAATGATCTTTACATTAGGTGCTATAGGAGCTTGGTCACCGTCGCCTTCAAAGATCCGAACTACGGCTCGGTGGACTAGATCGATCGGCAATAGGTCATCTGGCAAATATTCGCCGGACGATAAATTATTTCCCCCAGGCCTGAGAATCGGACGCAGGTAAACTGGATGGAGTAGAGATTCTCGCGACGAGTCGGAAAGGTCACCATGCATCACGATTGAAGCCATAGCTGTCCCATGAATTCTCTGATTCGATAGGTAGTTTCTGCCAAAATCGTCTGGATCATCAACCGAGATATTGGTGAGTTGTGAGTGGTTAGTTAGCGGAAGGCCATCCAAAATAGCAACCCTCGATTCTTGAGCATCATTCGACGACTGACTGGTCTGCTTCTCACCAGTTGGAAATGAAGCTTGTTCTTCAGTCGAGGCGAGAGCGATCAGTTGGCCGACAGGACGAAAAAAAATAATCTGGTGAGATTTTAAGAAAACCACTTCTGAACTTTCAGACAGTTCGTCAAAGCACGTGATCGGTGCTTCTGCAATAAATGCATGATATCCAATGGGAGTGAGTAGTAGTCGGGATCCTTCGATTGCTTTACCTCCATTTCGCGAAAGCAAATCGACAACAATATCATAAGCACTTTGATTCTGTTCGCTGCTTCTCTTGAAAGCAAGTTCAATTTCAAATTTGGCGGTTTCGAAATTATTTGTTCGCAAATCACTTAAATAGTCCTCCAGTCCCGTGTCTCTGATACGATCTTTAACACCATAAGGTCGTAAGTCTATTAGGCGCTCGAATAGTGTTCTAAACTTGGCCGTACCATCTGGGAAATTCTGCTCCTCCTTTGCTTTCTTGTACTCATTCCAATAACTCTGTAATTCCTTAAGGGCGCGTTGGTTGGTCATCGTGAGGAACAAACGAGACTTAAAAGGCTCTTCGACCCTTTCCTTTTTAGCATTAATAGAATAAAAAAATTCATCGCCTTCTCTTTCTTCTTCTGGCGCATATTCCAAAAGGAATTCCATACCAGGCGTTTTCTCAACAGCCCGGAAGAACTCATGAATTGTCCCGGCGATTTCCATCACTAAGATCATTTCAGAAACTAACCCAAATGGAGTTCCGTGTAGGTATGCTGTTTCGTTTGCGAGAACTGTATCAAGATTTGACATCTTGGTTCCCAATCGTCCAGCTTGTTCTGATTTTGTTGGTAAATGAAACGGCAGAAAAGAAGGACTCCCGTCTGCTCTAGCAATGCTTGAAGGTTGCGGAAAAATTAAGAGAGGTCTTTTAGACATTCCTTAGGTCATATTTTCGACTCAGATCCGAAAGGCACTCGTCTACAATTTTGTAAACATCAACATCCGGTGCCGATAGAATATATTTCCGTCTGATATCAAATATGAATTCCTCAATCTCCGCAAAATTTCTGCCTTCTAGTTTAATCGCGATATCCTTGATGGAATGATCAAGCTTATACTTTGATTCCCTCTCAAAATTCTTGAGCCAAATTTCAATCATTCTTAGGGTCGGCTTGTTCAGCTCCAATCTTATCTGGAACCTTCTCCACACAGCTCGGTCGAGCAGCTCAGCGTGATTCGTCGCGGCAATTACAACAACATAACTTGGCAATCGGTCTATCTGAAGCAACAATGAACTAACAACCCGTTTGATTTCCCCCGTTTCGTGAGTATCTCCTCGTTCCTTGCCAATAGAATCAAATTCGTCGAAGAACAACACACACTCTTGCGTCCTAATGAAGTCGAACATCAGCTTGAGTCGAGATGCAGTTTCTCCTAAATAGCTGCCTATTATCCCATCATACCGAATTACATAGAACGGAATCATTAAAGACTGGGCAACTGCTTCCGCCAGCGAAGTCTTTCCATTGCCGGGTGGACCAACTAACAAAACTCGACTGCGTGGTTCCAAGTTATACGAACGAAGAAGGTCACTACGATGATGTTCAGATATAAGATCATTTATGACCTTCAGGTTATCTTCCTCTATGATGACATCACGAAGGGACTTTTTTGGGTAGATGCGGAAAAGAAAACTTTCAATTTTCTCCTCCATGAGGACTTTCCTGGCCCCGGTGCCTTCAGGGATCATAGTCGGTTGCTTCAGAAGACCTTCCAGCTGATCTGCTAATACAAAGTGCTTTTTACTTCGTTCCTCTGCGACGAGCGACTCTACTACCTTTCTAAAGAGAATGGTATCGCCGGTATTCCCGGCCTTGATGAGTTTGAGCAATAGATCTGACCTTGCCATTATTCAATCATTGGGAGTCCTATCAATGGAAAACCCATCCTAGGCCTGGAAAATTCCCGGCCTTGGATGGGCTCAGTCGAATATACCAAAAACCGCATATCCT
>WUUC01240659.1_pt1 | contig 20569 bp, 20 predicted proteins | sample 6278441 | NCBI WGS metagenome assembly WUUC01 (sample SAMN13675441, study PRJNA597444) | soil metagenome | isolation source: soil | place: USA: Washington | collected 2017-10
CGCAGATCGCGGCGGCGAGCACGGACTTCCCCGCGCTCGTGTCGGTGCCGGTGACGAAGATGCCGCGGTGAGCGCCTCCCGGCGCGACCACTACGCGGCCTCGTCGAGCGCGTCCGCCCGGCTGGAGAGCAGGCCCAGGTCCCCCGCCGCGGCGGCGAGCGATCGCGCCGCCCGGCGAAGCTCCTGCGGCCGGTGCGTCGCCATCACCGTGATGCGCAGCCGGGACATGCCCTCCGCCACGGCGGGCGGGCGGATCGCTTGGGCGAAGGCCCCGCGCTCGAGCGCACGCTCGCAGAGCGCCGTCGCCGCCCGCGCTCCCCCGACGACGATTGGGAGTATCTGCGTGCGCGAGGCACCGGGGTCGAAGCCCGCGGCCCGCAGCTCGGAGCGCATCGCGTCGGCGTTCCGCATCAAGGCCTCGACGCGCTCGGGCTCGGAGGCCAGGAGCTCGAGTGCGGCCGACGCGGCGCCGACCGAGGGCGGCGGCAGCGCCGTGGAGAAGATGAACGGCCGCGCGGCGTTGATCAGCAAGTCGGTGATCTCCGACGACCCGCACACGTAGGCGCCGTAGCTCCCGAGCGCCTTGCCCAGGGTGCCGACGATCACGTCGACCTCCGCGGCGAGCCCGGCATCGGCGACGGTGCCGCGTCCCCTGGGGCCGACCGCCCCGGTCGCGTGCGCCTCGTCGACGAGCAGCCGGCAGCGATGCCGCCGGGCCAGACCGAGCAGCTCGGTGAGGGGTGCGACGTCGCCGTCCATCGAGAACACGCCGTCGGTGACGATCAGCGACGCGCGCTCACCCGCTCTTCGCAGCCCCCACGCGAGCTGCTCCGTGTCGCGGTGTCGGTAGACGAAGTACTCGGCCCGCGACAGCCGGCAGCCGTCGATGATGCTGGCGTGGTTCAGCTCGTCGGAGAACACGACCTCCCCGCGCCGGGCCAGGGCGGCGATCGTGCCCGTGTTCGCCAGGTAGCCGGAGCCGAACAGGAGGGCGGAGGAGGTCCCCTTGAAGGCGGCCAGCCGCTCCTCGAGGTCGCGGTGCGGGCTCATGTTGCCGGAGACCAGCCGTGAGGCTCCCGTGCCGGCCCCCCAGCGCATCGCGGCCTCCGCGGCCGCCTCGCGCACCTTCGGATGCTCCGCGAGCCCGAGGTAGTTGTTGGAGCACAGCAGCAACACCTCGGCGCCGTCAAGGGTCACCCGGGGGCCCTGCCGGTCCTCGATCAGCCGCAGCCGACGGTGCAGCCCCGACCGGCGAAGCTCCTCCAGCCGCTCGGCGATATCGCTCACGTTTCGGGCTAGTCGCCCCAGCCCGCGGGGTCCGAAGCCTTATCCGGTCGGTGCCCGCCGGGGTAGGGGGGCAGCTTGCCCTTCTTCTTCACCACCCGGAGCTGGCTCGCCGGATCCCAGAAGTTCGCTTCCTTCTGGTTGTCGATCAACTCCTCCATCGGGGTGCTCGGCGTGTTCCCGTCCAGCCACCCGGAGCGGTTGTCGGGACGAGGGTTCGAGCCGTTGTCCTCCTGCCGAGCCACGTTCAGGCCCAGCTCCTCGAACATCGCCCGATCCTCGCCGGGCTCGGCGCCCAGGGTGGTGAGGAAGTTGCCCATCATCACCCCGTTCAGCCCGGCCTTGACCGCGAGCGGCTGAAGCTCTCCGAGGTTCTCGACCCGTCCCCCGCACAGCCGGAACAGCGCGTCGGGCAGGATGAGGCGGAAGATGGCCACCCACTTGACGACCTCCCACGGGTCCATCAGGGGCCGGTCGCCGAACTTCGTCCCCGGCCTGGGGTTGAGCAGGTTGATCGGAACCGAGGTCGGATCGACCTCGGAGAGCTCGAACGCCATCTCCACCCGCTGGCGCGGCGACTCGCCGAGGTTGAGGATTCCGCCCACACAGGTCTCCAGCCCCGCCTCCTTGACGGCGCCGATCGTGCGCGTGCGGCCCTCGTAGCGCACGGTGGTCGTGACCTCGTCGTAGTAGGAGCGCGCGGTCTCCACGTTGTGGTGGACTCGCTGCACGCCGGCCTCCGCCAGCTGCCTGGCCCGTTCCGGTGAGATGTGCCCGATCGACACGCAGCGCTTCAGGTTCGTGTGCTCCGAGACCAGCCTCGCCCCCTCGGCGATCCTCGCGAAGTCCCGCTTGGAGAGGCCTTGGCCCTGGGTCACCATGCAGAAGCGGTGGGCACCCGCCGCCTCGGCCGCCCGCGCATGTTCGAGGATCTGATCCGGCTCCATCATCGCGTGCATGGGGGTGTCCGCCTCCGCATAGCGGGACTGGGCGCAGAACCCGCAGTCCTCCGCGCAGCCGCCCGACTTCGCGTTCACCAGCGAGCACATGTCGGTCGAGTCGTCGAAGCGCTCGCGCCGCACCTCCCAGGCGCGCTCCACCAGGGCCATGATCTCCTCGCGGTCGGTGAGCTCGCCGAGCTCCAGCGCCTCGTCGAAGCCGATCAGCGGTGGCATGCGAGGCAGGCTAGGCGCCCTTCCGGACGCCGCGCGACTCGGGGCCCTCCCACGTGTTGAAGGAGGTAGTCGGGGGGATGAAGCCGCTGAGATCAGCAGGCACGCCGACGGCCGCCGGCAGGGGGCGGCCGCCGGCATCCCCCGGCAGGGGGCGGCCGCCGGCGGGCACGGTCAGGCGGGCCGTCCCGCCGGCCGCCGTCCTCGCTCTGGCGTCCATGGCCCTTGCGGCGTTCGCCGCGCTGACCGGATCGCTCGCGCTCCCGGGGGCGGATCCCGCCCAGGCGAAGAAGAAGAAGCAGAAGCCGCCCCCCAACGTCGTCACGGTGATGACCGACGATCAGACCGTGGAGTCGATGCGGGTGATGGTGAACGTGAACAGCCTCCTGGCGGAGAACGGGGCCACGTTCTCGAACAGCTTCGCCAACTTCCCCCTCTGCTGTCCGTCGCGAGCGACCTTCCTCACCGGCCAGTACGCGCACAATCACGGCATCCTGGGGAACACGCCCGAACAGGGGGGCGGGTTCGTCGAGTTCAACACCGAGCACGGGGGCAACACGCTCCCCGGGTGGCTCCAGAGCGCCGGCTACCACACGGTCCACGTCGGGAAGTACCTGAACGGATACGGGAGCGGCGAGACCGACACACTCGTGCCGGCCGGGTGGAACGAGTGGTACGCGGGCACCAGCGGCACGACGCAGCAGGTCTACGGCTACACCAACAACGAGAACGGGAACCTGGTCCAGTACGGCGAGTCCGCGGACGACTTCAAGCAGGACGTGATTACCGACAGGGCGGCCGACGTGATCAACCGGCGCGCGCCCGCCGGACCGTTCTTCCTCTCCGTCAACTACACGGCGCCTCACAGCGGGGGGCCGAACCCGAATCCCCAGCCACCGGGCAACTGCCGGAGGACCGCCAAGCCCGCGCCGCGGCACGCCTCGGCCCTCAACGGGGAGCAGCTCCCCCAGCCGCCCAGCTTCAACGAGGCCGATGTCTCCGACAAGCCGCCCGACATCCAGGCGCGCGACCCGATTACAGCCGCTGAACGGGACGACATCGAGAGGAGATACCGCTGCCGCCTCGAGTCGCTGCTTTCGGTTGACGAGGGCGTGGGCTCGATCGTGGACGCGCTGAAGTCGCAGGGGGAGCTCGGCAACACCCTGCTCGTCTACACGTCGGACAACGGCTTCTTCCACGGCGAGCACCGGGTGCAGAACGGCAAGACCCGTCACCACGAGCCCTCGAGCCGGGTGCCGCTGATCGTCCGCGGGCCGGGGGTGCCCGGGGGGAAGACCGTGCGCGAGCTCGCCGTCAACGCCGACCTCGCGAATACGGTCATCGACGCAACCGGGGCCAGCCCCGGGCTGGCCCAGGACGGTCGCTCGCTGCTCAACCTGGCGGAGGAGCCGAAGCGGGAGCGAGGCCGCGAGATCCTGATCGAGACCAGGACCTACACAGCGATCAAGAACGCCCGCTACAAGTACGTGGAGCACGACTCGGGCCGCAACGCGGGCACGGTCGAGCTGTACGACCTCGAGGCCGATCCGTTCGAGCTCCAAAGCCAGCACGCGAACCCGACCTACGCGGCGGTGAGGACCCAGCTCGCCGCCCGGCTGGACGCGCTTCGCGACTGCGCCGGCGACGGCTGCCGCACCAAGCCGAAGCTGAAGCTGAAGATCAAGAAGAAGGGCGGTTGCGCCCGGCGTCCGGTCCGGGCCCGTATCAAGGGCCGCGACGCGAAGGCGCTCGACGAGGTCGGCTTCACGGTGGACGGAAAGAACGACGGCCGCGACGGCGGCAAGCCGTTCAAGGAGAAGCTCGGCAAAGTGAAACGGGGCCGCAAGTCGAAGGTCCGTGCGACCGCCGACATGATCGACGGCCGCCGCATGACGCTAGACAAGAAGGTCAGGGCTTGCAGCTAGGAGGCCCTGGCGCGGCTACCGGCCCTGCCAGCGCGGCTTTCGCTTCTCGGCGAAGGCGCGAATCCCCTCGCGAAAGTCCTCCGAGGCGAAGCAGGAGCGGCGCAGCTCGACCAGCTCGCGCTCCTGCTCGGGAGTGAGCCGCGGGAAGCTCGCCAAGGTCTCGATCGCCCGCTTGTTGCCCCGCGCGGCGAGCGGGGCGTTGGCGGAGATCTCGGAGGCCAGCTCCACCGAGGCGGGCTCGATCTCCGCGTCCTCCACCACCTCGTTGACCAGCCCGATCTGCTCGGCCCGCCCGGCCGCCAGCGTTCGCCCGGTGAGGAACAGCTCCTTGGTGCGGGCCACCCCGATCACTTCGATGAAGCGCTCCAGCCCCGTGTGGCCGTAGATCAGGCCGAGCTTGGCCGGAGGCATGCCGAGCCTCGCCCCCGCCCCCGCCAGCCGCAGGTCGCACCGCACCGCCAGCTCCAGGCCACCGCCAAGGCATGGTCCGCTGATCGCAGCCACGACGGGGTACGGATGGGCGCTCACGGCCTCCATCGCCGCGTGGAACGGGTGAGCGACGAGAGCCTCGGCGTCGTGCTCGAACGACTCCTCGGGGATGTCGGCGATGTCATAGCCGGCCGAGAACGCCCCGCCCGCGCCGGTGACGATCACGCAGCGGACCTCGATCCCGCGATCGAGCTCGGGAAGCACCCCGGCGAGGGCGTCGAGGACGTCGTGATCGAGCGCGTTCCGCCGCTCCGGGTTCGACAGGGTCAGCCGGGCGACCGCCTCGGCGGGATGGTCGAGGACGAGCTTTCCGCCGGCCAGCTCGCGGGCGCTCACGCCAGCACGACCAGCACGTCGCCCTCGGAGACCGACTGGCCTTCCTCGCAGCGGATCTCGGCGACCTTGCCGTCGTCCTCCGCCTCGACCGGCATCTCCATCTTCATCGACTCGAGGATCACGACCGTATCGCCATCGGCGACCTCGTCCCCGACCTCGACCTCGATCTTCCACACGGTGCCGGTTATGTGCGCCTCGATGTCCGCCACCAGGTGGCGGCACAATACCCGCCGGTGTCACCGTATCCCCCAGCCGGCGGATCGCCTGGAGCCGAGCCGGGCCCGGTCGTGATCGTCGCGGCGCGCAACGAGGAGGGGCGGATCGGCGCCACGCTCGAGGCGCTGGCCGGGGCGCTCGGGGGGGCCGCGGTGTGGGTAGCCGACGACGCGTCGGACGACTCGACCGGCGAGATCGCGCTTCGCCACGGCGCGCGAGTGGTGAGCCGCGGCCGCCCGCACGGCAAGGGCGCCAACGTGACCGCTGCCGCGCAGGCCGCGCTCGGCGAGGACGTGGACGATTCGGAGGTGGTGCTGCTGTGCGACGCGGATCTGGGCGCCTCGGCGGCGAGGCTCGCTCCCCTCGTTGAGGCGGTCGCCCGTGGCGAGTGCGATCTCGCGATCGCGGCCTTCACGCAGCGCGTCGGCGGTGGGTTCGGGATCGCCGTTGGGTCCTCGAGGCGGGTCGTGAAGCGGCTCACAGGGCTGCGTCTCGAAGCGCCGTTGTCCGGCCAGCGCGCGATGCGCGCCGGGTCGCTGCGCGAGCTGATGCCGCTCGCGGACGGGTTCGGGCTCGAGACGGCGATGGACGTGGACGCCGCGCGGGCCGGATACCGGGTGCGCGAGCTCGCGCTCGGCCTGGAGCATCGGGCCACCGGGCGGACCGTCGGCGGCTTCCTTCACCGCGGTCGCCAGCTGCGCGACATTCTCCGCGTGTACCTCTCGAGGCGGAGGGTCGGCTCCACCTGAAAACATCGCCTGGGATGACCCTGGTCCTGATCGGCATCGCCTCCGGCTTCCTCGCCGGCCTGCTCGGCATCGGGGGCGGAGGCCTGATGGTCCCCCTGCTCGCGGGGATGGCCGGGTATCGGCAGCGCCAGGCCCACGCGATCTCCCTCGGCGCGGTGGTCGTGCTCGCCCTCGCGGCCGCCCTCACCTACGGAGCAGCCGACGAGGTCCGCCTCGGAACCGCGGCCGCGCTGTTCGTCGGGGGCATGCTCGGCGCGCCCCTGGGGGCGCTGCTGCTCTCGCGTGTCGACGACATGGTCGCGCGGCGGGCGTTCGGGGTCCTGTTGATCGTCACGGCCGCGTTCCTGTTCCTCACATGATCGCCGTGCTCGGGTTGGTGGCGCTCGGCGTCGCGCTGGGAGCCGTCGCGTCCTTCTTCGGCGTCGGCGGCGGCGTGATCGCGGTCGCTGTGCTCGTCGCGGCGGCCGACTATACGCAGCAGGAGGCACAGGCGACGGCGCTGGCCTTCATCGTCCCGACCGCGATCGTCGGCGTGATCTCCGTGCGCAGGCGCGGGCTGGGGGACCTGCGCGCGTCTGCCCTGCTCGGGGCCGGCGGGGCGGCGGCCGCGGTGGGGGGAGCGCTGCTCGCGCTCGCGCTCCCCGGGCACGTGCTACGTGACGTCTTTGCGACCTTCATCGCGGTGCTCGGCGTGGTGATGCTCGCGAGGCCGGGGCGAGCCGAGGAGGACGAGCCGGGGGAGGAGCCGCGGTGAGCGTCCAGCGCCGGGGCGAGCCGAGCCGCGATCCGCCCCTCGCCGACCTCCTGGTCCTAGACGTCTCGCGAGTCGTCACCGGTCCCTACGCGGCGATGATGCTGGGCGACCTCGGCGCCCGGGTGATCAAGGTGGAGCGCCCGGAGGGTGACGACACGCGGGAGTGGGGGCCGCCCTTCGTCGGTCCGGAGGGTCGGCGCGAGGCGACGTACTTCCTGAGCGCGAACCGGAACAAGGAGTCGATCGTCCTCGACCTCAAGCACGCGGACGATCTCGCGCTGATGCGGCGGCTGGTAGAGCGCGGCGACGTGCTGGTCGAGAACTTCCGGCCTGGGGTGCTGGAGCGGCTGGGCCTCGGCCACGAGCGGCTGTTGGAGCTGAACCCCCGGTTGGTGGTGCTGTCGATCACCGCCTTCGGGCATGACGGGCCGGAGGCGCGACGCGCCGGCTACGACCAGATCCTCCAGGGTGAGGCGGGGCTGATGAGCTTCACGGGCCCGCCGGGCGAGCCGACCAAGGTGGGCGTCCCGATCGCCGACATGCTCGCCGCGATGTTCGGTGCCTACGGCGTGCTCGCCGCGCTGCGCGAGCGCGAGCGCAGCGGCCGCGGACAGGTTGTCCGCACCTCGCTGCTGGCCGGGGTGGTCGCGGTGCACGCCTTTCAGGGCACCCGGTACCTGATCGCCGGAGAGGTTCCCGAGCCAGAGGGCAACCGCCATCCGAGCATCGCGCCGTATCGAACCTACGAGTGCAGCGACGGCGTGATCCAGGTCGCGGTGGGTAACGAGGCGATCTGGCAGCGCTTCGCCGGGCTGCTTGGGCTGGACGCAGACGACCCTCGATTCGCCACCAACGAGGGGCGGCTCGAGCACTCCGACGAGCTGGATCCGCTGATCGGCGATCGCCTCTCCGCGGACAGCACCTCGAGTTGGCTGAAGCGATTCGACGAGCACGGGATCCCGGCGGGCGAGGTGCGCTGGCTCGACCAGGTGTACACGAGCCCTCAGGTCCGCTCCCAAGGCCTGATCGTTGAGACCGAGCACCCCGTGCTCGGGCGCATCCGCACCCCGGGGGCCCCGCTCCGCTTCGAGGGCAGCGGATCTCGCGAGCACCTGCCGCCGCCCACGCTCGGGGAGCACACCGAGCGGATCCGTGCCTGGCTCGACGCCGAGGACCAGGCCCGGGGAATGCGTTAGCGTCACCGCGCGCGCGTGATCCTCGCCATCGACCAGGGGACGACCGGGACCACCTGCCTCCTGTTCGATCGCGAGGGGGCGATCCGCGGTCACGCGTACAGCGAGTTCGAGCAGCATTTCCCCCAGCCGGGGTGGGTCGAGCACGACGCGGCCGAGATCTGGGAGGTGACCCGGCGCGTCGCCGCCGAGGCGATCAGCAGCGCCGGCATCCGCGGCAGGGACCTGCTCGGGATCGGGATCACCAACCAGCGTGAGACCGTGGTCGCATGGGACCCGGAGAGCGGCGAGCCTGTTCACCGCGCGCTGGTGTGGCAGGACCGGCGCACAGCCGCCCGCTGCGATGAGCTGAAGCGGGGCGGCCACGAGTCGCTCGTGCGGGAGCGCACCGGGCTCGTCATCGACCCTTACTTCTCGGGCACCAAGATCGAGTGGCTGCTCCGCAACGCCGAGGGGGTGGACGGGGCGGTCTTCGGGACGATCGACTCGTGGCTCGTCTTCAAGCTCACCGGGCGTCACGTCACGGACTACTCGAACGCCTCCCGCACGCTGCTGTTCGACATCCGCAAGCTCGCCTGGGACCCCGACCTGTGCGAGCTGTTGGGGGTGGACCCCGGCCGGCTGCCCCAGCCCGTCCCCTCCGCCCAGGTGTACGGGCGCACCGGGGAGCTGGGCGGCGACGTCCCGGTGGCGGGGATCGCCGGCGACCAGCAGGCCGCCCTGTTCGGCCAGGCGTGCCACAGCGCCGGGCAGGCGAAGAACACCTACGGGACGGGAAGCTTCGTGCTGCTGAACACCGGCACCGAGGCGAGCGACCCCGGCGAAGGGCTATTGACCACCGTCGCCTGGGGACTGGAGCGGGGGACCGACTACGCGCTCGAGGCCGCGGTCTTCATCACCGGCGCCGCGGTGCAGTGGCTGCGCGATGGGCTGGGGGTGATCGCATCGGCGGAGGAGACCGAGGCGCTCGCAGGATCACTGGGGGGAAACGACGGCGTCTACTTCGTGCCCGCGCTCACCGGGCTGGGCTCGCCCCACTGGGACCCCTACGCCCGGGGCACGATCGTGGGCCTCACCCGCGGGACCGGCCGGGCGCACCTCGCGCGCGCCGCCCTGGAGTCGATCGCCTACCAGACGGTGGACGCTGTTCGAGCCCAGGAGGCGGCTTGCGGAGAGCGGCTGGAGTCCCTGAAGGCCGACGGCGGCGGCGTCGCCAACCGATGGCTGATGCAGTTCCAGGCCGACCTGCTCGGCGTACCGGTGATCGTGCCCGAGATCGCGCAGACCACCGCCCTCGGGTCCGCCTATCTGGCGGGGATCGCGACAGGTGTGTGGAGCCTCGAGCAGGTGGCGGCGATGTGGCGCGAGGCCGGCCGCTACGAGCCCCGGATGAGCGAGGACGAGCGCGAGATGCTGCTCGCCGAGTGGCACCGCGCCGTCGAGCGCTCGAAGGGCTGGGCCACGAAGTAGCGGGAGCCGAGCTGAGCAGCCCGGCTCAAGGGGCGAGCTCGCGCGTCAAGTCCCCGGCGGGACGGACGTCGGTTACGCGGGCCACGCTCTCGCCGGCGTAGAGCGGCCCTGATTCGAGCAGAGTTTCGGGTGTGCCCTCGGAGGGCGGCTGGGGCGAGAGCAGCGGGCTCGCGGGTCTCTGCGCCGCGACGAGACGCTCCTGCGCCGAGGAGGGAAGCCGTGCCACGGCCGGAGCGGTGAGCGCATTGATCGTCCGGATCCACGCCGGTCCGCGCCGGTCATGCCTGAGCCAGCGCCGTGTCGCCTCGTTGGGTACCACGCGATGGGGTGCCCGCGGCCAGCCGGCGCCGAACAGCTCCGTCAGGACGGTGTCGTTCGCTTCGACCAGGGCGCGCTTGTACTCGCCGGTGGCGCGGCTCTCATCGGTGAGAAGGAAGCGCGTACCCAGGACCGCCGCGTCTGCACCCCGGTCAAGCGCACCCCCGACATCGTCGGCCGTCGCCATCGCGCCCGCTACGAGAACCGGGAAGTCGGGCGGCAGCGCGCGGCGGAGGGAGTCCAGGAGGCTCATTGCCGGCAGCTCACCCCGGACGTGCCCGCCCGCCTCGACCCCCTGGGCGATCACCGCGTCGGCGCCCGCCGAGCGTGCCGCGAGCGCCTCTTCGACCGAACCGCACTGGTGGACCCATGGCCCCCCGGCGCGGCGCACGGGGCGCCCCCAGAAGGTCACGATGACATCTGCTTCACGCGCCACCTCCCAGTGCGCGCGCTGGGCAAACGGCAGCAGGAGATTGACGGCGATCGGGTTTCCGGTCCACGTCCGTGCCGCCGCCAGCTCCTCGGCGAGCCGCGGCGGTTCGAGAATCCCGAGCGTCCCGAGGCCGCCCGCCTCGGAGACGGCCGCCGCAAGCTCGTGCCGGGCCACACCCCCGCCCATCCCGGCCTGCACGATCGGGAACTCGATCCCGGCCAGCTCCGTGAATGCCGTCATCGCTCGCCCCCTAACTATCCTCCACCGCGGTGAGGTTCAGCCTCTTCTACGAGCATCAGCTACCGCGGCCGTGGGGGGAAGACTCGGAGCGGCGCTTGCTCGAGGACGCGCTGGAGCAGATCGTGCTTGCCGAGCGCGCGGGGTTCGACCGCATCTGGGAGGTGGAGCACCACTTCCTCGAGGAGTACTCGCATTCCTCCGCCCCCGAGGTCTTCCTCGCCGCCGCGAGCCAACGCACGGAGCGGATCCGCTTGGGGCACGGGATCGTCCAGCTCCCGCCGGGGGTGAACCATCCGGCGCGCGTGGCCGAGCGCGTGGCCACGCTCGACCTCGTCTCCGGGGGGCGGGTCGACTTCGGCACCGGGGAGGGGAGCTCGGCAGGCGAGCTGGGCGGCTTCTTGGTCGACCGCGCACAGAAGCACGCCCAGTGGGAGGACGCCCTCGACGCGATCACGCGCATGTTCGTGGAGCGCCCCTTTGCCGGATGGGATAGCCGGTTCTTCCGCATGCCTCCGCGCAACGTCGTGCCGAAGCCGCTGCAGCGACCGCATCCGCCGCTTTGGGTCGCGTGCAGCAGGCGCGAGACGATCCATGTCGCCGCACGCAGGGGGATCGGGGCGCTGGCCTTCGCCTTCGTCGAGCCGGAGGACGCCGGCAAGTGGGTCGGCGAGTACTACGACCTGATCGCCTCGGACGAGTGCGTACCGGCCGGGTTCGCAGTCAACCCCAACGTCGCCGTGGTGCTGCCGATGATGTGCGACCCCGACGAGGCCGAGGCGATCGAGCGCGGGATCGACGGGGCGCACTTCTTCGGCTACTCGCTCGCCCACTACTACGGCGGGTCCCAGCATGTCCCCGCGCACACGGACGTGCACAAGGAGTTCCTCCAGCGTCGCGACCAGACCGGCTTCGCGCGCGAGATCGTCACACCCGAGGCCGCTCCGCTCGGGGTTAGGATTCTCCAGGAGGGCCTCGGGTCGCTGCGAGGGGCCATCGGAACGCCGGAGCAGATCATCGACCTGCTGCGCCGCTACGAAGCGGCCGGCGTCGACGAGGTCGGCATGGTGCTTCAGGCCGGGCGCAACACGCACGAGCACATCTGCGAGAGCCTGGAGCTGTTCGGCCGCGAGGTGATCCCCGCCTTCGCCGACGGGCGGGCGCAGCGAGAGGCGGAGAAGGCGGATCGCCTCGCCCCGTCGATCGAGGCGGCGCTGGCGAGGCGGGAGCCGCCGCGCGAGGCGCCGGCCGACTACGTGATCGACGAGCCCGCGGAGCTGGAGCGCTCCCGGAGGTCGCGGCGCCGGGCGATGCTCGACCCCAGGGATCTCGCGGGGCGACTCCGCGACGGGTTGCGGGAGGGCGTTCGGAGGCAGGCGCAGCGCGCCCTGGCCCGATTCGTCGACGGCGCCTCGGACGCCGAGGTCGAGCGCCGCTTCGGATCGCACGCGGCGCAGCGGGCGCTGCTCACCGGCATGGCCCGCTCATTCGATCCCAAGATGGCGTTCGGCTTCGAGGGCGACATCGAGTACGAGCTCAGGAGGGGCTCGGACCGCGACGGCGCCACACCCGCGCTCCGAGGTGACCGGTGGACGATCAGGATCGCCGGCGAGCGGGCGCACGTGGTGCCGGGACCCGGCGCGGACCCAGCCGTGACGCTGCGAATGGGCCTGGTCGATTTCGTGCGGATCGCGGCGGGCCAGTCCCCGGCCGGCGTCTTCCTGGAGGGGCGCGTCGACCTCGAGGGCGACCTCGCCGTGGCGAGGCGGATGCCCGAGATGTTCGGGGGACCGTCTCCCTACTGAGGGCGCGCGCGGTGATCCCGCCGTAACCGGGCGCCGGAGGAGGGGTACAGAGGGTGAAGCCGGCGTTGCCGGCTCAATTATCTATGGCCGAACTCAAGCCTCAGGTCTACAAGGACCCGCGCCCAGCGGAGTACTTCACGCGCTTTCACGAACGCTCTCGTACGCGCGAGCCGGATTGGATCTACAGCCTGGCCCGGATCGTGCTCACCCCCCCGAGCCTGGTGCTCTACCGCGCTGCGGCGATCGGGACCGCCAACGTTCCGCTTTCCGGCCCCGTGATCCTGGCGCCGAACCACTTCAGCCAGTGGGACCACTTCTTCGCGGGCGTGTACATCCGCCGCAAGGTGCGCTTCATGGCCAAGTCGCAGCTCTTCTCCAACCCGGCCATCAAGTTCATCTTCTTTCATGGTGGAGCGTTCCCGGTGCGGCGCGGCAGGCACGACGAGGAGGCGTTCATCACCGCGCACGCGATCCTCGATCGCGGCGGCTGTCTGCTGATGTACCCGGAGGGTGGCCGGTCGCGCACCGGCGGACTTGGGGAGCCGCGCCCCGGGGTGGGGCGCCTTGCGCTGGAGTCCGGCGTGCCGGTGATCCCGATGGCGATCCACGGTTCGCTGGGCGTGCGGCGCTGGAGGCGGCTCCGCTTCCCGAAGGTCACCGTCCAGTACGGCCAGCCGATCAGCTTCCCCGTCGTCGAGAGCCCCACCCGCGAGCAGCAGATGGAGGTCGCGGGCCAGGTCTTCGACCGCGTACGCGCGATGTACACGGCGCTCGAGGAGAAGGGGCGCCGCGGCGTGATCAGGGCCCTGCGCGAGGGGATCGCCCCCGACGCGCCGGACCCCTCCGCCGGCTGGAACGCGCGCTAGCGTCCTACTGGTAGCGCTCGTCCAGCTTCGGCCACAGCTCGTGGTCGTGGCTGGGGACGATCACGGCCTGGGGAAACTGGCTGCGGTAGAGCTGTAGCTCGCGCTTCGACCGGCGCCAGTTGTGGCGATCCACGGGACGCGGTGGCTCCGAGGCGCCATCGAGCTGTCGCATGTTGTAGACGAGGTCACCGGCGATGATGAAGTCCCGGTCACGCAGGCGCGCGATCACGCACTGGTGCCCGGCGGAGTGGCCGGGGGTGAAGGCGAGGCGGATGCTCCCGTCGCCGAACAGATCGAAGGTGCGCCCGAAGCTGGAGTAGGAGGAGATCCGGTCCCCTTCGTAGCTGAGGGTCCTGTAGTCGAACGCGTAGTTGAAGTGGGCGGGGCGGTAGCCCCGCAGCAACGGCCTGCGATCGGTGGTCGCCGCCTCCCACTCCGGCTCGGTGACGACGTACGTGGCGCCCGGGAACTCGGAGATCGCCGAGGTGTGGTCGAGGTGCAGGTGGGTCATCACGACGACCGGGATCGTCTTCGCGTCCAGGTCCCGGTCCCGCAGCCGGGCGGGGACGTCGCTGCCGGACTCGAGCCGCGGGTGCGCGAATGAGGCCGCTAGGCGGCCGAGGTTCTCACTCGGCTCGGCCGAGACGGAGGGATGCAGGCCCGTGTCGACGACCACTGGGCCGGCGCTTGGATGGCGAATCAGGAACGCCGGGCAGGGGAGCCACCACCACGCCGAGCGCGGGGTCCCCAGGCCCGCCATCCGCAGCTTCTCCATCCTGCCGCCGGCACGCTCGATCGATGCCGGGGGGACCTGGACCTCGCCGCCGGGAAGCGGTTCGACCGTGACTGTCGCGCCCCCGGCTCCTCCCCTGAGCGGCTCCGTGAGCGGCTTGGGCTGCGGGCGGAACCTCATCGGCGCGTCAGCCTACACGCGGCGGAGGCGCCGATAAGCTGGCGCGCGCGGATGGCCGAGCGCCGATCACGCATCTTCGCCCCGGGCCTCCTCGACGGTCAGGTCTGCCTGGTGTCGGGCGCCGGCACCGGGCTGGGGCGGGCCACGGCGCTCGAGCTGGCATCGCTGGGAGCCATTGTCGTCGGTTGCGGACGCCGGCGGGAGCCGCTGGAGGAGATGGCGGCGGCGATCGGCGACGCGGGGGGAAGGGCGGAAGTGGTATCGGCGGACGTACGCGAGGAGAGCGCCGTCGAGGAGCTGGTTGACGGGATCCTGGAGCGCCACCAGCGCCTCGACGTGCTGGTCAACAATGCCGGCGGCCAGTTCCTCAGTCCCGCGGAGGCGATTTCCCCGAAGGGGTTTCGAACCGTGATCGACCTCAACGTCCAGGGCACGTGGCTGATGACGCACGCCGCGGCCACCAAGGCGTTCATCCCCCAGCGCTCGGGGAAGGTGATCAGCGTCACCATCTCGCCGCACCACGGAATGCCCGGCATGGTCCACTCCGGGGCCGCCCGGGCAGCAGTCGAGAACATGATGCGGACGCTGTCGATCGAGTGGGCGCGCTTCAACGTGAAGCTGTGCGCCGTGGCCGCGGGCCAGTTCGACACCGAGGTGCTGCGCACCAAGTACCCGAAGGAGGTGAGCGACAACGTCGCCCGCACCGTCCCCCTGGGCCGGCTGGGGACGCCGGAGGAGATGGCGTGGCTGATCACCTACCTGGCCTCTCCCGCGGGTGACTTCTTCTCCGGCGCGGTGCTGACGCTGGACGGCGCCCGGGACAACTGGTTCGGCTCCTGGCCGCCGCCCGGCGCCGCCGATGCCGAGGGCACGCCGCTGGCCGAGGAGCGCAGGCCGCCACAGTGAGGGCCGTCATCGCGGGACTGGCTGCGGCCTCGCTCGCACTGGTCGCGTGCGGAGGCGGGGACGACGACGGGACGGAGCCACCGACCGCCACCACCCCGGCGGCCGAGCGCGAAGCGCTGACCGCGGCGGAGCGCGACCTGGTGCAGCGCTCCGAGAGGACGGTCCGCGCCTACTGCGCCCGGTTCGCGGCGGCGTCCCTGGGGGAGGGGCGCTCACCGTCCGGGCCGAAGCAGGTGCGCGCCACCGAGGCACTCGACCGCCTGATCGCGCTGGCTCGGGAGAAGCCCGCGGCGGAGGTTGGAGCGGGGGCGGACCTCGGCCTCTTCCTCGGCGACCTGGCCGAGGACTTCGAGGGGCTCAATTGCGACCCTCGGCTGCTCCAGCGCGTCGAGCGCGGCCTCGCCGAGCTGCCGTCTCCCTGAGCGCCTTCCCGCGCTAGCAGCCGCTCTTCCGGTCCCTGCCCGCCCCGCCCTTGCACTTGTCGTTCTTCTTGCCCCCCTTGAGGGTGTCGCGGCCCTTTCCGCCCTTCAGCTTGTCCTTGCCCTTACCGCCCTTCAGAAGGTCGCGTCCCTTGTTGCCCTTCAGCTTGTCCCTGCCGTTCTTCCCCTTCAGGGTGTCCTTGCCCTTTCGGCCCTTGAGCTTGTCCTTGCCGTTCTGGCCTTGAAGCTCGTCCGCTCCCTTGCCCCCCTTCGCCTTGTCGTCCCCGTCATCGCCGTGTAGCTCGTCCGCTCCCTTGCCGCCCTTGACCTTGTCGTCCCCATTGCCGCCGCACACCAGGTCCTTGCCGCGACCGGTCTTCACCTTGTCGTTGCCGCCCAGCGCGAGTACGACATCCCGTCCGTCGGTGCCCTGGATCTCGTCGGATCCCTGCGAGCCGACGATCGTCGCCCGCCGCCCCTTGCACTCGACGCTCTTGGGGTCGCCCAGCAGAAGCTCCACGTTCTGGTCGAGCTCGGTGCCCTCGGCCTGCCCGTCCGTGGCCGCCCGGCCGCTCTGGAAGTCGTTGAAGGCGAGCGTGCGCCCGATGGAGGCCATCTCGGCGGGCGTGTAGTCGCAGCTCGCCGTGCACTCCGGCGGCGCGGTCGCGGGGGACGCGTGGTCGAGGATAGTGCCGAAGATCGAAAGAGTTCCGTCGCGGTTGTCCATCACCTCGATCAGCCGGTGCTGCTGCGGGTGGTCGGCGACGGCCGATGTGTTGATCTCCCACCACGCCCCGTCCTCCTGCTTCTCGAAGGGGATCACCTTGTTCTCGTGGGTGTGACCCGCGACGTAGGCGAGTACGTTCGGGTACTTGGCGACCAGCTCCGTGAACGTCTGCTCCTCGTTTCCGGGTGGCGCGGTCTCGGGATCGCCGAAGTGCAGGGGCTGTGAGTCGCGCGGATCGAGGTCGCAGCCCGGGTTCACATCGTGACCGTGCTCGTCGTCGCTCGTGCACCGGGCCGCTGCCTCGTCGGGTATCACCGACTCCATGGACCGGACGGGGTGGTGTCCGAAGACGACGATCAGCTTGCCGGCGAGCTGCGCGGCGTCGAACTCGCGCTTCAGCCATTCGAACTGCGGGTCGTCGATGTTCCCGTCCGACGATCCCGGCGCCACGGGGTTGATCGAGCTCTCTCCGGTAACACCTCCCTCGGAGTTCGTGTCGATGGAGATGAAGCGGAAGCCCGGCGCCTGGGGCGGGTCCCAGGCGTAGTAGGAGGCGGATCCGTTGGAGAAATCGTTCTCATCAGGGTCGACGAAGCCGAACCCGTGCTTTTCGACCGGGTCGTTGGCGGCGAAGATCGACTTGATCTGGGGTTTGGAAACGAACTGGCGCAGCTCGTCCGGGGGGACCAGCATCAGCACGCTTGCGAGCGACGGGTCGAACAGGTCCTCGAGGCCCGCCCCGGGCCCCGCCGTCGTGGCGAGCACCTTCGCGCACCCGGTCGACACGTCCTCGAACGCGGCGATCGCGTCCTCGTTGCCCTGCACCAGCACGTCGTGGTTGCCGTTCGTGACATAGAACGGCACGTCCAGGCCGGCCGGGGAGATGCTCGCGGTCTGGGCGGCGTCCATGAGCCCGTTGTAGGTCGGCCACCCGTCCGTCGCGTACTGGCCGATGACCTCGTCGGGGTCGTAGTAGGAGGGGTTCGGGCCCTCGCCGCTCGGATAGTCGTCGTAGTCCTGGACGCCGGTGTACTTGGCGCCCTCGGCCGCGGCCGCGTCCGCGTCGCCCCCCTTGGACGCGAGGAAGGCGGCGCAGCTCGGCTTGGCGAGGGTCGCCGGGTCCGTGTACGCGGCCGCGTTCGTGAGGCCGCTGTTGAACTTGATCGAGCCGGTCCCCTCCAGCAGGTCGCGCACCCACAGGGTCTCGTTTCGCTGCTGGTTGTCGGCCTGATCGCCGGTCATCAGCGAGAAGTCCATCGCGTTGGCGGTCCCGTCTCCCTGGGGTACCGGGCTGGCCGCGACGAAGCGGTTGAGCTGGCGGATGGAGTAATCGATCATGAACGGCCCGAACGCCTCCCAGGGGCGATGGGCGGATGAGGGCCCGGGAGCGCCGCCCGGTTGGTCCAGGAACTCGACCCTCGCGGGCGACTCCTCGTCCGCGAGCTGGAAGTCGGTCATCTGCGAGATGTAGGTAAGCGAGCGCCGTCGCTGCTCCCGGCCGGACTGGGCTTCCGGGATCGCGGTGCTGCCCTCGCTCGCCCCGTCGCGCACCACGTAGTTCTCATCGACGTCGTCTACGTCCAGAGTGGTGTAGCCGGCCTCCGGATCGTTGGTGGGCGAGAGGATCTGCTCCAGGGTGGTGTGACCCTCGGTGTCGGTCGTCAGGTGCGACGCGGCCGCCGTGCCGGCGGTCGCGAGCACGCCGATCAGCGCGACAGCCAGCGCCGGCCCGCGGCGCCGCATGGGGCGTGGCTGCCCCCCTCTCATCGTTTTCGAGCCTCCATCCCTGACTCGAGCTCCTACCCGGATGCGAAGCTACCAGGGTGGCGATGGGCGTGCGCAGGTTCCCGCCCGCGTTGTCGGCCCGGAGTCAGGCCGGGACGACGGCTAGGTCGTCATCCCCGTGAACTGGCCGCCGGTCACGTTCAGGACCTGGCCCTGCACGAAGTTCGACAGCGCGGAGCAGAGGAAGAGCACCGGCCCCGCCGCCTCCTCGGGGCGCGCCGCGCGCCCCAGCGGGATCGTCATCGAGGCCATCGCCCGCATCTGCTCGGGCACGCCGATCTCGACCTCCTCGCCGCTCGGCGCCTTCAGCGTCTCCCCCTTCTCCTTCGCCTGGGTGAGGCGGGTCTCCACGAACCCGAAGGCAACGGCGTTGCAGTTGACCTTGAACTGGCCCCACTCCTTGGCGATCGTCTTCGTCAGCCCGGTCACACCGGCCTTAGCAGCCGAGTAGTTGGCCTGGCCGGCGTTACCCATGGTTCCCGAGATCGAGGTCACGTTGACGATCTTGCGAAACACCTCCTGGCCCTCGTCCCGCTCCTTCTTTGCTGCGTCGCGCCACGCTGGCGCAAGGGCGCGGATCACCCGGAAGGGGACGACGGTGTGGATGTCGAGCATCGCCTGAAACTGCTCGTCGGACATCCTGTGGACGACGCCATCCCACGTGTAGCCGGCGTTGTTGACGACGATGTCCACCTGGCCGAATTCATCGGTGGCCTTCTTGACGAGGTCATCCGGCACCCCGGGCTTGGTCAGGTCCCCGGCGAAGACGGCGGTCTCTCCGTCGATCTCGCCGGCCGCCTGCTCGGCGACGTCACCGTCGATGTCGTTGACGAGCACTTTGGCTCCCTCGCTCGTGAACAACTCCGTGGTTGCCCTGCCGATGCCGCGGGCGGAGCCGGTGATGATCGCGGCCTTGCCGTCGAGCAGTCCCATCCTCGTTGTCCTCCTTCAGGTGATGCCGGCGCCAGCCGAACGGCGAGGCGACAAGCAGGTGCGTGTTCAGATGCTTGGGCTGCCTATGGGTTGCGGCACTCTATCCGGCACCTGGGTGTCGATGAAGAGCTCGACGAAGTCGGGGTCGAGCTGTGTCCCCGCGACCCGCCTCAGCTCCGCGATCGCCTCCTCCGGAGACACCGGGTCCCTGTAGGAGTGCCGTGCGGTCATCGCGTCGTACGCGTCGGCAACGGCGATGATCCGCGCCAGCGCCGGAACCCGGGCGGCCGGGATGCCTCGCGGATAGCCGCCGCCGTCCATGCGTTCATGGTGGGCGAGGATGATCTGGATCACCGGCTCGTAGCCACCGATCCCGGCGATCACCCTGGCGCCCTCGGTCGGGTGCATCCGGATGCGGTCCCAGTCGGTCCGGGTCAGCGTTACGTCCCGCTTCAGGATCCGATCGGGGAAGGTGAGCTTGCCGACATCATGCAGCAGGCCGGCGGTGTGGGCGCGCTCCTGCTCTCCCTCAGGGAGGTTCGCCGCGGCGGCCATCTCGCGCGCGTAGCGGGCCACCGAGATGCTGTGCCGCGCGGTCATCGGATCGCGCAGCGCCAGGGTGCGCAGCAGCACGGCGGTGACGGCGGGTGTCTGCGAAGCGGGGTGCGGGCGGGTGCGCCAGACGCGCATCGGTCTACTTCTCCCTCTGGCCTGGGCGCGTCCGCGATCCCTGCGGGGCGGCCCTCCTTCCCGGTTCGCGCATCGAGCGCATGAACTCGTCGAGGCCCTCGACGGAGTAGCGCCGCTGGCCGCCGGGCGTCCTGTACACCGGCACCAGCCCCTGGTTCGACCACTTGCGAAGCGAGGCCGGGCTGACGCCCAGATACCCGGCGGCCTCGCTGACGCTCATCAGACGTGGGTTGGTGTTTGCTCTCAAAGCCTCTCCTTGACCGTTCCAGCCGCCGAAAAGGGCGGTGAACTTGAAATCACCTACGACAGCTATCGCCGATCGGCGCGAGGCTCTCAAGGGCTTTCAATCCCCGTGCGAACCTATGCGCAGGTTCGAGGAAGCGAACCTGCAGAGAACCGCGCTACTCGCAGCCGAGCGCGGAGAGCAGGCTGGCGGTCGCCGGGCCCGGGGCCGAGCCGAGCTGGGGCACGCCGCGCCTGCCGGAGACCAGCCGGGCGGCGCGGTATCCGAACAGCTTCGCCCCCTCCGCCTGGTTGAGCGCGCGGCGAAGCGCGGGGCCCGTCACGTCGAGGCTCGATTCCGAGCCGCACAGCACCAACGCCGAGGGCCGCAGTGCGCGGATCGCACGGGCGAACCGGTCCTCGGCGAGCTCGGCCGACAGAACGAGGACCCGCAGCCCGGCTCGCCTCAGATGTAGCTCGAGGGCCTGGGTGTGGACCGACTCCGGATCCAGTGCGGTCCCGGAGTCGAGCAGCAGAACGCCCTGCGGCCGGGTCGCCGGCGCCGCGAGCCTGCGCGCGCCGTACAGCCACCCGGTGGCCCAGCGGCACGCGTGCTCGAGCTCCGCGGCGTGGTTGGGACGCCGCGATGCCATGTCCAGCGCCGGCAGCAGGACCTCCTCGATGGTGCGTTCCACCGAGCGCACGGCGAGGCTCTCCTCGAGCTCCC
>WUUC01186180.1_pt1 | contig 20563 bp, 21 predicted proteins | sample 6278441 | NCBI WGS metagenome assembly WUUC01 (sample SAMN13675441, study PRJNA597444) | soil metagenome | isolation source: soil | place: USA: Washington | collected 2017-10
GTAGACACGCAGGACTTAAAATCCTGTGACCCGCAACGGTCGTAACGGTTCAACTCCGTTCCGGGGCACTCATAATCAATCGGTTAAAAGGTCGCTTTATGCGGCCTTTTAAATTTTATGGGATAGGCAAATAGCAAACCAGATTTACTACCATGAGAAAAACGAGAGTGGCTTTTTAACCAGCTTCGCCATCTTGGTGAGAAATTTTCCGCCGGCACTTACCGGTTCTCGCCGCTTTTTTGCTGCCCGCGTTACATCTTGCTTTTGCTCCGCGACCGCTTTACCTTTTTCTCTATTTCAACAGCAATAAACACAATTGAAGAAACACCCGCAGCGATCAATATTTCTGCCAGTGTAAGTGGTTGTGTATGAAAAAATGTATTCAGGTAAGGAATATAAATTACAGCAAGCTGCAGCAACACAGTTGCGAATACAGACCATAACAAAGGTTTATTACTCAGCAATCCCAGTTTAAATAATGACCTTGTTTCGCTTCGGATTGCCATTACATGCCACAACTGGCAAAAACAAAGCACTGTGAAAACAATGGTTTGCCAATGTGTGTCGCCGGCTTCGATAGCAAACCATTGTGTGGCTATCGTGAGTATGCCTATAAAAAATCCTACCCACAAAATATGTATCCCAAGCCCTTTTGCAAAAATGCTTTCATCAGGCTCACGGGGCGGATGTTTCATAATATCTTTTTCAGCCTTTTCAGCAGCCAATGCCAATGCCGGTAAACCATCTGTCACCAGGTTGATCCATAAAATATGAACAGGTAATAATGGAATAGGAAGGCCAATCAAAGGCGCCAGGAAAATAGCCCATATTTCTGCCGTATTGCCAGTGAGAATATACTTAATAAATTTGCGGATATTATCATAGATGCGGCGGCCCGCCTCTACCGCCTTTACAATGGTAGCAAAGTTGTCATCCAGCAATATCATATGTGCGGCTTCTTTGGTAACATCCGTTCCGGTAATACCCATTGCCACACCAATATTCGCTTTCTTTAAGGATGGCGCATCATTCACCCCGTCGCCTGTCATCGACACAAATTGATCTTTTCCCTGCAACGCTTCCACGATCTTCAGCTTTTGTTCCGGCGACACCCTGGCATATACTCTTATCTGCTCTACTTCCTCTTTTAATTTTTCGTCGCCTTTTTCTTCCAGTTCTTTTCCTGTTACCACTTTCTGATCCCCGCTGTCAATAATACCTAACTGGCGGGCAATGGAAGCAGCGGTTAGCGGATGATCGCCGGTGATCATCACTGTTACAATGCCTGCAGTCTTACAACTCGCTATAGCGTTTTTGGCTTCTTCTCGTGGCGGATCTATTAATCCTGCGAGACCAATAAACGACATCTCTTTTTCTATAGTAGCAGGCGATATTTCATCAGGCAATTCGGTTAGTTCTTTTCCTGCAAACCCGATCACTCGCATGCCATCCTGTGCCATCCTTTCTTCCTGCTTTTTTATCGCGTTTTTTATACCCGCATCCTTATTCATTTCCGTTATTACTTCGGCCGCACCTTTTGTTATAACCCAGTATTTACCATCTTTTTCGTGTATAGTGGTCATGGCTTTTCGTTCCGAATCAAAGGGAATTTCTTTTACCCGTTTATAATCCTTTTTTTCTTTCGCATATGCTACCATAGCTACTTCGGTAGGATCACCGGAGAGTTTTCCTTCCTTCTCTTTTACATCATGATTTAAACTCATCGCCTGCAACAGTTCATCCTTTTTCTTTTCATCCTGCACCCATACTTCCTGCACCGCCATTTCATTTTTTGTCAGCGTACCAGTTTTATCCGTGCATATATAAGTAACAGAGCCCAGTGTTTCCACTGCATATAATTTCCGGATTAATACCTTCCGTTTCATCAACCGCTTCGCACCCAACGCAAGCGATATCGTAACAACAGCCGGCAGTGCTTCCGGTATAGCAGCTACAGCCAGCGATATAGAAGTAAGCAACATCCTGTTAATCTCTTCACCGCGCAGGTAACCAATAACGAATAAAGCGATACATAAAACAATAATGATAACCGTTAATTTTCTGCTGAACTGCGATAATCTTTTTTGTAACGGTGTAATGCTTTCCGCTTTTTCCAGCATCCCGGCAATATTACCAAGCTCTGTTTTCATACCAGTGGCTACTACTACTCCTTTGCCATGACCGCTGGTTACCTGCGTGCCTTTGAAAGCCATATTGACCCGGTCTCCCAGAGGTGAATTTTCTTCGTTTGTAGCATCGGTTTTTTTATCTACAGCATTTGATTCGCCGGTAAGACTTGCTTCATCGATTTTTAGCGATTCAATTTCCAGTAATCGGATATCAGCGGGAACTGTGTTGCCCGCTTCAAGCAATATGATATCGCCGGGTACTATTTCCGCAGCTGCTAACTCAATTGTTTTACCGTTTCGTATAATATTTGAAAAAGGAGCGGCCATTTTTTGTAACGCTTCAATGGCTTTTTCCGCCCGGTATTCCTGTATAAACCCGATGACCGCATTTAATATAAGAATAACAAGTATGACAATAGTATCTGATACTTCTCCTATAAAAGCGGATATAATGGCAGCTATACCTAACACTAATATCATTACGTTGGCAAACTGGCGAAAAAAAATAATTAACGGGCTTGTCTTCTTTTTAGCTTTCAATTCGTTCTTTCCATGCTCCGCTAGCTTTTGTTGTACGGCAGCATCATCCAATCCGTTGACATTGCTGCCAATCTGCTTCAATACTTCCTGTGTAGAAATTGAATACCAGGTCATGCCCATTTCCAGTATTTAATTGCCGGCTATCATCGGGATGCCGGCGGATACAACAATGATGCTGTTCGCGTCTTTGCTCAAACATGTCAACAACATGGCTTGCATTTGCAATACCACTTCTGAAGATGGCTTCTTATCCAGCCCACCCAGCGCAGCGGTCAATGCGCCCATTTGCATTTCTGTGTGATAGCCATGCAAAAGTACAGCCTGTGCTGCTTTTGGATCAGAATTGTTTCATGGAGTGATCGGATTCTGCTACCGTTTTCAGCCCGGCTTCTTTATTAAAAAGATCGTTCACTTGATTTGCCTAAATTCCGATCTTTTTCACTGGTAGCTGATCACATTCGGATTCATATCACCTGCACCGGTATCCATAACCATTCCACTATTGAGGGCGGCTAAGATTTGTATCTGGTCATCCCATATGGTATTTTTTTAACGCATCTTTACTTACTATGAAGTCGTTATTTGTGTGCTGCTTTCTTCAGCAAAATATCGGTCTTCGTGGTAAGACGGCCTGCTCTTGTTTTAATATCCGTTGCCTATTGCGGTTAAAAACCAATGGCTATACTATTGTTATAATTGGCTGCGATCGTTACATACATTCACCTGCTTCCAAACGGCGACCAGCGGCGGTTCGGCCAGGGAATAATGAAAGGCTAGCGGTATAGCCAAAAAATGATAGCTGTTCATCGCCTGTACATGACGGGTGCCCAACCCGGCCGGGGCTACAGTATCATTGGTTAATACCGGCACGGCATTCACAACCGCTGACCCACAGAATAGCTTGTATTTATTTCATCACCGCACAAACGTACTGACTCCCTGATTGCCGGGTATTCAACGCCTGCGCTAACTGCCAGCTTCGGCGTAATTTTTTTTTTGACAGCAAGGTCAGACTTATACGAACAAAATAACAAGGATCTTTTCTGTCCAAACTGAAGGGTGAAAAATGTTTCGATAAACAACACGCGGAAAGACTGAAGACACGTTGCTATTGGTTCCATGATGAACCGGGAGCGCCTTTTTTTTAAATATAGTCCGTCATTTATTTGATGCTATCAACATTTAGGTTGTATATTACCGGCTCCAATTCACATCTCCTGATATCCCGTGGCAATAGCCCCTTTCCTACATTTCAGATACTATTATTTTATTTATTAATGTCGTTCATGAAACAATCAGGAATAGTGGCATACTCAAACACATGGGTAGAGGCCGCGATCATAGCCAAATGGACATTGCAGGAAGCCTGGCTCTGCTGCATGGACGTCCTGGAAAACGGGTATAAGCACAGAAGGATAACACGCACTGAAAAAATTAAACTGGAAGAAATGTATACTGCATTTTATCAGCAGGGTTTTTACGGGCCAGCGAGATCTAAACAGGACGCCGATAAATTGCTTCAGTATGCAAAAAATATGTTGTCAATGCTGAAAGAACTGGATCATGATTCCTGGTTCAGGTTAGTTTGCAACGATACAAGTAGCGGGTTTGTTAACGCTTAATACTGCTGATCCGAAACCTCTCAGCCGGTTCGCCGGTGAATTGTTCAGTGGGAAGCTACTAATAAGAGTTTGCAGTCTTACTGCGGTGAGGCGAATCCTTAGCGCAGTACCTGCCATTGCGGATCAAAAGAAAAAACTGATCTGCGTCTTAAAAAAAAATGGCGTTCCCGGTGTAAAGTGAATTTCAGATACCGGTATTGGTTCATTCTGCAATTTACTTTCCGTATCGAATTGCGTTTCTTTCCAACGAACATTAAATAAATTCTGAACGGAAATTCCTACTTCAAACCTTTTTCTTTCATAATTCACTACGGCGTCAGTAACAAAATATCCTTTCGCTACAACGCTGTTATCTTCGTTTGCGGGACGGTCGCCCATATACCGATAGCGCAGGCTTGCATTTAAGCCTACGGAATTTTTATAGGTAATACCGCCAATGCTTGTAAATACGGGAGCCAATGGCAGGTAATCTTTGCCTTTCATTTCTTCCGTTGCACGTCCATTTGAATAATTGGCGTCCATATCCACAAACAACCATTTTGCGGGTTGATACCTTATTGACAGATCGGCACCCAGTCGTCCCGATTTGCCACCCGGCTCTACTACGCCTTCGTCGCCTACATACACAAATTCCTGGTCAAGCTTTAGATACCAGGCCGCGGCTTGCAACAAAAGATCAGGAGCCGGCTTCCATACTACGCCAAGGTCGGCACCATAAGCGGCTGGTAAAATTTCTTTTCCACCGGTTTGTACTACTACCCTGGTATCGTTGGAATGAAAACCCCGGCCAGTTGCCAGGTAAAATTGTACTTTTTCATTAAGCTGGTAATAGAAATTCAATTTGGGGCTGACGATACCGGCATTCGCTTTCATTAGGTTGTTGTTATTCAGCCTGTCCTCATAACTCACATTAAAACGATCCCAGCGTAAGCCCGCATTTATACTGAACCTTTCATTCCAGCGGATCGTTTCGTTCAACCACACCCCCGTATTCAGTTCATTTATATCACCTAGTTTGACAGGCTGAGTTACGATATCACGGTCTTTGGTTCGTGACAACTCGCTGCTCTTTGTTACATCGAAACGAAAACCAATACCAGCATCAGTAGTTAATTTTTTACTACCGGCATAACTGGTATGGGTATAACTGCCATTATATCCAACAACATTTCTTGTTTCTTTTTGCCTGATCTGGTCGCCATCTACATCGTCGTTAAGAAAAAAAGTGAAATTGGAATAAAGCTCAAAGTCGTAATTGGTATAATAAACCTGGTTTTTTATAAAATTTCCATTTCCGAAGCTCGTTTGCAATTGCGCATTAACATTCTTACGACCAGTATTGCCTCCTTCATTGGGATCAATTGCTCCGAAATATCCAATCAAACCGCTTTGCAGTGCTCTCTCAGGTATCTGCCCGGATGCGTTCCACTTGCTTGAAAAAGCGGAAGCTGATAAACTGAGTTCGTTGCTTTTCCCTATTTTTCCCCGGTACTTGCCAAAAATGTTTAGCCGGTTAAAATCCTGGGAGTTGTCAAAATATCCCCGGGTATACATATACTCTGATGCGATAAAAGCATGTTGCTCTTTTTCTCTCATCTTTTCCGACAACAGGCTCATCATCCCCACGGCCCTCCAGGTATTGAATTGCCCGGCTTCCAATTTGATCATATTGGAAGACAAAACATTTTTAGTGCGGAAATCTACATAGCCTGCGGTTGCCATATTACCTTTTTCAGCATAGTAGGGTCCTTTTTTAAACGAAACATTTTCGATAAGCTCGGGAATCAAAAAATGAAGATCGGCATATCCCTGCCCATGAGCATGAGACACCATATTTACAGGCATACCATCGACGGTAATATTTATGTCTGTACCGTGATCGATATCAAAACCACGCAGAAAAATTTGCTCAGCCTTTCCCCCACCTGCATGCTGCCCGATAAATAAACCAGGAACCAACCGCAACACTTCCTGGGAATTGGTAATATCACGCATTTTTATATCCACCTTACTGATAAGTTTAGATTGTTCGCCGGGGTTCGTAGCTATCGCTACTGCATTCAGTTCTATCACCTGCTCTGAAAGAGCAATTTCTTTATTCAACTGTATAAACTCTTTATAGCTGATCATTTTTTTTTCATGACCTATTGCCGAAACGAAAATGCTGTCACTACTTTCCTGGGTCATGCTAATAGAAAATCTGCCTGATTCATCAGTGATAGCTACCTGTTCGCCAGGAAAAAACACCAGGTTCGCTCCTTCCACCGGCGTCCTGGTTTGCAGATTGACTACGGATCCAGACTCGATTCTCAGCTGTTGCTTGTTTTGCGAAAATGCCGGAGCAGAAAAAAATAATATATATATCAGCAGAAAAAAAAATCTAAACAGGTTCATATAACTTGTTACGTATAATTGGTTCAGTAAACAACCGGTTTTTGTCAACCATTTAAGGCACGCAAAATAAGTTTTTTGCGATTATCCTGTTCCTATTTTACATATATGGTAAACTCTCATTTAACCATCGGGGATCCACGTAATAACTCGCAAATGACCCGGAAGTTTTAAAAGAATATTCTTCATTATAGCTTTTCGTCATAGAAGCCGGGGGAACCGCCGTTATTTCGCAGATAATTTTTTATCCCGGCCAAGCTTACTTAATTTGTAACAAAACAGGTTATGCCCGATATAAAATGCCCAAACTGTAATTACGAATTTCCCCTGGAAGAAGCACTGAATGACGAGCTGAAGGAAGCCATCGAAAAAGAGAAACAGGAGTTGCGCCAAAAAATGAGTGATCATCTTAAAAAGAAAGATGAGGAAATGCAGCGCAGGGAATCGGAATGGAAAATGCAACAGGAAAAACGGGAAAAAGAGTTGCAATCGCAGATCGAAAGGAACTTGCGGAAAAATATAACGGCCGATTTTGAGAATCAGCTCCGGATGCTGGAACAAAATAATAAGGACAATGAAGAAAAATTAAAACTATCGCGGCAGAAAGAAGCTGAATTCTTGCGAAAGGAACAGGAGCTAAAAAATAAAGAAGCAGAAATTGATCTTACTGTCCAGAAACAGTTACACAAAGACCGCGAAAAACTGACAGAAGATATCCGCAAAATTGAAGAACAAAAAATAGCGGCAAGAGAAAATGAATTTCAACTGCGTCTTAAAGAACTCGAAAAACAACTGGACGATCAAAAAAAACTGGCCGACGAAATGAGGCGAAAAGCTGAGCAGGGTTCTATGCAGCTACAGGGCGAAGTACAGGAACTTGCCCTCGAAGAGATGCTTGCAACCGCATTTCCGTTTGATATTATCATTGAAGTTGGCAAAGGTGTACGCGGTGCTGATTGTATTCAAACCATTCGGAATAGTTTCGGACAGGAATGTGGCAAAATCATTTATGAAAGCAAAAGAACAGAAAATTTTGGTGCAGACTGGATCGAAAAATTAAAAGCGGATATGCGAAGCCTGGGCGCTGACGTAGCGATTATAGTGACCAAAACGATGCCACGGGGTATGGAACGTTTCGGGGAAAAAGATGGCGTTTGGGTCTGCAGTTTCGGCGAGCTCAAAGCGGTTTCCTATATGTTACGTGACGGCATCATAAAAATATTTAACGCTTCCAAAAACCAGGAAAATAAGGGCGATAAAATGCATATGCTGTACGATTACCTCACCAGCAACGAATTTGCCAGTCAATGGAAAGCGATCCGCGAAGGCTTCATGAGCATGAAACTTTCGATACAAAAAGAAAGAGATGCGATGGAAAGGCTTTGGAAGGCGAGAGAAAAACAGTTGGAAAAAGTACTCCTGAATGCTGCACATGTCCGCGGATCTATTGAAGGCATTTCAGGGTTGGATGAAGTTGATCTGAACCTTTTAGAAGCGGGTGATAGCGAAGAATAAATTTTTGACCCTGCGCAGAAAAAACTAACCAATGAAAAAAATAATCGTTTTCCTCTCTTTTTTATTTATTGCCTTTCATCTTCATGCAGCAACAGTTGACACGGTTACTATTTATAGCAAAGCCATGCAGAAGAACATCAAATGCGTGGTCATCAAGCCAGAGACAACGAAAGGCGTGAAGGCATGGCCTGTCGTCTACTTATTACACGGGTACAGCGGCAACTTCAGCAACTGGATAATAAAAGTGCCGTCGCTTAAACAATACGCTGATCAACATAAGCTGATGATCGTTTGCCCCGATGGTGATTACAGTAGTTGGTACTTTGACAGCCCCGTGGATCCTGCTATGCGTTACGAAACGCATATAGCTAAAGAAGTCCCGGAATACATCGACGCTCATTATCCAACCATCAAAGACCGCACGTCGAGAGCTGTTACAGGCTTAAGTATGGGAGGTCATGGTGGTTTGTTCGTGGGCTTTCGTCATGCTGATCTGTTTGGCGCCTGTGGCAGTATGAGCGGTGGCGTGGACCTGGATGCTTCAAGAAACAAGTATGATATTATTAAACGCATTGGCGATACCACCAGCTTTGCGAATAACTGGAAACAATATTCAGTAATCAATGTAGTGGAGAAATACCCCGCCGATTCGTTGGCTATCATTATCGACTGCGGAACTGAGGATTTTTTTTACAATATCAATCAGGCACTGCATAAAAAAATGATAACGTTAAAAATTCCGCATGATTACATCGAAAGGCCCGGTAAGCACGATTGGAATTATTGGAGCAATGCGGTCAAATACCAGTTACTTTTTTTCGCAGAATATTTTAAGCACCATTGAGGATCTGGTTATTGCTAATGACCTGTACTCCCATCTCTTACCTTTATCCTTTTTTTGCCAGAATTTTTTTTCTCAAAATCCAGCACTGCCTGCGGTTTGACCACCGTTTTTTTACCCGCCGAATCTGATCTCGCTTTTGTACCCGTGAAGTCGATAGGCGCCAGGTCATCGTTTGCGTTACCGGCTACGGCGTCATCTGTCTTCAATTTATCTATCCAGTAGTCCTCCGTTTTTAATATGGTGCCCCACTCTGGATCATAGTAGGTCCAGGTGCCATGTTTCATTGTCTGGCCTTCCACTTTCACTATCACCCGGTCCACTACTTTCGTTGGATCGGACACGTCAACTACGTCTACGGTGTCAAAGGTTCTCCCTGGCTCTATGGCCCTCCAGGTTTCTTCCCGCTCCAATCCGCCACGCCTCGTATAGTACCTCGACTTTCCATCAAGACTCCCCCATCGATAATTCTCTTCTGCTAATTTATCACCCATTAAAGAAAACCTCACCCATTTACCGTCTTTTTTATCGTCAGCATAGTAGCCTTGTTCGTCGTAGCCGGGCTCTCCTCTCAGCTCATCTATATGGATCACCCATGGCCCTTGTTTTTTACCACTCATATCTACACGATTTAATGTATCGCCCCGTACACTAATAATATAATCCTTCCACTGCCCGAAGGAATTGACTGAGATAAAGAGGGTTATTAAAAAAATAAATCGCATATCCGGTAGTTTTTACTCTGCAAATAACGTTAAAATGCGGCTTTTATGTTTCAAAAACCAAACCAACCAACCTAACAGCGTTGATGCATGCAGCATTCCGCCCCAACTTTATGAGAATATTCTGGTTTTTTGTATACGAAAAAGCGAAACAACGTATTACATTAACTATTTTGCAGCTACACCGAATACCAAATAAAACCAGTCATCATGCTGATAATCATTTATGAATTCTTTGCGGGTTCGGTCATTCAGTCAAATAGATAATAACCTTAAAATGCATAGGATTTTTTTTGCAATACTACTAATTGCCTCACTTGCTTCCTGCGGAAAGATGAAAGATCCGGTGTTTAAAGGAATTGAAAATGTAAAAATGAATGCCGTTGGAATTGATGCATCGTCTGTGACGCTTGATATACGCTATTCAAATCCAAACAATTTTAAAGGGCAACTACGACAGGCCGAAGGTGATGCCTGGATGGATAGTATTTACCTCGGTCATTTTATTGTAGACAGCACGGTGATGATACCGCCTAACAGCGACTTTCTTGTGCCGGTCCGGTTAGCGATCGATATGAAGCAAATGCTTAAACACTCCATGACGGCTTTTTTGAAAGAGGAAGTAATGCTTCGAATAACCGGCAGTGCCCGGGCAGGAAAATCCGGGTTTTACAAAAATTTTTCGCTGAACTACCTGGGTAAGCAAAACCTTAAAGAGTTATTCCGATAAAAATCGGTGCAGGGGATATAAATTTATTGGTCTTGTGCCGGGACGGGAGCAGAAGTTTTTGGTTTCGGGTGCCCTCCGCCGTCTTCCAGTTTTTTGCAGGTCTTCGGTAAGCGTTTGTAAGATTCTTCATTTGCAGGAATATCGTCGGCATCGTAGCCCATATTAGCGATCGCCGTTTTTATCTCTTCAATATTCGTACGATCTGTCAGGTATTTAACCGTAGTCTCTCCCTTCCTGTAGTTCACATTGATCGACGTTACTCCATCAATACGATTCACATAGTTTTCAATCCTTGGTTTACAGGCCTCGCAAAGAGCATTTGGTGTTTTGATCTTTGCTGTTTGCAATGCTTTTTGCTGCGAGAAGGAAGCGATGCTAAAAGATGTTATTACCAATAAAGTGAAAAGAAACTGCTTCATGTGTTCATTTTAGTTTTATCCCGTAACCGATAAGTTCGCTATAGCGGAAAGCAAATTACAAAACTCCTTTCCAATTAGCCGGGTCGTCCTTCCATTTTAACAAAATCGACTGTTCCTCGGATGATACAGTTCCATTTTCCATGGCCAGCCCGATAAGCGTTGCATAGTTGGTCAGTGAATGATACTGAATACCGCTTTTCGCAAATGCGTCTGTAGCAACCGGGAAGCCATAAGTAAAAATCGATACCATTCCAATCACGTCCAATCCAGCCCCGCTCAGCACATCTACCACCTGTAAACTGCTTTTGCCCGTAGATACAAGGTCTTCGATAACGACGGTTTTTCGGCCTTTTTCATAATAGCCCTCAACCTGGTTTCCCAACCCGTGTTCTTTGGGTTTTGGTCTTACATATATATAAGGCAACTTCAATTGATCTGCGGTCATAGCACCCCACGCAATCCCTGCGGTCGCTACACCAGCAAGCAATTCGGCACCAGGAAATTTTGAAAAAACAATATTGCACAACTCCGATTTGATAAAATCGCGGGTAAAAGGGAAAGAAAGCACTTTACGATTATCACAATAGATCGGGCTTTTCCAACCACTGGCCCAAGTATAAGGTTCTTTTATATTTAGTTTTACTGCATTCACCTGTAGCAGTTTTTCAGCTACCATTTTTGAGTCTGTCATGCGGCGAAGATAAAAGAAAGCTTCGAGCTATAAGCTAGGAGCTACGAGGATTTAACGTAGTTTCGGGACTGACTAGCTCGAGCTCGTAGCACCGCTAAAAACTAATTTGCCTATGTATGTAAAAATTTACTTCAACGACAAACCTCTTTTTCTCTGCGACAATATTGACCAGATCATTGAGCCGTACGTACATCATGATGACGCCGTTTTTATTGATGAACTGAATCCACATACGATTAAGTCGATGATCCATGAAATGGGGTTGACAAAAATACATGCAGGCGTTTTTTTCCATGCCAATTTAGAAGAACTAAAAAAAGCATTTTTTAAAAAATTTATGCTGGTGCAAGCCGCCGGTGGCCTGGTAAAAAATGAAACCGAGGAAGTACTATTGATATTTCGCCGTGGAAAATGGGATTTGCCAAAAGGAAAATTAGACAAAGGCGAAACGCTGGAACAATGTGCGGTTCGTGAAGTGGAAGAAGAAACGGGGCTGAGAAATGTAAACCTGCTGGCTCCCCTGTTGACTACATATCATACCTACCACGAAGGAACAAAATTCATCCTTAAGGAATCACACTGGTACACAATGCAGACAAAAGGCGGTCAGCAACTGGTGCCACAAACCGAAGAAGATATTCACGAAATAAAATGGGTAAGTGATAAAGAATTGAAGCCTTTTATGAAAAATGCTTTTCCTTCCGTCGTTGATGTATTACAAACTGGTTTGACGAAATGATTCTTTTCGCGGAAGGACAGCGACCGTTAATCGGCTTACGCAAACAAGTTTAGTCAATTCATCAAAGATCTTTATGTCCCATACATGTGTATTGGTGCCTAAATGGAGCGCTGTAGCTACCCCGGTAACAAAACCCTGCCTGGCACTGCGTACATGATTAGCATTTATTTCAAGACCCACGCAAACAAATTTTGAATGATCCACTACCATAGCAGAAGCTACACTGCCAATCGTTTCCGCCAGCACGCAGGATGCACCGCCATGCAATAAGCCATAAGGCTGGTTTGTCCGATGATCTACCGGCATTTTTGCTTTCAAAAAATCTTCGCCTACTTCCACCCATTCAATCCCTATATATTCACTCATGGTGTCTTTTCCCATTGATCGAAAGTCATCGATAACCAAATGCTTATTGAACCAAATATTCATGAGATTATTTTTTTATTGATTTATAAACAACGTCAGGCAGGAACGGACTTGCATTTCCCCCGTTTCGGATAATATCCCGAACAATAGTAGAAGCTACCGATGTGTACTTTGGCTCGCCGGTAAGAAAAATAGTTTCAATTGAATTATCCAGCGTACGGTTAGCGTCGGCAATTGTTTTTTCATACTCAAAATCGCTGACATAGCGGATGCCGCGCAATATAAACCTAGCACCGATAACCTTACAATAGTTAACCGTCAACCCTTCATAAAATGCACCCTTGACCTTTGGTTCATCCCTATAGATCTCTTTTATCCATGCCACTCTTTGCTCTGCAGAAAACATGGGCGCCTTCGCTACATTTGTTCCGATACCCACCACGATCTGGTCAAACAATGGAATAGCACGATTGATGATATCAACATGGCCCAGAGTCAGGGGATCAAAAGTACCGGGGAACAGACAGATACGAGCCATAGAGTTTAGGGTTTAATTGAACAGTTACGGGTTAGGTAAATAGAAATAGACGCACTTTTCAACTGGGCTTTCAAGGTGAAATCTTTGACTATAAATTTATTTGTACCACCCAATTGATAAAATTTTGCAGCCAGCTTTTGGGCTTTTTTGCCAGATAATTAAATCTTCAAAAGAAACTATTTTATTTGTCATACACAGGGATTATCAAATTTCAGGTACTCATAACCCGTAACACCAAACCTGTACCGATATGTCTTAATTTCGGTTTGACAATAAATACAACACCGCCATTCTTACCGCAACTCCATTTTCAACCTGCTGTAAAATTATAGACTGTTTACTGTCGGCCACGTCGCTGTCAAGTTCTACTCCACGGTTGATAGGTCCCGGATGCATAATCACAATTTCTTTATGCAAACTATCGAGCATTTTCCTGCTAATACCGTAGACAAGATTGTATTCCCTCAGCGAAGAAAATAAAACCTGGTTCTGCCTTTCCAGTTGTATCCGCAACACGTTGGCTACATCACACCATTCCAGTGTTTCTTTTAAATTATAACTCACGTTCACATTCAATGCTTCCGCGATATACTTTGGTATCAGTGTGGGCGGACCGCAAACGGTCACTTCCGCTCCCATTTTTTTGAGCAAATAAATATTGCTTTGTGCAACCCGGCTGTGCATGATATCTCCGACGATGGCTACTTTTGTCCCTTCAAGCTTGCCAATTTTTTCTTTGATTGATAAAGCGTCCAGCAATCCCTGTGTTGGATGTTCATTAATGCCGTCGCCGGCATTAATGATAGCTGCAGGAATATGTTTGGCCAAAAAATGTGGCGCACCGCTGGCGCTATGTCTCATTACCACCATATCCACCTTCATGGATAAAATATTATTTACCGTATCCAGTAAGGTTTCACCTTTCGCCACAGATGAGGATGACGCCGTAAAACTGATCGTATCGGCGGACAAACGTTTTTCAGCCAGTTCAAAAGATATGCGGGTACGGGTCGAGTTTTCAAAAAACAGGTTGACGATCACAATGTCACGGAGTGAAGGAACCTTCTTCACGGGTCGCTGTAATACTTCTTTAAACTGTTCTGCTGTCTGTAGAATAAGAGAGATGTCGCTGGAAGCAAGGTCTTTAATGCCCAGTAGATGTCGAGTAGATAGTTGCATTAAAAAGCGAAATTAGGGAAAATCTATGAAATCAGAAATCTGAAGATGAAGCCCGGAAGCCAGAGGCGTGATTTAACCTCCACTCTTTTTCAATCAAGTATCACTACTTCTTCCTTTTCATCTTTTTGTTTCCAAAACACCTTTACTTTTTGCGATATAATGGAGTCAATGGCCTTGCCTACATAGTCAGGTTGTATAGGTAATTGCCTGCTGAACCGACGGTCGATCAATACACATAACTCGACTTTTTCGGGTCTGCCGAAAGCTAACAGCGCATCAAGAGCGGCCCTGATTGTACGACCTGTGTAGAGAACATCATCTATCAAAACTACTTTTTTGCCTTCTGTTGAAAATGAAATATCAGTCTGGTTGGCTATATGCAACTCGTTGCGGACATCATCGCGGTAAAAAGTAATATCAAGCTTGCCATACTGAACCGATACTTTTGGAAATTCATTTTTTATTTCCGCTACCAGGCGGTCAGAAAGATAAATCCCCCTGGGTTGAAGTCCTATCAATACGGTATTGGTAAGATCTGAATTATTTTCCAGTACCTGGTGCGCCAGGCGTTTTATCGTAATAGCCAGTTGCTGCTCGTTAAGAATAGATTTCAAGTAAACTAATTTATGTAAAAATAACAAAGCCCTCCGAAAAGGGCTTTGAAAAGAAATGTTGGAATTATTATTTGCCCTTTCTTCCCGCGCCGTGCATGAACTGGTAAAAAACGCCAAACTGGAAAACCCTGTTCCTTGCTTCGAAAACCTCGTTATCGCTGATATTACTTATGCCGTGGTTATACCGTGCATCAATTCCAAAACCAGACGGGAATAAATAACCTGCACCGAATGTCCAGGAAAAATCAACAGATGAAAGATCATCTTTTACGTTTATTTCTACATCACCGGTTTCAGATTTGGCGGAGGTTAAAAAGCCTATCTGCGGACCGGTCTGTAAACGAAAACCGTCAAGTGTCATGTACTGGGCGAGTAAGGGAATATTAATGTAGTTAAGTTTTAGCTTGGTATCATCATCTTTACCACCCTGCATAGAATAAATTAATTCAGGCTGTAACGCAAAATGCTGGCTGATATGAATATGAGCCAACCCACCGATATGTAAACCTACTTTACTGTTATAATCATCGCCATTGTCTATCGCTACGCTGGCCAGGTTTACTCCGGCTTTTATACCGAAATGCGTTTGCTGTGCGGTGACAATAGCGAGACTCAAAAAGAAGGTTGCGATAAACCAAAATAGCTTTTTCATAAATGCATGATTTAATTGAACTAATCTCACAATTCTACATTTGAAATGATTTTAAAAATCATGCCAAAGCGCAACACAAATGGATTACGTATGCACACAAAAAAAGAGACTGAAATTCTCAGCCCCTTTTTCGCTTTTATAAGTTTGAATTATTTGTTTCCGCCAAAAGAAAAATTATATCCGACGTGAATTCCTACTAAAGAAATTGTGCTGCCGTCTTTATGCCCGCTTTGATAACGTGCACCAAAATCTACATTATTAACAACGTAGCCAAAACCTACGGCCCAGGCAAATGTGCCTTCAGAGTCACTTTCAGACTCGCCTTCGCTTTTAACTTTCATACCATTCATGGCATATCCAACCTGTGGTTCGGCATAAAAACCACTAAAATTATGACGATAACCCGCTAAAAGAGGAATAATGCTCCATGTGGCTTTTGCTTCTGAGGTTGACCCTTTAAATTTAAAAGCTGAATAACCGGTAGTAAACGTGATTTGACCAGCTTCGCCGATACCAAACAAGCCTTTGGCATATCCACCAAAGCCTGTTTTAACGCCTTCACCAAAATCGCCGGTTGGTATACCCAGATCTGCGCCTACGCCGATCTGATTCTTTCCCGATTGCGAATAACCTGTTACGGATATTGCAACAATACAAATCGCTAATAATACTTTTTTCATAAAATGTTTGATTTTAAAATTATTTAATGGCTTAGTATTTAAGGCCGCTCAAACATAATATCAAGTTTTTTAATCTAAAAACATTTGGCTGCACAAAAACAAACATCTCCGTAAAAGTACCCACAGGGTATCGCTAAAAACACACTCGTATATACACTTGTTAAACGAAAAACCGTCCCAACATGGTTGAGACGGCTCGAAGTAAAAAAGTCAACTATTACTTGCCGCCCAATGAAAAATTGTAACCAATACGGAAAGCGATCATTCCGCTGCTTGCGCCGTTTTTATGCATACTCTGATATCGAACGCCACCTTCAAAGTTGCTATAGACATAACCTACACCAGCCGCCCAGGTGAATGCGCCTTCAGAATCTTTAGCATCATAATCGCCACCTTTAATTTTTGCTCCATAAATACCGTAACCAATTTGTGGTTCTGCATAAAAGCCATTAAAGTTGTGACGATAACCTGCAAGAAGAGGGATTATTGTGCTATTGATCTTATCAGCACCAAGAAGCTCTTTGAATTCTTTTTTTGCACCGGCAACGAGATAGCCAGTAGTAAAAGTAAGCTGGCCTGCTTCGCCAATTCCGTAAAGCCCTTTAACGGTAACACCAAGGCCAAGCTGGCTTGATTCACCTGCATCGCCGGTAGGAATGGCAACTTCCACGGCAGGACTGATCTGGTTATTTCCCTGCTGCGCAAAACTTCCGGCAACGATAGTAACGATTGCAACGATCGATAAAAATACTTTTTTCATAACACTAAGGTTTTTGTTTGGTTAATAATTAGGTCACAAACATAACCCGTCATACGTCCCCTATAAACGGCATACTGGCCGAAATGATAATAACGATGAATGAATTGTCAAAAATAATATACGGATGTACAAAAGACCCGCACCGAGCAGATCGGGCGGGTCTTTTACTTATTACAGAAAAGATTTTATTCTTCGCTCATAAACGGATAGCGGTAATCCACAGGTGGATTATATGTTTCTTTGATTGTTCTTGCACTTAACCAGCGATAAAGATTGAGAATAGAGCCGGCTTTGTCATTCGTGCCGCTTGCTCTCGCACCTCCGAATGGTTGCTGACCAACAACAGCACCCGTTGGTTTATCATTGATATAAAAATTACCTGCGGCATGACGAAGCTTATTAGTAGCCAGTTCAACCGCTTCCCTGTCCTGGGCAATGACAGCACCTGTTAATGCATAGGGAGAAGTAGTATCTACCAGTTCCAACGCTTTTTCAAAACCATTTGCCGGGTAAACATATACTGTCAACACCGGGCCGAAGATCTCTTCGCACATCGATACATATTTAGGATTTTTTGCTTCGATAATAGTGGGCTGAACAAAATAACCTTCTTTTTTATCGCACTTGCCTCCTGCCCATATTTCCGCTTTATCATCTTTTTTTGCATTATCAATATAAGTTTTGATCTTATCAAAACTTTTTTCATCAATAACCGCATTCACGAAGTTGGAAAAATTTTCTACCGTTCCCATTTTGAAACTTTTTACTCCTGCGATCAATTTCTTCTTTACTTCTTCTGCAATATTAGAAGGTATATAAGCTCTTGAAGCCGCCGAACATTTTTGTCCCTGGAACTCGAATGCACCGCGGAGCAAAGCTGTGGCAACTACGTCGGGGTCGGCACTCTTATGCGCAATCACAAAATCTTTTCCACCTGTTTCACCAACAATGCGGGGATATGATTTATACATCGACATATTTTTACCGATCGTTTCCCACATATTGTTGAATACACCCGTAGAGCCTGTAAAATGCACACCGGCAAAATCCTTATGATTGAAACATACTTTACCAAGCGTAGGCCCATCGACATAAATCAGATTGACAACACCATCCGGTAAACCCGCTTCTTTCAAAATCCGCATGGTCATTTGCGCGGCATAAACTTGTGTATTTGCGGGTTTCCAAACCACTGTATTACCACACATTGCTGCCGATGTTGGCAGGTTACCGCCTATTGCTGTAAAGTTGAAAGGTGTAATGGCCAAAACGAAACCTTCCAGCGGACGGTATTCCATCCTGTTGTGCATACCTGGACTGCTGATCGGTTGCTGTTTGTAGATCTCACTTAAAAAATGAACATTAAACCGTAAGAAATCAATAAACTCACAAGCCGCATCAATTTCTGCCTGGTAAACATTTTTACTTTGGCCCAGCATGGTTGTGCCATTTATATAGGGACGGTATTTTGTAGCGATAAGATCCGCTGCTTTCAAAAATATTCCTGCCCGGTTTTCCCAACTCATATTGGCCCAGTTTTCTTTTGCTGCCAATGCAGCGTCAATCGCCTGCTGAATATGTTTTTCCTCACCGGCATGGAAATAACCCAGTGTATGATTTATTTCATGAGGCGGATGAAGTAGTACTTTTTTATTTGTTCTTACTTCTTTATTGCCGATATACATCGGTACATCTAACTCCTGGCCCTTCAACTCGTTCAATACTTCCTTTAATCTTTTTCTTTCGGGGGAGCCCGGTGAGTAGTTTAATACGGGTTCATTCACCGGCATGGGATATGAAAATGTTCCTATACTCATAAAATGCATTTAATTATTTATAGCGATAATCTTAAAGTCTTTGTCTTCCTGTGTTATCCATATGGCTCCATCCCCTATCATTACCCCTTTATAGTTCCTGAAAAGCTGGCGGAGATTTGCTTTCGCCAGGGCGGCTTCTATCTTTGGTGTAATTATCTTATGATAGTTTGCGATGAAATCCGCTTCGGTTTTGATAGAACTGTTAAACGGATACCTGATAAGCTTTGAAACCTGCTCTTTGTTATCATTAGCTACGAGGTACTGCAAATCTTTTACAAATATTTTCAGCTCATGTACTCTTGTAATTCCCGCAATATCCCAGGCTGTTGGCTTGCTGCCATCGGCAAATACAGAATCATCGCCGAGGTCAACCTGGGTTACGGGCAGGCCCAACGTGTTGCTGTCAATTACAGAACCGCTATCTTTTTTCCCTGCAGAAGCCTGCTCATTTTGATTACAAGAAGTGATTAAAATAAAAATGATATAGAGAAAAAAACTACTCTTCATAAGTAAAATTTAAACCCAATCCGTTTAACTAATCAACATAATTATGAATTGGCCTCAGCCTCGCTCATTAAATACGCTTTAATAAATCCATCCAGCTCGCCATCCATCACCGGCTGTATATTACCAACTTCATAATCTGTCCGATGATCTTTGATCATTTTATAAGGGTGAAAAACATAACTGCGGATCTGGCTGCCCCACTCTATTTTTTTCTTGTTGCTATTAACCGCATCCTTCATTTCATTCCGTTTGCGCAGTTCCAGTTCATATAAGCGGCTTCGCAGCATTTCCATGGCCCTCTCCCGGTTACCCAACTGCGACCTGTCCTGCTGGCATACGACGACAATACCCGTAGGTAAATGGGTTAGCTGAACTTTTGTTTCTACTTTATTTACATTCTGGCCGCCCGCACCACCACTTCGTGATGTTTCCATCTTTACATCCGCAGGCTTTATTTCTATATTAATAGAGTCATCCACGAGTGGATAGGTAAACACGGATACGAAGGAAGTATGCCGTCTTGCATTGCTATCAAAAGGTGAAATGCGAACAAGGCGGTGAACACCGCTTTCTGCTTTTAAAAAACCATAAGCAAAAGGCCCGTCAAATTGTAAGGTCGCAGTTTTAATACCTGCCCCATCGCCCCATTGCCAATCAAGCTCGGTTACTGTCCAGCCCTGTTTTTCGCCATACATGCGGTACATACGGGCCAGCATTTCGGCCCAGTCCTGGCTTTCGGTACCGCCGGCGCCGGAATTGATCTGTAGTACTGCAGGCAATTCATCCTCGGGTTGATTCAACGTACCTTTGAATTCCGCCTCTTCAACCAGGTCAAATGCTTTCTGATAAGACTCCTTCGTTTCTTCTTCGGTAGCATCCCCGGATTTCCAGAAGTCCATCAGCACAGCAAAATCCTCCACGGCCATTTCGGCCGCTTCATACAATTTCACCCAATACTCGTTAACCTTGGAGCTTTTTAGAATTTCGGTAGCCCGCTTATTATCATCCCAAAAGCCGGGGCTCAGTGAAAGCTGTTTGTCCTCTTCAATTTTATATCGTCGGTTTTCGACGTCAAAGAAACCTCCTTATCCCGACCAAGCGGGACCGCAGA
>WUUC01098275.1_pt1 | contig 20559 bp, 17 predicted proteins | sample 6278441 | NCBI WGS metagenome assembly WUUC01 (sample SAMN13675441, study PRJNA597444) | soil metagenome | isolation source: soil | place: USA: Washington | collected 2017-10
AGACGCGGTTCGTGCTGCGCAAGGCGCTCGAGCGCCGGCTGCCGCCGATCGTCGTCGTGAACAAGATCGATCGGCCCGACGCCCGGCCGCAGGAAGTGCTCAACGAGATTTACGATCTGTTCATCGATCTCGACGCCACCGAGGAGCAGCTCGATTTCCCGGTGCTCTACACCAACGCGAAGAGCGGCACGGCCACGCGGGAGCAGAGCGGCGCGGGCATCGATCTGCGGCCGCTGTTCGATGCCATTGTCGAGCACGTCCCGCCGCCGCGCGGCAACCCCGAGGCGCCGCTGCAGCTGCTGGTGGCTAACCTCGATTCGAGCGACTACGTCGGGCGGATCGCAATCGGCCGGATCTTCAACGGCAGAGTGCGCATCGGCGATCCGGTGGCGGTCTGCAAGCTGAACGACGCGGTACAGGAGACGCGCGTCACCAAGCTGTATGCCTTCGACGGCCTGAAGCGCGTCGAGATTCAGGAAGCCGCCGCTGGCGACATCGTGTGCCTCGCGGGCATCGAGGACATCACCATCGGCGAGACGATTGCCGACGTCGAGCAGCGGGTGCCGATTCCGCCGGTCGCGATCGACGAGCCGACCGTGTCGATGATCTTCGGCGTGAACACCTCGCCGATGGCGGGGCGGGATGGCCAGTACGTCACCTCCAGGCAGCTGCGCGATCGGCTCGATCGCGAGCTGCTCGGGAACGTGTCGATCCGCCTCGAGCCGACCGATTCGCCGGAACAGGTGAAAATCGTCGGCCGCGGCGAGCTGCAGCTGTCGATTCTCATCGAGATGATGCGGCGCGAGGGATACGAGGTGCAGGTGTCGAGGCCCGATATCGTCACCAAGGCAGTCAACGGCAGGATCGTGGAGCCGGTCGAAGAGCTCGTGATCGATGTGCCGGAAGATCATCAGGGGGTCGTCATCGCCCAGGTGGGCGAGCGGCGCGGCACGATGACGAAAATGGTCAACAACGGAAGCGGCCGCGTGCGGCTGGAGTTCCGCATTCCGGCGCGCGGCATGATCGGCTTTCGATCCCAGTTCATGACCGACACGAAGGGCACCGGCATCATGAACCACATCTTTTCGAGCTGGGAGCCGTGGCACGGCGCAATCCCGTCGCGCACGACCGGCGCGCTCGTCGCCGACCGGCCGGGGGCGGCGACCGCGTACGCCATCTACAACCTGCAGGAGCGGGGCGAGATCTTCATCGAGCCGGGCACGTCGGTGTACGAGGGGATGATCGTCGGCGAGAACTCGCGGCCGAGCGACATGGACGTGAACGTCACGAAAGAGAAAAAGCAGACGAACATGCGCGCGTCCACCGCGGACGAAGCGATCCGCCTGATTCCGCCTCGCAAGCTGGGGCTGGAACAGGCGATCGAGTTCATCAACGACGACGAGCTCGTGGAAGTGACGCCCTCGAGCATCCGCCTGCGCAAGCGCGTGCTGGCCTCGAATATGCGGCCGAAAAAGCAGGAATAGGCTTCAGGCTTCGGGCTTCAGGCTTCAGGGGCTGCGGGCCTCGAAGGCTGGAGCCGGCCGAAGCCCGGAGCGTGGAGCCAGGAGCCCCTTTGGTGTTCCAGCGCAAGACAACCGGTTCCGTCGTCTGCCCCTCGTGCGGCTCGCTCGTGGGCGTGCGCGACGAGAAGTGCTACACGTGCGGGCGCAGGAACCCGGGGATGTGGGGGTTCGCGCCGATCCTGCGGCAGTTCGGGCGGGACATGGGGTTCGTTCCGATCGTGATCGGCGCCTCCTGCCTTCTCTACGTGCTCACCCTGGCGGCGTCGGGCGGCAACATCATGGGCGGCGGCCTGTTCTCGATCCTCTCCCCGAGCGTCGAGGCGATGTACTGGTTCGGCGCGAGCGGCTCGATCCCGGTGTTCGGCTACGGGAGATGGTGGACGCTGCTGAGCGCGACATGGCTGCACGGAGGGCTGCTTCACATCGTGTTCAACATGATGTGGGTACGTGATCTCGGCCCTGCGATGGTGGACATCATCGGACCGGGGCGTACCGTGATCATCTACACGGTTTCAGGCGTGTGCGGCTTCCTCCTGAGCTCCGCGGCGGGGGAGTTCATCGGACCGCTGCCGCTGCTGGGCGGCGGCGCCGGCATCACGATCGGCGCCTCCGCGTCGATCTTCGGCCTGCTCGGCGCGCTCCTGCACTACGGCCGCACGAGCGGGAGCAGTTTGATTCGCGGCGAAGCCATGCGGTACGCGGTCATATTGTTCGTGTTCGGGCTGATCGTGCGCGGGATCGACAACTACGCGCATGCCGGAGGGTTCATCGGCGGCTATGCGGCGTCCGCGTTTTTCAATCCTCTCACCCGCGAGCGGGGCGACCACCTGCTCGTCGCGGTGATGTGCCTTGCCGCGACATTCATCGCGATCGCCGTGTCGGTTCTCGGCGGCCCCCCGCGCTGAGTTCGGACCTCACCCATTCCTGTGGCATCGGGCTTGCGACTTGCCTTTTCGGCAATTCAGGAGGAGGCAACGCATGAGACGAGTGTTCGCGTACGGGTTAATGGCCGCGGCGATTTCGGTCGCGCCGGCGACCGCGCAACAGCAGGAACCGGCCCGGCGGCAGCCCGCGGGTCAGCAGCAGGAGCCACGCACGCCGGGCGCGCAGGGCTCGTACCGCGAGGCGACGCCGTCGGCTGACAATCGGTTCGTGATGGAGATGGCCATGGGGAACATGGCCGAAGCCGAGCTCGGGCGCACCGCGTCCCAGAAGGCGTCCTCGAGCGAGGTGAAGCAGTTCGGCCAGCGCATGGTGACCGACCACGGGAAGGCGCTCGAAGAGCTGAAGATGATGGCGTCGAACAAGAACATCACGCTGCCGACCACGGTGGACCCGAAGCACAAGGCGACGCACGACAAGCTGTCCGGCATGTCCGGCGAGGCGTTCGACCGCGCCTACATGCAGCAGATGGTGCAGGCGCACAACGAAACGCTGAGCAAGCTACGGAGTCACGCAAAGAGCTCGCGCGATGCGGACATCAAGGCCTGGGCAGCGAAGACCCTCCCGACCGTGCAGGAGCACCTGAAGCTCGCGCAAAGCCTGAGCGGCCGCGCGGTGGGAACGAGCGGGCAGCAGAGCGACATGCCGAAGAGCGATCCGAACAGCACGCCGAGAAACAACCCGAACCCCGCGCCGAAGAGCGATCCGAACGACACGAACCGGCCGCAAGACAGGACCCGATAGCGTTACGCGGCAATAAGGGCGAGGGGCGACGCGCCCCTGCCCTTCTTTTCTTAAACTTTTACTTCTTACTCTTAACTTTTTACTTCTTACTTTCTTACTTCGTCCCGCTCTTCTTCCGTCCGACTTGTCCTTCCAGCTTTTTCCGCCGTTTCTCCCATCGCTCGAGATCCTTGTTCTGCGCATCGGGCTGCTGCGGCGCCTTCGCCACCTGATTGCCCGGGCGCTCGCGGCCTGCGACCTTGTAGTGATCCGGATTGACGTTGATGTGTTTGCTCACCGGGGTCCCTCACCGTTTATCAAAGTTTGAACCGCAGAAAAGCGCCGACGCCGCCCACGCCCTGGAGAAGGGAGGAATCCTCGATGAACCGGATTTTGGCGGCGGTCTGTCGCGTCTTGACGACCAGTTCATCGGCGGCGCGCTCCTCAGGGGTTCGTTCGGCGCCGGCCGGACTGGTGGATTGCGCCTTCCCGGCGCCCGCGTCGAGGGTGGCGGGTGAGGCGGTGATCACCAGTTCGTCCACCTGGCCCATTTCGAGCGCCATCCTGGTGTTTTCGATCCCCACGACCGCGAGGCCGCCGGAGCGGTATGCGCCGAGCAGTGCGTCCACGCGCTCGCGATCGGTCTCGGCGTCCTTCTCCTGCATCACGGCGCGGGACGCTTCGAGGATCTCGTGTTCGGGCGCGCGGATGTCGAGCTTCACGACGTCCAGCACGCGCGCCGCGAGATCTTTCGGGAGCTGCTCGCGCAGCAGCGGCACGATCACTTCGTCGCCAGCGACGATCACCGATGCAATCCCCTCGTCGAGCACGATTCGGCCGAGCGCGTCGACCACTTCCTTGGCGTGCTGCACGTGATAGTTCTCGATGTGCCGCTGGTACCGCGCCTGCGACCAGCCGCCCATTTTGTGCCGCCTGGTCTTGGTGCCTTCGATCTGCTCGGTCCGCCGCAGGGTGTTCGCGGCGACGACGAAGATGCGTGCCGAGTGTGTGTCGGCGAGCAGCACGGCGTAGCGAGGGTACGAGTCCAGCAGCCTCGCCAGCGGATACAGGTGCGGCTGGTCCGAGATGAAGAGCCGATGCTCGTCGATGGGGACGGCAAGCGGCACCGCCTCGAAGAAGTCGGCCCCGGAGCATGCAAAGAGTGCGAGGCCGTTGGCGGAGCTGTCGACGCGGCCGACGTATGCCCGGATTTTCTCGGCGTCCTTGTCCAGGCTCGCGCGTTCGGGCCCGTTGTCCGCGTAGGTGCGGAACCGGTCGGCGAGTTCCTTCCGCAGGAACGGCTCGAAGTTGTCGCGGCCGTTCTGGTCGGGCTGCATGTTCAGGTAGAGGCTCGTGACGGGAAACGGCCCCGGGTCGAACCCCGCGATCCGGTCCAGCTGAGCAGAAAGATTGTCGGTGGTCGGCATACCGCCGACTGTCGCAACGAGAGTGCCAGCGTCGCCAGGCTTCCGGCTAGCGGCCGCGCGCCAGTTCCTCGTCGATGACGCGCGCAAACGCCTCGAACGGCTGGGCTCCGCTCAATGCGCGTCCATTGATGAAAAATGCCGGCGTTCCGGTGACCCCGATCGCCGCGCCCGCTTTCAGATCCTCGTCTACCAGCGCCTGATACTTGCGCCCCTCCACGCAGGCGTTGAACTGCTGCACGTTCAAGCCGAGGGCGGCCGCGTGTTGCTTCAAATCGGCGTCGGAGAGCTTTGTCGGGTTCGCGAACAGGCGGTCGTGATACGGCCAGAACTTGTCCTGTTCGGCGGCGCACGCCGACGCTTCCGCTGCGGGGCGCGCGTGCGGATGATTCGGCAGCGGGTAGTGGCGGTACACGAAGCGGACGCGATCGCCGTACGTCTTCAGCACCCGCATCACGGTTTCGTACGCGCGCAGACAGTAGGGGCATTCGAAGTCGGAGAACTCGATCATCTCGACCGGCGCACGGTCCGGCCCTCGGGCGGGCCGTCCCGCGGCGGCCACTTCGGTACGCGGGGGCTCGAGATCGATCGCGACCTTCGTCTTCCCTTTCAAGGCATCGAGATATTGCTGCCGTGCCGTGATCTGGCGCTCGTTCTGGAGCAGTTGCCGGATGGGCCCGCGCACCTGGTCGAGCGACGCCCCTTGCACCCGGGCCTGGTTGGCCTGATACCAGGCGGCGACGTCGAGCTCCGTCGGCTCGACGACCTTCGCCGTCATCTCGCTTTCCACCGTCGCCCGATCCACGCCGCGCGCTCGGCTGTGCTCGTCCAGCAGGTGGTCGGCGATCAGCTGCTCGAGTGCGCCGCGGCGCGCCTCGTACAGCGCTTGCGCGAGCGTCAGGGTGCCGAAATTGCCGGCGGGCTGCTGCAGGGCCTGTTTGTCCACCTCTTCGAGCGTAATGGCGGTCGATCCGACGCTCGCGACGACGTCGTCCGGCGAGAGCTGCCGGGCTGGCTGCGCCGCACTGGAGCAGGCGGTGAGAAAGAAACAGAGCGCGCTGCCAACGATGCGCGTGTGTGTCGGCATGAGCCCAGTATCTACCAAGTAGGTGTAACGCGCGCTTCCCTTCGCGCCGGCCAAACGGTCGAGCAGCCGGCGCTTCTCCGGAGCAGCGGCCGCGGCATGCGCCGGCCCCAGTGCACAGATGATTGCAACCGCACGACTTGCGGTTCGGCTGTTACTGGACCATCCCTTGCACTGCACGAGCGCCAGCGCGCCGCAGTGGAGCGGCCGTTCGACGCGACGCAAGTTGCGGATGGTGGAAATTACGCGAATGGCATCATTAGGTGTACGTCTACTCGTCGTGACCGGATTCTTGATGATTAGTGCCGGTCCCCTGGGCGCCGGCGATCGGCTGGCGATGCGTGTGTCGCCATCGGTGGCGTTCGCGCCGGCGAATCTCGTCGTGCGGATGATGATCGAATCGAACAATGACAATCGGGTGATCGAGATCGTCGCCGAGTCCAACGAGTTCTATCGCAGCAGCGAAATGCAACTGAACGGAAATCGCGCACCGCGCACGACCGTTTTTGAATTCCGCAGCCTGCCGAGCGGCGCCTATCACGTCCGCGCCGTGCTGAAAGGCACGTCGGGCCAGGAGCTCGCGTCGGTTCAGCAGAACGTGAGCGTGATGGAAGGGCTGAACGGACAGTAGCAGGGCGCATCTGGGGACACGACGCACAATGCAGAGGCCGCAGGGCGCGCAGACGATCGTTCGCGATCATTTCGCGGCGAGCTCGGCGTGCTCGGCGTTGGCGTCGTGAGTCGATAGTCTCGGTTTCTACCGGCTGAATGCCTGCACGACAAAGTTGACGAGAATGTTCAGCGCCACGACCGCAAGTACCGACACGAGGATGAAGGGGACGACCGTGTCGGGTGGCGTCTTCATGACCGGCGGCAGCCCGAGATAGCACAAGTACAAGGCGTAGAGCGCCGCGACGGCAATCACCGGCGTCAGCGCGCCGAAGGCGTACAGAACGCCGGCCAGCCACACGGGCGTGTACGAATACGCCACCAGCTTCAGTGCCTGTACGAGATTGCCGCTGGACTGAAATCGCGGCGCCAGCTTCTCGATGACCAGCGCGACCACCAACGGCGTCACTACGCCCGACACGTACGTCGTCACCCCCGTGGCGATCCGGGCGCTGATGCTGATGGTCGGCAGTCCGAGAAAAATCGCCACAGCGGGTATCGCCGCGAGAACGGCGATGTATCTCGCGTACAGCGAGCCAACGTCGTCCGGTTCGGCGGCGATGGCGATCCACTCCGCGCGGGGATTGGTCAGGATCGCGACGACGCGGCGTTGAAGCTTCTCCACTCGGTGGGGTTCGAGCAATCCGCTACAAGGTGTTGGAGGGCGGCCGCACGACGACGGCCGGCTCAGGCTCGGGCGTGAAGTCTTCACCCGGGTTGATGAACCGGTCCCGTTCGAAGCGATACTGCTTGTCGTACAGCTGACGGTACCGGCCCGCGTACGCCAGCAGGTCCTCGTGGGTCCCCCGCTCTACGATTTCGCCGTGCTCGAGCACCAGGATTTGATCCGCGCTGCGGATCGTCGACAGGCGGTGCGCGATTACGAATGTCGTCCGGCCGCGGCGCAACGAGCGGAGGCCGTCCTGGATGAGCGCTTCGCTTTCGCTGTCGAGGCTCGACGTCGCTTCGTCCAGAATCAGGATTTTGGGATCGGCGAGGATCGCGCGAGCGATCGCCACCCGCTGCCGCTGCCCGCCCGAGAGCCGCACCCCGCGCTCGCCGACGATGGTGTCGTAATCCTGCTCGAACGCCCGGATGAACTCGTCGCAGTGCGCGATGCGGCTGACGGCCACGATCTCCTCGCGCGTGGCATGCGGCTTCGCATACGCGACGTTCTCGGCGATCGTGCCGTCGAACAGGAAGTTGTCCTGCAGGACGACGCCGAGATTGTGGCGGTAATCGCGGAGACGTACCTCGGTGAGATCGCGGCCGTCCACGAGCACCCGGCCCGACAGCGGCCGGTTGAACGCCATGACGAGGCTGATGAGCGTGCTCTTGCCCGATCCGCTCGACCCGACGAGCGCCGTTGTCGATCCGGCCGGCGCGCGGAAGGACACGTGTTTCAGCACCGGCACGCCCGCGTTGTACTCGAAGCTCACGTCGTCGAATTCGACGTCGCCCCGGACGTCCGGCAGCGTCGGCCTCGCGGCGTCCTCTTCGTCCTCGGTGGTCATCTGCCGGATCTCGCGGATGCGGTCGAGACCCGCAAACGCCTCGGTCAGCTGCGTGCCGATCGACGCGAGCTGGATGACCGGCATCGCCATCAAGCCGGTGAACATCAGATACATCACGAAGTCGCCGATCGTCATCGTGCCGGCGCGGATCGAGGAGCCGCCGACGAGAATCATCACGATGCCGATGGCGCCGAGGACCAGCGTGGAAAACGCCGACGCCGCGGAGACGCCGCTCATCGACTGCGCAACGTTGCGGAGCAGCCGGTGCGCGCCTTTCGCGAACACGAGCTCCTCGCGCTTTTCAGCCGTATAGGCCTTCACGATCCGGACGCCGCCGAGCGACTCGGCAAGCCGTCCGGTCACCTCCGCGTTGATCTTCCCGCGCTCGCGGAACAGCGGGCGCAGCCGCTTGAACGCCACGGCCAGGCCGCCCCCGAAGCTCCCGAGGATGAAGATGGTGAGCGCGGTCAGCTGCCAGTTCAGATAAAAGAGGATGCCCAGCGACACGAGCGCCGTGACGATCGAGCCGGTGAGCTGCACGAGGCCGGTGCCGACGAGGTTTCGGATTCCCTCGGCGTCGGTCATGATGCGCGAGATGAGCACGCCGCTTTTCGTCGAATCGAAATAGCGGATGGGAAGCCGCATGACGTGCGCCTCCACGGCTTTGCGCATGTCGGTAATTGCGCGCTGCGCCGCGACGCCGAGCACCTGCGAGAGCGCGAACGAGCTCGCCGACTCGACCAGCGTCGCCGCGGCCACCGCGAGGGCGAGCGTGCTCAGCAGCTCCCAGCGATCTTTGGCGACGACTTCGTCCATCAACCACTTCGACGTGGCGGGGAGCACGAGGCCGGCCATGCGGTTGAGCAGCATCAGTCCCAGGCCGACAGCGAGCCGCTTTCTGTGCGCCCAGACCAGGGCGCGTGCCTCGGCCAGCGCGCCCGGCGTCACCTTCGTCTTTTTCGGGGCGGCCCCCGGCGTATCGCCGCCGTTCCGGAGCGCACCGTGGCGGGCCGAGCGGCCTTCGGCGCGGTTCATCGAGGGACCGAGACTGGTTCGCATCTGTGTAAGCTAGCGGGCGTGCGCCTCAGCCATCAACACGGCTTGCGCGGTCCAATGTTACCGCGTTCGCCGCGCCGCCCATACCGCCCCGGCTCGCTCGATGGAGTCCTGATGAATCGAACCTCTTGCTGCTGGTCGCCGTCGTCCTCAGCGCCGCCCCCGCGGCACAAAGCGCAAAGGCGGAGGCAGAAGCCGCGATCATGAAAGCCGACGCCGACTTCAACCAGGCGGTCGCGACCGAAATCGCGAGCGCTTCCTGTCGTTGCTCGCCGACACGGCGGTGTTCAACGAGGGACACCGAACGAATGGCGGGGGCGGGACGAAATCATGAAGGGCTGGTCCCCTTTCTTCGCGCCGAACGGGCTGACGCTCACCTGGCGACCGACCAAGTCGGAGGTGCTGGTCGCCGCCGACGTGGGCTATTCCACCTGGGTTCGCCGCACCCCCGGTGCGGACGGAAAGGTCACCGAACTGCGAGGTCAATATCTAACGACGTGGCTCAAGCAAGCGGACGGCTCGTGGAAGGTGGTCTTCGATATCGGCTCAACCGAGCCGCCCGCGCGCTGAATCGCGCCTATACAGTTCCTGCATGGCGGCTGACGCGGAGCGAGGCGTCCCGATAGCTGCGGCGCCGAACGCGCCGAAAAACAGAGGCGCTAAATCCCTTCGTGTGGCGCACCGCTTGCTACCGTTTCGCGCGTCGGGGCCACGCCTGGTTTGATCGACGTGGCGCGGCTGGATTCGACGCGCCGTCTCGAACTGCGGGGGTTTCTAGAGCCCTGGCCTTGATGGCCGCGCGTGGAATCTGCCAGGGCCGTTGTTTACGCCGGAAACGCGCCTCGACATTCTTCTCGATCATCTACCTGAACAGCATATAATCACGGCCTTTCCGAACTGGGAGGGACCATGACTATCTCCGAACGGGCGGTCGGCGCGCTTCGCGTGCTCGACGTCGACGGGCCGATCACGCTGGGGCCAGGAGCGGACGTGCTCGGGGACAAAGTCCGCAGTCTGCTGCAGCAGGGTGAGAAGAATCTGATTGTGAATCTGGCCGGCGTGCCCTATATGGACAGCACCGGATTGGGCGCGCTCGTTCACGCCTATGCGACGACGACACGGCAGGGCGGCAGCCTCAAGCTCCTGAACCTCACCACCAAGCTGCAGGACCTGCTGGTGATCACCAAGTTGATCACGATCTTCGAATCGTACGACAGCGAGGCGGCGGCGGTCGGGAGCTTCGGCCCGGCGGCGTAGCAGTTTTCACCTCGATGTAGCAGCCAGTCCGTGGTCCTTCGGCCCTGGTCCGCGGTCCGTCCTCGGTCCTGAACGGGCGGGCCGTTGGGTTGCATTGCTGCAGCGCCGATCCTGTGAAGGCGCGGATCGCTGACGCCTGACCGCGCGAGAAGCCTCAGGGAATCGAGCCAGGTCACGGACCTGGCGTCGAGCACGGAAGAGAAGGACTTTCACCTTCGCTGGTTATGGCCGCCCATTGCCATCCCTTCGCCGGCCGGCCGCTCGATTGCGTTCGGATGAATCTTGTAGCGACAAAGTCGAAGGCGGCCAAGCGGGTCTTCGGTTCGGGACTGACGAGGTCGTCAGCCAGCCGGCCGATCCAGCGCGTAGCGGCGAATCGCGTCGGCGAGCCCGCCTTCGTCGTTCGTCGCGGTCACGGGGTAACCGCGCGCTTTCACCGATTCCGCCGCGTTGCCCATGACGACGCCGACGCCGGCAAACTGGAGCATGTCGAGGTCGTTGAGGTTGTCGCCCACCGCCATCACATCTTCGGGCGGGATACCCTGAGCCTGGGCCCATTTTGCGAGGGTCGCGCCTTTCGAGCAGCCGGCGGCGTTCACGTCGAGCAGCGAGAAATCGCGCGCTTCGTATTCGGTGAGCGCGACTGAATAGCGGTCGGCGATCGGCAACGCGCGCAGCTCGGCGGCGAGGGTGCGCATCGGGGCGATGCCGCCGTTGAACATCACCTGGATCGGGTCTTCGCTGAGGGCGTCGACGAGCGGCGAGGCGGTCGCAATGTACGCCTTGTTCTTCTCGAAGTAGCCGCGGCGGTTTGGATGGCTCCAGTCCATCCGCTCGAAGACAATCTGCCGTTCCGCGTCTTCGCGCGCGGCATCCTCGTCGGACCCGCCCCTGTCGAACACCAGCGCGACGCTGTCCTCGTAGGCGAGGGTGCTCGCGAGCACCTCGCGCGCCGCGTCGCGCGGCAGCAGATGCCTTAGCAGCGTCCTCCCGGCCGCGTCCTTCACGACTGCGCCGTTGTTCACGATCAAGGTGAGAGGGACGCCCAGCGACCCGGCGAGGGGCCGCGTGAAATGAAAGCTGCGGCCCGTGACGAGCGCGAGCGCGATCCCGCGATCCGCCGCCTCGGCCAGCGCGAGCCTGTGCGACTGAGGGACGCGTCCGGAGCTGTCGAGCAGCGTGCCGTCGATGTCGATCGCCAGCAGGCGGATCATGGGCGGGCGGCGTATCGGGACGCCGCCTGCGCGAGCTGCGCGGCGATGTCGGCGGCGAACGGCTCGGGCGCCAGGACACGCGCAAAAGGGCCGAAGCTGAGGATCCAGCTTTTGAGCGATCGGTCGATGCAGACGTCGAGCGTGACCGAGAGGCCGCCGTGCGGCAGATCCTCGGAGCGCTGCGACTGGTGCCACTCGCGCGCGCGCACGTAATCCGCCACCGCTTCGTCGAACTCGATTTCCACACGTTCGGGAGGCCCGGAGTGGACGCCCATCGAATGCGGGAACGCGACGTCCGGCAGCTCCTCGATCGGGGTGAAGCGCTCCTCGAGCAGCGAGATCTCCTTGATGCGCTCCACGGCAAACGTCCGCACTTCGCCGTACTCGGGGACGAAAGCGAGCAGATACATGCCGCCCTGCGCGTACGCGAGCCGGTAGGCGTGCAGCTTGTACGACTTCGTGCGGTCGCTCGATTTCGAGTAGTAGGTGAGGATCGCCTGGCGCTGGTGGACCGTGGCCTCGAGCGCCCGCGCGATGATCTGCTGGCGGCGCGGATCGTCTTTCCGCCGCATCGGGTCAGGCTTGGTGGCGATCACCCGCGGCAGCTGATCGAGGAACCGCCGCATGTGCGGCGTCAGCGCCGACGAGAGCTTCTCGAAGGCGTTCTCGACGTCGTCCCTGAACGGCGTGCCCGACAGCGACTCCACGAGCGAGCGGCTGAAATAGAGCGCGCAGAGCTCGGACAGCGTAAGCCCCGCGGCGACGCCCTTGAACGCCTGGCCGTTGATGCACCAGCGCGTCCGGCCGTCATCGTGCGTCCGATCGTCGAACAGCGGGAACCCAGCCTCTTCGAGCGCCTGGAGATCGCGCCGGATCGTGCGCGTCGTCACGGCGCAGCGCGCGGCGAGATCGTCGATCGTCACGCCGACGGCGCGCGCCTGCTCGATCTCGCGCAGGATCGTCCACTGCCGGATGACTTCGGCGTTCCGCGGCACGCACCATTGTACTTTTCAAACGCAGAGCCCCGAAAACACGAAAAGCACGAAAACGAACCCTGACACTAGGTTTCGTGATTTCGTGCTTTCGAGGCTTCGCAGTTCGGTCCGCCTGATGGCGGACGCCACGTATGGACATTTTGGTCCGCCAAGGCGGACCGCAGTCGATCGATTAGTCGATGGAGATCCGCCGCAGCAGCGTGAAGTCCGACAGCATCTTGCCGGCGCCGAGCACGACCGACGAGAGCGGATCTTCCGCGACCTGCACCGGCAGGCCCGTTTCTTCGCGCAGCCGCTTGTCCAGGTTCTTCAAGAGCGCTCCGCCGCCCGTGAGGATGACGCCGCGATCGAAGATGTCGGCAGACAGTTCCGGCGGAATGCGCTCGAGCGCGTCGTGCACCGCCTGGACGATCGCCTTCACCGGCTCGGACAGCGCCTTCCGGATCTCGTCGTCGTTCATGATGACGGTCTTCGGTCGGCCTTCCATCAGATGCCGGCCCTTCACCTCGAGCGACATCGGCCGCTCGAGCGGGAAGGCCGATCCGATCTCGATCTTGATCTGTTCGGCCGTGCGCTCGCCGATCAGCAGGTTGTGCATCTTCCGCGCGTGCTGGATGATGGCATCGTCGAGCGCGTTGCCCGCCACCCGCACCGACTTGCCGTACACCACGCCGGCCAGCGAGATCACGGCGATGTCGGTCGTGCCGCCACCGATGTCGACTACCATGTTCCCGGCCGCTTCGGTAATCGGCATGCCGGCGCCGATCGCCGCCGCCATCGCCTCTTCGACCAGGTGCACTTCGGCCGCTTTCGCGCGCATCGCGCTGTCCTTGACGGCGCGGCGCTCGACCTGCGTGATTTCGGAGGGGACGCCGATCACGACCCGGGGCCGCAGCCAGCCGCTGCGCTTGTGCGCCTTCCGGATGAAGTGGGTGAGCATCTTCTCGGCCGCCTCGAAGTCGGCGATGACGCCGTCGCGCATCGGCTTGATGGCGGTGATGTTGCCCGGCGTCCGGCCGAGCATCTCTTTGGCTTCCGAACCGACCGCTTCAATGCGGCCGTTCGTCTTGTTCAGCGCGACGATGGACGGCTCGCTGACGACGATGCCCTTGCCACGGGCATAAACGCAGGTATTGGCCGTGCCGAGGTCGATCGCCAGGTCGTGAGAAAACTTTGCAAGCAGGGACGCAAACACGTAATTGTCCTTTCAAGAAGCGGGGGCTATAACCAAAGGTGATGCCGCACAAATGCTTAGAAAAAATGTACGATTGTGTGCTCGGAGCTTACAGAATCTGGATCAACTTACATTTATGTAATAGGTTCGGCTCGATTTTCACGCAACGGCAAAAATCTGCCCGACCCCTTTTTCGGCCGGAACCACCCCGAACCTCATACGAGTCATACCAACTATGCGTACGCACGGGGCTGCGGCAGCCCTGACAGTGCTTTTTGCCGCTCATCTGGGATGCAGTCCCGCGCCCGAAGGTCCGCCCGGAGGTGCGCCGGCGTTTCCGCCCGCGGCGGTGAAGATCGAAACGGCCCAGCCCGCGCCCGTTGAAGACGCCTCGGAATACGTCGGCACGTTGAAGTCGCTCCGCTCGACCGCGATCCAGCCTCAGATCGAAGGGCAGATCACGCAGATCCTCGTGAAATCAGGGGACAGCGTGAGGCAGGGCATGCCGCTCATCCAAATCGATCCGCGTCGTCAGCAGGCCGCCGTCTCGAGCCAGGAAGCCGAACAGGCGGCCCGCGAGGCCGACGTGGCGTTCGCCCGCCAGCAGCACGACCGCGCGCGCGAGCTCCTCGCGGCGGGCGCCATCAGCCGGCAGGAGCTCGAGCAGGCACAGACGGCGCTGCAAACAGCCGAGGCGGGACTGAAAGCGCTTCAGGCGCAGGTGCAGCAGCAGCAGGTGCAGCTTCGCTACTACACCGTGACGGCGCCGACCGCCGGCGTCGTCGGCGACGTGCCGGTGCGCATCGGCAACCAGGTATCGCCGCAGACCGTGCTCACCACGATCGATCAGAACGACACGCTCGAGGTGCACGTCCAGGTGCCCGTGGAACGCGCGGGCACGCTGCAAAAGGGGCTGCCGATTCAGGTGCTCGCGAGCACCGGATCCGATCGGCTCGCGACGACCGCAGTCGATTTCGTGTCGCCGCACGTCGATCCCGAAACGCAGTCGGTGCTCGTGAAAGGGATGGTGCGGAATCCCGACGCGACGATGCGCGCCTCCCAGTACGTGCGCGCACGCATCGTCTGGAAGACCGAGCAGGGGCTCGTCGTGCCGGTCACCTCCGTCGTGCGGATCAACGGCCAGTATTTCGCGTTCGTGGCGGAAGAGGCCAAAGGTCCCGATGGCAAGCCGTCGCTCGTCGCGAGACAGCGGTCGGTGCAGGTGGGACCGATCGCCGGCAACAACTATCCGGTGCTTGCCGGCATCAAGGCGGGCGACCGGATCATCGTCTCGGGCGTCCAGAAACTCGCCGACGGCGCACCGATTCTGCCGGCGCCGGCGGAAGCCGAAAGCGCGAAGCCCGCAGCCCGGAGCGCGGAGCCCGATGGTCGTTGACACCTTCATCCGCCGCCCGATCCTGGCGAGCGTCTGCTCGCTGGTGATCATTCTTGCGGGCGCAATCGCCATCCCGACGCTGCCGATCGCGCAGTTCCCGGAACTGGCGCCGCCGCAGGTGCAGGTCATCGCCTTCTACAACGGCGCGAGCGCGCAGACAGTAGAGACCGCTGTCACCACGCCGCTCGAGCAGGCGATCAACGGCATTCCCGGAATGCTGTACATGACGTCGAGCAGCGGCAGCGACGGCACGTGCCTGATCACCGTCACGTTCGACATCACGCGCGACCTCGACATCGCGGCGGTCGACGTCCAGAACCGCATCTCGCAGGTGTCGGGCCGGCTGCCGACCGAGGTGAACGCGGTCGGCATCTCGGTGACCAAGGTGTCGAGCAACTTCGTCCTGGCCGCGGGCGCGTACGCGGAGCACGGCGAGTACGACACGCTCTTCGTGAGCAACTACGTCGACCGGTTCATCAAGGACGAACTGAAGCGCGTGCCCGGCGTTGGCGAGGTCGTCGTGTTCGGCGAGCGGCGGTACGCCATGCGCCTCTGGGTGGATCCGGACCGTCTCGCGTCGCGGAACATCACCGCCGACGAGGTGGTGGCGGCGCTGCGCGAGCAGAACGTGCAGGTCGCGGCCGGCCAGGTCGGCCAGGCGCCCGCGCGCGCCGGGCAGACGTTTCAGATCAGCGTCCGCGCCGTCGGACGCCTGACGGAGCCGTCGCAGTTCGACGACATCATTCTCAAGCGTTCGCCCGGCGGATCGCTCGTGCGCGTGAGGGACGTGGGACGCAGCGAGCTCGGCGCCGAAAATTACAGCCAGTCGGCGCGCTACGACGGCCGCGACGCGATCGGGTTCGGCGTGCTGCAGCTGCCGACTGCCAACTCGCTGCAGGTGTACCGCGACGTGAGCGCGGAGCTCGACCGGCTCTCGCGCAGGTTTCCGCCCGGGTTGAAGGTGGAGATTGCGTTCGACACGACGAGTGTCGTCGCGGAGTCGATCCGCGAGGTGGTCGTGACGCTGCTCGAAGCGATCGGGCTCGTCGTGCTCGTGATGTTCCTGTTCCTGCAGAACTGGCGGACGACGCTCATCCCGGCGATCACGATTCCGGTGTCGCTCGTCGGCACGTTTGCGTTCGTGAAGCTGTTCGGCTTCTCGATCAACACGCTGACGCTGTTTGGCATCACGCTGGCGACCGGCCTGGTCGTGGACGATGCGATCGTCGTGATCGAGAACATCGAGCGCCATATCCACGAGTTCCACAAGTCGGCGCGTGAAGCCGCGTCCTCCGCGATGAGCGAAGTGACCGGCGCGGTGATCGCGACGGCGCTCGTGCTCGGCGCGGTGTTCGTGCCGGTCGCGTTCTTTCCGGGCACCACCGGGCGGCTCTACCAGCAGTTCGCGCTCACCATCGCGTTTTCGATGGCGATCTCCGCGTTCAACGCGCTGACGCTCACCCCGGCGCTGGCGGCGCTCCTCCTCGGCAAGGTGGAGAAGCCGAAAGGCGCGTTCTTCCGTGTCGTGAACCGCGGGATCGACGGCGGCACGACCGCGCTCGTGTGGATGCTGCGGGGACTCATTCGGGCTCGCGCGATCGTCGCCCTGGTGTTCGTTGCGCTGCTCGCCGTCACCTACTGGGTGTACACGCGGGTGCCCACCGGGTTCGTGCCGGAAGAAGACCAGGGATACGTCATGGCCCTCGTCCAGGCGCCGCAGGGCGCGTCGCTCGACTACACGATGAACATCGTGCGGCAGGTCGAAGGCATCGTGAGGCAGGTGCCCGAAGCCGGGCGCATGTTCGCGGCCGGCGGCTTCAGCTTTGCCGGTACCGCTCCCAACCAGGGCATCCTCTTTCTCAACCTCAGGCCATTCGAGGAGCGGCGCGGCGCCGCGCAGTCGGCGCAGGCGATCGTGGGGCGGCTGTTCGGAGCCTTCAGCCAGATCCCCGGCGCCATCGTGATGCCGTTTCTGCCGCCGACGATTGCCGGCCTCGGCGTGTTCGGCGGGTTCGAGTATCAGCTGCTGGATCAGTCGGGCGGGCCGATCGAAGACCTCGCGGCCGCCGCGCAGCAGATCGTCGGGCAGGGCAATCAGACGCCGGGACTGACGGGATTGTTCACGCAGTTCACCGCGAACGACCCGCAGATCGTGGTGGACATCGACCGCGAGCAGGCCAAGAGCCTCGGCATGTCGATGCGCGACATCACGGGCACGATGCAGGTCCTGCTTGGATCGACCTACGTGAACGACTTCGACTTCAACAACCGCTCCTACCGCGTGTACGTGCAGGCGGATCAGCAGTTCCGAGCCTCGCCGGGCGACATCGAACGCTATCACGCGCGCACGGCGGACGGCCGGATGATGCCGCTCAGCAACGTCGTGTCCGTGAAAGAGACGACGGCGCCCGTCACGATCAATCACTACAACCTGTTTCGGTCGGTGACGATCAACGGGGCGGCCGCCCCGGGGTACAGCTCGGGCCAGGCGCTCGCCGCGATGGAGGATCTCTCGAGTCGCGCGCTGCCGCAGGGGATGACGTTCTCATGGTCGGGCCTGTCCCGCGAGGAGATCCGGGCCGGCAGCCAGTCGGCGGCCATTTTCGGTCTCGGCCTGCTGCTCGTGTACCTGACGCTCGCGGCGCAGTACGAGAGCGTGACGCTGCCGTTCATCATCCTGCTCTCGGTGCCGCTCGCGATCCTCGGCGCGCTGCTCGCGCAGTGGGGAAGGGGTCTCATCAACGACGTGTACTGCCAGATCGGTCTCGTGATGCTGATCGGTCTGTCCGCGAAGAACGGCATTCTCGTCGTCGAGTTCGCCGAGCAGCTCCGCGCGCGCGGCCTGAGCATCGCCGATGCCGCGGTTGAAGCGGCGCGCATCCGCCTGCGGCCGATCCTGATGACGTCGCTCGCGTTCATTCTCGGCGTGCTGCCGCTCGTCTTCGCGAGCGGCGCGGGTCAGGCGGGCCGGCACTCGGTGGGAACGGCGGTGGCCGGCGGGATGATTGCCGCGACGTTCCTGAATCTCGCGTTCATTCCGGTGCTGTACGTCGTTGTGAAGAGCATCGGCCGGAGGCGTGATGTCCACGCCTCCTAGATCGGTAGCGCGCCAGTTTCGTGCCGCGCGCCGCCTGGGCGTTGCGATCGTCCTCCTGCTCGCGTCCATCGTCCACGCGATCGTCCACGCGCAGGCGCCACAGCCGGGCGAACGCATCACGTTCGCCGAAGCGATTGCGCGCGCCGTACAGCGGAACCCGTCGGCCGCAATCGCAGCCGCCGGCATCCTGCGCGCGGAAGCGCTTCTTGGATCCGCGCGGTCGGCCGCGCGGCTGCAGGTGAACGGCAGCGTCGTATCGACCACCTTCAACACCGGCGTCGAATTCGAGGGCGTCACCGTCACGCCGCGCAGCTCGGCGACGGCGGGGCTCGACGTGCGGATGCCGATCTTCGCGCCGGCGCAGTGGGCGCGGCGCACGCAGGCCGAAGATCAGCGCGTCGTTGCCGAGCACGGCGCCGCCGAGGCGCGCCGCCAGACGGCGCTCGCGACGGCCGACGCCTACCTCGCGATCATCGCGCTCCGCCGCGTGGTGGAGGCCAATGTGCGGGCGCGAGAGGTGGCGCGTGCGCACTTCGATCTCGCCACCGAGCTCGAACGCGCGGGCACCGGCAGCCGCCTGAACCAGCTGCGCGCGCAGCAGGAGTTTTCGACCGTGGACGGGGTCGTGGAGTCGGCGCGGCTCGCCCTCTACCGCGCGCAGGAAGCGCTCGGCGTGCTGATCGTCGCCGACGGCCCCGTCGATGCGGCCGAAGAGCCGACATTCGACATCGCGCCGGATGCGGCCATCTCGTCCGCTGGTACCGGTGCGCCGCCGGCGGGGGCTTCAGCCGTGGAGGTCGGCGTCTTGCCGGCCGGCTCCGGCCAGTCGCCGCTGGTGTCCGGTTTGGGCCGCACCGATCTGCGGCTGTTCGCCGCACAGCAGCAGGCGGCCGAGCGCGCGCTGAACGACTCGCGGAAAGAGTACTGGCCCCTTCTGGAGGGCATCTTTCAGCCGGCATCGACGTACCCGTCGCAGTTCTTCAGTCCGTCGAACAGCTGGCGCCTGCTGTTCCAGGTGGCGATGCCCATCTACGACTCCGGCCAGCGTGCGGCGCAGCGCCTCGACCGGCAGGCGCTCGTGGACATCTCCCGCGCCACGTTGTCCGGCGCCGTCACGGCCTCGCGCTCCGAGGTTCGGACCGCGCGGGAGGCGGTGGCAAGCGCCGAGCGCGGGCTCGTCAGCGTGCGCGCGGCCGCCGAGCAGGCGCAGCAGGTGGTCGAGATCGTCAACGTGAGCTTCCGGGCCGGCGCCGCGACCAATATCGAGGTGATCGACGCCGAGCGCCGCGCCCGTGACGCCGACACTGCGGTGGCGGTTGCGGAAGACGCGCTCCGCCGCGCGCGCTTCGAGCTGCTCGATGCGCTCGGGCGGTTTCCGTAATGTGTCGCCGCACGACGATCACCGCAGAATGCGCAGAATACGCGGCGATGCCATCCGCTCGGCCGGCAATCGTGGTCTGCGAGCTCTGCGCGTTCCGTGGTTGACGTGACGTGGAAGTTTTTCTCTTCCTGACAGCTCTCGTCGGCGCCGCGCTGAACGCCGTAGCCGGCGGAGGGTCTTTTCTCGCGCTGCCCGCGCTGCTGTACGCCGGCGTCGCCCCCGTTTCCGCAAACGCCACAACCACGCTTGCCCTCTGGCCCGGCTCGGTCGCCAGCGCGGTCGCGTATCGCGGCCATTTCGTGACGAGCCGCACGCGTCTGCTGATTCTGCTCTCCATCAGCGTCGCGGGCGGCGTCGTCGGCGGCGTGCTGCTCGTGCGCACCTCGGACACGAGCTTCATGCGCCTGCTGCCGTGGCTGATGCTGGCGGCCACCGTGACGTTCACCTTCGGCGAGCGCTTTCAGCAGCGCCTGGGCGGTCTGCGCACGGCGGCCAAGTACGGCCGCCGCGCCGCGCAACGTGCACCCGGCACCCTGCACCCTGCACGAAGCACTCAGCACCCAGCACCCAGCACTCTGTATGCGGCCCGCATGTTCCCTGTTGGCCCCCTGCTCATCCAGTTCGCGATCGCGACCTATGGCGGCTACTTCGGGGGCGGCGCCGGGATCATGATGCTGGCCATGCTGTCGATCGCGGGGCTGAACGACATCCACGAGATGAACGGCCTGAAAGCGATCCTCGCCGTCGCGATCAACGGGGTGGCGCTCGCTGCCTTCATCTATTACGGTGTCATCGACTGGTCGTACGCCTTCCTGATGGTGGTGGGCGCCAGCGTCGGCGGGTACGCCGGCGCGGCGATCGCGCGCCGCATGGAGCAGAAGTACGTGCGCTGGTGTGTCAGCGTCGTGGGATGGGCGATGACGGTATATTTCTTTGCCGGGTAACTGTCGATTTTCGATCTGGTAATCTTCGATCTACTTGGTTATCAATCCGACGATCAGATTACCAGATCGAAAATCACCAGATCGAAAATGTAGGATACTCCGATGCGTCTCTTCTGCGCGGCCACACTGCTGATGCTGCTCGCGTCGAGCGCGCAGGCCGATCCCC
>WUUC01029500.1_pt1 | contig 20535 bp, 17 predicted proteins | sample 6278441 | NCBI WGS metagenome assembly WUUC01 (sample SAMN13675441, study PRJNA597444) | soil metagenome | isolation source: soil | place: USA: Washington | collected 2017-10
ATCGTGATCTCGTCGACGCATCGGTTCGGACCACTCCGCGGCTTGCCTTTGAAGTCGTGCTCCTCGTAGAGGAGCTCGAGGGTCTCAGGGTCACGCATCGAGAGATGCGTCGAGATCGGGACGAACGTCTCGCCGGTCTCGGCGACGTGCGCGGCCGACCAGGGACCGCCGCCCACTCTCAAGGTCGAGAGCTGACCGTCGCACACGAGTGGGAACGTGGCGCCGTTCCCCGAACCGTCGGGCGCCGCGAGGACGGGCGCCGCCGGGGCCAGGAGCGTGAGGACGACCAGCGCCGGGATCGTGAAGAGCTTGCATGCTCGCATCGTTGTCTTCTCCTCCGTTGCGTAGCCCGGCCAGCGGTCGACCGGGCGTGGGACACGTGTCCACATGATGGGGCGGTCGGGAACGACTGAGAAGCGTCCAACGACCTCGGCCGCCTCCGATCCGTGCCGATGCCTCGGGGGAGGTCCGATGGTCAGGGACGTTCTTCGGCGGCTCGATCCGGTGACCTCGAGGGTTCGAGCCGTGGCTCCTCAGCGGCCGGTCAAAGAGTAGCGAGGAGCGCTTCGACCGGTCGCGGGTTCATCGGACGACGACGACAGGTGGTGCCCCCGGCAGGAATCGAACTGCGACACACGGTTAGGAAACCGTTGCTCCTTCTACTGAGCTACAAGGGCCAAGGGCCAAGGGCGAGGGTTGGAGAAGAGGTGATGTCCTAGGCGCGCCGCGTCAATGGTCGCCGCGTGTGTCCGAGGAGCCACCCGGTCGAGGTCCCGGAGCTCACCACGACGATCATCTATCCGATCCACAACGGCAAGCACGTCCGCCTCTCGAGCGGCCCGCACCACACGATGCACGCCGACTTCTGGAACGCCTGGAAGCAGCGAGCTCTCCGCCACTTGATCCACCGGTGTATCCATGCCAACATCGAGTGCGACGGCGACTAGCTGGGTGCTGGGGCGATCCTGGCCCACTAACGGATCCCATCCCCCGCCGCTCGTGACGCGGGTTTCGCGTCACCGCTTCATCAGCTCGTAAACTCCGGCCTGTGCTGGGGTCGGACACGCGCCGCTTCCTGATCGTCGCCGCGGCGGCGCTGATCGCGTCCCTCGCATCGACGACCTGCACCGGTGGAAGTCAGCAACGGGACTCCGACCCTGCGACCGACCAGACCGACGTCGGCCGACCGATACAACTCGACGTACTGGTCTACAACGTCGAATACGGCGGGGACGAGACGACCGATGAGGTGATCCGTGAGATCGACGCGGACATCGTCGGCGTGCTGGAGTCGTACAACCGGTTGCCGGCGATCGCCCGCGCTGCCGGTTACCCCTACTACAACGTCGGCCTGCAGATCCTGTCCAAGTACCCCATCCATGAACCCTCCGGCGCGGATGGGCTGTACTCTCTGATCGAGGTCCAGCCCGGGTACGGGGTCGCCTTCTTCAACACCCACCTCGACTACGTCCGGTACGGTCCGAGGGTGTACCTCGACGGAACGCCCCTCGATCAGCTGATCGAGTCAGAGGAGCGGATCCGCACCGATTCGATGCGGATCCTGATCCCCGACATGGAGCGGCTCGCCTCTGAGAACGTCCCCGTGGTCCTGACGGGCGACTTCAACACTCCGTCGCACGAGGACTACGCCGAAGCGACCGTGGGAACCCGTGAAGGCATCGAAGAGCCGATCGTCTGGCCGACGACCAAGGCCCTCGTGGATGCTGGGCTGTACGACACGTATCGGGAGATCCATCCGGATCCCGTGTCGGTGCCGGGCATCACCCACGACAGCCCCGATTTCCGCAAGGGAGGGGTGGGCGATCGGATCGACTACGTGTTCGCGGGCGGGCCGATCACCGCGGTGGAGTCGCTTCTGGTGGGCGAGCCGGGCGGGCCCGATGTCGAGATCGGATTCGAACCCTGGACCTCGGATCATCGAGCGGTGTTGTCCACGCTCGAGATGACCCCGGTCGCCTTGCCCACGACGCTTTCGCTGGCGCGTCGCCTCCTCACGGAGGGGCAGGGGCTCGACGCGTACACGAACGCGCCCGGTCACGACCGGGTCGAGATCGAGATCGTGCGCGAGGGTGGTTCGGCCGCGGAGGCAGTGGATACGGTCACGGCGCCGGCACGCGGCGAGGTGGCACTTGGGACGGAAGAACTTCCGCCTGGCGGCTACGACGTCGTGATGTCCGCCGATGGCGAAGAGATCGCCCGGAACGAGTTCTGGGTGCGTTCGGTCGAAGACGACATCGTCCTGAGAACCGACCGCAAGACGTACGCACCCGGCGAGCCGATCAACGTGATGTGGGATGACGGGCCCGCGAACCGCTGGGACTGGATCGGCTTCTATGAGGCGTCCGCATCCGATCCGAAGAAGGACGATTACCTGATCTGGGGCTACACGGGCGGTCACGAATCAGGCGCCCTTCCGCCGCAGGTCTTCGGTGAGTTGACCTTCGACGGAGACGCGCAGGGGCGACCCTGGCCGCTGCCCCCTGGCCGCTACGTGATCCATTACCTGCTGACCGACCAGTACAACTCCGCGGGTTCAACCGCGATCACGGTCCGCGCGTAGCATCCCCGCGAGGGACCGCCCGGAGGCCTCTGTGGTCCCGAACCCGGATCGTCGCGGAGGCACCCTGGATCGAGCCGAGATCATCCCGCCGCCCGGGGCACATGGAGCCGACCGCCACTTACCAGATACGGGCGGGGTGCGACTCGATCGTCAGCAGCGTGGTCCGGTCGAGCTCCGGCGTCCCAGGAAGCCGCAGGATCATGATGCCCGCCTGGTCCGGCGTGGGGATCAAGCCGTCGTCCGACCGACCGGCAAGGGGCCCGCGCCACTCCTCCCAGCCGAGTCGCTCATAGAAGGACACCCGCTCCGTCTCGAGACACGCGATGTCGAAGTCCTTGCCGACGGCTTCGGCGAGATGCGTCATCACCGCGGTTCCTACCCCCCGCCCCTGGGCCGCAGGCGAGGTCGCGACGGCGTCCACGTAGGCGGTGCGCAGGAGGGGCAGGCCCTCTGGCTGGAGCCATCGGTGGGTGACGACCGCATGGCCCACGAGCTTGTCCCCGCTCCGCGCGAGCACGTGCAGTCCCTCCGGAGGAAGGTAGGAGAACAGGTTCTCGAAGCCCGGCTCCCGATGGGCGTCGATGCAGAGCCGAACGACCTCGGCCCGCGCCGTTCCGTCGAGCTCGCTCGTTCGCCGTGTCTCGATCTCGAGGTTCCCGGCCGTTCCGGACTGCGCCGCCACCGTTCGCAGCCTATCTGCTCGTATCGAGAGACCCGGGCTGCAGTGAACGTCCGTGGCGCTTCAGCCGAAGGCAGGATGCCAGCGAACCTCTCCGGACAGCTCCGAGGCTCGCTCATCCAGAGGCAGGATCATGAAGTCCTCTTCCGCCACCACGAAGCCATCGGGCTGGCCGCCCGTGAACGGATTCCGAAGGCCGTATCGCGTGGCTGGGAGATACCCGAACCGCGGGTAGAAGCACGGATCGCCCAAGAGGACGATCGCGATCTCTCCCCGACTGCGAGCTTCCACCGCCGCTGCGTCGATCAAGGCCCTGCCGATACCTCGTCCCTGCCGATCGGGCGTCACCGCCACAGGGCCGAGCGCCAGGACGGGGTCGGCGCCGACCCATGCGCGGCTCAGCTGCACGTGACCCACCACCTCCGTTGCTTCCTCGGCGACCAGGGCGAACGACCCCTCCTCATCGCGAACGGCCACCACGATCGCCGCCTCCGTGTCGCCGCCGAAGGCTGTGCGCTCGATGTCGAGGGAGGCATCGCGATCCGAAGGCAGCTCGATACGGATCCTCACGGCGGGGAGCCTAGGAGTTCGTGCCCGCGACGGCCGACCTCCGGGTCGGCGTTCAGAGCTCGGTCTCCGGGGAGAACGACCCGTCGCCGGCGAGAGCGACCAGACGATCGAGGAGCGCGGTCGCGACCGGGTCGCGACCGTGGACCTCGAGCAGCGGGAAGGTGCACACGATCCCGGCTCCGTCGCCATGACGGAACCCGGCGATGGATGCGGTCACGTCGCGGATCCAGCCCAGGTGATGCCCGGCGAGCACATCCGAGCGACGCTCCGGACCGTACCCGCGGAGTCGGTGTTGCGGTGTGATCCCGAGGAACGCGAGATCCACCCTCGGGCCGAGAGCCAGGCCGTCGGTGACCCGGGGATGCAACCAGCCGAGCCCGGCAGAACGGAACCAGCCGGTGGCGTCGTCGTCCTCGTCCCAGCGGTCCAGTCGAACGCCGCCCTCGTCGGGCAGCGCCTCGTCGTCCGTCGCGATCACGACGGCGCGGCCGCCCTCCGCCACCCGATCTGCCACCGCGTCCCACCTCGAGGCGATCACCACATCGGATGACCGGTTCGCCGCTTCGTCGGGGAACAGCCAGAGGATCGTCGAACTCCGGACGGTTCGGGAAGCGTCCGCGACCACGAGGTCGAGCGACACCGTCACGGCGATCGGGGAGTCGATCGTCGGGACGTCGAACGTGATCGGTCCGGGAGGAGCGATCGTGCCGTCCAGCCCGAGGTCCGCGATCGTCCACCCGACGCGCGTGTCGGGAAGAGGCAGGGGAGAGACGACCGCCACGTGGATCACGGCCCGTTCGCCGGAGCGGTAGCGGGTGTGCTCCGGCCGACCGATCACAACGGTCTGGGCGTTCATCTCCTCGAAGCGGTCGTGGAAGGCCTTGCGGTCCCGCCTCAGGGTCAGGATGCCGTTGGCCTCCCAGTGCACGTCGCTCAGCTCGGTGATCACGTAGCCCGCGATCTCGGGATGGAGACGGAGTTCCTCGATCTCGGCCCTGAGCCCCTCGAACTGATGCTTCTGGCTCTCGCGAACGAAGGCGTGCCAGGAGCCGAAGATCTCGGCGAGGCCCCACTCGTCGAACCGGCCGCGCACGCCCTTCGGTCGGACGATCGCGTCGGCGGTATCGCCGCCCGTGTCGAACCACCAGGGGTCGTTCCCGGACTCGTCGACCAGGTCATCGACATCCGGAAGACCCCAGATGCCGAACTCCGACAGGATCCGGGGTTCGACCCCCACTCGCGCGCCGTCTGTCGCACGGTACGTCCTGCCTGCGTCCCGGGCCCATCCGGTCGTCCAGCGGCGCCACGACGGGAGTTGTTCCGGCACCGCTCGGTAGAGATGGAAGTCGTTGAGATCCGACCCGGCGTGGACCGTCGGAGGGCACGCCGAGTTGTCGACCCACAGGCGCGTCGGGTCGAGCGCTTTCGCCCAGTCGAACGTGTCCGCCAGCCATGCGCGATCCTCGGCGTTGCCGGTGAGGTCGACGCCCCAGCCCTCGTTCACGATCGACCACGCGACGAGCGATGGATGGTTCGCGTCGCGCTCGACCATCCCGGAGATCGTGTCCCTGGCCCGCCGACCCGCGTCGGCGGTGAGCGAGATCCAGCTCGGCGGCTCGCACCACACGAGGATGCCGGCTCGATCGGCGGCGTCCAGGTACGCGGGGGTCGGCGGCTTGATGTGACACCGGAGGAGGTTCAGCCCGAGTTCCCGGGTGAGGCGCATCTCACGATCCAGCGCCTCATCCGACGGGGGCGTGGCGATGCTCCCGGGCCAGTAGTCCTGGTCGAGGGCGCCGAGGAGGTACACGGGCTCCCCGTTGACGGTGACGATCCCGTCGTCGGTGCCCACGACGCGGAAGCCGAACGTCGTCGACCATCGATCGTCGCTCGACTCGAGCTCGAGCTCGTAGAAGGCGGGGCGATCCGGATGCCACGGTGTTGGTTCGGCGACGGCGGTCTCGAACGACGGTCCCTCTGCCTTGCCGCGCGTGACCTCCCGGCCGTCGATATCGACCACGCGGTAGCGAAGGGCCTCCGTCCCGCGGAACCTCACACGGAGGGTGCCCGAGGCGGGATCCGCGTGGACCACTGCTCCTTCGATCAGGTCGGCGCCCCGGGCCTCGACCCAGGCGCTCTGCCAGATCCCGCCGATCGGGCCGTACCAGCTCTGCTTGCCGTGCGGGATCTCGGCGAAGGGGAATGGGCCGACGACCTGCCCCGGTCCCACGTCCAGCACACGGACCGTTACGGTGTTCGAGCCACCGGGGCGAACGAAGTCGGTCACATCGAGCGCGAAGGGCAGGTATCCGCCCTCATGTTCGCCGACCTCCCGACCGTTCACCCAGACGGAGCAGAAGTAGTCGATCGCTCCGAAGCAGAGTCGAACGACTCGATCTCGCCACACCTCGTCGACATCGAACCGCTTCTCGTACCAGGCGCTCCCGGCCCACACGCGAAGGTCCTCGAAGAGCGCTTGCCACGGTGACGGGACGATCGCGGTCCGGGCGCTCCCCAGCGCCTGCTCTCTCTCGTCCACCGCCACGAAGGGCGCGCCGGGGCCCGTGGGGAGCCGGCCAGTCACGTCTGGCCAGAAGGACCAGGACCCGTCGAGGGACGCGACGCGCTGGCGCGGAGAGGGGAGATCTCGGGCGAGCACGAGCGTCTACGCCCTCCTCGCGGCTCCGAGATCCGCTTGACCCTCGTGTCGGCGCATTGCTACGCGACGCGGCGCGCGCCCTGGGCAGGAGTGACGGCGAACCAGCGCGGCGGGCCGCTACCGGCCGACGGCAGCGCCGATACTCGGCGGCCGACCTCGGGAACAGCGTCCCTCGCAACGAGGGCGATCGCGCAACCTCCGAATCCGGCGCCCGTCATCCTGGCGCCGAGCGCACCACCTTTGATACACGCTTCCACGGCGGCGTCGAGCTCGGGCGTCGACACCTCGAAGTCGTCCCGGAGCGAGGCGTGCGAGACCCTGAGCATCGGCCCGATCTCGGCGGTTCTATCTCTGCGCAGGAATGAGGCGACCTCCAGCACACGCTGATTCTCCGTGACGACATGGCGCGCCCGACGCCCGATCGTCTCGTCCGCCAGACGACCGAGGTCGGCCAGCGCAGCGTCCCGCAGTGCCGGGACGCCGAGCTCACGCGCGGCGGTCTTGCAGTCGACGAGCCGCCTCGCGTACGAGCCCTCGACCAGACGACGCGGCGTGCCGACGTCGACCACGAGCAGGGTGAGGTCGTCGAGCGCAAGAGGTAAGTGCTCCATCTCGAGCGATCGGGTGTCGAGGAACATCGCGGACCCTTCCCGGCAGCACATCGCGGCCATCTGGTCCATGATGCCGCACGGGACGCCGACGATCTCGACCTCGCCTCGTCGGGCGGCGCGCGCGAGGTCCTCCCGCGAGAGCCCCGCGTCGAAGAGGTCGGCGAGCGCCAGCGCGGTCGCGCATCCGACCGCCGCGCTCGATGCGAGGCCTGCTCCGGGGCGGACGCCGCCGTCGAGCACCATGTCGAACCCGCCGATCGCCACTCCCACCTGCCCGAGCGTCCAGGCGACCCCAGCAACGTAGCCCGCCCACCCTCCCGGCTCGCTCGGACCGATCCCGCGCAGCTCGAACGTGGCTGGTGCGGACTCCTGGAGCGATCGGACCCGGATCCACCCATCGTCTCGCCGAGCGACCGCCGCGACGACATGCTGAGCGATCGCCAGCGGCAGCACGAAGCCGTCGTTGTGGTCGGTGTGGTCGCCGATCAGGTTCACGCGGCCCGGAGCCACCCAGATACCGTCGGGCTCGCGGCCCGCCTCCCCGCGGAACGCGTCCCGGACGTGCACCACCTGGTCGCCCAACAGATCGCGCCGCAACCCGTTCGCCACAGGACCATCACTCACGGGTCGGCTCCCCTCAGCAGCGCGGCGGTACCCACGCCGCGTCGCGCAACGGCGATCCTTCCAAGCTCGCCGTCAGTGCGCTGAACGACGGCTTGGGCGTGAGTTCCTCATCGAACGGCAAGGGTCGCCGAGGCGCGCCATCCTCACGCGGGTAATCCTCTTGGAGCCACGTGTACCGATCCGACAGACCGAAGGTGACCAAAGAGACGACGGCCGGCTCGTCGAGCGCGACATCCAGATAGCGACGGTACGTCTCCGCCACCTCGCGGTCCCGCCGCTGGACATGCGGAGGCGAACCGTCGTCCAGGACGTCCATCTCCGTGATCAGGATCTTGAGGCCCCGTTCGGAGACCTCGGCGAGGAACCGACGGTAGGCCTCCTCGTCGAACCCTTCCGCGAAGCCGCCGGAGGTGAGGTGCGCCTGGACGCCGAGGGCGTCCACCGGGACGTCGCCGTCGAGCAACTCGTCGAGGACCTGCAACGCCACGGCACGCTTGTCGGCCGCGAGGGAGAACCCGTCGTCGGTTTCGAACCCGAAGTCGTTCAGGATGAGCAACGCATCCGGGTCCGCCTCGCGCGCGAGCTGGAACGCCTCCGCGACATAGGTAGGGCCGATCGTCCCGTACCAGGGCACGTCCACTCGCATCCCGAACGCGTCGAATACCTCGTTCGCCACGATCCAGGCGGCGACCCGACCGCGGTAGCGTTCCACCAAGGCCTGAAGGGTCCCGAACAGGAGATCTCGCGACTCCTCCTCATCGAGTCCCCACAGATCGTCCTCCGTCCAGCCCTCGCCGAATCCTTCGTCCCAGACAAGGTGGGCGCCGATCGTGAGCATCCCGTTGTCCTCGGCGAAGCCGATGATCCTGTCCCCGAAGCGGAAGTCCAGGTCGGAATCGGGTGTCGGGCGGAGCCGATACCAGAGGAGGTCGTCTTCCGTGAACAGGATCGCGGCCTCCCGTTCGAACAGGCGCCGGTACTCGGCATCGGAGATCTGCCACGTCGCCGTCGACGAGCCGTAGACCAGCCCGCCTTCCATCGCGGTGGCCCAGAGAGGTGGTCGCGATCCGTTCGTGGCATCCGGGGTGTCGCAGTCGACGGGCGATGGCGTCGATGTCGCGCTGGGGGAAGTCGTCACCGGTGCCCGCGATCGTTCACCTCCGCTCGTGCACCCGACGAAGGAGGCGGCACCGAGGCCGAGCGCTCCACGTAGGAGGGATCGGCGCGTGATCGTCCCATCGACCATCCGAGGTTCTCCGGCATCGATCGTATATGCCCGCCCATCCGGCCATCCTCGCGCCCACGAGAAGATGTGGTGTCTTCCCAGCTGAACTGACGGCCGTCGCGGTCTCTCCCTAAGCTCGAGCTATGCAGGTCACGCTCGTCCCTCACACGCATTGGGATCGCGAGTGGTACGAACCCTTCGACGTCTTCGTCGAGCGGCTCGTCCCGATGATGGACACCCTGCTCGACCTGGCCGCCGACGGGTTCCCTCATTTCCATCTGGACGGCCAGACGGCGATGATCGACGACTACCTCGAGCGGCGACCCGAGCGGGCCGCCGAGCTCGCGGACCGCGTCGGGGAGGGAAGGATCTCGGCCGGTCCGTGGGTCACGCAGATGGACGAGTTCCTCGTCTCGGGCGAGTCGCACGTGCAGAACCTCCGGATCGGGCTGGAGCGGGCCCGAGCGCTGGGAGCCGAGCCGACGGTGGGGTACCTGCCGGATCAGTTCGGGCACATCGGACAGATGCCGAGGATCCTGCGGGACCAGGGGCTCGGGTGGGCGCTCGTGTGGCGTGGCGTGCCGGCGGCGATCGAACGCTCGACGTTCCTGTGGCGATCGACCGATGGTGGCGCGGAGGTGCTGTGTGAGTACGTGCCGTTCGGATACTCGGCCGGCGCCAGGTTGATGCAGGCGGGCGATCCGGACGCCCTCGCTCGGGGTATCCGCGATGAAGTTGAGCGGATGCGACCGTTCCTGGTCGACGACCGCCTGCTGATCATGGTGGGCTACGATCACGCCGGACCCGATCCCACCCTGCCTGAGCGACTCGCGCGCGCCGCGCCCTCGATGCGGGGCATCGAGGCAAGGATCGGCAGTCTCGAGGATCACCTCCGAGACCGTCATCTCTCCGGCTTGCCGGAGTGGCAGGGAGAGCTGCGCTCGGGTGCTCGGGCCCACCTGCTCCCGAACGTCGTGTCGGCCCGGGTGTCGCAGAAGCTCGAGCGGGGCCGAGTCGAGACGCTGCTCGAGCGCTTCGCGGCGCCCGCGGCGGGCCCGGAGGACACGGACGATCTGCGGCGGGCCTGGCGACTGCTCCTCCTCAACGGCGCCCACGACTCCGCATGCGGATGCTCGCACGACCGGGTGGCGGCCGACGTCGACGCACGGTTCGCGGAAGCGCGATCGATCGCCGAAGCGGTCATCGCGCGCGACGGGCTCCACGTGGTCGGCCGGCCGGCGAACAGGGTTGCCGTCGAGAGCGTTCCGGGAGGTGTGCAGGTGGCAGGTCTGACGCTTCGATTCTTCGACGTGCCCGACGTCGGCGACCTCTACACCTTTTGCGGGACCGAGGGATCGGCAGCTCCCGATCTCGTCGCCGTCGACGAGGATCGCTTCGAGATCGATTGGGATGGACTGCGGGTGACCGCCTCGCCGTCACGTAGCGACGACGGGGTGATCGTGATCGACGGCGTGATCCACAACGAACGCCCGGATCACCGGCTCCGCCTCCACGTTGGGCTGGCGCAGCCCACGGACGAAGCCGTGGCCGGCGCCCCGTTCGAGCTGGTGGACCGTCCGCTCGTCGGCGAGGGCGGGGACGGTGAGACGCCGTCCGCGACCTGGCCCGCCCGCCACGTCGTGATGGCTTCGGGGATCGCCGTGTTCTCCGAGGGCGTGTTCGAGTATGAGATCGCAGACGGACGGGAGATCGCGATCACGCTGCTGCGGTGCGTCGGCACGATCAGTCGAGAGTCCCTCGCGACCCGCCCATGGGCCGCGGGACCGTCGACGCCGACCCCGGGAGCGCAGATGCTCGGAGGGACGACGTTCCGGCTCGGCATCTGGCCGGACGCGCGGCGAGACGCCTTGCTGGCGGCCTGGGAGCGGTTCGCGGACCCGTTTCGCCCCGCGCCGCTGACCTGATGCTGCCGCGGACGGCCACTACACGCCCACCGGCGGCTACGGCGGAGCGACTAGCATCGGATTTGATGCGTGAGCGACTCGGCGTGGCGATCGTCGGCGGAGGGTTCGCGGCGGCTTCGCACCTGGATGCGCTTCGGCGCGTCGAGGCTGCGACGCCGCTCGGCATCGTGACGAGTACCGCGGAACGCAGCCATGAGGCGGCCGATCGACTCGGCGTCGAGCGTGCCTACGACACGCTCGAGGACCTCCTGGGTGACCATGAGGTCGACGTCGTCCATAACTGCACGCCGAACCACCTCCATCATGCGGTCACGAGCGCTGCGCTCGATGCCGGCAAGCATGTGCTCTCCGAGAAACCGCTGGCCTTCGACCTCGAGCACGCGGAGGACCTGGCCGCGAGGGCGCAGGCCGCCGGTGTCGTGACCGGCGTCTGTTTCACGTACCGGCACTTCCCGCTTATCGAGCACCTGCGTCAGGCGATCCGCTCGGATGCAGGTCGGGTCCACCTGATCCACGGGGCCTACCTACAGGACTGGCTCCTCCTCGAGGACGACTGGAACTGGCGGCTCCAGGCGGATCAGGGAGGAGCCGCCCGCGCCGTCGGTGATATCGGCTCCCACTGGATCGACCTCGTCCAGCACGTGATCGGCGACGAGGTCGTTGCCGTGTGCGCGCAGCTGACCCGCGTCCACGAGGAGCGCCTGCGCCCCGGCCACGTGCGAACGTTCGAGCGCGTCCGCGACGGCGACGCGCGGTCGCGCGTCGCCGTCGACACCGAGGACGCCGCGGCGATCCTGCTCCGCTTCCGCAACGGCGCGATCGGGGCGTGCACGATCTCGCAGGTCAGCGCCGGCAAGAAGAACGAGCTGACGATCGAGCTCGACGCGGCTCGCACGAGCTACTCGTGGAACCAGGAGGATCCGAACGTCCTGCACGTCGGCCACCGCGACGCGCCGAACGAGCGGATCCTCCGGGATCCGTCGCTCGTCGCGCCGGAGGCCGGGCCGCTCGTGCACTATCCCGGCGGACACCAGGAGGGCTGGCCCGACGCGATGCGCAGCCTGTTCGAGGACTTCTACGCGGTGGTCCTCGGTGACCGAGCAGCGCGGATCGTCGCGACCTTCGAAGAGGCCGCCCAGATCCAGCGCGTCGTTGACGCCATCATCCGAAGCGACCGCGACGGGCGCTGGGTCGATGTCCGGTCGGAGGTGACAGCGTGAAGCTCGGAGTGTTCACGGTCCTGTATCGGGATCGTCCGTTCGAGAAGGCACTCGACCGGTTCGCGGAGATGGGCCTCGAGGCCGTCGAGATCGGCACCGGCAACTATCCGGGGGACGCACACTGCAAGCCCGACGAGCTCCTCGCTGACGAGTCCAAGGCCCGCGCGTTCCGCACGGCTGTCGAGGACCGCGGCATGATCATCAGCGGGCTCAGCCAGCACGGGAACCCGCTGCATCCCGACCCGGAGTTCCGCGCGCGCGACCGCGTCGTGTGGGAGAAGACCGTCCGTCTCGCCGAGCTGCTCGAGGTACCGGTCGTGATGGCGTTCTCGGGCTGCCCCGGCGACCACGAGGGCGCGAGGTACCCCAACTGGGTTACGTGTCCGTGGCCCGAGGACTTCCTGAAGATCCTCGAATGGCAATGGAACGACGTCGCGATCCCGTACTGGACCGAGGCGGCCGCCTTCGCGCGATCGCACGGTATCTCGAGGATCGGCTTCGAGATGCACCCCGGGTTCCTGGTGTACAACCCGGAGACGCTGCTGCGGCTCCGTGACGCCGCCGGTCCCGAGATCGGCGCGAACCTCGACCCGAGCCATCTCTTCTGGCAGGGCATCGACGCGGTCGAGGCGATCAAGGTGCTCGGCGCGGCCGACGCCCTCTTCCACGTCCACGCGAAGGACACCTACGTCGACCAGGGTAACGTGCGGCGCAACGGGATCCTCGACACCAAGCACTACGGTGAGATCCGCGACCGCGCGTGGACGTTCCGTACCGTGGGCTACGGCATGGGCGAGAAGGTGTGGCGCGATATCGTGAGCGCCCTTCGCGCCGTCGACTACGACTACGTCCTCAGTATCGAGCACGAGGATCTCCTCCTTTCGATCGAGGAGGGGCTCCGTCGCGGCATCGACGTACTCTCCGCGATCATCCCGAGGGAGCCCAAGACCGAGATCTGGTGGGCATAGCCCGAAGCGATGGCCGAGGTCTCCTTCGACGGCGTCAGGAAGATCTACCGCGACGGCACGGTGGCGCTCGATGACCTGCGGCTGACGGTCCCCGACAGGTCGTTGTTCGTATTCCTCGGACCGTCGGGCTGCGGGAAGACCACGTTGCTTCGGCTCGTCGCGGGCCTCGAGCAGCCGACCGAAGGACGGATCCTGCTGGGGGGCGAGGACGTCACCGGAACATCGCCACGCGATCGCGATATCGCGATGATCTTCCAGAGCTACGCGCTCTATCCCCACATGACGGCGTTCGAGAACATCGCCTTCGGCCTCCGATCGCGCCGCATCGACAAGAAGGAGGTCGAGGAACGCGTGCGACGCACCGCGTCGCTGCTCGGACTCGAGCCGGTTCTGAAGAAGCGGCCGCGCAGCATGTCAGGAGGGCAGCGGCAGCGAGTGGCGCTCGGGCGCGCGATCGTCCGCGAGCCGCAGGCGTTCCTGATGGACGAGCCGCTCTCCGACATCGACGCGAAGATGCGAGACCAGATGCGCGGGGAGGTCTCACGCCTGCAGCGCACGCTCGGGATCACCACCCTCTACGTCACCCATGACCAGAACGAGGCGATGACGATCGGCGACCTCGTCGCCGTGATGGACGACGGCACGGTGCGACAGGTCGGCACTCCCAACGAGGTGTACGAGCACCCCCAGGATCTGTTCGTGGCCTCCTTCGTCGGCTCGCCGCCGATGAACCTCGCCGAGGCGACGGTCGAGGTCGGCGGCGACAAGCCGTCGGTGCGGTTCGGCAGCCGGCGGGTGTCTCTGTCGGCGCGGCCGGACGGTCTGTCGGAGGGACAGCAGGTGGTCTTCGGCATCCGACCCGAGCACCTTCGGCTCGCGAGAGCGAACGACGATCGAGACAGCGTGATCACCGTGCGAGTCGATCGACGAGAGCACCTGGCGGCATCGACGTTCCTGCGATTCGAGGTCGATGCGCCGCTGCTGATGGACCGCGATCCGCGCGAGGCGGTCGTCACCGAGCCCTGGCCGGCGGAGCGATCGAACTCCTTCGTGGCGAAGGTCGACAGCGACGTCGAAGTTCCGGAGGGGATCGAGGTCGACCTCTTCGTCGACGTCGGTCGTAGCCACCTCTTCGACCCCTCGACCGGGCTGACGCTCGCCTGAGACTGCCTCAGCCCGAACCGACCTGCGTGACCCGGTTCCGAAGAACACCGAGTCCTTCGATCGCGATGCGGACGTCGTCGCCGGGTCGAAGCGTGAAGGGTGGGTCCGGCACGATGCCGGTGCCGGTCAGCAAGACGGCACCGACCGGGAGGGTGAGGGCCCGTCCGAGGTACGAGGTCAGGTGCTCGAACGTTCGCGCCATCGAAGCCGTAGTGGTCGAATCGTCATGGATCGTCCGGCCGTCCCGATCGATCGTGAGCCGGATCTCGAATGGCGGCTCGATCGCGGAAGCCGGGACGATCGACGGTCCGACGGCACACGACCGGTCGTAGGTCTTGGCCTGTGGGAGGTAGAGCGTGTTCTCGCCCTCGATCGTCCTGGACGAGACGTCGTTGCCGATCGTGTATCCGACGATCGCGAGCGAGGCATCGAGAACGAGCGCGAGCTCGGGCTCGGGGACGTTCCACTCGGAGTCCACCCGGACGCCGATCTGAGCGTCCGGGCCGACCGCGCGCCAGCCAGGTGCCTTCAGGAAGAGCTCCGGCCTCTCGGCCTCGTAGACGCGGTCGTAGGGGGACGGTTCCACGGCCTCCTCGACGCGGGCCTCACGGGACCGGAGGTAGGTGACGCCCGCCGCCCAGATCTCCTGGGATTCCACGGGCGCGACCACGCGACCCGCAGACCCCGACCCCCCATCCGCCGAGGCGATCGCCGCCTCGAGCGTCGGCCCGGTTCCCGCGAGCACGCTGTCGAGGGTCACGTCCGGAGCGAGGAGGTGCCTCGGGCCCTGTCGCGGATCGCCCACGGCGAGGCGGAACGAACCGTCCTCGTCGCGGATCCTGAACAATCCCTTCGGCACGCGAGGACCATACCCAGTTGACACGGACGCACCGGGACCGGCAGCGTGTCGGGCTCCAGATCGATCTGCTGAGGGGATGGAGATGCTGCTCCCGGACGACCGGGTCTCGGTGTTCTTCGACGGTGCCTTGCACGATCCCCAGCTCGATCACCCCGAGGGCGTCGCGATCCATCCTGACGGGAGCGTTTGGTGCGGCGGCGAGCGCGGGCAGATCTTCCGACTCGATCCGGACGGGGGATCGATCGAACAGGTGGCGTCCACTGACGGTTTCTGCCTCGGGATGGCGTTCGACCTGAAAGGCCAGCATCTCTTCGTATGCGATCAGCGGCACGCGGCGGTCTTCCGGTTGCACGTCGGCACAGGGCGGGTCGAGCGGTTCGCCGACGGCGCCGTCGAACGGCCGTTCCGGATCCCCAACTTCCCGGCGCTGGACGCGGAGGGACGCCTCTACGTGTCGGACAGCCACACGTTCCCCGCTTCTCCGGGCCCGGGGGTGTTCCGCATCGAGCCGGACGGCCGGGGGGAGCTCTGGTACGACCGCGATGTGGTGTTCGCCAACGGGCTCGCGCTCGCCCCCGACGGCTCGGCGCTGTACGTCGCCGAGACCTTCGCGTCGAACGTGTTCCGGATCCCCATCCTCGAGGACGGGTCGGCGGGCGATCGCGAGAACGTCGCGCACGTCACTGGCTCGCTCCCGGATGGGCTCGCGTTCGACGCGGAGGGCAACCTCTACGTCGGCTGCTACGAGCCGAGTCACATCCTCCGGATCGATCCGGCCGGACGGGTCGAGGTGCTATGGCACGACGTGACGGCACACATGCTCGCTCACCCGACGAACATCGCGTTCCGCGGGACGACGATGTTCACGGCGAACCTCGGACGGTGGCACGTGACGAGGATCGAGGTCGGGATCGAGGGCGTGCGCCTACCCGCGGGGATCGCCGCGTGATGGAGCTCCGCGGCACGACCTGGAACCATCCACGCGGGTGGGGCGGGGTTCGGGCGACGGCAGAGGCGTTCACGCGGGAGCGCGCCGACGTGCGGGTCACGTGGGAGACACGGTCGCTGCAAGCGTTCGCGGACCACCCGATCGAGGAGCTCGCCGCGACGTACGACGTGATCGTGCTGGATCATCCATCGATCGGCGAAGCGGTGGCGACGGGGGCGTTGCTCCCGCTGGATCAGCACCTCGACCGGGGAACCCTCGACGAACAGGCGTCGTCGAGCGTCGGCCGCAGCCACGAGAGCTACTCCTGGCAGGGTCATCAGTGGGCGCTGGCGATCGACGCGGCGGCGCAGGTGGCGGCGTATCGACCCGACCTCCTCGACGGGGAAGTGCCGGCGACGTGGGAGCAGGTCGCGGCGACCCAGGATCGCCTCGGTCACCGGGTCGCCGTACCGGCGATCCCGGTTGACGCGATCTGCGCCTTCCTGGGGACGTGCGGATCGCTCGGCGAGGCGCCGTTCGCGTCCAGCGACCGCGTCGTCGGGCGTGACGTGGGGCGAGAGGCGCTGGGAGTACTGGCCGATGTGGTCCGTCGTGCCCATCCGATGAGCCTGGAGTCGAACCCGCCGACGATCCTCGATCGGATGGCGGACACCGACGAGATCGCGTACGTACCGCTGGCGTTCGGGTACGCGAACTACGCGAGGTCCGGGTTCGCCCGGCATCAGTTGCTGTTCGCACCTGGGCCGGGTGCCACCCCGTCGGCCGGCGCGCCGATCGTCCCGTCGGGGACGCTCGGCGGCGCCGGCCTCGCCGTCTCGTCAGCGACGGCGAACCCCGAGGAAGCGTGTGCGTACGCGGCCTTCACGGCAGGGGGTGAGGTCCAGAGGACGACATACGCAGAGGGGGGAGGTCAGCCGGCTCATCGCGACGCGTGGACGGATCGCCACCTGAACGAAGAGACCGGTGCGTTCTTCATCTCGACGCTCGGTGCTCTGGACGATGCCTACCTCCGCCCTCGCTCCGACGGGTACCTCGAGTTCCAGGATGTGGCCGGTGGACTCATCCACGGATACCTGCGGACGGATGAGGGCACAGAGCGGGTGCTCGACGCCCTCGATGCGTCGTACCGTGCGAGCGTCGTGACTGCGGCGGGAGCGGATCGATGACGATGGCCCTCGAGGGTATCCGCGTCCTCGACTTCACCCAGATGATGATGGGGCCGTGGGCCACGCAGTTCCTCGGCGACATGGGCGCCGACGTGATCAAGATCGAGCGGCCCGGCGCCGGCGAGTGGGAGCGCGGGCTCCGCGCGATGGGGGATCTGCTCGACGGGCAGAGCCCGTTCTTCCTCGCGATGAACCGGAACAAGCGGAGCGTCGCGCTGAACCTCAAGGATCAACGCGCCCGAGACGTCGTGCTGCGTCTGGCAGCGGACGCCGACCTCGTCGTCGAGAACTTCCGCCCCGGCGTGATGGCGCGCCTCGGTCTCGGCTACGACGACCTCGCCGAGGTGAACCCGTCGATCGTATACGTGTCCGGGAGCGGGTTCGGGCAGACCGGCCCGTACGTGGACCGCCCGGGGCAGGATCTCCTGATCCAGGCGATCTCCGGGCTCGCGGCCTACGGCGGCCGAGCCACCGACCCCCCGACGCCATCGGGGAGCTCGATCGTCGACGCGAGCACGGCGCTGCTGTTGGCGTACTCCTCGATGGTGGGTCTGGTCCACAGGCTGCGCACGGGCGAGGGACAACACATCGACGTGAGCCTCTTCGACACCGCAGTCGCGTTGCAGTGCCAGGAGATCGCGGCGTTCCTGAACATGGACCTTCGCTTCGAGCGGAGCGACGCGGGGATCGCAGGCGCCTGGCTCGCGGCGCCGTTCGGGATCTACCGCACGGCCGACGGCCACCTGGCACTCGCGATGGGGTCGCTCGAGGTGCTCGGCGAACTGCTGGAGGAACCGCGGCTCGCCGCGTACGACGACCCACGACGCGCCTACACCGAACGTGACGAGGTGTACGGGATCGTGCAGGAGCGCCTGACCTCGCGGACCACCGGTGAGTGGTTGGACCTCATGGCCACGAAGGACGTGTGGTGTGCACCGGTGCAGACGTTCGACCGGCTCGTCGAGGATCCGCAGGTCGCCCACAACGACCTGCTCACCACCGTCGATCATCCCAACGGAAGACGACTCCGCGTGGTCGGCATTCCGATGCGGTTCAGCAGGACGCCCGGTTCCGTACGGAGCGGCCCGCCTGGGGTCGGGCAGCACACCGATGACGTCCTCGCCGAAGTGGGCTACTCGGACGAGGAGATCAGGGCTTTCCACGCCGATGGGGTCGTCTGAGTGGGCGACCTGGTCATCGTCGAGCGACGCGACGCCGTCCGGATCCTCACCTTCAATCGTCCGGACAAGCTGAACGCGCTGAGCACGCCGATGCTCACGGAGCTCGAGGCAGCGCTGGAAGAGGCGCGCGAGGACGAGGCGACCCGGGTGGTGATCCTCACGGGGGCCGGGGACCGAGCGTTCGTCGCGGGCGCGGACATCGGGGAATACGCCGAGCAGACCGACGAAGCGTTCGATGCGTTCCAGCGGTTCTGCCGACGGCTCTTCGACGCGATCGACATGTTCCCCGACCCGGTGATCGCGGCGGTGAACGGGTACGCCTTGGGCGGCGGGTTCGAGATCGCGCTCTGCTGCGACGTGCTGATCGCGACCTCGACCGCGCGGTTCGGATTGCCGGAGGGACTCCTCGGGCTGTCGCCGGGCGGCGGCGGGACCCAGCGGTTGACGCGCGCGGCGGGCCCGTTCGTCGCGGCCGACGTGCTGGCATCGGCGCGACGGCTGACCGCCGACGAAGCACTGCGAGCGGGGATCGTCGCGGAGGTGGTGGCGCCGGAGGAACTCCTCGCTGCGGCGCTCGCGAAGGCCGGCGCGATCGTGAAGGGCGCGCCGCTCGCGGTCCGCGAGATGCTGGCGCTCGTCCGCGTGGCGTTGGAAACACCGCTGGCCGAAGGGCTCGATCGCGAGCACGACGCGCTCGTCCGGCTCCGTCGCACCGCTGACGCGGCGGAAGGCGTTCGGGCGTTCGTGGACAAGCGTGAGCCGCGGTTCGGCCGCGGGTGAAACGGAGGATCCCGAGGAGGTCCGATGGGACGCGTGGACGGGAAGATCACGGTGGTAACGGGCTGTGCGAGTGGGATCGGTCGCGAGTCGGCGCGGATGCTCGCGTCGGAGGGGGCGCGGGTGGTCCTGGGTGACGTGGACGAGCCTGGCGGCGAGGCGATCGCCCAGGAGATCCGCGACGCGGGCGGGACGGCGCGCTTCCAGCCGACCGATGTCCGGTCCTTCGACGGGGTCGGTGCGCTCGTCGGCTCGGCGGTCGAGGAGCACGGCGGGCTCGACGTGATCGTGAACAACGTCGGCGTGGCGATCGGCGGCGCCGCCGGCGAGATGTCCGAGGAGGACTGGAACGCGGTACTCGATGTGAACCTCACCGGCGTGTGGCGCGGCATGCGGCACGCGATCCCGGCCATGCTCGCGTCGGGCGGTGGCTCGATCGTGAACGTCAGCTCCGTGCAGTCGCTGGTGGGCTTCCCGGGTTGGTCCGGGTACGCGGCCAGCAAGGGCGGGATCAACGCCCTGACGCAGCAGGCCGCCGTGGAGTACGCGCCGCAGGGTATCCGCGTGAACGCGATCATCCCCGGCACGATCCTTACGGGGATGAACGAGGGGATCCTACGCGAACATCCGGATCCCGACTCGCTGATGGCGGTCTGGACGTCGATGCACCCGGTCGGCCGGATCGGGCGGCCGGAGGAGGTAGCGACGGCGGTCGTCTACCTCGCGTCCGACGAATCTTCGTTCGTCACAGGGATGCTGCTCCGTATCGATGGGGGGATGGTCGTCAAGGCGGGCTGAGGCCGCGGCGACGGCCCTCCTCCAGCAACTCATCCAGGGTACACGCGCCCGCCAGGGCCGTCGGCGCGGCAACCGACAGCCCTGCGGCGAGGCAGGCCCATGCCAGCGCGGCCTGGAGATCGAGCCCGCGGTCCCGGAGCCCCCACACGATCGCCGCCGCGAACAGGTCGCCGGCGCCGGTCGCGTCGGCGACATCGACCTCCGGTGCCGACGATCGAACGATTTTGTCGGCCTGCACCCCGAGCGCGCCGCGCGCGCCGATCGTGACGATCGCCGTCTCGCACACGCGGCCGAGCGCTCGAGCCGCGCCGGCCGCATCCGGTTCGCCCGTGAGCGCGATCGCCTCACGCTCGTTCACGACGAGCGCGTCGCCCGGCATGGTCTCGGTCGGTGGTCGCGCTACGGCGTCGATCTCGACGGCGCCGGTGACGAAGCACGCCCTCGTGCCAAGGGGCCGGAGATGAGCGCGACCGAGCGAGAGGACCACGGTGGTCGCCTTCACGGACGCTACCTCGTCGGGTGACGCTTCCCCGGTACCCGGCACCGTCGCCATGGCGACACCTCCGGCCGACGAGAGGA
>WUUC01185388.1_pt1 | contig 20533 bp, 17 predicted proteins | sample 6278441 | NCBI WGS metagenome assembly WUUC01 (sample SAMN13675441, study PRJNA597444) | soil metagenome | isolation source: soil | place: USA: Washington | collected 2017-10
GCGACTGCGCCGATGGTCGTCGACGGACTGCTCACGCCCGGGAACTCGGCCGCGGGGCGCGCGAATTGAGCGGATCCGCTCGGGTTCACGCGATCTAGGCGCGCCGTGGCGCCTTACGCGGTGAGGGCGGCGCGGGCCGCGTTGTAGCCGCACATGCCGTGCGCGCCTGCGCCTGGCGGGGTGGCGGCAGAGCAGAGGAAGACGCCGGCGAGGCCGGTCGCGTACGGGTTCCGGGCCAGCCGCGGCCGGGCGAGGGTCTGCCGCAGCGTGCCGGCGCCGCCGAGGATGTCTCCGCCGACGAGGTTGGCGTTGGCGGTCCCGAAGTCGGCCGTGGAGGTGACCGATAGCGCCTCGACACGGTCGCGGAAGCCGGGCGCGAAGCGCTCGATCTGCGCGAGCATCGCGCCGGTGGCGTCGCCGCCGTAGCCGTGCGGGACATGGGCGTAGGCCGAGATGGGGTGGACGTCGCCGCGGCGACGTGACGGGTCGGCGAGCGACTGCTGACTGACCAGCACGAACGGCCGCGCTGGCATCCGTCCCCGGTTGAGCTGGCGCTCGGCCTCGACGAGCTCGCGGACAGACCCGATCGCGTGGACGGTGCCGGCGCGCCGGCAGGCGGCGTTCGCCCACGGGATGCCGCTCGCCACGGCCAGGTCGATTTTGAACGCCCCCGGCCCGTGCCGGTAGCGACGGTAGGCCGCGCGGATGCGCGGCGGCAGGCGCTGGCCGATGAGGTCGGCGGCGGCGCCGGGGACGACGTCGAGCATCACGACGTCGGCCGGCGGGAGCTCGGCCAGCGACGTCACGCGGTGGCTGGTCACGATCGCGCCTCCATGGGCGAGGACGACCTCAGCGAGCGCGTCGGAGATGGCGCGCGAGCCGCCTTCGGCCACGGGCCAGCCGTGCCGGTGGGCGGCGCAGACCAGCGCGACGCCGGCGGCGGAGCTGAGCGGGCGCGACAGCGGCGTATACGCGTGCGCGGCGACGCCGGCGAAAAGCGCGGTGGCCTGGGGCGTCGTGAACGCGCGGGACAGCACGGTCGCCGGGAGGGCGGCGAGCGCCCCGAACCGCGCGAGCGTGACCGGATGCTCGGGCACCCGCGTGAGCGGGCGCATCAGGTCGGCCTCGAGCGCGCCGAACGCCGCCGAGAGCCCGCCGAACAGCCGCTGCCAGCGCGGGCCGTCGCGCGGACCAAGCCCGCGGGCCGTCGCGTCGATGGAGCGCTCCATGACGCCGGCGCTGCCGTCGTCCAACGGGTGCGCGAGGGCGATATCGGGCCACCGCCAGGTGAGCGCGAGCTCGGCGAGGGACGGCGCGCCGACCGCCAGGGGGTGGACAGCTGAGCAGTGGTCGTGGCGCAGCCCGGGCAGCGTCAGCTCGCCTGTGCGGGTTCCGCCGCCGATGGCGTCTTGGGCCTCGAAGACCGTGACATGCAGACCGGCGCGGGCCAGCGTCGCCGCGGCCGCGAGCCCGTTGGGTCCAGCGCCGACGACCACCGCGCGCACCGCTGCGCCTCACTCTTCCCGGAGCTGCGCGGTGAGCGCGGGCCGCGTCGAGCGCCAGCTCGGATAGCCGGCCGCCAGCGCGCCGAGGACCGGGGCGCCGAACAAGGTCGCGAGCACGATCGCGGCGTCGGGGCGCAGCGCGATGTGCCAGGCGAGCTGGCTCTCGATCAGCATCGTCGTGACGAGCCCGAGCAGGAGTCCCAGCCCGATGCCCGCCAGGCCGGCGATGCCGGCGAGGACCGCCGCCTCGAAGAGCACCGACCCAGCTAGCTGCACCGAGCCCATGCCGAGCAGGCGTTGAACGCCGAACTCACGGCGGCGCTCGAACGTCGTGGTCAACATGGTGTTCGTGATCGTGAGCGCGGCGATGGCCGCGGCCGCGAGGAGCGCGACGCCGGCAAACGAGAACAGGCCGCGCACCGTGTCGACCACTAGGTCGGTCAGTTGCTGGCCGGTCACGACGGTGCCGGACAAGCGGTTGTCCGTCGCGAAGCGCCGGGTCACCGTGACGAGAGCGGTCGCCTCGGTGCCGCGCGCCGGCATGATCGCGAACCTGTCGGCCTCGTGATCGTTCATGACCTGCTGGAAGGTCGTGAGGTCCATGTACAGCGAGTCGTCCGAGTTGATGTCGTTGAAGAGGCCGGCGACCCGGAAGGCGCGGCGGCCTTGCGCGGTCGGCAACGTCAGCTCCTCGCCCGGTGCCAGCCCTCGGCGGCGAGCCATCAACCGGGAGATCACGACGTCGCCCCGAGCGAGCGCCGCGACCAGCGAGCGCTGCGCCGGGGGGATGTCGCGGGTCAGCGTGTCGCCGCGACGCGCCGCCGCGACGATCGGCATCGCGAGGATCGCCACGTGGCGGCGCTCGCCGAGCAAGACGAACCGCATGGGGTAGACGGCCCGCACGCCCGGGACCCGCTCGAGTCCCGGCGCGAGCGAGGCGCGCATCGGCTGATCGGAGATGAGCGGCCCGGCGCCGATCCCCTTGAGATAGAGCGGGGCGCTGTTCCAGTTGGCCGTGACGCGCCGGGCCTCCTGCTCGAAGGAGTGCATCCCGATGGCGGTCGCTACGGTCACCGCCATCGCGACGGTCAACGCCCCGACGGTGACGACGGTGCGGCCGGGCACGCGGGTGAGCCCGTCGCCCGCCATGCGTCCCACGACGCCGAACGGGCGCAGGGCGCCGCTGGCGGCGGTCGTCGTCACGCGCACAATCGACGGCAGCAGCTGGGCGACGCCGCCGAGCGCCAGGGCGAGCAGCACCGCGGTCCACGAGGCGTGGAGGCCGGCGGGTACCCGCGACGCAATGAAGAGCGCCAGCGCGATCGTCGCGGCGCCGCTGACCCCAAGCCACCGGGAGCGGATGAGCGCCGGCGCGGCCGAGGCGTAGGAGGGCGCGGGCCGCAGCGCGTCGATCGGCCGGATCGCGAGCACGCGTCGCGCAGCGAGCGCGGCGCCGGCCACGGCGACGACGGCGCCGGCGCCGACGCCGATCAAGATCTGCGGGGTCGTCAGGACGGCGGTGCCGACGCTCGTGATCGGCAGCACGCTGGCGTAGACGTCCTGGACGCGGTCGATGCCGGCTCTGGCGAGGACTAGGCCGAGCGCGGTGCCCGCCGCGCCGCCCACGACGCCAAGAAGCGCGGCTTCCAAGAGGAACGCGGCGACGACGTGCCGCACGCGCCCGCCGGTCAGCCCGATCAGCGCGATCTCGGTCCGGCGCTCGGCGACCGACATCATCAGGGTGTTGAACACCAGCAAGACGGCGACGAGCATCGCCAGGATCTCGACGACCTGGGTCGTGCGGGCGATCGCGTCGAACGTGCGCTTGTACGGGGTCGCCTCGGCGCCGGGGCGGGCTACGACGGCGGTTGCGCCGACGACGCGCTGCAGTTGGCGGCGGATGTCTGCCTGCGACGCGCCTGGGCTCGGGTAGACGTAGACGACGTCGGCTCTGCCCGGTCGGCCGAAGACCCGCTGAGCGGCGCTCAGCGAAAGGAGGGCGAAGACGCCGCCGTTGATGCTCGCGCCGGTGTGGGCCGCCAGGACGTCGGAGACGGGCACCGGCACGCGCCCGGTGGGTGTGTCGACGGCGACCGCGTCGCCCCGGCGCGCCGCGAGCTTCGCGGCCAGCGGCTCCGAGAGGATGAGCCCCGCCGGCCGGCCGGGGCCGAGATCACGCTTGAGGGCCGGGAGGGCCTTGGCCAGCAACCGCAGGCCGCGCGGCGGCAACCCGAGCACGATCACCCGCTGCGAGGCGCCCGCCCGACGCATGAGCGAGCGCTGGCGGATCATCGGGATCACCGTCCCGGCGCCGGGCACCTGCCGGATCGCGGCCGTCGTGGCGTCCGGGAGCCCAGCGGCGCCGCGGGGTGTGACCGCGAGCCCCGACGTCGGGACAACCCCGGCGGTGGTCGTGTCGATCGCCCGGTCCAGTGTCGCGTGGATGACCATCATCGCGACGACGAGCGCGACGCTGCCGGCGATGCCCAGGAGCGTCAGCACGGCGCGCCGACGTTGCCGGCGCAGCTCTCGAAGGTTGACGAGGCGCAGGATCGTCCGCGGCGCGGCGGCGACGCGCATCAGTTCAGCTCACGTGGGCCACGGCGGGCGCGGGCGGTCGCGCGACGCCGTCTTCGAGCCGCAGCACATGGTCGGCGTAGTCCTCGACCCGGTGGTCGTGGCTGACGACGACGACGCTGCCGCCGCTCGTGGCGATCTCCCGGAGCAGACCGAAGATCAGCTCGCTGTTGGTCGAGTCGAGGCTACCTGTCGGCTCGTCAGCCAGGATGACGGCGGGACGCGCCACAACGGCCCGGGCCAGCACGACGCGCTGCTGCTCCCCGCCGGACAACTCGGAGGGCTTGTGGCGGGAACGGTGCTCCATGCCGACCCGACCGAGCGCCTCGACGGCCGCGGCACGGGCACGCCGGTCGCCGTCGAGCAACAGCGGGAAGGCGACGTTCTCCAGAGCGGTGAGCGAGGGGAGCAGGCTGAAGAACTGCAGCACAAAGCCGAGCCGACGACGGCGGATGATCGCGAGGTCGCGGTTGCGCAGACGCGAGATGTCGGTGCCCTCGAGCAGCACCCGGCCTGCGTCTGGCCGGTCGAGTCCGCCCAGGAGGTGGAGCAGCGTCGACTTCCCGGATCCCGACGGTCCTACCACGGCCACCAGCTCGCCGCCCGCCACCGTGACGTCGACACCCGCCAGCGCGCGGATCGTCGTGTCGCCTTCCCGGAACCGGCGCTCGAGCCCGAGCCCGACCAGGGGCGGTGCTGACCGCGAGGGGTTAGATCCGGCGTTGTTGATGAACGTGATCTATATATCGATGCTAAGCACGAGTCAACGCGTGGAGATGCCACGTGGCTCTGGCACGCGCCGTGTGCGAGGGAGAGAATCGGTCCCTGCGTCGCAACCGTGAGTGCCATTCACTCATAGGCAATCCTGCGTGGTTAAACCATGTCCGCCAAGGCCACATGCCGCCTGCTGATCGCCGCGACGCTCATGGTCGGTGGGGTGGGCTGCGGAGGCGGCGAGGCCGAAGAGCAGGCGCCGCGGGCCGTGCGGGCCGTGCACGTTGCGCCCTCCGACGCGACGCTCGTGCGGACGGCGTTGCTCCAGCGGAGGGATTTCTCGAAGATCTGGAGTCCCGCTGCCGGCTCGCGTCGCGAGCGGTGCGCGGATGACGACCTGTTCCACGAGGTGACCGGCCGCGCGATCTCGGACTCGTTCTCGCGCGGCAACGTCAACGTCCAACAGTCGGTCTGGCTCTTCCGGGACGAACAGGCGGCGGTCAAGGCGTTTGCGGCGATCGACTCCCCGTCCGGCCGTATGTGCTTCCGCCGGCGCCTGAACGCGCGCATCCGCGAGCAGCAGAGCGACATCGTCGATCCGCTGGAGCTCACGACCCAGGTCGAAGGGAACGGGACGCGGCACAACCGCTACCGGGCGAAGGTCAGCCGCCTCGTGGACTCGCCCCTGGGTCCGGTGGAGACGTTCTTGGCGCTCAGCGTCAACGACATCGAGCACCGGGCGGGCCGGGGGATCTCCGCCGTCGTGGTCATCGCGGCGGCCGACGAGGCCGACGGGGCGATCGTCCGATCGCTGAACCGGGTCGCTGCGCGGCGGCTAGCCAAGGTGGTAACGGGGTGACCGAGCTGCTCAACGGGCTCGGGTTCGCGCGCGTGACCTGGTGGAGCCGGGCCTGGCTGCTGCTCATCATCGGACTGGCCACCGTGTCGTTCTTGCTCGCGGCCCATGGGGCGGCGGTCGTGCTGGGCGTCCCCGTCCTGTGGATCCACGGGCTGCTGTGGGTCGTCTGGCTGGTCTGGCTGGGCGTGGTGTTCCCGCGCTCGCGCGAGGCGTGGCTGCGCGGCTTCGGGCCGAGCGCCTTCCGGCCGGCGTTCTATCTGGAGATCCTGCCCGGGATCGGCTGCAGCTTCGCGCAGATCGCGCGGCCGGGGTTCGAGGGGCTGATGGACGGTCCGCAACTGCGTCCGGCGGGCGTTGTGATCGGCGGCCTAGTAGCGGTGCTCGGCCTGACGCTGGTGGGTCTCGGCGTTCGCCGCCTGGGGATCGCCGGCACGCTGTTCGTCCGTGAGTACGCGATGCTGCCGCCGCTGCTGGAGCGCGACGGCATCTTCCGCGAGCTGCGGCATCCGCTGTTCGTCGGCGGGTCCGTGCTGGCGCTCGGCTCGGCGCTCATGGTGGGCAGCGGGCTAGGCCTCGTGCTGGCGACGGTCAACCTGCTCGTAATCCCGGCCTACGTCCGGCTGGAGGACGCCCGCTGCGGTCAGGTCTTCGGCCGGGAGTACGACGTCTACTGCGAGCGGGTGGGCGGGGCCGTGCCGCGGGTGCGCGCGTCGGAGCGGATCCGGCGTCGCATCGCCCGCGCGGGCGCATGACCGAGGGGCGGCGTCGGATCCTCGTGGTCGGCGGCACGTCGGGCACGGGCGCGCTGGTCGTCCGCCGGCTGGCTGCGGCGCGGACGCACGACGTGCGTGTCCTCGCGCGCCGGCCGGACGACGCGCGCCGGCACTTGCCGGCGACCGTCGAGGTCGTCGGGGGAGACCTGCTCGATCTGAGGTCGCTGACCGCGGCCGTCGCGGACGTCGACGCCATCGTCCACGCTGCCGGTGTGCGCGGCGTCCTGCGCGCCGGCCGTCACCGGGCCGTCGTGGTCGGGGGAACGGCCCGGCTCCTGCGGGCGGTCCGCGGGGCGGGCTCTGCCGGCTCCATCGTCTTCGTCTCGTCGATGGGCGTGACGCGCGCCTCGGTCCTCGGCCGGGCGCTCGACCTCCTAAAAGGGGAGGCCCTGACGAACAAGCGGATCGCCGAGCACCTCATCCGCGCCAGCGGCCTCGATTACCTCATTCTTCGCGCAGGAGTGCTCACCAACGGTCCGTCGCGACCCGATCGCGTGGTCCTGTCCCGGGAGCCGCAGCCCTTGCGTCTCAGCGTGAAGGTCGCCCGCGCCGACGTCGCCGCCGTCATCGTGGAGATGCTCGCGCGCCCGGCCTTGGGCGGGGCGACCACTGACCTGCACGGCGTGGGAGCCGAGGCCACGCGCATGACCGCTGAGGAGCGCTAGCTCCCGTCGCCCTGGGCGAGCTCCGCGACCGGCTGCCATGCGCGCCATGTCGCCAGGCGGCCCTCGTCACGTGGACATCTCGTTCAGGCTAGTGCGGTGTCCCCGAGCCTTTGCCGGGCTGGCTCTGGCCGTCGGATGGCCGTCGAGGTATTCATCTCCCCGCCGTCGCGGACCGTGGGCGGCCGGGAGATCCACCGTTGCTCCGCACCAGCCAGCCTGTCGATGCCCCGCCCGCCCCGGCCCGTGCCGCCGGGCTCAGCGGCGCGTCAAAGCCGCGCTTCGCCTGGCTCGGCGCCACGGCGCGACGACGGCTCGTCACCTACGTGCCGCCGCTGCTCGTCGCGCTGGTGGCCCTGCCGTTCCTCCTCCATCAGAACGCCTGGTGGGAGTGGCAGAACCCGTACTGGCTGCTAGAGCGCCAGACCGCGCACGTGGCCGAGCACGGGACCCCGACGCTCTTCCTGCACACGAGCGTCGGGAAGTTCTACCCGCACTACGTGTTCTACGGCGGTCCGCTGTTCGCGCTGGCCGCCTATCCGGCGACGATCGTCGGCGCCTGGCCGGTCTTCGTGGCGACGATCGTCGCGGCGCTGCTGGCCGGGTACGTGGGCATCTACTGGACGGCCCGGAACCTCGGGCTGGCCCGAGGGCTCGCCGTCCTGCCAGCACTGATCTTCGCGACGATGCCGTGGATGGTGACCGAGGTCTACGGCCGCTCGGCCTGGACCGAGCTCGTGGCGATCAACGCGGCGGCGCTCATGCTCGGCGCGGCGACGTCGCTCTTCTGGCGTCCGGGCCATGCCCGCCGTCGGAGCCTCGCCGCGCTGACGCTCGGCATGGCGGCGGTGGGAGGGAGCCACACGCTCACGACGATGACCGCCGGCGTGGGCCTCCCGCTGTTCCTCCTCCTGCTGGCACCGGTGCTCCCGCGCCCGCTGGAGGCCCGTCGGCTGCTGCGCACCGCGGGGTCGGCGCTGGCGGCCATAGCCCTGGGGGTCGGGCTGACGGCGGCGTGGCTTCTCCCCAACCTGTGGTTCGGCTCCGACACGGCCGCGACGACGAAGGAGTGGAGCGCGTTCCTGCTGGACTTCTCCAAGCCGATGCTCGACCCGTCGATCGTGCTGAGCCCCGTGCCGGCCGTCAACGACGAGCTCCGCGACATCAACTACTTCTTCAACCAGCCGTCCGTCCTGGCCATCGGCTGGGCCCTCCTGGCCGTGGCGGTCGTCGTGACCCTGCGTCGCGGTCGCCCTTCGCGGGAGCTGGCGAGCATCGCGGGCCTGGTCGTCGTCGGTGCCGCGCTGCTCGCGGTGATCGTGACGCCGAGCTGGTGGCCGCACTTCCCCGCCGTCATCCAGGCGATCCAGTTCCCGTTCCGGCTCGTCCCCTTCGTCGCCATCGCCTGCGCGCTGGTCATGATGCTCGCGCTCCGGCAGCTTCCGCGCGGGCTCGTGCGTGGGGTCCTCGTCGGCGGCCTGGTGCTCGTCACCGCGGCCCAGGTCGGCATCGGGCTGCGCCAGGCCCAGACGACGGAAGCGAGGACGAGCACGTCTGGCGTCGAGCCGGGACCGCGCTCTGAGATCACCGCCGAGTCCGAGATCATCGCTTTCGGCGGCTCCAACGCCAACGCCGTCCAGTTCCGGGTGATCCATCGCCCGACCGGACCCGCGGAGCGCGGCCGGTCGGTCCCGGTCCAGCTGACCGACGTGACGACGTCCGACGTCGGCATCCTCCGTGGGCGCGACCGCGTCGGAGCGGTCCGCATGCCGGAGGTCATCTGGTCGCCGTTTGTCCGGATCGAGGGGGACGTCGAGGTCGTCGGCCGCGTCGATGCCGGCTACGCCAAGGTCCGCGTCGTTAAGACCGACGCCGACGGAGCGTGGTCGGCGACGGTCCGTCCCGTCTGCTCCGGTCTGTGCCTCACGAGCGACGCCCCGTGGCCGCTGGTCGTCGGTCGCCTCCTGTCGTTCTTCAGCGTCTTGGCGGTGCTCGGGATCGGCGGGCGCTGGCTGTGGGGCGGGTGGCGCGCCCGCGGGGCCACCCGGGGTTAACCCGTCTGAGCGGCGACCCTGGCGGCGCCATGTTTGGACCGTGTGGACCTAGCAGGGTCCGTCTGCGTTCATCAGGCTCAGCCCGACAAGGTGTTCCCGCAGACGAAGTTCCACCGGCCGGCCGTCCGTTCCGAGCACCTCGAGCGCTCGCCGCTGCTGGACGCCATCGGCCGCAGCGGGGCGCGGGCGGTGGTCGTCAGCGCGCCTGCGGGGTTCGGGAAGAGCACGCTGCTGGCGCAGTGGGCCGCGCGCGCGCCGGTGCCCGGGCGGGTGGCGTGGGTGTCGCTAGACGAGGACGACCAGGGCTCGCGGCTGTGGCTGGCGGTGCTGACCGCGCTGCGGCCGGTCGTGGGCGCGGCGCTCGACGAGGCCCGGGACGCGGCCGAGGCGCCGGACGTCGACGTCCGGTCCCAGGTCCTGATCGCGCTGCTCGACGCGCTGGCTCAGACGCCGCAGCCGTTGACGCTCGTGCTCGACGACCTGCACTTGGTGGTCGCCGACGCGGCGACGCGCGACAGCGTCGACTGGCTGCTGGCGCGGCTGCCGCACCCGCACACCGTGATGCTGGCCACGCGGCGGGACCCAGAGCTCGAGGCCCTGACCCGGATGCGCAGCCAGGGCGAAGTCCTCGACGTTCGTGCCGACGATCTGCGCTTCGGCACCGACGAGGCGCAGCGGTTCCTGCGCGACGCGCTCGGACTCGCGCTGGATCCCGAGCAGACCGCGGCGCTGGAGCGGCGGACCGAGGGCTGGCCCGCGGCGCTGTACCTTGCGGCGCTGCGGCTGCGCCTGGGCGACACGCCGACCGACGTCGTCGAGCAACTGCGGTCCTCCGACGAGGACTTGATCGGCGACCTGATCGACGAGGTCCTCGCGTCCTCGCCCGAGCACGAGCGGCGCTTCATCCTGGAGACCGCGGTCCTGGACCGCTTCAACCTCGACCTCTGCCTGCGGCTGCTCGGGGACGACCCGCGGACGCGCGCCGCGTTCGCGAGCCTAACGCGCTCGTCGCTGCTGCTGACGCCGCTGGACCGCTCGCGCCAGTGGTTCCGCTGCCACCACCTGCTCCGCGACGTCCTGCGCAACCGCCTGCTCGCGCGCGACGCCCAGCGTGCCCGCGCGCTGCACGTGCGCGCTGGCGAGTGGCTGGAAAGCGAGGGCGGCGAAGGTGAGCTGCACGAGGCGATGGGCCACTACCTCGCCGCGCGCGATTGGGACCTCGCTGCTGAGCTGCTGGCCTGCCACTCGATCCGCTTCGTTCAGTCCGGCGCGCTCGGCGGCCGGGCGCGCGAGTGGCTCGCGCAGTTTCCGGCCGAGGTCGTCGGCGGCGACGCGCGCCTCTGCTACGTCAGCGCGCTCCTCGCCGCTCTCTCGGGGGACCGCGAGCGTCGCGACGGCTGGCTGGCGACCGGCGAGCGTGCGGGTTGGGAGGGCCCGATGCCCGACGGCACGGCGTCCTATGCCCTGGCGGCCCTCAGCCTGGAGGCGATGCTCTGCTTCGGTGATCTCGCCGGCGCCGTCCGCGCCGCCGAGCGCGCGCTGGCCGCGCTGCCGCGGGGCGCGCCGGTCCGCGCCGCGGTCGAGGCACTGACGGCCTGGCACCTGCACCTGCTGGGCCGCGACCCTGAGGCCGAGCAGCTCGCGCGCCAGGCGCTCGGCGAGCAGATCCACCTGCCGTCGGCGGGCCTGCCCCTGGTCGCCTACCTGCCGCGCGCGGTCCTCGCGCTGGTGACCCTGCGACGCGGCGACGTCGCCGAGGCCGAGCTGCTGACCGGCGCCGCCGTCGCCGCTCGTGACGACGGCCCCCTGCGCGCCTCGCCCCACGCGCTGCCGGTCGTCTGCGCGCGCGCTCAGCTGCTCACGCTCACCGGCGACCCGGAGCAGGCCGTGGAGCGCTGCCGCGCCGGGCTGGACCTGGCGCGGGGCTGGCGCGACTCGTCGCTGGTCGTCCCCGCCGTGCTCCTGGAGCTGGCCCGCGCGCACGCCGCGATGGGGGAGGCCGAGCAGGCTGAGCACGCGATCGCCACCGCCCGCCGTCAGCTTGACGGCGCCGGCAACCCGGGCCTGCTGCCCGCGGCGCTCGACGTGGTCCTCACCGACCCGGAGGTCCCGTACCGCGGCACGGCCGAGCTCGGCGCCGCGCCGCTGCTCAGCACGCGCGAGGTCGAGGTCCTCGCTGCGCTGGCCGGCAGCGGCAGCCTGCGCCAGGTCGCCGACGAGCTGTTCATCTCACGCAACACCATCAAGACCCACACCCGGGCGCTGTACGCCAAGCTGGGCGTCGCCTCCCGCGCCGACGCCGTGCACCGCGGTCGCGTCCTCGGACTGTTGACCACCGCTGAGCGCAGCAGCGCCCTCAGCATCCTGGAGGATCGTCGATGACGCTGGCCCACTGCACCGTCTTGGTCGTGGAGGACCACGAGTTCCAGCGGCGCACGATGCTGCAGATCCTCGCCAACCTCGGCGCCGGCGCCCTGCTGGAGGCGGCCGACGGCGAGCGCGCGCTCGCGCTGCTGGACGAGGGACGCGTGCCCGACGTGATCGTTTGCGACCTCGACATGCCGGGCATGGACGGCATCGAGTTCTTCCGCCACCTCGCCGACCGTGACCTCGACGCGGCGGTGGTCATCGCCAGCGGCCTCGATCAGGCGATCCTCGACGCGGCCGAGGCGACCGCGATCGGCCACGGCCTCGCCGTCCTGGGCGTCGTGCGCAAGCCGCTGACCGCGCGCCGGCTGCTGGAGGTCGTCGGCCTTCACCGGCCCGGGGCCGCGACGCCGTGACCGCGGCGCGGCGCACCCCGTCGATCCGCGGCCTGCTCAAGGCGCTGCTGGGCGTCGTCGTGGTGCTCGCGGTACTGCTCTCGGTCGTCACGCTGCTGCAGGTCCGCACCGCCACCAAGCGCTCCGAGGCCGAGCGCCAGCGCGTGACGTCGTTCCGGCTCTCGGACGGCATGCGCCAGAGCTCCAACGACCTCACGCGGATGGTCCGCCTCTACGTGACGACCGGCGACCCGCGCTATCGCCGCTACTACGACGAGATCCTCGACATCCGCTCCGGCGACGCGCCGCGCCCGGTCGACTACGACAGCTCGTTCTGGGACCGCGTCCTGGCCGACGGCGAGGGGGAAGTGCGGCGTGGGCCGCCCGCCGCGCTGACCGAGCTGATGCGCCGCGCGCACTTCTCCGACGACGAGTTCGCCGCGCTGGCCGCGTCGCTGGAGGCGTCCAACGACCTCGCCCAGCTCGAGCTCGACATGATGAACCTGGTCGCGCCGCGGATCGCCGCCGGCGCCGACCGCGCCGAGTACCTGCGTGAGGTCGCCCCGCAGTACGCGCGGCTGGTGGACGACGAGTACCACGCCCAGAAGCGCGAGATCATGGAGGCGATCGACCGCTTCACCGCGCTCGTCGACGCCCGGACCGCGCGCCGCGCCCAGAGCCTCCAGGTCCAGACCAACCGGCTGCTGGCCGTCCAGACGGCGATCCTGATCCTGCTCGCCGCGGTGCTCGCCGCCGGCCTGCTGGTGGCGGCACGCGCGATCGTCCGGCCGCTCTCGCGCCTGGCCGACGTCACGCGCCGGATCACGCTCGGCGACTGGTCTCAGCGCGCCGAGCCCCACGGCGTCGCGGAGCTCACCCAGCTGGCGGGCGACTTCAATGAGATGGCCGACGCGATCGAGAACGACCTCGCCGGCAGGCGGATCGCCGAGCGCGAGGCACGCGAGGCCGAGAACCGCCTCCAGACGATCGCCGACCGCGTCCCCGGCGCCGTCTTCCAGTTCCACGTCGGCCACGACGGCGGCTTCAACGTGCGCTTCGCCAGCCGCCACGGCTCGATTCACCGGCTGGCCCGCAACGAGGACGTCGACTTCCCAGGGATGGCCCGCGCGGTGCTGCCCGAAGACCGCGGCTCATGGTTGGACACCATGTTGCAGGCGGCGCGCAGCGGCCGGGCGTGGGGCCACGAGTACCGCATCCACACGCCTGGCGGCGAGATCGCGTGGATGCAGGGCCAGGCGCTGACGGTCAAGAACGCCGACGGCTCGGCCGAGTTGTACGGGTTCGTCGCCGACGTCACCGACCGCAAGGCCCTGGAGGCCGACCTGCGCCGCGCGCGCGAGGACGCCGAGGCGGCCGACCGCGCGAAGTCGGCCTTCCTGGCGATGATGAGCCACGAGCTGCGCACGCCGCTGGTCGCGGTGACCGGGACGCTGGAGATCCTGGCCCTCGATGCGCTCGACGACCGCCAGCGCGAGCTAGTCGACGTCGCGATGGGCTCGGCGCGGGCACTGCTCGCGGTCATCGGCGACGTCTTGGATTTCTCCAAGATCGAGGCGGGCTTCCTGGACCTCGCGCCGGTGACGGTCGCGCTCGGCCCGCTGGTCGAGGAGGTCGCCGGCCAGCACCGCCACGCCGCGCGGCGGCGCGGGCTGGAGCTGACGACCACGCTCGATCCGCGGCTGGGCGCGGCGCACGTCGTCGACGCGGGACGGCTGCGCCAGGTGCTCGGCAACCTGCTGGGCAACGCCATGAAGTTCACGCGCGAGGGCGGGGTGGCCGTTGACGTGACGGTGCTGGAGGACGACGGCGCTCCGGACGTCCAGCGCGTCGCGCTCGCCGTCCGCGACACCGGCATCGGGATCGCGCCGGAGGACCAGCGGCGCTTGTTCGTTCCGTTCACCCAGGCCAGCACCGACAACGCGCGTAGCAGCGAGGGCACCGGCCTCGGCCTGGCGATCTGCCGCCAGCTCGTGGAGGCGATGGGCGGGACGGTGGCGCTGGACAGCACGCCGGGCGCCGGCACGACGGTGACCGTCGAGCTGCCGCTGGGCCTCGGCGCGCCCGCCGACGCCGAGCCGGGCAGCGACGGCGCGGCGGCCGCCGGGCGCCGGATACTGCCCTCGCGCGCCGAGGCCGAGCAGGAGGGCAGCCTCGTTCTGCTGGTCGAGGACCACCCGGTCAACCGCCAGGTGCTGGCCGCGCAACTGGAGGCGATCGGCTTCCGCGTCGACACCGCCGCCGACGCCGCCGAGGCGCTGGAGCGCTTCGGCGCGGGCCGCTACGGCCTGGTCTTCACCGACATCCAGCTGCCGCACGTCGACGGCTACGAGCTGGCGCGGCGGCTGCGCGACGCCGAGCGCGCGGGTGGGTGGGCCGGGGTCACGCGCACGCCGCTGCTGGCGCTCACCGCCAGCGCGCTGCAGGGCGAGCGTGAGCGCTGTCGCGCGGTCGGCATGGACGACGTCGTCACCAAGCCGACGACGATGGCGATCCTGGCGAGCACGCTGCGCCGCTGGCTGCCGCACATCGCGTGGCCGGAGCCGGCGCCCGGTACGGGGCCGGGGGCCGGCCACCGCGCGCTGCCGCCCGCCGTCGACAGCTCCGCGCTGGACGAGCTGGTCGCGGGCGACGCCGAGCTCGGCGCCCGCATCCTCGCCTCCTACGCCGCGTCGATCCAGGGCGAGGTCGCGCTGTTGGCCGAGGCGCTGGAGGAGGGCGACCGCGACGCGCTGCGCCGCCTCGCCCACCAGGTCGCGGGGGCCAGCCGCGCGGTCGGCGCCGGCCCGGCGGCCGACGCCGCCGAGCGCCTCGAGCAGGCCGCGGGCGCCGGCGACGGCCATGAGGAGCTGGCCGACCGGCTACGCGACCTGCGCGACGCGCTCGTCGCCGTCATGCCCGTCGGGCGCTAGATCGCCAGCAGCCGTCCCGCGTCCTCGGCGCTCAGGTCGGCGGTGGCGCCCGCCGAGACGACCTGTCCGGCTTCAAGCACGATGTAGGCCTCGGCCATCCGCAGCGCCATCTCGACGTACTGCTCGGCGAGCAGGATCCCGAGCCCATCGCGTTCGTGGAAGGCGACGATGGCCTCCTCGATCTCGGCGACGATCGACGGCTGGATGCCTTCGGTCGGCTCGTCGAGCAGCAGGATCCGCGGCTTGGTCAGCAGCGCGCGGGCGATCGCCAGCTGCTGGCGCTGCCCGCCGGACAAGAACCCAGCGGCGCGCTTGAGCAGCGGCTTCAAGCGCGGGAACAAGTCCAACACCTCGTCGATCTCCGCCCGTCGGCCTGAGCGCCGCGTCTCCAGGACCACGCGCAGGTTCTCGGCGACGGTCAGCTGCGCGAACCCCGCGCGCTCCTGCGGGATGTAGCCCAGCCCGCGCGACACGCGCTCCCACGGCGCCAGCTTCGTGATGTCCTCGCCGTCGAGCGTGACCGTCCCACCCCGTGCGGGCAACACGCCCATGATCGCGTTCATCAACGAGGTCTTGCCGACGCCGTTGCGGCCCAGCACGCAGCAGCTGCTGCCCTCGGCCAGCTCCAGCCCGACGCCGAACAGCGCGGGGGTACGGCCGTGGCTGGCCTTCAGGTCGGTCACCGTCAAGTTCATGTCTGCGCTCCCACGCGTCCGCGGCCGTCCTTGGCCCGGCCGATGTACACCTCCTTGACCTGCTCGTCGGCCTGGACCTCGGCGACCGTCGCGCCGTGGCGCAGGACCTTGCCCTCGTGCAGCACGGTCACCCGGGTGGCGAACCGCCGCAGGAAGTCCATGTCGTGCTCGACGACCAGCACGGTGCAGCGCTGGGCGGTGAGCCGGATCAGCTCGCCGGTCCGGGTCCGCTCCTCGGGGCTCATGCCCGCCACCGGCTCGTCGAAGAGCAGCATCCGCGGCTCCTGGACGAGCAGCATCCCGATCTCCAGCCACTGCTTCTGGCCGTGCGACAGCGCGCCCGCCGTGCGGTGCGCGACGTCGGCCAGCCCGGTCGTCTCCAGCGCCTCGGCGACGCGCTCGTCGGTTCCGCGGCGGCGTCGGAGCATCCGCCGCAGGCCGAGCCGGAAGCTCGCCGCGAGGTCGAGGTTGTCGGCGACCGTGAGCGTCTCGAAGACGCTCGCGGTCTGGAACGTCCGCCCGACGCCCATGTGGACGATCTCGTGCTCCTTGCGGCCCACGAGCTCCTCGCCCGCGAAGCGCACCGAGCCGGTCGTCGGCTTGGTGAGCCCGGTGACGATGTCGACCAGCGTCGTCTTGCCCGCCCCATTGGGGCCGATCAGGAAGTGGACCTCGCCCTCCGTGGCGTCGAGGTCCACGTCCGTGAGCGCGTGGAAGCCGTCGAAGCTGACGCCCAGCCCGCGGATCTTCAGCAGTGGCTCGGTCATGCGAGGCGCTCCCTGACGCTTTTGACGAGGCCGGCGAGCCCCAGCGGCGCGAAGGCCACCACGATCACGAACAGCGCGCCCAGTGCGTAGGTCCACTGCGACGGAAACTGCTCGCTGAACTCGGTCTTGCCCCAGTTGACCAGCAGGGCGCCGGCGACGGCGCCGGCCAGCGACGCGCGCCCGCCGACGGCGACCCAGATCACCATCTCGATCGAGGGCACGACGCCGAGCAGGGCGGGGGAGATGATCCCGACCACCGGGACGAACAGCGCCCCGGCGATCCCGGCCATCCCGGCCGCGGCGGCAAAGGCCAGCACCTTGACCCGCGTCGGGTCATAGCCGAGGAACCGCGCGCGGTCCTCGCTGTCGCGCACCGCGACGAGCAGACGCCCGTAGCGGCTGGCCAGGAGCTGGCGGGCGATCAGGTAGACGACCCCGAGCACGATCGCGACGACGAGGTAGAGGATCCGCCGGTCGCCCTCCTCCGCGAGTTGAAGTCCGAAGAAGGACTGGATGTTGGTCAGCCCATTGGTGCCGCCGGTCAGGCCCTGCTGGCCGATGAGCAGGATCACGAACGCCGCCGCCAGCGCCTGGGTGAGGATCGCGAAGTACGGTCCGCGGACGCGGCTGCTGAACACCAGGAACCCCAACAACCCGGCGACGAGCACCGGGATCAGCACGGTCCCCAGCACCGCCACCCAGGCGTGCTCGAACGGCTTCCAGACCAACGGCAGCTTCTCGACGCCGCTCCAGGTCATGAAGTCCGGCAGCCCGGCTGAGCCCGCCTCCTGCAACTTGAGGTACATGGCCATCGAGTAGCCGCCGAGGCCGAAGAACAACCCCTGGCCGAGGACGAGCATGCCGCCGTTGCCCCACGCGATCGCGATGCCGACGGCGATGATCGCGAAACACAGGTACTTGGCCAGCAGGCCGAGCCGGAAGTCCGACAAGAACGCCGGCGCGACGATCAGCAGGAGGACTGCGCAGACCGCGAAGCCCACGCGGAACGTGAGGTCCTCGCGCGACCAGCGCAGCGTGCCGTTCAGGCGCTGGGCGAAGGCCGGGGCGCTCATGCCAGCCCCCGGCTCTGCTGGGCGAAGATGCCCTGCGGGCGAAGCTGCAGGAACGCGACGATGCAGACGAAGACGATGACCTTGGCCAGGCTCGCCTCGGTCCAGTACTCGGCGAGCGAGTTGATGGTGCCGAGCGCGAACGCGGCGATCACCGCCCCACGCAACTGCCCGAGGCCGCCGACGACGACCACCAGGAACGCGTCGACGATGTAGTTGGTGCCGAGCGTCGGCCCGACCGAGCCGAGCTGGGTGATCGCGACGCCCGCGATGCCGGCCAGGCCGGAGCCGAGGAAGAACGTGCGCCGATCGACGCCGGCGGTGCCGATGCCGCTGGCCGCGGCGAGCTGGCGGTTCTGCATCACCGCACGCATCCGGCGTCCCTGCTTCATGTGGCTCACCACCACCCACGCCAGCGCCGTGGCGGCGATCGCTAGGCCGATGATGAACAGGCGGTTGTAGGGCATGTCGATGCCCCAGGGCGAGAGCCCGCCGCTGAGCCAGCTCGGGCTGGCGACGGCCACGTTCTGGGCGCCGAACAGGTCGCGGGCCAGCTGCTGGAGCATCAGCGAGACGCCCCAGGTGACCAACAACGTGTCCAACGGACGGCCGTAGAGCCGGCGGATGAGCCCCGCTTCGAGCGCCAGGCCCATCAGCCCGGCGACGACGAGCGCGACGGGCAGCGAGATTAGGAACGCGGCGGTGACCGAGTCAGGGCCCATCGCCTGCTGGACCTGGTAGGTCGTGTAGGCGCCGGCCATGACCAGCTCGCCGTGCGCCATGTTGATGACGCCCATCTGGCCGAAGGTGAACGTCAGGCCGAGCGCGACGAGCAGCAGGATGGAGCCGATGCTCAGGCCGACGAAGAGCTGTGAGAGAAGTGCTGCCATGGCGGAGGTGGTGATCCCGGCGGCGCGGGGCGCCCGGAGGCGCCCCGCGCGGCGGTGGGTCTGGGCCCTAGAGGCCCTTCGCCCAGGGGTAGCTCTTCAGGTACGGATCGGGCTTGATCGGCCCGTCGGACTCCCAGACGGTCTTGATCAGCCCGTCCTCCTGGATCACGCCGATGCGGGCGGTCTTGTAGATGTGCTGGTTCTCGCCGTCGATCGTCACCTTGCCCTCAGGCGCGTCGAGCGTCAGCCCCTTGGAGGCCGCCTTGACCTTCTCCGGGTCGGTCGACTTGGCCTTCTCGACGGCCGCCGCCCAGAGCTTGACCTGCACGTAGGCGGCCTCGATCGGGTCGTCGGTCACGCGTTCTTCGCCGTAGGCCGCCTTGTAGGCCTTGACGAACTTCTCGTTCGCCGCGCCCGGGGTGGTCTGGTAGTAGTTCCACGCCACGATCTGGCCCTTGACCTTGTCAGCGCCGATGCCGCGGACCTCGTCCTCGGCGATCGAGACCGAGACGATCGGGAGCTTCTCGGCCGGCAGGCCCGCGCCTTCGAGCTGCTTGAAGAACGCCACGTTGCTGTCGCCGTTGAGCGTGTTGAACACGGCGTCGGCGCCGGAGGCCTTCACCTTGTTGACGATGGTGGAGAACTCCGTCGACCCGAGCGGGGCGTATTCCTCGCCCATGATCTGCATCCCGTTGGCCTTGGCCCAGGCCTTGATCTCCTTGTTGGCCGTGCGCGGGAAGACGTAGTCGCTGCCGACCAGGAAGAGCTTCTTGGTGCCCTTCTCCTTCTGCAGGTACTCCAGCCCGGGGATGATCTGCTGGTTGGTCGTGGCGCCCGAGTAGAAGATGTAGGGCGAGGACTCCAGGCCCTCGTACTGGACCGGGTAATACAAGAGCGACTTGTTGCGCTCGAAGACCGGCAGCATGGCCTTGCGGCTGGCGGAGGTCCAGCCGCCGAACGTCGCCGCCACCTTGTCCTGGGAGATCAGCTTCTGGGCCTTCTCCGCGAACGTCGGCCAGTCCGATGCGCCGTCCTCGACGACCGGCTCGACCTTCTTGCCCAGCACGCCGCCCGCGGCGTTGAGCTCCTTGATGGCCAGGAGCTCGGAGTCCTTCACGGACACCTCGCTGATTGCCATCGTCCCGCTCAGCGAGTGCAGGACGCCGACCTTGATCGTGCCGCCCGAGGAGCCGCTGGCCGCCGTCGCGGAGTCGGTGCTGTCGTCGGACGAGCCGCAGCCCGCCGCCAGCCCGGCGGCGACCACGCAGGCCGTGAGCGCGGGCAGCCACGTTCGGCGGCGCCGCGGGTGAGTCATGTTCATCAGGTTCCCTCCCAAGGGTGTGCAGTGCGAACGCGGCCAGCCTGTCGCGGCGCCGGGCTGGGCTGATCGGACCGTGTGTCGGAGTCGCGGGGTGACGTCCCCGTCGTCCGGTCGTGGTCCCGGGGTGAGCGACGGGGTGAGGCGGCCTCGCCCGGGGTGAAAGCGCTTGCGTGATCCTCGGGGCGATGGCCATATTGGCCGCCGATGCGCCTCACCCCGTCTGACCAGGAGAAACTGCTGCTCAGCGTCGCTGGCATGGTGGCCCGCGAGCGCCGGGCCCGCGGCGTGCGGCTCAACCACCCCGAGACGGTCGCGCTCCTGTCGTGCTGGGTGCTGGAGCGCGCTCGCGACGGCGACGCGACCGTCGAGCAGCTGATGAGCGACGGGCGTGCGGTGCTCGCCCGCGGCGACGTCATGGACGGCGTGGCCGAGCTGCTGCACGAAGTGCAGGTCGAGGCGACGTTCCCCGATGGGCGCAAGCTCGTGACGCTGCACCACCCGATCCCATGATCCCGGGGGAGATCGTCACTGCCGAGGGCACGCTCGACCTCGCGCCCGGCCGGGAGCGCGTCACGCTCGAGGTGCTCAACACCGGCGACCGGCCGATCCAGGTCGGCTCGCACTTCCACTTCGCCGACGTCAACGCCGCGCTGGCCTTCGACCGCCCGGCGGCGACCGGGTTCCGGCTCGACGTGCTGGCCGGCACGTCGGTGCGCTTCGAGCCCGGCGCCTCGCGCGACGTGACGCTCGTCGCCCTGGCCGGGGCGCGGCGCGTGCCGGGACTGCAGGTGCGTACATGACCCCGGTCGATCGACGGCGCTACGCGGAGCTGCTCGGGCCGACGGTCGGCGACCGCGTTCGGCTGGCCGACACCGACCTGTGGATCGAGGTCGAGGAGGACCGCTGCGCCGGCGGCGACGAGGCGGTCTTCGGCGGCGGCAAGACGATCCGCGA
>WUUC01134689.1_pt1 | contig 20515 bp, 17 predicted proteins | sample 6278441 | NCBI WGS metagenome assembly WUUC01 (sample SAMN13675441, study PRJNA597444) | soil metagenome | isolation source: soil | place: USA: Washington | collected 2017-10
GGACGGCGCGGATGGCGGCGCGGCTGCAGCAGGAGGCGGAGCGTAACCGGATTCGCGGGCTGATTTATCACCTGACTTTGAACGAGGGGGTCGGCAATAATAGGAACGAACAGAATGAATTACTCGATAAGATAAATCAGTTTGAGACCGCGCTGCGGAACGAACTCCCTGAAAGCGCAAGGATCGCGTTAGAAGGGCAAATTGCCGAGTTTCGGACTCAATTAAACGCCCTCTCTCAGCCCGCCACAATTTCATTCAATGATCTGGCGCATAAACTGACTACCCAAGGGCGTGATTTTGATCTGATGCTCAAGCAGTATCGACAATATGCGCCCAACACATTCTCCCAGGCGGGCGGGCAGACCGAGCTGGCGAAAATTTTCATCGTCCGCGAATTCGGGCGGCGCCCGAAACGGCTGAACAGTTTGGAAACGATGGGAATGGTCGCCGTCCGGTATCCCGCGCTCGCGAAAATTGGGGAGGTTCCGGCAGCGGCCTTTCAGGCGGCCGATTTTACTTTGGAGGAATGGCGCGATTTCTTAAAAATTTGCCTCGATTTTTTCGTGAGAAGTGGCGGTTCCTTGGAAATTTCTCCGTCTTGGCGCAATTGGTTAGGGATGCGTTACCCGCAGAAGTTTTTGGTTTCAAGAGACGAAGAAAACGTAGGGCGAAATCAGCGACGATGGCCGCGAGCGCGAAGAGTCGGGGGGCGGAGTAGTCTGGTTCGTCTTCTAATATTCGTGCTGAAAGCCGACGTCGCTACGAGTGAAGGGGAAGACCGGATTGACGTGGTGCTTGAAGCCGCCTGGAGCGATCTGAGCGGCGCGGGTTTGCTTCGGCAGACGACCGACGGTCGCGTCTTAAATCTTGATAAGTTGGCGTTCGCGCCAATCGAATCGGCCTGGATTTGTCCTGTGACGCGGCGGTTTCTCGATACCACGCTGCGCGGCGTGACGCCTTACCTGCCGGAAACCCCTTCGGAAGAAACCGCACGTTGCGAATTAGTCAGAATTCCGTTATACGACGAGCCTTTCGCCGGTGTTACCGACGACCTGGAAAGAATCCAATTGGGGCGCGAATGGTTAAGCAGGCGAGCCGACGTCACCGAACTGCGCAACCAAGGCTTGTGGTCCGCGCTGAATGATCGAGTTATAGAATTATCGCCTTACTTTACCGCCGCCGAACATTCCGCCCAGCAGGATTCGGGGACGCTGCAGCGTTACGAAAAAGATTTTAAGAGCGGGGCATTAAACTTACTGTCGTGTTCGACAACGATGGAAATGGGAATTGACATCGGCGGCATCAGCGTCGTGGCGATGAACAACGTGCCGCCGCACCCGGCGAATTATCTGCAACGCGCCGGGCGCGCCGGACGCCGCCGTGAATCGCGCTCGCTCGCCGTCACTATTTGTAAATCAAACCCTCACGACCAGAGCGTTTTCGGTAACACCCGCTGGGCATTCGACAGCGTTCTGCCCGCGCCCGGCGTTTCACTCGACAGCCCAATTATTATCCAACGGCACATCAATTCGTTTCTGCTGGCAAGGTTTTTCCGTGATCGGCTCCGGGCCACCGGTCTGGAAAGCACCAAAATGACGTGCGGCTTGTTCTTCCTCGGTGACAATTCGATGGGAGCTAATTTCTCTGCCTGGTGTCGCGGGTTTGATGCTGATATTTCCGATGAAAAACTTGTAGACGGGTTGGGACAACTCGTCCGCCACAGCATCCTGGAGAGTCAAAATTTTAATCAATTGTTAGAATGCGCCGCCGCTAATTTAGAAGAGATTAACGAAGGGTGGTTGAAAGAGTGGGAACAGCTCGAAGCTGAAGAGCGAGAGATTATTAAAGCGGGCGCTGGCGAAAGATCACCGGCACTCCGCGCCGTAAGAATTCACAAAACCAGACTCTCCGACGAGTATCTGCTGCGCGAGCTGGCGACGCGCGGATTTCTTCCGGCTTACGGGTTTCCGACAAATCTTGCTGCATTCGACAATCTGACTGTCGGGCGTTTTATCAAAAATTTAAGCGGCCGCGAGGACAATCGTTATCGCCGTCGCGAGCTTGCCAGTCGCGATTTAACTACCGCGCTTCGCGAGTATGCGCCGGGGTCGGAAGTGGTCATTGACGGCTTGGTTTACGTCTCCGCCGGCGTGACGCTTAACTGGCATATTCCCGCCGCTCAACAGGACGTTAAGGAGATTCAAAACATACGATTCGCGTGGCGGTGCCAGCAATGCGGGTCGAGCGGTTCAAGCCCCAGCCTTACTAAGGCTCAAAATTGCCGTTTTTGCGGAGCGGCGATCAGCGCCGTCAACATTCGAGAGTTTCTTGAACCGTCCGGTTTTGCGGTGGATTTCTATAAAGAGCCGGGCAATGACGTTTCAACGCAGCGGTTTGTTCCCGTCGAACCGTCGTGGATTGACGCCGACGGCGACTGGTTTCCTTTGACCAACCCTGGTTTGGGTAGGTTTCGGCAGTCGACTCGCGGTCACGTCTTCAATCAATCACGCGGGATCAACGGGACCGGATACGCCCTGTGTTTAGAATGCGGGCGTGCAGAGCCGATGTCGCCGGAAGGTTCGCTTCCGAAAACGTTCGAAGATCCGCACCGCAAGTTGCGCAGAACCAAGGAGGACAGCGCGTTCTGTCCGGGCAGTTACGATAATTGGAAGATCAAAAAAGGGATAACGCTTGGTCATCAGACTTGGACGGATGTTTTTGAACTCCAGTTAAAGGGTATTAACGGCATCTGGCTCAACGATACTTACGCCGCCTTAACGCTGTCGGTCGTGCTGAGGGATGCCTTAGCCGAACTTTTGGGCGTTCAGGCGACAGAATTAGGGTGTGACGTTAAGCCAGCCCGAACCGAAGCGGGCGGCGTCTGCCAGTCGATCATTATCTTTGACCGTTTCGCGGCAGGTTATTCCTCCGGCGCCGACCGTTTTATTCCAGAGCTATTCCGGCGCGCGAGCAGTCGCCTGCGCTGCCCGGCCGATTGCGACAGCGTGTGTCCGCACTGCGTTCTCGACTACGACCAGCGCTTCGCCGCCGATAGTCTCGACCGCCATGCCGGTGCCCGGTTTTTAACCGACGAATGGCTGCACAACTTGCGCCTGCCGGAACATCTGGCATTTTTCGGGCTCGATTCTTCCCTAGAAAACAATTTTCTTTCCGAGGCAATACTGCTCGCCGTTTCTAAACGTAATCCGAGCTGCCTCAGGTTGTATACAACCGGCACGCCGAGTGACTGGGATGTTGCAGTTTCGCCGCTGCGTCCACTAGCCTATAAACTTGCGGGACGCAATGTGGACGTTGAAATAATGGTGCGGAGAGAGGCGCTCCGCGCACTAGATTTGAATGACCGACTTTCGCTGGCCAGTTTATGCGATCATCCGCGGATAAATCTGCGCGAACTTGATTTTGAACCGCGCGCCGGTCAAGGGTGGGTCTTAGCCGAAGCCGTTAGCGGGGGTCCGGTGCGCTGGGCTGTCCCCGATACAAACTCCCTGCTTTTCAATTCGGAATGGGGCTTAAACACCGACTTGTTGATTAAGGCTGAAAACAGCCAGCCGTTTTCACCGACCGGAGAGCTGGTTGCCACCTCAGAAATCAGACCGAATTTAGACGATCTCGGCGATAAGGAACTGGAGATCGCGAGTGAACTGAACGGCCCTTTGCAAACTTTCGGCACAAGGTTCTGGGACTTTATCGCGGCCCACTACGCTGCCGCCAAGAGTCTACTCGATGACGAAAATAAATCGCTCGTCTCCGTTTCTTATAATGATCGGTACCTTTATTCACCGATCAATATCGCTTTGTTTTTTCAACTCGTGAGAGGACTGAAAATACGTGTCGGAAACGAACGCGCAGCATCTTTGTTGGTTCGGGTGAATACCACGGCCAAGGCTAACAACAATAACCAATATTACGGTTACCCCAATAAGATTTGGAATGATTGGACCGACTCCACGGACCGGGACCGGGTGGCGAAATTAATGTTTGATCAATCTGGTATTGATTGCGAAATCAAGTCAGGGAGCAAAGCGGAAGCCGGCCACGGTAGGATTATGGAACTGGACTTTTTAGGGGGCAAAAAACTCGTCGTTCGACTCGACCAGGGCGTTTCATTTTGGAAACAAGACTGGGCTCCAAGCGGCAAGATGATCGCCTATAATTTCAACGACGTCGAAAGTTTACAGCGAGACCGGCTGCTACACCTCAACATTGATATCAAAGAATCAGACTCAAAAACCCAGATTTTTTTAAAGGTCATATCCTGAAGTCTGGACACATTTGAAAAACTAAGCGACTGGTCGTGAGCTAGACGCTCGTGAGAGCATTGCTTCTGCCATAAACCAAAGTTATCTGACCACTCGCCTCAGCGAGTATATCGGCCTCGTTTTGCCAGACGCACATGGCTATCAGCGGATGTGTGAACTTAGATACCAAGAGCTTATATCGACTTTATTTTGCAGTGTACTTTGATACATAAAATACATTATCGGACTTTAGCTTTAGCATAGCGAATTGAAGGACAGTTCATTTTAGAATTTGACGGGCAGCCAGCTCTTGGCCTATTGTTTCATGCCGCAGATGTAGGTTGTGCCCTCACGGGATGACCTCCTGCCTCGAACCAGAACCCGGCCCGCGCTCACCTCGTTCACGGGCCTGCCGTATCCCGACCAACCAATCCGCCGATACTGTTCAGGGAGTTTAATATGCTCAGTAGCCTTCTCATCCTCTTTGCGCTGTCCGCAAGCGCCGTCGCCGTCTTCCTCTTCGTGCGACTACAAAAGCAGGCTGCTTCCTATAGGCAGCTCGACTCAGCACACCAGCAACTCGCTCGCGATTACGAAAACTTTAAGACCCGCTTCCAAGTGGTCATCGACGTGGAGGCCGAAAAGCAGCGAGTCCTACAGTCCTTGGAAGCGGAGCGTGCGCAGGTAAAGTCCGAGATCGCCGGCGCGCTAGAGGAAAGGCAGCGTGTGCTCGACAACCTTGAGACGACGAAGCGGGATGTGCGCGCACAAGTCGAAGCCGAGGCCCAGTCGCGCCGCGCCGAGTTGGAGGCGGAGAGGGTTCGACTGGAAGGCTTCATCTCCCAGATAAAGGTCAACCAGCAGGAAGCATTGGGCGAACTCGCCGCCATCCGGAAGCAGGGCGAGGCCGAGAAGTTCAACCTCGACCTGAGCATCAGTAAGCTGCGCGAGGAGTTCAGGGCGCTCGACGAGGAGGCCAACCTCCAGTCCTTCGGCTTCTACAAGCCCCGGTACAACTTCATCTCCTCGGAGCGTTATCAGTCGAAGCTCGAAAAGATCCGCTCGCGCCAGAAGGCGATGATTCAGGACAAGACGGCGGCCGTATGCCACGCCGAATGGACTGTGAACGACAGTCGTGCGGAAGGGCGCAAACAGACTAACAGGACGTTGAAGCTGATCCTGCGGGCGTTCAACGGCGAGTGCGATGCGGCCATCGCCAAGGTCAAATATAACAACATCCACGTGATGGAGACCCGCATCCGCAAGGCGCACGAGGCCATCAACGGCCTGGTCGAGGTGCAGCGGGCCGAGATCGTCTGGGACTACATCTCCTTAAAACTCGAAGAGCTGTACCTGGTTCACGAGTATCAGGAGAAGCTCCAAGAGGAGAAGGAGGAGCAGCGCCGCATCCGCGAGCAGATGCGGGAGGAGGAGATCGCCTTGCGCGAACTCGAACGCGCCAGGCTTGAGGCCGAGAAGGAGGAGCAGCGCTACGCCGAGGCGCTGCGCAAAGCAACTGAGCAGGCGGAGCGCGCGGTAGGCGAGAAGCAGCAGAAGCTGCTGTGGCAGGTCGAGGAGTTGAAGCGCAGGCTGGAGGAGGCACACACTAACAAGGAGCGGGCCATCGCGCGGGCACAGATGACGCGCTCCGGCCACGTTTACATCATCTCCAATGTCGGTTCCTTCGGCGAAGGCGTCTACAAGATAGGCATGACCCGCCGGCTCGACCCGATGGACCGAGTGAGGGAGTTGGGCGACGCCTCAGTCCCCTTCACTTTCGACGTACACGCCATCATCTACTCGGAGGACGCGCCCACACTCGAAAACAAGCTGCACCGGCTCTTCCATCAGAGGAGGGTCAACCTGATCAACGAGCGCAAGGAGTTCTTCCGGGTCGGCATTGACGAGATCGCACGTGCCGTGAAGGAGAGTCACGGCTCAATCGACATCGTCATGGACGCAGAGGCGGTCGAATACCGCAAGACGCTCGCGATGTTGCAGGCCGGCGAGCAAGCTGTCCTTGGCGCAGCCTTACCCCAGGCCGAACTCAGCCCGGTGTAGTGACCGGCCCGACTTTGTCGCAGTCAGGCAGAACTCGAAGGTGAACAGTGTTACGAAGCAAACTGCGGGTGATATCACTATCAAGGCTTCGTACAGTTCATCTTATATGCAACAAGTGTGCTGGGCGGCAGTCATAGTCAAGGGTTGGCACCCCAGATTTTCTGTGCAACAGTTACTTTGATTTGACCCGCAATTCTCGCCACTGAACCCTGCCCGCGATAACCGCATCTCTGATCTGGCGCTGCACCGATGCCAGTGAAGAATTCCCCGTCTTCACTTCTAAAAATATGACGTCGCGCAACGCGCCCTCGGCCGCCCCGTCAAAGACGATGAGGTCGACCGGGCTGCCGACGAAGCGCACGTCTTTAGGGTTGTAAGGGAAGACCGGCATGTACGGGATAATATTCTCCGTGACTTTACCGGTGATGGTGGCTTGACTACGCATGATCGCGTCCGCACGGATCACTGCCTCGTTAGTTATCAGCCATTCCTGCTTTTCGGCATCGGCCTCGCGTCGGGCAACCGCGCGCTGGTCGGCACATATCTTCTCTATCTCCCGATCTCGCCAAGCCTCGAACTGCTTTTGTGCTGCTTCCTGTGACCGAGCGCGGAGGTCCGAAAGCTGCTTCTGGAAATACAGGTACATGCCCAAAAGAATGAGGGCGCAGATGAGAATGATATAAATCATAGGAGATGCCCTTTCGCGACGTTGTGAGACTGGCACGGGAACGCCCTTTTGAAGCGTGGCATGATATGTCAGGAAACGAGTCCGGGGCAATGGATCGAGGCGAATAGCCCTTCGCACGCGAGATTAACGTCATTCCTATCCGCACATACCTCCGCTTTATTGTAAGTAAACCGCTTGCTTACGCAGATTGACACCGTACTGACGTTAGTTATACAGTCGTAATAACTAGCTTGGGAGATGATGGTTATGCGTAAGAACCTATCCGCCATTGGCAACAGCCTCGGGATCGTCATCGAAAAGCCGATCCTCGAGTTGCTTAACATCACACGCGATACCGAACTCGAAGTCACGACCGATGGCTCCCGCCTGATCATCGAGCCGGTGCGGACTGGTGAGGTGGAAGGACGGCGCGAGCGAGTAGGGGCAGCGACCAAGCGCGTGATGAAGAATCACGACCGGACGCTGCGCCGGCTGGCCGAATGAGCGCCGAGCCAGACTTCCTCTCCGTCGAGGATGTCACCCAGATCCACGACGAGCAGATCGCTGCTTACGGCGGCGCTGCGGGCGTCCGCGATCAGGGGTTGCTCGAATCGGCGGTGGCGATGCCTCGGGCATCCTTCGGCGAGGCGTACCTGCACGCAGACTTGGCCCACATGGCCGCCGCGTACGCCTTTCACATCGCCCAGAATCAGCCGTATTTAGACGGTAACAAGCGCACGGGATTGGTCGCGGCGCTCGTCTTCCTGGATTTGAACGGGGTCACCGTTCTCGACCCGCGGGAAAGACTCTACGACGCGATGATCGCCGTCGCCGAGCGCCGGATGGACAAGGACGGATTGGCAGAGCTTTTTCGTGAACTCAGCGTTCAGAGTTAGAACACGTGGCACTTGACGATTAACAAGCGGCCCTTTAACCCGGCGTCCTCACAAGGCCACGAGAAACCTCCGTTTTTTCAGCACCCGTAACAGGCATTCACGTCGCGGAGGTACCGGTTAGCAGGGCTGCATGCTCCTCGCATAGTGTCTTGACCCAGCCGCGCCCGCGGAGCCTTCCCGGCTGGCCGCACACCTCGCAGGTGACTGTGCTTTGGACTTCGGCCTCCCGGATTACGCTACTCATCTCATCGGTCTCCGCGTTCATGTAGAAGCGAAGCCCGCCGAACTTCTCTTTCACCTGGGCTGCGTAAAATTCCTCCCGCTCCCCGGCCGGTATCCGTTTGATGAGGTCTTCAAGCTTGGCGGAAAGTTCGTAGATAATCCGGAACCAGCCGTCGTCCGCCTCAAACCCGAAGTGACTCGGAGGGCGTCGCGTATTCTCATGACGGGCGGGGTAGAGCAGCGGAAAGTCCGAACAGAGTTTCGCTTCGAGATCCGGCGACATCATTCACTTCCCCGTTAACAGTCTTCCAACTTCGCGTCTGAAAAACTAAAACTTCCTCCGTCATTGCTCATTCTCCCTCGACACGTTCGAGCTGATCACGGAGAGTGCTCGTCCGGTATAACCTTGTGTTCCTTCATCCGCGTAACGATCTGGCGCTGCCGCTCTCTATCCCTAACGTAGTAGTTAAGCCCGCGACGGATCTGCTCCTCGCGCGGCTCATCCGCGCCCCCGAACACGAGTGCGCCACAGAGACCGACGAGCGCCTCCCTCCGCGAGTCTCCCTTGGCCCGCTCGTACTCGGCGACGCGCTCGCCCACCTGTCTCTCCACCATCTGCCGCAGCTCTTCATCCGAAGAGTCCACCAGGTCGAGGCGGGCCGCCCCTGTGTGACGAATCACCTCCCAGATGTCGATGGGTATCTTAACCATTACCTTCCGGTAGCTGGCCTCGAACTCCACGTTCTCCAGTTCCAGGTACACGTTATCCTCGTCGAGCGCCTCGTGGTAGAAGTGAAAGTCCCTCCCGTGCGCGATGGTCGATTTGGTAGACATTGCTCCGTTCTTCTCCGAAGGAGATTAGGCGGCGTCATCTCAAGCTTGATAAGCTCCGCACCGTGGCCCGCCGCTTCCCTGACCGCACCTAAGACATGCGTTTAGCTTCGCGCGCTCTCCGCTGCGGGTGGCCGAGCTTGAGCATTGAGCAGACACGGAAGGATGTTAGGGAGAGCCGGACTCTTCTTCGTCTACAGTGACCCTGATTCCTTTGGCTGAGACGAAGTTGACATGAAAGCGACGGCCTCCCACCTCCAGGCCCATCCACCAGAAGCCGGAGTCCATCTGCTCGAGGTTAACGTCGGCCTTGCGGGCGACGATCTCGTCCAGCCTGCCGCTGGCATGGTTTCTGATTTCGATGTCCGCGGGCTCCGCTGGCGGCGGTTTACTTTGCCTGTGCTTCTTCCTCACGTCACCCTCAACTCCCTCGCTACGAAATTACTGTGATGTCGGATTCCCCTTACCCGCCCTCGCCGCGGAATGAATAGGTCAGCGCACGGTGATGACTTGTGCGGCTTGCCTCTTACCCCTGTGACGTTGCTGGGCATCACTTGTGAACGGGATGAACCCGCTGCGCGTGCGGCCCCTCTGGCGCGTAAACCGGTTATCAGCCGGCAGGAGGTTCTAACTTAACCCAGTTAGCGGGTCGCGCTCGCCCCCGTCACTCTCGCGGCTACCACCGACATTCATTTTCGACCGTGCTCATTCGAGCAGCTCTGTGTTCCAGTTCAGTTCCTGAATGCGCGCGTCCAACTCGCGGTACTCCCGCGCGAGCTGATCGGCGCGCTTCTGCAACTTGGCGACGCTCACGGTGCTCACGTACCTGACCTCGGTGCGCATGTAGCGGCTCTGTGTCACGCTCGCGGCCTGCGCCAATTCGGCGTAGGCCGCGCGCCGCATGGCTAGCACGTCGCGCGCGGCGAGGATGTCGGAGACGGTCTGCCCCTCGCGGAAGAGTGTCGCCGAGTTAGTGCGGTTGATGCGCCTGACGAGGTCGGCCAACTCGCCCGCCACGCGCTCCAACTCCGCGAGCAGTTCCTCCGGGTCTTCCGCTGGGCGGTCACCCTCCTGCACCTTGGCGTTGCGACCCAAGCGCGCCTTCAACTGCTCGAAACGCTTCTGGCAGTCGGCGCGCAGGCTCAGTGCCTCTGCTAATTTCATAGTTATTACCTTCAATGAAGCTACAGCTTCTTTCAAACTGAGGTACCCGTCTTTAGGTTCTTCCCTTGCGGCAGCCGGGATAGGCAGACGATAGGCACCCGGGAAGAAAGTCGAGATACCCTCTTAACCCGTATGCTCGACGGTGCCTCAGTCCTCAAACAAAAAGAGGAGCGGGCATTGGAAGTTTGGGACTTCCGTGCCCGCTCCTCTTAGAAATCGCTAAATCTACTTTGACGACTCGGGAGCGGGAACTTCCGCTTCCGCCCCCGCCGCTAATCAGATTCGGTTGTGATGCACGCGCCCGGACGACAGGCTTTCGCCTCCTTCTCGTCCCCGCAAGCGCTCGCCGCATGTAAACGTACCGGTTGATAAAACGCCCGGACGGATGAGCGATCCCGCGCTGGCGAACTCACCCGCGCGCGCAGACCAAAGGGCCTTCACCCCGTCGCCCCTCATAGTTTCGACTGTCCGATCCTTCGACACTAAGCACCACGTCCTTCCCCGCGCCTTCCGCATATCCGCCGGCGCAAGGTTTCTATATAAGCTCGCTCGCTTTGTATTGTCAAGTCCTTTATAATCTTCTTACATCGACTAGTAGAAGAGAGAGATACCCTCAATGGCCGCGAATTGATTGGCGGAGCGACATGCTGCGTCGCAGATGTAGGTGATAACGGAGCGCGAACGAGTCTCGCCGATACAGACGATGAGCATAAGCCCGCCGCCTACTTACTCTCTGGGAAGTCCCGCCAGATCGTATAGCCGGATGTCCACACTGAGCCTCTGAGTCTCAAGCACGAACATTCCCGTGCCCGTGTCGACCGAAACCTCCACCTCGAACTCGTCTGCTAGTTCGCCCAGGAGTTCGATCGCCTTTGCCAACTTCTCTGAACTCGTCATTCCGGCACTCCCTAGTTCTACCTCATAATTCACTGGTGATTTTACGGCCGAACTCTCCATACGCCCTCATAAAAAAATCCCGTGCGAATACCGCGAGGCACTCGCACGGGCTGCAAATTTTTAGATCATTCTACAGTAGAGTCTAGGCAGCGTTCGACGACTGCTCCGCGATCCAAGCGTCAATCTCGTCGTCCTGCTCTCCCGATAGGTGGATGTGCTGCGCCAGACCTATCGGGTTGAAGATGTGGTCGTGGTGCAACACCTCCTTCTGGTAGGTGACGAACTGGAGGCAGACCCCGAGCGTGTGCTTCGACTGCGGCGGATGCTTCCGCCGCCTCCTGCCTCTCCCTTCACGCCCGCTGGTCGGCACGTCAGTGCCGGCCGCGGAACGTATAGGGATAAGAGGTGTCTGTGTCGGCGCCGCCCCTACGGTGGAATTCCGCGCCAAGGTGGCGGCTTCAGGAGCGACGGACTGAGCTGCGGCTATCTGCGACTGTCGCTCCAGCCCGGTCATCCAGTGGTGTGGCGGGAAGAAGACGCGCACGTCCTCGGTGAGGACGTTGCCGCGTGAAACCCGGATCAGCCCCACCCCCTCCAATTCCATAAGGTGGCGGGCCAACTTCCCTTCATCCTCGCCGAGCGCCGCCCCCTGCATGCGGAAGTTGAGCTGGGTGAAGCCGCTGGAGTTGGCCTGCTGCGCCAGCATCGAGTAGGTCAGCTTCGCGCCCGCCCCGACCTCCTGCCGCGACAGGAGCCAGGAGGGCACGAACGCGCCCGCGAAGAAGTGGTAAACGTTGAAGCTCTCTTTCAATCACACTACTCCTTTACAGAAAGGTTGATACAGCGCAGCCCTTCTTTCCATTAACCCTTTCCTTGAATGATGTGGTGCGGGTGAGATTCCGACGGGTTAGGTTTCGGGCCAGCCTACCAGATCAGCATCAGGTGTGAGTCTCGAAGCGATACAACAAGGTAGGGGGCTGGAAGGCTATTACCTCTAGTTGAGCGTCTCATTTGGCTGAGTCTTCCTTTTAATGTCGGGCCTTTGTTGAAAACATTGGCTTTAAGGGATACTGACGCAAATGCGGCGCAATGGGGGCGTCACGGTGTCTCCTCATCAATCGTGCTAGCGGTCGTGCATCCGGAGCGTAACGCTTATCCCCGATGAATCACTTCTCAGCAACACGTACACCAGTCTGAGCGGACACCCGCACCAGGATATTTTTCAGCGTTATCCTCCGAGCCGAGAAGGTCACCGGCGTCTACGCATCCCCTCCGGAGACGCGGATGGAGTGTCCGCTCAGGACGGACAGCTCATCAACCACGCGCTGTACCGGCACGCGGTCAAAACATGCCGACACCTTCTCGCCCGTCGTCAGGGCCAAGCGTGTGGCCCGCAACTCCATGAAATCCCGCCCCGCTATACGCACCTTTCCGCTCTCCGAAAGGACTTCGAGCACGTCCCAGAGTGGGGCGTCCTTCACGTCAAGGTTGATGACGTCATCCTTCGACGGAGTATAGGTAATTGACTTGCCGGTTATGCGCGCGAACTCGGCCGAGAGCTGTTCACTGTTGCCGCCGCGCAGTTCAAGAGTGACCGGCTTCTTCAGAGCCGCGGCCACGCCGTCCGAGTCTGCATTGATGCATATTGTGACCTCGCCAGAGTCGTTGGCGCACGGACAGTCGCCGGAAACGGCGGGCGTGGGGATACCGAGAAGAAGGGTGATGAGAATAATTGCGGCAAAGAGTTTCATGCTTTACTCTCCCTCAATTCTGCTTCGACCTGCGTGCGAGTTGTCGTGCAATAGTCTCGGCGATGACGGACACGTCCTCCGGCTTTCGCAGGAAGGTGTTAGCGCCGGCGCGCCGCGCCTGTATCTCTACCTCGTCACCCGAGAGCATGATGATCGGCGTCTGCTGCCTGTGAGCCAGCGCCCGCGTCCGGCGTATTAACTCCAACCCGCTCGTATCCGGTAAGCGGTTATCGACAATCAGCACGTCGTAGCGGGCTCCGCTTTGAAGTCTTTCAAGCGCGGCCGCGCCGTCGGCGCACGTCTCGACCGACCACCCTTCACCGCTCAACGTCATGTTTACCGCGTCGGCTACGAGGGCGTCGTCTTCGACGTGCAGCACGGAGACTGCGCGCGTGTCTGGGCAATCTACTTCATCGCGGAACATTAGGCTGCGCCGGCGCGGTTCCACAGGCGTCCGCAGTGACGCAAGCGCCCTGTGGCGTCCCCTGCGCAGCATGGCGTCCAGACTCCGACGTTCTATGCCGAGTAGTTGCGCCGCTCGCGTCACGACGCCGCCCGCATCCCTCAGCGCCCGCTCAATTATGCGTGCTTCGTAGCGGCGTACGGCCTCAATGAAGTTGAAGCCCTTCCACGTCGGCGGCGAAGGCAGCGAACTGATGAGAAAGAGCACCCGGCGCGAGCAAGCTAAGAGGCGGTCTCTGCTCTCTCGATTCTCGGAGTTGGAAAGAAATTCCGCGGCACGGTCATAAGTGGCGCTCAGGTCTTGCGAAGGAAGGTGTTCGGCCAGTTCTTCGAGAATGGTGAGCGCGGCCAACCCCGCGGCCTCTGAGTCGCCTACGCTCTGCGCGGCTTCGATGGCCCGTTGTAATGTTTGGTGCGCGGGTCGGTGACTGCCCATGCGCGCCAGCGCGATCCCGTGCGTAGTCAACGCCTCGGCTAAAAGCGACTGTTCGCCGCCACGTTCGAGGACTTGCACGGCCGAGCGGACGAGCCTCTCGGCTTCAGGGATGCGGCCTTCAGCCAGCAGCACCTTCGCGCGTGTCTCGTCAACTCCGGCTAGGCGGGCGGTATCCTTGATGCTCGTGAAAAGAGCTTGGGCGCGGTCAAGATGATGGTGAGCTTCGGGGAATTTCCCGATAGAACTGAATAAGAATCCAAGGTTATTTTCGACACATCCTTGATAACGAGTATGTCCAGCCAACTCGAAGTGATAGCTGGCAGCGGCGTACTCAATGAGGGCACGGTCGATATAATCGACGCGCTTCTCCGACGTACTAAGATTCCTCAGCACAAAACCAAATTGATTGTGAAACTTTCCTTGGTGGGCATGACTGGTACTTTTTTGGAATAGGGGCGCGGCCTCAATATCTATACGCAGGGCGTCGTTGAATCTTTTTGCCGAACCTTCAACCGCTGCTAGTCTCAACAGAGTGACAGCCTTTAAATCGCCAGCTTCATCACGTAATCGGTCTGCCGCCACTTTCAGTAAGTCACGAGCGTTATCTAAAATACCCTCGTGCCAATAACAGTGGCCGAGTTCCATTTGTGCCTCCGCCGCTTTCAGGCCATCCCCAAGTGCCTCAAATCTTCTGAGGCTTTCACTAATCAGATTTTTGGCCGTCTCCTGCGCCCCCTCGACCTGCTTCACGCTGCCTATCCAGCCTGTAAGGACACCGGCACGTAACAGCACTTCTGCCGCTGTTGCTGGGTCGAGTTCGTCTAAGACAGGGTATTCGCCGACGCCAGACCATAATTCGCCCATCGCCTCACGCGCGGCTTCGTAGTTCCCCACATCCTCTAACTGTTTGGCGAGTTGACACCTAAGTTGCGCCCGCTCGTTTTTGGGGATTGTTGGATCAGCTATTCGGTGAAGTAACTGACTGGAAATAATCATGTGAGGATTACCTCTCTCTGGTTGTCGGTAATTGTGTGAGGGCGCGTCCTAACGTGGCGGGGTGTTAAGATTCGCCGTCGCAACTCTTCACGGGTGGTCAGGTCAAACCTTCACCCCCACCCTCCACACAACATAGGTAAGTCACATTCAGGAGAAGAACATGAAGCCCTTACGCCAACTCTGCCTTGCGTTAGTGTTCACTTTCACGCTCGCACTACCTGCTTTTGCAGGGGAAATGCAAACGACGGTTGCTCCGCCGCAGCCAGCACAGTCGGCTACAGCGCAAGGCGAAATGCAAACGACCGTTACAGGGCAAGAGGAGACGAGTAGCAGTGAGGCTACCGCCGCGGATTCAGCGACGGAGACCGTGCTGAACCTGCTCCAAAACATACTGTCTCTGTTCTAGGCAGCCAGCGCACTGCCGCGTAATACTCGGCTGCCATGATTTAACGCCATCGGCGGCCAAGTATAGGTGTGTCTGGCGAGCTTTAAAGTTCAACGCCAGAGAGCCGAGAGTGCAAGGAAGTCCGGCGTGCAGAAGCGAACGGGGTGAGGTTACGCTGCCGCAACATCCATTGCAATAGAATTATTTGGGATAGAGATATCAATCCATTAGACTTAGGGTATGTTGCGACAGATATCGCGCGCCTGCCTCAGATTCGGCAGTCCGAAGCCTTAATGAAGCTCCCGCCTCTCGCTTGCCCTGCTGAAATGGACTGCGATTGATACCGCATTACACTTCCTTCCCTTAACCTTCCCACCGCGTGTTCCTTATGGCCCCTCCGCTATCCACATAAAAAGCAGGGCAGTGGCCGCATCACCGAGTATGCGGCCACTGCCCTGCTTTATGGCTATCCGTTATCGTGGAGGAATTTTGGCCGGGGGCCGGACGGTCACCCATTCCCATTAACTCTACCGGGACCGACCTGAACCGGCTGTCCGATTCGGCCTGTTCTCTTTGCCGGACCGGCCCTTATCGTGATCGCGACCTGCCGGGTGTAACGGGCTACGGCCGATGGACGGCTCGCCTAGTCCGCGTCCGGGAGCCGCTGGACCGCCCTGCCCCGGCAGCCCCCTTGAGACGCCTGGCTCACGCACCGTTCTTCCGGCCCCGATATCCCCTCTGTCCGGATGACCCGGCACACCTGAAATGGGTGCTCTATCCTGGCGCTTCACGCCCGTGAGTTGCTCCAGCTTTTCGATTTCGGCCGTATGCGACGGCTGACTGACGCCCGTCAGTTGGCTGAGACGCTCAAGCGCCGCCGCCCGCTCACGCTGGGACTCCTGTGAGCCCGTCCGTCCTCCGTCTGGGCCCGGAATTAATCCGCCTGCCTGCGAGCGTCCTTGGCGGCCTTCTGCTTCTTTGCAGCCTCTAGTAGCTCCGCCCGCTTCTTCTCGCGCTGATTTGCCGGCAAGGTCGTCAGGTAGAGTTCGAACGCCTCGCTTTGCTGGTAGATTACGTCCAGGTTGCGCGTCTGCTCCTCGATCTTCTCGATGACGGGCTTGAGCGTTTCCTGCGTGGCCGCCGTTGACGCCTCGACCGAGCGCTCGATCACCTTCTCGTTCGTGAGCCTGTTCACCAGTACCATCGACCCCGCGCCCGCTATTGCCATCATAAAGACTACCGTCAAGAACATGAGGAGCGGGTGTTCCCATAGTGCCGTGTCGAGTCCGTTGAAGGTTTTGAGGAAGCGTTGTCTCGCCCGCTCCAGCGCCTTCACCGAACTCTCCGTGACTTCGCTCAGGTGCTTCCTGGAAGTTTCCGCCAGTTCCCCGACCGTCGCGCTCGCCGTCTCGTAGGTCTGGCCGACCTGCTGCACCAAGCCCCTGCACTCGGCCAGAGCCGCCTCGCACTTCTTCTCGGCCGCCAGAAGCGTCTTCATGTTGTTGCAGATTTCTTGGTGGTAGCCTTGAAGATCCCTGACCGCCATTCCCTGCAACCGCTCGCTGATGGCGGTGAACTCCGTCTTCTGCCTCTCGATGATCTCGTCCGTAGCCTGCCAGTTCTCCAGCATCCGAGCTTCGTGATCGCCCACGACTTTTTCCAGCGCGAGTTGTTTCTGCCCCGCCGTCTCGCACTTCTGGATCACCGCCTCGATATGCGGGTACACCTGTTTCGTGAACTCGATCACGTTCGGCTGCTGAAGGATTAAATTCCTCTCGATGTGATCGAGCCGGTCGTGAATTTGCTTCAGTTGTTCTTCCAATCGTCCCGTCTGCTCGTTCGACATCTCTCTGCTCCCTTGTTGCAGCGCGGATTCGCTCCTCTTCGCGCTCTCTTGCCTTGCTAATTGCCGGATAGTCTCTCGCTGGTTCATATTCGACTTTGCCCTCGCGGTACTGCTTGTGATGTTCCCACTCCTTCTGGAGGCCCGGCCATGAGTAGCCGCGGCCGAGGTCGCTGCCGCGCATCAGCTTGCCGTCGAGGCGGTAGCTGATGCCTTTCACCTCTTCCTTCTCGTCGATGTAGGGCACGACCTGCACGCCCCTCTCTTCCAGCCTCTCGACGAACTCCGTGGCCGTCACCCCGCGGTCGATCACGTCGTCCGCAATCTCTTGGAGCACGGCGCGCGTGCTCGCCCTGCCCGTGCGTTCCGCGAATTTCATTTCGGCTTGAGTAAGGCATTTGCGCATCGACTCCCGGCTCGGAATATCGGGTGTAAGGTTGAACTCCCTCGTCAGTTCCTTCGCGATCTCCTCGGAGCGCTCGAAGTCTTTAGAGTCACTGATCGTCCGCCCCTTGTAATCGACGGCCGGCGCGAGAATGTGAAATTCGCCGTGGTCGTTGGGGTGGCGGACGGCGATCCAGGCTGTCTTGTCGAATCCCCTGCGTGCGGCGAACATCTCTGCCATCCGCGCCTGAATCTCCGGCGTGACGTTGTCTTCCTCGCGGGTGCTGATCGCTACGTGTAAGACCTTGCGTTCGACATCCGGTTTCTGGCCGGCGAAGGCCTCCATCTCGCGCTGGATCTCCTCGACGGTGCGGCCAGAGACGTTGCCGGCGATCAGTTCCCCGCGGAGCTTGCGCTCGCCCTTCCCTTCGACCTCCTCGTCTTGACCGGGCGGCGACTTCGAGCGAATGAGGTCTTCTTCCCTCTCGGGGCCGTCCCGATTCTGCTCCGGCAGCTCAGGCTGGTTGAGCGCGCGCAAGAGTTCCTGCTGGCGTTCGAGCTCAGGCCCCGCGCGCTCGTAGAAGAGGTAGTCGAGAGCCCCGCCGAAGCTTCGGCCCTTAGTCACCTTTGTGATCGTCACTCTCAACCCCTAGTAAGTTGCGCCGCACGGATTGCACCAACTCGTAAAGCTGCTCCGCGAACTCTTTGTTGATCCCGACCGGCTTCCCCAAGTTGATGAGTACGATTACACGATTGAGATTCGCGGCCATCCGACCCAGATTACGGTGCGCGAGATAGTTGATTGCCGGGATCGGGCGGCGCATTCGGTAGCCGAGGCCGATGTGACGCAGGAAGAAGGCCCTGGTCATGTGATGTACTTTGGCCTTGCCTCCGATCGCTTCGTACTCGTCGTCGTTAACAGGCACACCTATCATCCGGCTGCGCCGTTCTGCGTCGTCCAGCTTCGGCCTTCCGCCGCGGCCGGCCTTTGTCCGACTCTTACTCTGCCCTTTTCGCTTTTCGCCGGGCATAAAGCTTCCTCCTTACCTCGTTCGTTCCTAGACTGTCGGAAGAGTTTTCATTTAACCAAAACATAACTGGCTTGCTGTTTTTAATACCCCCAAGCTCTCGGGTTCTTTGTTACGCTCGGGCTTTGTGTTTGCGCTGATGGATGAAGCGGCGGCGTAAGCGTCGGGCCGTGGATGAATTTTTCGGAGTTCAGGCCGCGTGTGCCGCGTCGTCATGTTCGCGGTCGGATTCGTGCCCGCCCGCTTGGCCTGACGTGGATAGATCAAAGGAAAGCTGTCGGGCGTCGTCGAGGCGGACGGGTTGAGTGCTACGTGTAGATTTGGATCGAGAATGTCGGCCGCGCGAGGAGTCGAGGTGCTTGAGCAATTTGCGGCAGATGAGTCGGATCGCGGATTCGAGATTCGGGTGCGATTCGAGAACGGTGGCGATTTGCTGATCTAGAGATCCTTCGCCGCCTTCGTCGTCACCGCCTTCGTTGAAGGAAGCGACCTGGGCGAGTCTGACTATAGCTTCGGCGATTAGCTGGTCGGGTCGGTTGGAAGGTAGTGCTGAAGTAGTTCTGCCTGCGCCAGCGATGTCTGCTAAGTGGGACTTATCCCTACCGCTCTGAAGTTTGCTCCTGCCTTTAGCGTCTCGCTGCTGCCGACTCCTTTCCCTACCTAACTCACTTGCCTGGTAAACCTGACGGTAGAATTTGTTGACGCTGATTCGCCCCAGATACAAGGCGGTAAATTCAGGTATAAAATTACTGCGCACCGCCAACGCTACTAAGTCAGCAAGACCAAGATTGGTTGCTTCTGGGTCGCTCCGCTTCAATTCTTCACAAACGAAGGTGACGCCGGACCAAGCGTGCGTATAAGTGGACTTTTTGATCCCGAGAAGTTTTGTTAAGCGATCAACGCTCCAGTCGCCGCCGTGCGCTTCGTTGTCTTTCGCGGCCACGAGGAGTTGTACGATGCTTCTTGTCGCCGTGGAGGCCGCGGTTCGGAGGAATTCGTCGGTCGCGCATCGCCGTGCCTCGTCTTCATCCATCTCTTTGACGATGGCCGCTACTGCCTGAATGCCAAGCCTGCGGGCGGCCCTGAACTGCTCGACGCCGGTAATAATCTCGTAGACCTGTGTCTCCGGGTCTAAGAGCCTGACTTGGAGGATTCTTTCCGCAAGGAAGTCCTGCGCGATTACCGAGCCGCTGCTGAACAAAATCTCGTAAAAGGCGGGCTCACATAAGCTATCTACATTCAGCTCGGTGATTCCCTGAATGAAAGAGGGCATAGAAACTCCTTACCCCGGCCCGTCATTACAGGCCGATAGATACACTTTCAGTAAGTTTTCATGTAGGGGGTCGAGCGGGTGGGTTCTGCTATTCGCAGATGGTGGACGGGGCAAGACCCTCTTTTCAATTAGATTTTCGCAACTCAGCAAACGTTGCCCATCCACGTTCAACACTTCAGCACGCCTTCAAATACGTACCCTCAAGCTATCAGGTTCGAGATTTCAGTTATCGCGAAGACTTCACCGGATAGGAGTGAGGACGTGTAGTGTTTACACGTCTGGGCTGGGGCTACGCCCAACTTACGGATGTGGGCGGATAGCTTTACGAAATTGACGATTTCCGTCAGCTACGAATGATAATCCGATTCCTTAATCTGACGTGTAATTCTGCTGCTGTGTTCGTGAAGGGGGCCATAGCCCATGTTTGAGACTACTTGCTCTTCAAAGATGTCCGTTACGATGCCTTGGAAGAGTTAGTCCTCCGCTTGGACTTGTTGCCCACTTCTTCCATCATGCAGGGCTGAGAGTTAACCAACTTTTCTGACTTTTAATTAAAAGCGATAGCCGCTTGCAATCGCATTGATACTTCGATCGGCAGTTCAGCCCTGATCGTATCAACGCAACTGCAAGTCGCTATAATTTTTCTCTCACTCCCCTTACAGGAATCTCATGTACCCGACGTTTGTTCATTTTGCCGCGTGTTCACGCGCATGAACGTACGGCAAAATGAACTAATGTCGGTTCTTCGGCTTGAAGACTCCTCAGTTTTGTAGTCACAAATTTTCTAGGACAAATAAAAAGGCGGCGATACAATAAAGGCCATGAGCCGCGCTGAAGAGAGACTGCTCAACCCGCCGGGCGGTTGCATCGAGGCGACGCGCCCACGGCAGCGACCTGACTTTGCTCGTCGAGCGTCTGCGCAAGACCCCGGAGGAGCGCGTGCGCGACCTGCAACGTGCC
>WUUC01024266.1_pt1 | contig 20511 bp, 23 predicted proteins | sample 6278441 | NCBI WGS metagenome assembly WUUC01 (sample SAMN13675441, study PRJNA597444) | soil metagenome | isolation source: soil | place: USA: Washington | collected 2017-10
CAGGAGGCTCGAACTCCCGACCTCCGCGTTGCGAACGCGGCGCTCTCCCAACTGAGCTAGCCGCCCACGATCTGGGGAACCTCCAGTGTAACATAGACTTGCATGAAAACCGCGATGAACCGCATCGGTGTGCTGACCGGCGGCGGCGATGCGCCCGGTCTCAACGCCGTCATCCGTGCCGTGGTGAAGTCGTCTTTTAATGCCGGCATCGAATGCATCGGCCTTGAAGACAGCTTCGACGGTCTCATCGAGCACGGCCGTTCACGCCAGCTCACGCCACGCGACGTTACCGGCATCCTTCGACTCGGCGGCACGGTACTCGGCACCACGAACCGCGGGAATCCGTTCGCGTATCCCATCGAGACCTCGGATGGCACCCGGGACTATTCCGACCGGGTGATCGAGATGTTCCACCAGATGGGGCTGGACGCTCTCGTTGTCATCGGCGGCGACGGGACGCTGGCCATTGCGCACCAGTTCTGCCAGCGGGGCATACCGCTCGTCGGCGTTCCGAAGACGATCGACAACGACATCGTCGGCACGACCAACTGCTTCGGTTTCGACACCGCCGTGGCATTCGCCACTGATGCCATCGACCGGCTGCACACGACGGCCGAAGCGCACAAGCGCATCATGGTGGTGGAGGTGATGGGCCGGTACGCCGGCTGGATTGCGCTCTATGCCGGCGTGGCCGGCGGCGCCGACGCCATCCTGATTCCTGAGATTCCCTTCGATCTCTCGCATGTCGCGGATCGCCTGATGGAACGCGACAAGTGGGGGGCGCGCTTCAGCATCGTGGTGGCGGCGGAGGGCGCGTTCCCCAGGGGCGGAAAGCTCGCGCTCGTCGAGGAGGCGCGTGACGGCTACGTCGAGCGGCTTGGCGGCATCGGCGCGCAGCTCTCCAGCGCGCTGGCGAAGCTGACGGGCAAGGAGACCCGCTCGGTCGTGCTCGGGCACCTGCAGCGCGGAGGCGCTCCAACGAGCTTCGACCGGGTGCTCGCGACGCGTTTCGGCGGCAAGGCCGTCGAGCTGATTCGTCAGGGGGAGTTCGGCATGATGGTGGCGTTCGCCCCGCCGGACATCGTGGCGCGGCGGCTTGACGAGGTTGTGGGAAAGACGAAAACGGTCCCGAAGGATCTCGACCTGCTGCTGACGGCCAAGGCGCTGGGCGTGACGTTCGGGGACTGACAATCAGCTAGCGTCCCAACAGCTCCTGATCCTTCTTTTTCTGCAGCTCGTCGATGTTCCTGGTGTGCATGTCGGTGAGCTTCTGGATCTCGTCGAGCCCCTTCTTCTCGTCGTCCTCTGAAATCTTGTGGTCCTTCAGCAGCTTCTTGAGCCGCTCGTTGGCGTCGCGGCGCACCTGGCGGACGGCATTGCGTCCCTCTTCCGTAAGCTTGTGCACGTGGCGCGAGAGCTCCTTGCGCCGCTCCTCGGTGAGGGACGGGATCGGAATCCGCACGACCTTGCCATCGTTGGTCGGGTTGAGCCCGAGGTCGGACGAGCGGATCGCCTTCTCGATCACGGCGAGCTGAGACGGATCGAAGGGCTGCGCCACGATCATCGTCGGCTCGGGAACAGACAGGCCCGCCACCTGGTTCAGCGGCATCTTCGCGCCGTACGCTTCGACGTGCACGCTGTCGAGAATCGTCACCGACGCCCGGCCGGTGCGGACGCCTCCGAGCTCGTGGCGGACGTGCTCGACGGCGGCGGTCATCTTCTTGTTCACTTCGGTGAACACCGCTTTGGGATCATTCGCGTCCATGCTCAGGACTCCGTCTGAGAGTGCGGAACCAGCCCGTTATTCCCGTGGGTGTTGCGCCTGCCATGCTGCAACTGTGCGTGGCATAGCTCACGCGGTGACGAGCGACCCGATCGGCTCGCCGCTGATGGCGCGTCTGATGTTCCCCGGCGTGCGCAGGTTGAACACGACGATGGGCAGCCGGTTGTCCATGCACAGGGAGATCGCCGTCGCGTCCATCACCTTCAGACCCTGCTCGAGCACCTGCAGGTACGAGATGCGATCGAAGCGGGTGGCCCCTGGGTGCAGCATCGGATCCGCGTCGTAGATGCCGTCCACTTTGGTGCCCTTCATGATGACGTCGGCCTTGATCTCCATGGCTCGCAGCGCCGCGGCGGTATCGGTGCTGAAATACGGATTGCCGGTGCCGGCGCCAAACACCACGACGCGCCCCTTTTCCAGATGGCGGATCGCGCGGCGGCGGATGAACGGCTCCGCGACCGCCCGCATCTCGATCGCGGTGACAACGCGGGTGAGCACGCCCTGCTGTTCGAGCGCGTCCTGCAGCGCCAGCGCGTTGATGACGGTGGCGAGCATCCCCATGTAGTCGGCCGTGGCGCGGTCCATACCGCGCGCGCTGGCCGCGACGCCGCGGAAGATGTTGCCGCCGCCGATCACGATGGCCGTCTCGACGCCCATGCCCTGGATCTCGGCCATGTCTTTCGCGATTTGCGTCGCGACAGCGGGGTCGATCCCGTAGGTCTGCGACCCCATGAGGGCTTCGCCCGATAGTTTCAAAAGGATGCGTTTGTAGGCGGGCCGGTGCGGCGAGGGCATCGAGAGCCGATTATAGTCCCACACCCTCTCCTACCTTGAGCCGCGCGAACCGCGTGATCTTCACCTCGCCTCCAATGGCTTTGCCGGCGGCCGCGAGAACGTCGGCGACCGACTGCTTCGGATCGCGGATCGAGGGCTGGTCCGGAAGCACGACCTGCGAGTAGAAGCTCCCGAGCTTGCCTTCCACGATCTTGTCGATTACGTTCGCCGGCTTGCCGGAGTTCTCCATCTGGGCCCGGTAGATCGACTTCTCGCGCTCGAGCACGTCCGCGGGCACTGCCGCGCGCGACACGTAGGCGGGGCTCTGGGCGGCGATCTGCATCGCGACTTCTTTTGTCACGGTCGTGAACTCGTCGCGTGACACGAGCGACGGCGCAAGACCGCCGAACTCCACCTGCACGCCGATCTTGCCGCCGAGGTGGATGTACTGCGCGACGTATCCCTGGCCGGCGTACCGGACGAAGCGCGGCACCGCCATGTTCTCGCCGAGCTTTCCGATGGCCGAGGCCACGCGCTGCTGCACCGGCCCGTGGGGATCCTTCAGCCAGGCCTCCGTAGCGGTGTCGCCCGCCTTCTCGATCTCGCCGAGGACGTCGGCGACGAGCTGCCGGAAGTCGTCGGTGCGCGCCACGAAATCGGACTCGCAGTTCACCTCCACCAGGATACCGGTGGAGTGGTCGGCAGACACCTTGTGGCCGATCAGCCCTTCTCCGGTGGCCCGTCCGGCTTTCTTCGCGGCGCTGGCCAGCCCTCTCTTGCGCAGGATGGTCGTCGCCTCCTCGAAGTTGCCGTTCGCCTGCTCGAGAGCGGCCTTGCAGTCCATCATGCCCGCGCCGGTCTGGTCGCGGAGCTTCTTCACGTCAGTTGCGGTGATCGCGGTGGCCATTTGTCTTGTCTCGTACGAAAAACGCGCCGGCCCCTGGGGGAACCGGCGAAAAGTGGGGTCGGGCAGATTTTTCGAGCGGGCCGGGGCGAAAATCTACCCGACCCGGTTTCTTACGCGGACGCCGGAGCCACTTCGCGGGGCCGGCGCACCGGCCGCGCGCCGCGCGCGGGCGGGTTCTCATCGTCGGAGTCGCGGGCCGCTTCGGCGTCCACCGACTGCTTCATGTCGCGGCCCGAGATCACCGAGTCGGCAATCCGCGACGCAAAGAGCCGGATCGCGCGCAGCGCGTCGTCGTTGCCGGGGATGACGAAGTCGACCTCGTCGGGGTCGCAGTTGGTGTCGACGATCCCGATGACGGGGATCTTCAGCTTCCGCGCTTCGTCGACCGCAATCTTTTCCTTCTTGGTATCGACGACGAAGACGGCGTCCGGCAGCCGCGACATCCCGCGGATGCCTTCGAGGTTCTTCAGCAGCTTCCGGCGCTCTTTCTCGTTGCGCGCGATTTCCTTCTTCGACAGCGTATCGTAGCGGCCGTCGGTCGACATCGTCTCGAGATCGCGAAGGCGCCCGAGGCTGCGCTGAATCGTGGCGAAATTGGTGAGCAGACCGCCGAGCCACCGCTCGTTCACGAAGAACATGCCGCAGCGCTGCGCCTCTTCGGCGATGACGTCCTGTGCCTGGCGCTTGGTGCCGACGAAGAGGATCGTGCGGCCATCCGACGCGAGGTTCGTGACAAACTCCTCGGCTTCCCGGAACAGCTTGACCGTCTTGCCCAGGTCGATGATGTAGATGCCGTTACGTTCGCCGAAGATGTATTCCTTCATCTTCGGGTTCCACCGCTTCGTCTGGTGGCCGAAGTGGACCCCCGCCTCCAGCAGATCCTTCATCGCGATCGCGGCCAAATGTCCTCCATGCCCGTTTATCGTTTGCTGAACTGGAAGCGCTTCCGCGCTCCGGCCATGCCGTACTTCTTGCGTTCCTTCGCCCGGGCGTCGCGAGTCAGCAGCCCTTCGTCCTTCAGCCGTTTGCGCAGCTCCGCGTTGTACCCCACCAGCGCCCGCGCGATGCCGAGACGCACCGCGCCCGCCTGTCCCGACACGCCCCCGCCGGCGACCGTCGCCAGGATGTCGAACTTGTCGGCGGTTTCCGTGAGCACCAGCGGCGTGCGGATCTGGGTGCGCAGCGCTTGGGTGGGGAAAAAGGTTTCGAAGGTCCGGCTGTTGACGCTGATGGTGCCGGTGCCGGGGCGGAGAAACACGCGGGCGGTCGAGGTTTTCCGACGCCCGGTCCCGTAATACTGCACTGCTGCCACGTTACGCGACCTCGAGCTTTGAAGGTTTCTGAGCCGAGTGCGGATGATCCGGACCGGCGTACACTTTCAGCTTCCGATACATCGCCTCGCCCATCTTCGTCTTCGGCAGCATGCCGCGGATGGCTTCCTCGACGAGGCGCTGGGGACGGCGCTGCCGCACGACGCGGGCACGCTCTTCCCGCAGGCCACCTTCATACCCGGAGTGCTGGCGGTAGATTTTCTGGTCTTCTTTGCGGCCGGTCAGCTTGACTTTTGCCGCGTTGACCACGACGACGTGGTCGCCGGTATCGATGAACGGGGTATAGGTTGCCTTGTGCTTGCCCTGCAGCAGCCGGGCGGCCGCCGTCGCGATTCGGCCGAGCACCTGGCTGTCGGCGTCGATGACATGCCAGCGGCCGCCGGCAGCGGCGGTTCGAGCGCTGGCCATGAACGTAGACATTCTGAAAAACGCCCTTTCCAGACCTGTGAGGGGGAGTTCCCGCCTGGGCACTCACTTCGGGGCGGGTCCAGGCAACGGTAAACCCAAATCATACGTGCCTTTCTGGGCACTGTCAAGGCAACGACCCGAGCCGCCGATACACAGCGCGACGGTTCAGAAGGACGGTCCGCGACGGGGCCGCGCCCGGCAAATCACGCGTGTTCTGTATTCGTGATCGGGTAACCAAACCGTAATCGGGGGCGAGCTCGGCTCGACGCCGCCGATAGCGGTTTCGCCATTCCCGCGCCGATTTTGAGTGGCGGACGAGTGGCCGAGGTTGGTATCGCCTTTGCGGATGGGCAGCGGCTGAATCCCTTCAACACGGTGTTTGCACAATGTTTGGTCTAGGTAAATCGAAAGCAGTTGTCGGTCTCGACATCGGTTCGAGCGCCGTCAAAGCCGTCGAGCTGAAACCGGCGGGCAAAGGCTACAAGGTGTCGGCCTTTGCGAGCGAGCCGGTCCCGCCCGACAGCATCGTCGACGGCGCGATCATCGATGGCGCCGCCGTCGCCGACGCCATCAAGCGGCTCTTCGAGAACAAGGCGTTCAAGACCAAGGAGGTCGCCGCCTCGCTCTCGGGCAACGCCGTGATCGTCAAGAAGATCACCCTGCCGGTGATGACCGAGGCGGAGCTCGCCGAGTCGATCTACTGGGAGGCCGAGCAGTACATCCCGTTCGACATCCAGGATGTCAACCTCGATTACCAGATCCTCGACGCCGGAACCGGGGCCGAGTCGAAGGGAACGATGGACGTGCTCCTCGTGGCGGCGAAGAAGGAAAAGATCGGCGACTACACCGGCGTCATCGCACAGGCCGGACGCGTGCCGGTCGTCGTGGACGTCGACGCCTTCGCGCTCCAGAACGCCTACGAGATCAACTACGGGCTCGATCCCAACGCGGTGGTCGTGCTGCTCAATGCGGGCGCCAGCGCCATCAACATCAACATCCTCAGTGGCGACCAGTCGCTCTTCACGCGCGACATCTCGATGGGCGGCAACGCCTATACCGAGGCGGTGCAGAAGGAGCTGAACCTGCCGTTCGAGAGCGCCGAGCAGGCGAAGAAGGGCGAGCCGGTCGACGGCGTCAGCTTCGACGAGGTGCGGCCGGTCCTCCATGCGATGACCGAAAACGTGCTGCTCGAAGTGCAGAAGACGTTCGACTTCTTCAAGGCGACCGCCTCGTCGGATCGCATCGACCGCATCCTCATGAGCGGCGGCGCCTGTTCGGTCGACGGCTTCGCCCAGGCGCTCGAGGAGCGGTTCGGCGCGCCGGTGGAAGCGTTCGATCCGTTCAAGAAAATCGCGTTCGACGGCCAGAAGCTGAAGCTGCCCGACGCCGCGCGGCTGGCGCCCACCGCCGCCGTCGCCGTCGGCCTCGCGCTGCGCCGGGCGGGGGACCGATGATCAAAATCAACCTCCTTGCGGCCGAGCGGTCGCGCGGCAAGAAAAAGGTCGCGGCCGGCTTTCAGTTCGGGCAGAACCTCACGCTGGCCTGCAGCGTCATTCTCGTCGTCGCGGGCGTGGCGATCGGCTGGCGCTTCCTGAGCCTCACCCGCGAATCCGCGCGCATCGACGCGGAGATCTCGAGCGCGCAGCAGGAACGGGCGCGCCTGCATTCGATCATCCAGCAGGTGCAGCAGTTCGAACAGCAGAAGACGCAGCTCCAGCAGCGTGTCGCGCTCATCGAGCAGCTGCGGAAGGAACAGACCGGTCCGGTGCACATGCTGGATCAGATCAGCCGCGCGCTGCCGCCGATGTTGTGGCTGTCGGAGCTGAAGCAGACCGGCGAGCCGAACGAAGTGCTGATCGACGGGCGCGCGACGACGCTGACCAGCATCTCCGATTTCGTCACGAACCTCGAGGCGTCCGGCTACTTCCGCCGCTCGGTCGAAATCGTCAGCACCGAGACCGAGCCTCTCAAGACGCCGCCGGGGGAGCTCATTGCGTTCAGCCTCAAGGCGCAGTTCGTGGTTCCCGGCCAGCCCGCGCCGGCAGCTGCGCCGGCCAAGAAGGGCGGAGCCCGAAAGGCTGCGGCGAATTAAAGCCGGGGTGCGATTGCCCCGATACGGCAGGGTAGACCTTCATGGACATCAGTCTCACGAAATTACCGTGGTACGCGCAGATTGGCGCGTTCGTGCTGCTCGCCGCGACCGGCGTCGGCGTCTTCTACTGGTATTACGAGATGCCGGCCCGCGCCGACATCACCTCGCGCGAGAGCCAGCTCAAGGCGTTGAACGACGACGTCAAGAAGGGCCTCGCGACGGCCGCGAAGCTCCCCGAGTTCCGTCAGCAGGTCGAGGACCTCGAGGCCCGTCTGGGCAGCCTGCGCGCGGTGCTTCCGGAGGAGAAGGATGCGGCGGACCTGCTCCGGCGGATGCAGACCGTCGCCATGCAGTCGAACCTCACGATCAACGGGTTCAAGCCCGCGCCGATTGTCACCAAGCAGCTGCATGCCGAGTGGCCGATCGCGCTCGAACTCCAGGGCACGTACCACAACCTGGCGCTCTTCTTCGATCGCGTCGGCAAGTTCACGCGCATCGTGAACATCAGCGGCGTCACCATCGAGGGCACCAAAGTCGCCACAGCGAACACGACGATAACGGCCACGTGCGTCGCCACGACGTTCGTGCTGTTCGACAAGCCCGCGGTGAAGCCGAAGGCGTCGTCGAAGAAGGCTGCGTAAGGCCATGAACACCATGCAAACCGTGCTCGCGGCTGTGGTCGTCGTCGGATCGCTGCCGCCGGCCGTTCGTGCGCAGCAGGCCGCCACGACGGCGCCCGCGGCTCCGGCGCAGCAGGCGCCTCCGCCGGCGCCGCCCGAGAACTATTCATACCAACCGGACGGCCGCCGCGACCCCTTCCTCAATCTGGTGGGGACCGGCGCCGAGCCGAAGGTCGCCCAGCGCGGAGAAGGTCCCGCCGGCCTGATGGTCGGAGAAATCTCCGTGCGCGGCGTGTTGCAGAGTCGCGGCGCGCTCGTCGCGATGATTCAGGGACCCGACAACAAGACGTACGTGATCCACCAGGGTGACAAGCTTGCGGACGGCGTGGTGAAGTCGGTCACCCCCGACGGCCTCGTCATCGTTCAGGAAATCAACGACCCCTTGTCGATCGTCAAGCAGCGCGAAGTCCGCAAGCTGCTGCGGTCGATCGAGAACGCGAAGGAGCGACTGTGACCAGGGGCCTCGCCCTGTTTTGTGTGCTGATGGCGGCTGCCGCGCCGGTGGGCCTTTCGGGGGCGACCGGTGCCAATGCTGTCCCCGCCATCCGCCTGAAAGCCATTACTTCCCGCGCGCACGCGACCGGCGCCACGCTCGTCATCGAGGCGACCGAGCCGGTCCCGTACGTGACCACGCGGCCCGACCCGATGACGGTCGTGCTCGACTTCCGCAACGTCGGGGCCGAGGGCATCGCCCGGTCGGTTCCGGCGAATGCGAAGAGCCCGATCGGCGCGATCAGCATCGAGACCGCCGAGTCGATGGGCGCGCCGGTGTCCCGCGTTCGCGTCTCGCTCGTCGAGCCGGCCGCGCACCACATCCGCAGCGACCGCAACACGGTCGTCGTGGACTTCGAGCGCACCACCGCGGTGCAGATCACGCCGAAGGCGACTCCGGTGCTCGATCCGATTGCGGCGCTCGGCCTCGATAAGCCGGGCACCAGAGGCGAGCCCGCCGTCGCGAAGGGCGCAGCGGCGGCGACGGCCCCGGCGATCGAGAAGCCGGGTTCGCAGCCGGCTCCTCTAAAGACCGCGGCGTCCGCATTCCAGGCGGCACCCGCGGCACAGCAGCCCGCCACACCCGGTCAGACATCGCTCGGCGGCAGCGGTCGGCAGTACTCCGGCCATCCCGTCAGCCTGACGTTCGAAGGCGCCGACCTGCGCGCGGTCCTCCGCACGTTCGCGGAGATCAGCGGGCTGAACATCGTCATCGACCCGGCGGTGCAGGGCACGGTCGACGTGATGCTCACCGAGGTGCCGTGGGACCAGGCGCTCGACATCATTCTCCGCGCCAACAAGCTCGGGTACCTCGTGGACGGCACGATCGTGCGGATCGCACCGCTGACGGTGCTCGCCGATGAAGAAGCGCAGCGCCGCAAGCTGGCCGAAGAGCAGGCGAACGCCGGCGAGCTGCGCGTGCTCACGAGGACGCTCAGCTACGCGAACGCGGGAGAACTGCAGAACCTGATCACCCGCAGCGCGCTCTCGAGCCGCGGCACGGTGCAGGTGGATCCGCGAACCAACACGCTGATCATCACCGACCTCGCCGATCGCCTCACGACGGCCAACGAGCTCATCGTGGCGCTCGATCGGCCCGAGCCGCAGGTGGAAATCGAGGCGCGAATCGTCCAGACGAGCAGGAACTTCGCGCGGCAGCTCGGCGTCCAGTGGGGCTTCGGCGGCCGCGTCGATCCCGCCCTGGGGAACTCGACGAACCTGGCGTTCCCCAACAGCGGATCGCTCTCCGGCCGGACCGGCGGCACGCAGGGTCCGCAGGGAACGTCGACCGCCGTCAACCTCGGCGTTTCGGCGACCAGCGCCGTCGGCATGTCGCTCGGCTCGGTGAACGGGGCGTTCAATCTCGACGTCGCGCTGAGCGCGCTGGAGACGTCCGGCAACGGGCGCATCCTGTCGACGCCGCGCGTGTCGACGCTGAACAACGTCGAAGCCGAGATGACGCAGGGCATTCAGATCCCCCTGCAGACGATCTCGAACAACACGGTCACCGTCACCTTCAAGGACGCGGCGCTCACGCTGCGCGTCACGCCGCAGATCACCGCGGCCGACACCGTGATCATGAAGATCAATCTGGAGAACGCGACGCCCGACTTCAGCCGCGCCGCGGGGCCCTCGGCGATTCCGCCCATCAACACGCAGCGGGCGATCACGACGCTGCTCGTGAACGACGGGCAGACGAGCGTGATCGGCGGCATCTACACGAGCAACCAGCAGAACGCGCAGGATCGCACGCCGGGGCTCAGCCAGATTCCGCTGCTCAACTGGCTCTTCAAGCGCGACATCGTCAACGACCAGAACTCGGAACTTCTCATCTTCATCACCCCCCGGATCATCAGGGGTTAAGAACGCGATGACTCGAATGCACAGCATGAAGCATCTATTCGTGGCGGCCGCTTTGGCGGGCGCCTCCGTTTCCTGCGGCGACGTCGTTCGCGACGGCAAGGGCTCGGCGTTGCTCGTCGTCGACCTGCTCACGGGCGTGCGCGGCGGCGAAGGCGCGCCGACGACGACGCTCCTTTCCGACGTGGTCACCAACGGCACGATCTACAACGACCTCGGGCAGGTGACGCTGCGCCTTGTGCCCAAGAACGTTGTCACGTCCACGGGACCGCTCGCGCCGACGAGCAACAGCGACGTCACCATTTCGCGATACCGCGTGAGCTACCGCCGTTCGGACGGCCGGAACACGCCCGGAGTGGACGTCCCATGGGGATTCGACGGCGCCGCGACCGGAACGGTGTCGTTCGGCGGTTCGCTGGTCCTCGGCTTCGAGCTGGTTCGACATGTTGCGAAGATGGAAACGCCGCTCGCTCAGCTGATCGAGAACCGCTCGGTCATCACGACCATCGCGGACGTCACCTTCTGGGGCCGCGACGTGGTTGGCAATGAAATCAGCGCCACCGGATCCATCCAGGTGAACTTCGGTAATTTTGGGGACGAGTAATGAGGAATCGGTTGATCGCCGGGGGGCTTCTTGCCGCGGCTCTGTCCGCGTGCACGGTCAAGGGCACGGACATTCCGCCGCTGACCGGACCGTCGGAGTTCGCGCTGTCATTGGCTGTGACAGCCGAGCCTGATCTGGTCGTGCGTAACGGCTCCGATACTTCCACGGTTGTAGTTGTGGCGCGGGATCACACAGGTGCGCCAAAATCGGGCCTGAGGTTGCGCGTTGATCTCGTAGATCCGGCCGATCCGTCGCGTTTTGTGGACTTCGGCACGCTCACGTCGCGCAGCATTACTACGGGGGCGGACGGAAGGGCGACTGTCGCGTACCTGCCGCCGGCCGTACCGTCGGGAACGACCAACGCGGATAGCCTGATCGGCATCGTGATATCGGCGGTCGGATCAGACCAGTTGGGAGCTCGTGCTGCGACCGCGTACATTCGACTCGTCGCACCCCAGTTCATCCATGCACCCGGGTTGCCATTTCCACGTTTCACCCACGCCCCAGCAACACCGCAGGCGGGGACGCTCGTCAACTTTTCTGCTTCGAACTCTACCGCCGAGTCGGGACGCACGCTTGTGAACTATCTCTGGTCCTGGGGCGACGGCGCGACGGGCAGAGGCGTCACCGAAGAACACGACTGGATGATGCCCGGACGGTACGAAGTCACGCTCACGGTGGTCGATAACGCCGGCCGATCGGCGAGCGCGACGGAAATCATCACCATTGCCCCGTAAGTAGCGTGAGCAACTCCCGCATCGACGATCTCCGGCGCCGGGTCGATAAAGACCCGGCGTCGATTGCGTTCGCCCAGCTCGCCGAGGAATACCGGCGAGCCGGCGAGTTCCAGCAGGCGGTGGACGTGTGCCGCGCTGGACTTGCCGTCCATCCCGGCTACCTGTCCGCTCGTGTTACGCTGGGCAGGACGTTCATCGAGCTCGGATCGCTCGACGAGGCGCAGAGCGAGCTCGAGGTGGTGCTGAAGAGCGCCCCCGAGAACCTCGCGGCGCGCCGCGGCCTGGCCGAAATCCATCACAGGCGCGGATCGCTCGCCGATGCGCTCGCGCAATACGAGGCGGCGCTCGGCCTGGCGCGCAACGATCCGGAGCTGGAACAGACGGTGACCGATCTGAGGCGGCAGGTGGCTCCCCGGACGCCGCAGCCGAACGATGGGCTCACCTTCGAACAGATGAAGCGGGAGCTGGCGGCCAAAGTGGCCCCGCCTCCGCCTGCGACCGGCGCCGGCCTCGTCACTCCTTTGTCGCCTGCGGCCGCGCCGCAGGACGCGTTTGCGGATACGTCGCTGCCGCGGTCTCCGAGGGTCGATCCGGCCCGGGACCGGGCGGTGAAGACGATTGCCGCACTCGAGGAGTGGCTCGACGCCATCAATGTCGCACGCACCGAGCGAGGCGCTTAGCCGCCGCCATCAGACCATCCGCGCCGCCCTGGCCGCGCAGTCGCTCGACGCGCTCCTCGTGAGCGCCCTCCCGAACGTCCTCTACCTCACGAATTTTCGCGGCAGCTCCGGCGCGGTAGTGCTCACCGCCGATCGGTTGTTGTTCATCACCGACTCCCGTTATTTCACGTCGATCGAAGACACCCGCGGAACGGCGTACGAGTGTCCCGGCCTCGAGCTGGTTCGTGTCGAGTCGAGCTACGATGCGAAGATCGCCGAAGTGATCGCGGCGCTGGGGTCCGGTGCGCCGCTGCGCGTCGGCTTCGAAGCGCCGCACCTGTCGGTCGCGCGGCACCGCTGGCTCGAACGCGCGATCGCCTCGGCCGATGCCGGCCGGCCCGAGCTGGTGCCGTGCGACGGGATCGTCGAACGCGCGCGCGCGGTGAAAGATCGGTACGAGATCTCGGTACTCAAGGAAGCGGCGCGACGGTTGTCAGAGGTGGCGACCACCGTGTTTGCCGACCTCCAGCGCGGCCGTAGCGAGCGGGATGTTGCCCTGATGATCGACTGGTGCATTCGCCGGGCCGGCTTCGAGCGGTCGGCGTTTGATACGATCGTCGCGAGCGGGCCGAATGCCGCGCTGCCCCACGCGCGTCCGGGCGACCGACTGCTGGCTGTCGGCGATCTCGTGGTGCTGGACTTTGGCGGCGTCTACGACTCATACTGCGTCGACCTTACCCGTACCGTCTGTGTCGGGCCGGCGGGGGAGCGGGAACGGCAGGTCCATGCCGCCGTGCGCCACGCGCACGACCGTGCCGTCAGCGCCGTCGCGTCCGGGGTGTCGCGGTTCGACGTCGATGCGGCCGCCCGCGAGGCGCTCGCGGAGGCGGGGATGGCCGAAGCGTTCGGTCATGGAACCGGGCACGGTCTCGGGATCGAGGTGCACGAAGATCCGCGGATCGTCCGCCGCCGCGCTGACGTGGATGCGCGGGACGAAGCGTTGTCGCCCGGCATGGTATTCACGGTGGAGCCCGGTGCCTACTTCGCGGGGTGGGGCGGGGTGAGAATCGAAGACGACGTGCTGGTGACCGATCAGGGCGTTGAAGTGCTCACGTCCGTCACGACGGACCTCCTAGAGATTTGATGGACCTCGAGCAGCTCAAACAGATCCTTCATCTCGTGCGCGAGCACGAGCTCTCCGAGTTCGAAATCGAGCAGGGCGGCCTCCGCCTCCGCATCCGCAAGGACGCCGCCGGCGGACTGGCGCATGCCGTTCACGTGGCGGCTCCGCCGTCGGCGACGGCCGCGGGCGCCGCCGTAGCCGCCGCGGGCGGTGCGCCAAGCGCACCGGCGCCCGTTGCGTCGGCCGGCGACGAAATCGAGCTCGCCATCGTCAAGTCCCCGATCGTCGGTACCTTCTACCGGTCCTCGGAACCGGGATCGGCGCCCTTTGTCGAAATCGGGTCTCTGGTGAAGAAAGGGCAGGTCCTCTGCATCATCGAAGCGATGAAGCTGATGAACGAAATCGACTCGGAGTACGAAGGCGAGCTCGTCAACGTTTATGTTGAGAACGGGCAGCCGGTCCAGTACGGCGAGCGCCTCTTCGCCATCCGAGCGAGGTAGCGCGGCTCTTTTAGAGCTGGGAGATGTAGCGCAGCTCTTTAGCGCTGCGGCACGACATGTTCAAGAAGATTCTGATCGCCAACCGGGGAGAGGTCGCGCTGCGCATCATTTTCGCGTGCCGCGAGCTCGGCATCAAGACAGTGGCGATCTATTCGGAAGCCGACGAGAACTCGCTTCACGTCCGATTCGCGGACGAGCACGTCTGCATCGGGCCCGCCCGCAGCGCCGATTCCTACTTGAACGTGCCGGCGGTGATCAGCACCGCGGAGGTGACCGGCGCAGACGCCATCCATCCCGGCTACGGATTCCTGTCGGAAAGCGCCTACCTCGCCGAGGTGTGCGAGGCCTGCCATATCAAGTTCATCGGACCGGACCCGCAGGTGATTCGCCTGATGGGCGACAAGGCGCGCGCCCGCCGCGTGATGAAGAAGGCGGGCGTCCCCATCCTGCCAGGCAGCGACGGTCCGGTCGAAAACGAGGAGAAGGCACTCAAGGTCGCCAAGGAGATCGGCTACCCGGTCATCGTCAAAGCGACGGCCGGCGGCGGCGGCCGCGGCATGCGCGTGGTGCGGGCGCCGGCCGAGCTGACCCACGCGGTCAAGACGGCACAGCGCGAGGCCGAAGCGGCGTTCGGCGTCGGCGACGTCTACATCGAGAAGTACGTCGAATCGCCGCGGCACGTCGAGTTCCAGGTCCTCGGCGACCAGTACGGCTCCGTCGTGCACCTCGGCGAGCGCGAATGCTCGATTCAGCGCCGCCACCAGAAGCTGCTCGAAGAGTCGCCTTCTCCGGCGCTCACCGAGCGCATGCGGCGGAAGATGGGCAGCATCGTGATCGACGCCGCCAAGGCCGTTCAGTACACCAACGCCGGCACCTTCGAGTTCCTGATGGATCCGGAGGGGCGCTTCTATTTCATGGAGGCGAACACCCGGCTGCAGGTCGAGCACCCGGTCACCGAGATGGTCACCGGCATCGACATTGTCAAGGAGCAGATCAGAATCGCGGCAGGCGAACGTCTCGCGTTCAAGCAGAGCGACGTGGTGTTCACCGGCCACTCGATCGAATGCCGCATCAATGCGGAAGATCCGGAAACCTTCGTGCCCTCGCCAGGGTTGATCCACGTGTTCAGCGTGCCCGGCGGCCCCGGCGTGCGCGTGGAGACGCTCGCCCACTCCGACTGCGTGATCTCGCCGTATTACGACTCGATGATCGCGAAGATCATCGTCCACGGCCGCGACCGGCCGGAAGCAATCGCGCGGATGCGCCGCACGCTCGAGATGACGGTGATCGAAGGCATCAAGACCACCATTCCGATGCATCTGCGTATTCTGGCGGATGCCGATTTCATAGCCGGAAAGCTCAGCACCTCGTTCATGGACCGCTTCCTCGCGCGGCCGGGGGGACGGCTGGCAGAGGCCGTCTGAAGACGCCATGGTGCTCCCCTCCCGCCTGAACGTGATCTGCGACGCCGATTCGTGCGCGCGCGCCGGGTGGACGCTCGTCGATTTCGCGCATGCCTGTCTGCAGGGGGGCGCCGCGTTCCTTCAGATCCGCGCGAAGGAGCTCTCGAGCGCCGCTTTTCTCTCCGCGGCGGTGGACATCGTGGACCGCGCCGGCGGCGATGCCGTGGTGATCGTGAACGACCGCGCCGACATCGCCCGCCTCGCAGGTGCCGGCGGAGTGCATGTCGGTCAGGAGGATCTCGCGCCGCGCGCGATACGGCCCATCGTCGGCGACGATGCGGTGATTGGGCTCTCGACACACTCCGGGACGCAGCTTGCCGGGGCGGTGCGCGAGCCGGTGAGCTACGTGGCCGTAGGACCGGTATTCGGCACGAGGACGAAAGAGACCGGACACCAGCCGATTGGCGTCGAAGGGGTACGTCAGGCCGCCGCTGTGGTCGATCCAGCCGGCCTGCCGCTCGTAGCGATTGGCGGCATTACCCTGGAGCGCGCGCCGCAACTGATCGCGGCCGGCGCCGATGCCGTCGCCCTCATCGGCGATCTGCTTGCGAACGCCAATCCCGAGCGGCGCGTGCGCGAGTACCTGGCGGCCCTCGCCTGATCGGATCAAGCGTCTTTTTCCAGAATGCCGTCTCGCAGCTGCTCTTCGCGCTCGGGCGCGATCGGCGTCATGAGCACTTTCCAGAAGAAATATCCGGTGAAGTAGATGATCACCGCCCATGTCAGGGCGAGCATCATCCACGCCGTCGTTGTCATGCCGCCCTCCTGGCTTTCAGCTGCCACGCGCGGTAAACCACTAACCCGCACGCGATGAAGACGACGACGAGCAGGAGGCGCGTCATGTCCTGCACGAGGAACGGCGTTCCGTATCCATCCTCGGTGAACCAGCGGTAGTCGGCCACGCCGACGTGGAAGATCTTGCCGAACACGCTGTCGGGGGCCAACGGCCATCCGCGTCCCGACAGCAGCGACTCTGCTGCCGCCGACCAGGCGCCCACGGGCTTGACCAACGCGCCGATGAAGATGACGAGAATGAATCCGGGCGTCACGTACTTGATCACGAACCGGAATACGGCAGGCACCCGCATGTCCGCGCCGCGCGTGATCTCCTCCCAGCCTTTTTCGATGCCGAAGATATAAGCGAAGATGAACGCCTCGGCGAGCGCGAAGACGACGAGGGCGAAGGTGCCGGTCCAGAAATCGAACTCGTCGAAGGCGCCGCCGGGATACAGCCAGACGCACACGAACCCGAGCGCGAACGTGGTGGCGCCGAACACGAGCGCAGCGCGTTTGCGCTCGACGCCGAACTCGTCCTCGAGAAAAGCCATGATCGGCTGCCCCATCGCGAGCGACGAGGTGATGCCGGCGAAGAACAGCAGCCCGAACCAGAGCGCGCCGGCAACCGGGGCGAACGCGCCCCAGTTGTTGAACAGGCTCGGCAGCGTCAGGAATCCGAGTGCGAAGCCGCTCCCTCCCGCAGTGGCGGCCTGCACGGCCGCGAGCCCGAGGTAGGCGGTGGCGATCGGGATCAGCAGGCTTCCGCCGAGCACGACTTCCACGAATTCGTTCATCCAGCCGGCCGACGCGGCGTTGAGCGCGATGTCCTGGTTTCGTTTGACGTACGCCGCATAACAGTGGATCGAGCCCATGCCGACCGACAGCGTGAAGAAAATCTGCCCGGCAGCGGCGAGCCAGGTGCTCGGATTCGCGAGACCGCCAAGCTGAGGGTTCCAGACGAAGTTCAGGCCTTCCAGCGGGCTCTGGACGACCGCCGCATCATTGGTCGGCGAAATCGTCAGGCCGCGGACCGCCAGAATCGCCGCAAAGACAATCAGCAGCGGCATGCCGATCTTCGCCGCGATCTCGATACCCTTCGCAAGCCCGCGCGACAAGATCCAGACGTTGAGCCCCAGCGTGAGGACGAACCAGAAAAACGCCTCGAGCGGCAGGGCAAACAGCGAGGCTTCGTTGACGCCCAGATATTCCGGGAAATATTTCTGCGGGTCGACGGCCCGGAACGTGCCGATAAGCGAATGGAACACGTAGGAGAGCGTCCACGACTCGATGTAGCAGTAGTAGGCGGCGATGGTCAGGTTCGTGAACAGCCCGAACACGCCGACGTACTTCAGCCAGCGCTGCGGGCCCATGCGATCGAACATCCCGGGCGCCGAATGGTGGCCGTATTGGCCCCCGTGGCGGCCGATCGCCCATTCGATCCAGAGGAGGGGGATCCCCATCAGGAGAAACGAAATCAGGTACGGAATGAGGAATGCGCCGCCGCCGTTCTGCGCCGCCTGCGCCGGAAAGCGCAGAAAATTTCCGAGACCGACCGCGTTGCCGGCCATCGCCAGCACGAGGCCCACGCGACTCCCCCAGCTCTCACGATTCGACATGGCACCCGAGGATTGGCCAGGCCCTTGTGAAATGTCAACGCCCGTCTCGCAGCGGACGATGGACTAGAATGAACGCCGCACCGCATGCCGGCCCGTGTCCTCGACGGCGCCGCGGTCGCCCAGGCGATCCGCGCCGAAACCCGCCCCCACGTCGTCGCCTTTTCCTCCCGCGCGGGCCGCCCGCCCGGCCTGGGCATTGTGCTCGTCGGCGACGATCCTGCTTCCGAGCTGTACGTGGGTAACAAGGTGAAATCGGCGGCGCACGAAGGCCTGCGCGTCGACCTCGAGCGGCTCCCGGCGGCCGCGTCGCTCGCCGATCTGCTGGCACTGGTCGAGCGTCTGAACCGCAGCGAGATCCACGACGGCATCCTCGTGCAGTCTCCGCTGCCCGAGGCGATGGGACGCGACGCGGAGCGGCGGGTGTTCGATACGATCCTGCCCGAGAAGGATGTAGACGGGTTTCATCCGGTGAACGTCGGGCGGCTGGTGCAGAATCGTGCGGCGCTCGTCGCCTGCACGCCGTCGGGGATTGTCGAGCTCCTCGAGCGCTCGAACGTGGCGATTGCCGGCGCGCGCGCCGTCGTCATCGGCCGCAGCGACATCGTCGGCAAGCCGATGGCCATGCTCCTGCTGCACCGGAACGCCACCGTCACCGTCTGCCATTCGCGGACGCCGAATCTGCCGGCCGTGGCGGCGCAGGCCGACATCCTGGTGGCGGCGATCGGCCGGCCGGCGTTCGTCACCGCGGACTTCGTAAAGCCGGGAGCAACGGTCGTCGACGTGGGGACGACGCCTTCGAGCGACCGCGCGCTCGTGGAATCGTTGTTCGCGCCCGGGTCCAGGCGGCGCGAGGCATTCGAGCGGCGAGGTTCACTGGTGCTCGGCGACGTGCATCCGGGCGTCGCGGACGTAGCGGGCGCGCTGTCGCCGGTCCCCGGCGGCGTCGGGCCGCTCACCATCGCGTTGCTGCTGCGGAACACGCTGCGGGCGGCGGAGATGAGGGTGGGAGGGGCGGCGCTCTGAATTCGCAGCACGCTCGACACAAAGGACACGATGGACACAAAGGGAACGTAATTGGCTTCACCTTCGTGTTCTTTGTGTCCTTCGTGTTGCGGCAGCGCAGCCGCGGAGATCTGAAAGGCGCGCAGACCACTGAAGATGCTCAAAGTCGCACTCACCGGCGGGATCGCGACTGGTAAGAGCTACGTGCTCGGGCGCCTCCGCGAGCGGGGAATCCCGTGTCTGGACGCCGATGCGCTCGCGCATGGCGTAATGGCTCCGGGCACCGAGGCCACGCAGGCGATTGCGGAGCGTTTCGGCCGGAACATGCTCGACGCGGCCGGCGGCGTCGATCGCGCCCGCCTGGGCCGCGTCGTGTTCGCCGACGCCGGCGCGCGTCGCGATCTCGAGGCGATCGTCCACCCGGCCGTGTACCGCGCGCTCGCCGCGGGGTTCCGCGGATTCGAGTTGCTTGGCGGCGCGCCGCTCGCGGTCGCGGACATTCCGCTCCTCTACGAAACCGGCAACGACGGCGAATTCGACACGGTGGTCGCCACGGTCTGCGCGCGCGATACGCAGCGCGCGCGGCTGCGCGCGCGCGGGCTGACAGATGCCGACGCCGAGCAGCGCCTCGCCGCGCAGATGCCGGCTGAGGAAAAGGCGTCGCGTGCGGACTTCGTGATCAGGACCGACGGAAGCTTCGCGGAGACCGACCGGCAAATCAACGAGACGCTCACGGCACTCTTCCCGTAAGAGCCACGCCACCAAACCACGAAAACACGAAACATGTCTCGCTTTCGTGCTTTCGTGGCTTGTCCCGTCGGGTGAATTCCGCATCGTCAATGCGGCACGCCTCACACTTCCACTTCCGCGGCGTCCTGGGCGGGCGCGATGCGCTCCTCCACGAAGGTGTTCCAGTCGTGGCAGTGCGGGCATTGCCACAGCAGCTCCGTGCCGCGGTAGCGGCATCGCATGCAGATGTGCGGATCGAGGTAGAAGACGGCGTGTTCAGTGAGCTCGCCGTAGCGATCGACCAGCGCCGGCGGATAGCGGAGCTGCCCGAGCGCGCGCCAGATCGCCTGATGCAGGCTCAGGGCGTGGGGGTTCTGGACGAGCGCCGCGAAGAGCAGCTCGAGCGCGTCCTTGGCCTGTCCGCTTGCGGCGAGGTGGCGCGACAGGGCCAGGCGCGCGCGCCAGTCCTGCGGGTTGTCGTCGATCAGCCGGCGGCACAGTCGCGTAAACCGCTCGGGCGACCCGGACCTCACCGCAAACGCCTCGAGGCGATCGAATGCGAGGTAGGCGCGATCGGGCGCAACCTGTACGAGCGTTTCCCAGATTGCGACGGCCGCTTTGTCGTTGCCCTCGCTGACGCGAAGGTCTCCGAGATTCAGGTAGGCCGGGACCGCCCGTCCGTCGAGATCGATCGCCGCGTGGAACCGCCGCGCCGCTTCGACGAAATCCTTCCGGCGCATCGCCTCGAGGCCGATCTCGTTCTCGAGAAACGCCAGAATCGCCTGGCTCTGCGGGCGCGAATCGGCGGCCGCCAGCTTCGTCAAGCGCTGCCGCGTGTCGTACGCGTCTGACCACTGGTGCTGTTCTTCGTGCAGCTTTTGCAGGTTCACCAGGGCGTATTCGTTCTTGGGATCGAGGCGCAGCACCTCGTTGAACGCTTCGAGCGCGCGATCCACGAAGCCGCCGCGCTTGTA
>WUUC01025814.1_pt1 | contig 20509 bp, 3 predicted proteins | sample 6278441 | NCBI WGS metagenome assembly WUUC01 (sample SAMN13675441, study PRJNA597444) | soil metagenome | isolation source: soil | place: USA: Washington | collected 2017-10
GGGTTGGTGACCACGCGCTCGGCGGCGAGGCCGCGCGCGTGCTCGATCGCGCCAGGGAAGATCTTGGCTTCGAAGTCGCCCCCGATGTGGTTGCGCACGAAGAACGGGCCGTCGTGCTGGATCGAGTAGGGGATGAAGCCGGCCGCGTAGCAGCTACCCGCCGAGACGCGGCTGCAGTCGCGCGTCTTCGTGCCGACGAAGTTCACCGCCAGCTCATCCAAACGGTAGTTGAAGTTGCCCTTGGCGAAGCCGGCGTAGCCGAGCAGCGCGCCGCGCTCGATCTCGCGCTGGCTGATCCCGAACGACAGCTCGTGATAGCAACGGGTGCTGCTCGAGTCGCTGCCGCACGCGGCACCAAAGCCGTTCGGGCACAGGTTCGCGCACTTGAACTTCCAGTGCTGCGCGAAGCCCGCGCCGAACGTATCGGCGCACGCGGCGATCGTACGATCGAGCGTGGTGTCCGTGCGGACGTACGGCCGCGGGACCAGCTCGTCACCGAATCGCTTGTCCGCCGCGTCCTCCAGCATCACCGCGGCGACGGTCACCGTCTCGGGCGCCGAGGTCGGTTGCCGCAGCACGATCGACACGATCTCGGGCGTCGGCATCGTGACCAGGCTGTAGTAGCGCTGCCACGCGGCCGTGCTCGACGGCTCGGCCGCGATCGGCGCTCCGCTGATGATCGCGCCGGCGCCGTTGCGAACCGCGAACAGCGGCTGCATGACGCTCGAACCCTTCGCGTACCACGACAAGATGTGCGCGCCCGCTTCGATGTACACGTCCTGGCGCATGAGCGCCGTCTCGGTGTAGCCGCAGCGGTTCGGGTCGGCCGTGTTGTCGTAGTCGCAGACCGCGCCATCGTCGCCGAAGCGGATGATCTGGCCCGGCGCGAGCCCGGTCTCCGGGAACGGACTGTCGGCGTCCGCGATCTCGACCGCGATGCAATCGCGCAGCGGCGTGCCGTCGGTCTCGAGCGCGCAGTCCTCGAGCACCCAACCGGCGGCCGTCGGGTCGAGCGGCGCGTCGGCCTCGACGCTCGCGACCAACTCGCTCAAGTCGCTCGAGAAGTACAGCAGGTTGCCGCTCGGCACGTCGCACATGACCTTGCTGTTGAAGACGTCATCGCGCAGCGAGATCACCGTGGTGTCGTCGCCTTCGTGGAAGTTGAAGGCGAGCGGGTACGACTCCACCAAGTTCTCGAGGTCGGTCACGTAGTCGCCGATGAATTGATCGGCGAACGCGTCGAGCCGCGGCGAGTCGGGATTGGCGTCGGCCAGCTTCTGGAACGTGTCGAAGTCGACGCCGGTGGTGCTACACACCCGCGCTTCCCACGAAGCCGGCGCCTTCACCAACGGCAGGTCTTCGTGCAGCTCGGACAAGTGCATGCCGATGCGCTGCTCGATGGCGCGCTTGGCGATGAACGCCAGGCGGCGCGCGTTGTCGAGCGCGCGCTCGTACCGCTCGCGCTCGAGGTTCGTGCGAGCGCGCATCGCGCCGCTGATCTCTTCGAGCTTCTCGGCCTGCTCGGTCTGCATGAACAGCGCGCGCTGCAGGGCGCGCTTGGCCTTGTTCTTGACGAGGTCGATGTTGGCGAGGTGCTCGTTGATGATCTCGTTGGCCTCACGGATCTGCTCGGAGTAGTCGCGCAGGATCTCACGGCGCTTGATGATGATCTCGGAGAAGTCGTTGATCGCGAGCGCGGCCTCCTGTTGGAGGACGTCGTCGTCGATGTCCGAGAGCTGGCCCGAGAACTCGATCTGGGCAAACGCGTTGGCGCAGATCGCGACTGCGCCGGTGTTGACGCTGACGCTCGGGATCAAGCTGGCCGTGACCGTCGGCGAAGCCGCCGCCACGCAGTCGGAGACGCGCTGGACGGACTCCGCGAGCAAGCGGATGTCCACCTGATCGCGGCGCAAGTCGATGATGCGCAGCCGGCCCTGCAGCTCGCGCATGTCGTTGCCGAGCAGCTCGATCTCGGTCTTGATGCCCGGGGCCGCGGTCGCCAGCTGGATCAACGCGCCGCGCAGCGCGAGGATCGACTTGGCGAGCTCGCCGCCCAGCGCGGGATACGCGCTGTTGACGGGGTTGAGCGCGAGCGCGTCGATCGCCTGACTGGGCAGGTTGGCGAACACCAAGCGGCCCGCCGCGCCGTTCAGCTCGTTCGAGACGATCTTGAAGTACTCCGCTACGTCGTCGAGGTCGTCGAGGCTGTTGAACGCCGGGGGGTTGTCCAGCGCGACCAGCGGCGGCTGGTCGTACTCGAGCTCGTAGTGGCAGTAGACCTCGAACGCATCGAGGACCGCGCGGTTGACCTCCCACGTGTCGACGGGCTCGTCCGAGTACATCGTGAGGAGCTGTTCCGGATCCGGCTCCTGGCCGAGCGATAGCGCGGCCATCTCGGACGGCACGAGCGTGCCGATCCACGGTCCGAAGCTGAAGCGGTCGCTGTCGTCACAATCGAAGGCATCCCCGATCGCGCCGACCAGGCCGCCGCCGAAGAAGACCTCCAGCGGGCCCAGAGCGCCGCCGAGTGCGCCGCCGATCACGGTACCGACGATGCCGCCCGTGATGTCGTGGCCACCGCGGGTGACGGTCAGCTTCTGCGAGTACCAGAGCGACTCGAGCGGCGCGCGGCTCGATTGATCGATGTCGCCCAACAGGAACTTACGGATCCACGCTTCGTTGCCGTAGTTCGGCCGCTCCGTCTTCACGCACGCCGCTGAGGAGTTCTTCTCGAGCAGCGGCAAGCAGGTGTGGCCTTCGACGCGCGGCGCGCGGTTGAGCACTTGATCGGAAATACTGAGGCCCTTCCACCACAGCGGCGCGGGCTTGAGCTGCTGCACCGAGACGCGCGTGTTGTCGCTACACAACAAGCCGTCGCTGACACGGCGGGTATGGACCTTGAGGGGCGGTGCCAGGATGCCGATCGGGCCGGTCGCAAGCAGCGAGTTGCCGGGACCGTCCGTGCGGATCGGATCGCCGTTCGGATCGAGCATGTACAGATCGCCGGCTGAGGTCGGCGAGCTGTTATTGGCGCGCAAGATCTGCAGCTGGTCGTACCAGAGGCCATGCTCGACGATGCGCGTGGCGCGCAGCTTGTGGCCGTCGGTCCATGGGTCGCGCGTGCGCGCAGGGTAGATCGTCGAGCCCTCGGGCGGCTGGCGCGGGCCGTACGCGAGCAGCTCGACGCCATCGAGGCCCGCCGCCGGCACGAACTTGTTTTCCGACATCGAGAACTTGGTCGGCGAGCCCTTATACGCCATCGCGCGCAGCGCGACGGTCGCCCAGTGAGCACGTCGGCCCCAGGCACCCTGCGCCGCAGGATCGCTGCAGTCGATCTGCTGGCAGAAGAACGAGTCGCGCGCCGCGTTCGGGTCGTCCGGGTTGGTGCAGCTCGAGCGCACTGCTTGGTTCGGGTAGCGCGGCTCGGGGTTGCTGTCCGTGTCGACGCACGGCCAGTTGTCGCCGCTCGCGCGGTACACACCCGCGCCGCGATAGGTCATCGTGCCGGCCGGGTAGTGGTTCCACCAGCCGATGTCCTCGGCGTCTTGCTGCACCTTCTCGAAGAAGAAGGCGTCGTTGAGCATGGTTTGAAGCTGGCTGCTCGCGTAGCTGCGCCGGAAGTCGCCCGACACCAGGTTGCCGCGCGCCTTGCGGAAGGCGTCGCACACCGCGACTGGGCCGACCGGCGGCGGCGGATCGGCCAGCGTGTCGAAGTAGTTGAGCGGCCGCACCGTCGCGGTCGTGTCGCCGGCGCTGGTCACGAGCACGGGCGCGAAGATCTGGTCGCACGTCTGGTTGCCCGTCTTGATCTGCGGGCAGGTCGACGGATCGAGCGTCTCGAAGTTGGTCTGACAGATGCGATTGCGATTGCCGCGCGCGAGCGTGACGCACAGCTCCGTATTGCCGGCGGTCGCGAGCTCCGAGGTCTCGGACGAGTACAAGCACTGATACAAGCGATGGATGTCGGGATCGCTTTTGCCCTTGAGCATGATGTCGCTCATGCTGCCGATGCACTGCCCCGCATAGCAGCTCGTGCTGCGCGACAAGCAGGTCGGGTCATCGGGGCCGGTGCATGCGTGCACGGGCGCGGCATCTCGGATGTCGCCGTTGGGCACGAGCAGTGCGAAGATCTTCTCCGTCGGCATCGACGTGCCGCAGATGTCCTGCAGCTCATCGAGCTCGCGCTCGCGGCGTTCGCGGACCTGATCCTCGAACTGCACTTGATCGAGCTCGGTATTGAGCACGTCGATCTCGGCCTGCAGGTAGCTTTCGCCCAGCTCATCGGCCTCGTCGGCCGCTTGACGCGCGAGCTGCAGATAGTGGCGCCAGGAGTCCTCGAAGTCGTTGCCATCCTCCGTCAGCTCGTTCTCGAGCGAGAGGCGCTCGTCGAACGACGTGCCCGCGCAGGTGATCTGCGGGTTGGTGCACCACTTGCGGTTCGGCTCGATGTAGCGCGCGGCGGCGTGATCGATGTCGGGCAGGACGCTGTAGACGTCGGTGTCGCGCGGACCCGCGACCAGGTTGACGTCGCCGCTCATCGCCGGCTCGTAGGCCGCGGTGAGGTGGCGGAAGCCGGTAATCGATACGAACTCACCGGGGCCCGGCGTCGCGTCGGAGCCCGCGCGCGGGCGCACGAGGTAGATGCGGCTCGGCTCGGTCAGCGCGCTGGTGTTGAGCGGGCCCCACGCGGCGCCGTCGTCGGGCATGGCGTCGCGGAAGAGGTTCGCGAGCGCGGTCGCGCTGGCGGTGTCGTAGTTGAAGTCCTCGAACGTTTCGATCAGCTCGGTGTAATAGTCGCGGTTCAAGCTACCGAGCGTGAGCGCGGTCAGCTGAGTGTCGTTGCACGTCACGCCCTCGATGTTCCCGTTGATCGCGCAGCGCAGGCCGTCCTCGCCAGCGACGGCGATCACGCCATCGGTCGAGCGGATGCCCCACATCAGCGGCACCGTGAGGTGTGCGTAGCTCGCGGACTCGAACGTCGCGTTACGCCAGCGCATCACGTACAGCCGGCCGGAGCGCTCGAGCCGCGCATCGGCGAGCAGCACGTTGAGCAAGCCGCCGATCTTCTCCTCGACGTCGGAGGTAAACCCGCCCGCCGCCGTCGAGCGCACGACGCTCGCCGCGCGCACGATGAAGTCGTCCACGACCGAGGCGAGACCGCCGCGATCCGCGAACGAAAGATTGAGTGGGTCGTTGCCGAAGTCGTTCCAGAACGGGTTCACGAACGGCAAGCTGAAGAAGTCGCGGGCCGGGAATTGCGCGCTGCTCGTGTAGCGCGCGAGCGTCGACCAGTAGATGGGGTCGATCGGCGCCGGCACGGTCATGGTCGCGGCGAAGCGCGGGTAGCGGACCGGATCGCCCGAGTCATAGTCGGCGTTGCAAACACCTGCGTCGATGACGGCCGTGCGCGAGCGCGCGAATACATTGATCTCGCGCACGAGGTAGTCGCGCGCTTCGGTGAAGTCGGCGATCGAGAGCCCGAACCGCGCCGGGATCGAGACGGTGGTGTCCTCGAGCGTGTCGTCGTTCCAGCGATCGCGCAGGCGCTCGCGGACGCTGCCGCACGCGGTCGAAGCACTGCCGCTACCGGCGATGCGGTAGTCGTCCTCGAGCAGATCGTCGATCGGCGTACCGAACAGGTCGAGCACGTCCGCCGGGCTGAGTGCCGCCTCGCGCAACAAACCGAGCGCGCGCTGCACGGACGGCGATAGCTCGGGTGAGGTGCACAGGCCTTCGGGGGTGAGCGAGCCGTTCAGGCCCGGCTCGCCACCGACGAGCATGTGCGCGAGCGCGGACCGCGACAGGCCTTGCGCCGTCATCTGGCGGCGCACGCCCTCGACCAGCGAGCCGGTATCAGAGCGCTGCGCGTCGGCCACCGCGAGACCAATGTCGCCGGCGAGGTCGACCGCCTCCTTGAGCACGTGGTAGCCCTCGACCGCGCTCGAGACCAAGCGCTCGCCCAGCACGTCGGTGGTCGGCTCCAGGAGATCGCTAGGCGTCACGGTGACGATCTTGTCGATCTCGCCGCTGCAGCTGCAGCTCCCCGAGGGACACGCGGCGCCGGCGTTCACCCAGTCGGCATCGATCGACTCGCCTTGCAGCGCCATCAGCGCGACGCGCGTCGCCTTCTCCATGTACAGCGCTGCCAGCGTGGCCAAGCGGTGGCGCGGCCCTGCCGGCTGTGGCGTGATCGTGTAGCCGAAGCCTTCGATCGGCACGGGCGCGTGCGCGCTGCCGGCAACCTTGAGCAACTCACCAGCCGCAGAGACCATGCAGCGGACGCCGCGATAGACCTCGCCACACTGCTCCGTGAGCTCGCTTACGTCGAGCACGCTGATGTCGCGGAGCTTACAGATGCTCTCGTAGCTCGTGCCCAGCTCCTCGGCGGTGATATCGACGAAGAACTCGGTGTCGTCGAGCACGACGCGGATCATCTGCATCTTGCGCAGGCGCTCCGTCTCCTCGGTCTCCGAAAGCGGCTCGTCGGGTGAGACCTCGGCCTCGAAGTCGGCGCCGGAGCCGCTCGCCCCGGCGGCGCCTTCGTCCTTGCCGGGACCGCCCACCAGCGCGCCGTGCGGCTTGGATGGACCGGTTTCTCCGCAGCTCATGCACGCGGCGATGAGCAGCAGTAGGGCAGCACGCAGCACAGACTTCATCGGTTGAATCCTCGTCGAGGCAAACATCGCGCTCATCTCCTTCCGCGCAGACGGAGGGCAGAAAACATGACCAAGCCGATCGCGAGCAGGCCAGCGCCATGCGGCCAGCCCGGCTTGCTCGGCGGTAACGCAGCGCTGCACGAGCTGCTCGAATCATCAGCGACGCGCGGCACGCACAGGCTGAGGTCTTCGATCAGCTCGCACGCCATGCCGGCCGGACACGCGACGCCATCGCCGCAGCGGCGACTGCAGACGGGCGTCTCGGCGTAGCCCTCGACGCAATAGCCGCCGTGGCAGTCGGTCGCTTCTTCACAGCGATCGCCCACCTCTCCGGGCGAAGCGCCAGCGTCGCCGTCGCCGGTTCCACCGCCGTCGCGATCGCCATCGCCATCGCCGTCACCATCGCCGTCGCCGTCGCCATCGCCAGCGCCGTCGCCGTCGCCGTCGCCCTCGCCCGTGCCGTCGCCGTCACCGCCGCCATCGCCCGAGGGCTCACCGGTGCCGGCGTCGAGCTCACACGCGCGGTTCGAGCACGCGTCACGCGGCTGGCTTGGCTCGGCGGGCAAGGGCTCGCCGTCTTCGTAGAGCGAGCACAGACCATCGACGTCATCGGCCTCGAGGTTCAGCGCGCCCTGCTGATACAGCGGGTGCATGATCGGGGGCGTCTCGTCGCCTTCCTCACAGGCCGGCTCGCCGTCGAGCAGGCACGCGTGCGCGAGGCCCAGCACGTGACCGAGCTCGTGCAGCGCGATCGACGGCATTGCATGCCCGTCCGGGCCGAGGCCCACCGCGTTCCACTCCAGGGTGTCGGCGTTCAGATAGATGTCGGCTTCGACGATCACGTACACGCCGTCGACGACGTCGTATTGCACGTCGGTCACCGCCGCCGCGTCCTCAGCGGCGAGCTGCGACCAACCGCTCGTTACCCATTGCACCGTGTTGGTGCCGTCGTTCGGCGCCGCGCCGTTGCGAACGCGATCGGCGAAGCGCACGAGCGGACCGCCGCAGCGCGTGCCGTTCCACTTCGCCATCGCGGCGCTCAGGATGCCCTCCATGATCGTCGGGCTCACCGGGCCTACGCTCAGGCTGAGCTCGATCTGGACGGGCAAGTTCTGCCAGCTCACGGGCTCGGGCGGATCCAAGTCGAGGAGATCGGCACCCGTGCGATACGCGTGGGCCTGCGACGACATGGCAAGCACGGCGAAGGAGCAAACTGCGGAGGCGAGGCGCACGCGGCCCTGCTAGCACTCCGGCTCCAAGGCGAAAACTGCGACTCTCGTCCCCGCCCGTGCGACCACAGTCGCACGGGCGTCACGGCGCGCTGCAATCCGGTACGCCCGCGACCTGCCGCAGCTCGATACGCGTCGCTTGCTGCTCGGGCTCTAGACCGTGGCCGGAGGTCGTGCCCCAACACCACAACCGGCGGCTGCGCGTGAGCGCGCAACCGGTCGAGCGGTCGACATCGAACGCGATCACGGGCTCCGCAAGCGGCACAGGCCCGGGCAGCTCATACAGGGTGCGGGTGTTGCGTCCGAGCTGACCGAGCTCGTTGGCGCCCCAACAGGACACGACGCCTTGCGCGCTCAGCGCACAGCAGTGCGCGTCGCTACAGCGCAGCGATGTCGCGACTTCGCTGCCGAGCACGTTCGATGACTCCTCGATCTGGGCGCACCACTCCGGCAGGTCGTGACGGCTCATCGCATCCGCCGGTGGCGGCTGGGACGAGCCGGAGCGCCATGCCGGCGCGATACCGAGCTGACCGTGGGAATTGCAGCCACGGCACGTGACGCGTCCCGCGCCATCGAGCGCGCACGCCGAGGTCCAGCCATTCGCGAGCTGCCGGACATCAGTCCAACCGTCGAGTCGCCTCGCCTGACCCAGCGGTCCGGACCTTGGAAAGGGCCCGTGGCCCTGCAAGTGCGTGGGCCAGCACCACGCGCTCCGGTCGTCCGCTAGCGCGCATGGAGCCGGCCCAGCGGCGAAGCTCAGCAGGCTCGGAACGTGACCGTCGGCGACCGTGACCTCGCTCGGCGCGGCGTCGAATGGCACGCATGCATCCGTGCCATCGCTGTCCGGCACGTCCCCGATGCACCGGGGCCTCTGCTGCTCGAGCCAGCACAGGTGAGCGCCACCCACGGAGAAGTCCTCAGCGTTGGGCGTCACCAACACGCGCTCGTGGATCGATAGCGCGGGCTGCGTGCATTTGGACGCGGAACCATGCCAGCCCGAGATCTTGCCCCAGCACTCCAAGCGGCCTGTGGTGCTCAGAAGGCAGCTCGGTCCGAACAAGTCGACGCGCATGACGCCTGCGCGCGGCAGGCAGAGCGGCGCGCCGCCCTCTGACGGCCAGTAGATCAACGCGGCGCCCAATGAGACCGCTGCGCCGTCGCCGAGCGCGACGAGCGCGCTCGGCGGCGTTTTCGCCGTCACATCGTTCGGCGGCGTGACCGGGTTGCGAACGGTCGCGCATGCATAGAGTGCCGAAATAGTCGCGAGCCCGAAGAGGACTTGCTTAGCGCGAGGGCTGATTGGCCTGGCTCGGAGGAGGTGCAGCAGGCCGCGTAGCAGGAGTTTGATTCTGCTGGTACTGCGGGAACCACGGCGAGGCTGCCTTCGGCTTCGCAGTTGCCCAGCCCGTCGCGGGCAAATCCTGCGTCGGACCCGGCACCCCTTCCTTGGGTTTGACCTCCACAATCGCGGCTTGAACGTTGTTACGCCCATAATCGCTCGTTACGAAGTAGCCGTTCGGCGCTCGGACTTCTACGCCCCACGCGTCTGCGAGCTGTTGCAGGAACGCGCGCCCTTCCTGCGTACCGACGTTGCAGACTGCCAAGTCTACGCGCTGCACGCCGTTGGCGCGTAGCGCTTCTCCAATTTCATGGAACGCGCGCTGCTCAGCTGTGTAGCGACCTTTCGGGTCAGCCAGCGCTTGTCGATACCCTCGCACCATCGTTTCGTCCATGGTCAGCGAGCCGTTCGGGCCGAGCTGGACCGCGTTGGTCGTACCGTGTCCGAAGTTCGCGACCACCACGTTGGGCTCGTTGGCCGGGCGGCTCGACGCGTTGGCCGGCTGCGATGACGAAGATGCGGCAGGCTGCCGTTGCGTGTCTCGCGAAGCCTCGGCGGCGTTCCGCCATGCACGCACCGTCGCTTCGCGATCGGCCTTCGAAGATGACCCGCCGCCGTGGCGGTTGGTCGCCGGGCCCGTCGCGTCGACGAGATGGCGCTGCGTCTCCGGCTTCTTCTGCCATTGCCCGCCAAAGCGACGCGCGTCTCGCAGCAGCGTGCGACCCTTGCCCTCGGTCAGCTTTTGGGTCGGCACGATCATGGCCTCGTCCAGCCCGAGCGGATCGCGAGCTTGGAGGAGATTTCCGCTCACGTAGTGGTAGCTGTTACCGACCTCGCTGCCGCCGGCCGAGTGCACGCTGAGCGGATCGGGCGTGGCCCAGCGACCCAGGTGCGGAAGCAGATAGCGCGCGCCGAAGTAGATCGCGCCGACCTCTTCGTCCGCTTCCTTGCTGGTGAAGCCGCGCGGCTCCGCGGCGATACGATCGCCCGGGCCATCGGGCGCACGATACGTTTCGCGCGCGCCGTTCGGATAATATGTGCTGGTCTCGACCAGCGCGCCGCTCATCAGATCGATGACGCTCGACGTGCTCTGGAGCGCGTCCGATATCGGCACCGTTATGCGCAAGTCTCGATCGAGCTCGCCCACGATCGCGCTGCCTCCGCGCTTGATCACGGCGCGCGCGCCCGACACGAGGTACTGCGTCTCGCTGGCCCAAAGCCCGCTCGTCTGATAATCGGTCGCAGCTAGGTCGCGGACCAGACCTCGCCGTTCGAACGCGCCTTCGTAAATAGTGAGCGCGATCCGCTCGCTGGACCCGTCAGGCTCGACCTCGCCGAACACGTCGAACGACTCATCCATGGTCTGCTTGACCGCGCGATTGCCAGCCCCGTCGTAGCGATAACGCTGGCGCGCGGCGAGTCCCCAGCTGCCGCTGCCGCCCTCGCGATCATAGCGACGCGCGTCGACGAGCTGGTTCAGCTCGTCGTAGCGATACTGGTAGTTCTGCTCCGACTCGCACTCGCAGTTGTTGCGCAGGTGCGTACGGCGCGGCCCATTGGCGAGAGCCTCGTTGTCGTAGCAGCGCACGCCGTCATGGTCGTGGCACTGCGCGTGCGCGGTCACCACGACGATGTTGCCGCTTACGCCCAAATCGACCTCGACGTAGCCGCCGCGATCGACGCCCGACTGGTAGCTCGCGGGCGACGTGGTGGGCAAGTCGCTCGCGACGCGCAGGGCGGATGGCCGGCCACCGCTCTCCTCGCTACCGTTGTCGATCCGGCCTAGCGAGCGCTCGTAGAACTGGCCCGCATCGTCCGTCCAGTCGACCATGTTGGCGAGCCAATCGTACTCGTACGTGAGGCTGGCTACGCGATTGGAGGGCGCGGTCGGCAGCAGCGGCGCAGGCTCGGTGCGCATTGGATCCTGATCCTCGACCTGGCCGAGCTGAGCTCGATAATCTACGAACGCGTCGCTCGGAACACGCGCGCCGCTGTCCTGCGTGTAGTCGTAGTCGATGCCGGCGATGCGATACAGGGCGTCATGCGAAATCGCGTACGAGACTGGTCGGAAGCCGTTACGCCACTCGGTCGGGTCTCGATAGTCGTGGACCGCAATCAGGTTGTCGCCGACGTCCCAGATCAGCTGCTGGTCCGCAACCGTCGCGATGCCGCCGAGCGCGCGGCCGGAGATCGGGCTCTCACCGGGCTCGGCAGTCGGCTCGCGCACCGTAGACACGCGGGACGGGCGGCGCTTGATGTCGTAGTGCAACCTGCTCACGGTCGGCTCGCGGTCACCGCCAAATGCGTCGCCGTACGTCAGCTCCTCGGGCAAGCCATCGCGCGTGTAGTCGACGCGGTCGATGATCGATCGAGCGGTCTGATCGATCGTGATTGCAGAGCGCGCGACGAGGCCGCGCACGTTGTAGTCGAGCACGCCACCGATGCGCGGAGCGCTGCCTGCGGAATAGCCCGAGTCGACCGGCAAGCGGATGGAGCGCGCCCGCGATGCGTGATCGAACGAGCGCTCCAGCACGTAGGTCTCGCCATCGAACACGACCGCGCGCGCACTTACGCTATCGCTCGTATCGAGCTGTGGCGGATTTCCGATCGTGAGCGCGAGCGAGTCCGCGTTCGGAACGACGGCCATCTGGCGCGCTTCCCAAATGACGTTGCCGCGGCCGTCATAGGCCATCGCCGAGCGTTGCGCGCGATCGACGGTCGCGGTGGCGCGGCCGAGGATCCGATTCGCACCGGTTGGAACGACGTCAAAGCCCTCGGAGTTGTCGAACCAGTCCGGATACTCGTCGAAGTAAAAGCGGGCGTCGACCGGAGTGCCGGCGGGGACGTCGTCGTCGAGCGCGATCGTGCCCGCGGGTACGGTGGCCACCGTCGTCTCGCCGCCGACCTGCGCTTCGGCGCAGCGCACGTAGTCTTCGCCGATCACTCGGCCCGCGCGGTCGTAGAAGAAGTTCTGACCGCAGCCACGCGGATCGCGCACCGCGGCGAGCTGCCCGACGCGATTGAACAGATAGCGCCAACCGCGCTGGCCGGCAGGTAAAGCCGTGTTGTCCGTGTCGGGATCGACCGAGCCGATCCTTCGGCCTTGGGTGTCGAACACAAACGTTCGCGTCATCGAACGCCCCGGTAACACCGGCGAGGACGTCCGCGGCGCGTCGGTCGAAGTCTGCGCGCGCGTGAGCGCCACCACGCGGTCGTCGGCGCGGTAGTCGCGATACAGCCGGTACAGCTCGACCCCAGTGCCCCACCCCTTGGAATTGCGGAGCACGGTATCGATGACGCGTCGATGGCCGTCGACGCGCTCGGTCGTCGGCGTGCGGTAGTGCGGGCTCGAGTGATCGAGGTCGAGCGGATCCCACAGCTCTTGCGACAGCGCGTGGTAGTGCACGCGGGTCATCGCGGCGTCCTCGGCGAGGGCCATGCTCAGCCGGTCGAAGGCGTCGAAGCCTTCGTATGTGCTCGGCACGCCGCTCGGCAGGCTGAGCGCCTGGCTAGGCGTGACGTCGTCGAGGGAGAGATCGATCAGATCGGGCTGATAGCGCTCGCGGATGTTGCCCTTCGCGTGCAGCGTGACGAGGCTCGAGCGCGCGGTGCGCGACGCGAACGCCGGGTCGTCCGGATCTTCGGCGTCCCGCAGCTCGACGCGCTTGCGACCGAACCCATCGAGGTACACGAGGTGGCGTGCGGTGTCCTGGCCTAGCGCGGCGCACGCCTCCTCCGCGTACATCCGGACGATGGTCACGGGCCGGGCCGGCGTGGCGACGTCGTATTCCACGCGCGTCAGCGGTACATCGCTGCCGTCGCATTCATAGACGGCCGGCGGCGTGAGCGACGTCAGCCGGCCGAGGCCGTCGTGCTCGAGCCGCGTCTCCAAACGATTGGGATCGAAGACCGAGAGCGGCACATTGAGGCCGAAGTCCCAAAGCGCTTCGGTGCTGAGCCAGCGCAGGCCGTCGATCGGCCCATCGGCGGCAATCGATTCGAGCTCGGGAAGCTGCTGGAAGCGCTCGTCATACGTCACGGCGCGCAGTTGAAGGCAGTTGCTCGTGTCGGTGCCCGCCTCGCCGAGGTCGCCGCCCGCGCAGTGCATGGTGGGGTTGCCCCAGCTATCGAACGCGGTCGACGTAACCATCGCGATGGGGGTGGACGGATAGGAGGCCGCGCCTGCGCCGTCGCCGCCGAAGACGTAGGCGGGAGCGGAGCTGCCGAGAGCGACGGGACGGGTCTGCGACCGCGAGTCGCCGGCGGCGGTAAAAGCTTGAGTCACGCGCGCGAGGCTCTGCCCTTCGTCGCCATGACCGCGCACGTGGCTCGCGGCTTCTCGCCACAGCCAAGCGCCGGAGCTGCTCGGATCGACACGCACAGGCACGGAATGCGTTTGAATCGCTTCGTTCGGTATCGGCTCGCCGTGCTCGCCGCGCAGGCGGCCGTGCGCGGTGCGCAGCAGGTCGTTGCCCGCGTTGTCGACTTGGTCGATCGTCGTGACCATGTGCGCGTATGCCGAGCTGCGCAGCGGGAGCGCGCGATAGAGCGTCGCATCCGGGAGCGGCAGCGACGCGTTGATGCCGCTCCCGGCGCGCTCGCGAAGCACCGAGGCCAGCTCCAGCCGGCCGGCATTGAGCGGATCCGCCAGCAGCGCGCCAAACGACGGAACGAAGGGCGCCGTGTCGTAGAGCAACTCGTCGATGCGCTTCGGAAACGCGTGCACGACCGCAACGCCATTTAGGCCTTGCAGCAGCTCGCGGGTCACCATCGTGGTGTGGTGAGTCGAGACGTAAACGCCGGAGGCGTCGTGCCGTTCGACGAGGTACGGGCGGCCTTTGAGCGCCTCGTCGGGATTGTCGGCGAGGCGATCGCTCGCGATCTCGGCCGCACGGCGACCCTGATGAAAGCTCGTTCGGACGACCGAAGTCGGCTGACCCGCGTCGCCGACGCTCACCACGTCCGCGGTGCCGAAGCCGCGAAACTCTTGCTCGATGCCCTCGTAGTAGCCGTCGTGGTACGCGTACACGTTGCGCCGCACGTTCTCTTCGCGACCGAGTCGGCTCAACTGATCGCGCGTCGTCGAGCTTCGAATAACGGTGCTGATGACCGGGCTACCTGCCGAGCGATAAAAGCAGCCGCCGCCGACGGCGTGAACCTTGTCGTCGCACGAGCCGCTCATGGCGTTCCAGGTGTACCGCTGGCAGCCCGAGTCCGTGCATTGCGCGGCGTCGGCGAGATCGCGCAGATAATCCTGCGCGCTGCTGCCGTGCTCGAGCTCGGTCAGGCCCCCGAGCCCGTTCTCGATGACTTGGAGCAAGCGCGGGCGAGTGCCGCCCATCGGATCGATCCATTTGTAGTCCGAGCCCTGCGCGTACACGATGTCGAGCGTCGCGCTGCCGTCGATGTCGAGGAGCCTTACGCTGCTCGCAAAAGCAGGAGCGGGCGGCGTATCGTGCGCGGTCGTTCGCGCCGTGAAGCCGTGGCCCGCGCGGTTAAACCACACATCGATGGCATCGAACCGCACCTGCACGATGTCGGCGGCGCCATCGTGGTTGACGTCGGAGAGAAAGACGCCGTCGAGCTCGGGATTGACGTCGGTCGGCGCGGAATCCATGACCACCGCGCGACCTTCGCCGTCACCCGCGACGCAGCTCGCGGCGCCGTCGCCCCAGAGTCCCGGACCGCGACCCGGCCAGTACGCGACATAGCCGTGCCGCGCTTCGACGACGTCGAGGATGCCGTCGCCGTTCATGTCGGCGATCTGGATCTCGCCATTGGCGAAGTCTACGGGACGGCCTTCCTGGAGGAGGCACGACTCGAGCGGCTCGGTCGAGAGGCTCCAGCTACCGGCCACGAAGGAAGCTGAGCCGAACAGGCCTTCGCCGCCCGGATAGCGACCGAGGTTGAGCCAAGTCTGCATGACCGAGCCGGTCGTGCGCACGACATCGATCAAGCGGTCGTTGTCGACGTCGAAGGTCTTGATGAACGAAGCGTCGCGACCGAAGTCGATGCGCGGGTCGATCTGGCCCGCGGGCAAGTCCACGGCGACGCGTGCGAAGCTCCAGCTCTGGCGCGCGGGCAGCATCTGCATGTTGGCGACGTCACGCTCGCGCACCGGTGTGAAGTAGCCGTAGCTCGCGACGCGCGGCATGTGGAGGAGATCACTCCTGCCGTCACCGTCGATATCCATCGGAGTGACGTTCGCGTTGGCGAGCTGCAAGACGTTGCCATAGCCGGCAGCGATCGCCACGGGCACCGCTTCGGAGAACTCGCCGCCGATCGCCGCGCGGCCCTGCGTGCCTCGAAAGCCGTTGAAGAAGACGCCGATCGCGGGCGCGCCACTGTCGGTCTGGTACGTCGCCGGATCGGTGACGATGACATCGGGCAAGCCGTCGCTGTTGACATCGAAGAAGTCGGCGCGCGCGTCATCGATCGAATGCGGGGGGCTCGAGCCAGATCCCTTCACGCGCCCATCGATCCCTGGAAAGCCTTCGACGCTGGGACTGGTGGCGTCCGGCGCGGTGTAGCCAAAGCGCATCGGCGGCAACGTGCGGCCGATGATCTCCGGGGTCAGGCTCTCCTCGGGCACGAAGCGATCTGCGACGGCGACGCCGGTAGCGACGCTGATCTCGTCGGGCCGGCCTTCGACTTGAAGCTCCGACAACAGCGACAAGAACGACGTCGGCTCATAGCGCAGGTGGTAGCGCCGTACCATCGTGCGCGCGGCCGAGCTCGACTCCGCCGCGGTAATCTCGATGCGCGAGAGGCGCAGCCCGCTGCGAACGCGCCAGGTCGGCAGATAGCTGTCGAACGCATCGTCGCGCTCTTCGTAAGCCAACCGCACTCGGCGGCCGTACTCGGCGAGCGGTGCGGCGCAATCGCGTTGCGCGGCAGCAGAGGGCGCGACGCAAGTCGCCGGCGAGACGTAGTGGACGTCGCTAAGGTAGCGCTGCCCGCCATTGCGGAAATAGCGATAGTAGATCGTCGAGCCGTGCGGATCGCTCACCCGAGTGAGCGCCCAAGAGAACACCCGTCCACCGCCATCTTCATACTCGCTGAGCAGCGCAGCGACGGATGCTTCGGTCGCGTCGGAGGGTCCCTCGCCGTCGTCGAGGACGCCGAAGTCGAAGCGCTGACCGCTCTTGTCCTGTACGACCCAGCTCAGACCATCCGGCGCGCGAAAGAAGCGCATGAAGGCGTTCTCGACGCGGGTTCGGTATTGTTGGTACCCCGCGAGCTCGGAAGGCACGGAGGCGCCGTCGATCGCGGTCGCCTCGGAGGAGACGACCGGCACCAGCTCTTCGCCATCGTTGAAGATGAAGACGTCTTCCTGCTCGTGCCACAAGCCGTTCGACGAGCTTCGATAGCGCGGCAAACCCTTGTCGGTCTGGCGCGCGATCCGCGGATAGGAGACGTCCCAACCGAGGCCAGCGGCGCCGTTGCCCGCGGTCGTCTGATAGGACAGCGCGAGCGCGGGTTCTACGCCGGCGCGGCCGGGTGGCAGGGCGATCGGTATGCTGAACGAGGCGGTGCCGGCCGAGAGCTCGGGCTGAAACGACTCGCCCATGCCTTTGATCGCGCCTTCCGCCTGCGGCAACGAGATCGCCGTCGGCGTCACCGCTGACTTGGCCTCGCCGACCGGCAGGGCGCGCTCGGCAAGCGGGCGGCTTTCGTCGGCATGCGCTTCCGAGCTCGGTTCCTTCGCCGCGTCGTCAGGCTCGGCTTCGTCGCCTTCGCTCCACGCCTCGCGCGAGTCCGCGGCTTGCTCGGCGCCGTCCGTGAGCTCGACCTCGATCGGTTCTTCCTGCGCTTGCGCCGCGTGCGGCGCGAGCAGCGAGGACCAAAAGCTGACCAGGGTGATCGTGCTCACCGCACGCGTGTAAATCGACTTGCTCATGGTGCCTGCAAGAAGAACGCGACGAGTTGAGAGGAGCCGCCGTAGTAGCGCGTGCCGTCGTCCACGAACGCGGCCCAGAGGCCGCCCGGGGCGTTGATCAAGATCACTTGGCTCTGGTTCGAAGCCGCGGTGAGACGCGCGCGCAGTAGCGCTTCACCCGGCTGAGTCGGCACCGTGTCCAGCGGATCGACCATGCCGAAGTCGCCGTCGTGGTAGCCGTCTGCGTACTGGAAGGCGACCGCAAACGCGGCGCTCGCGAAGTGGGCGGCCGACGGTCGCTCTTGCGGCCGCGACGCCGTGCCGGGCGAGACCGTTATCGCGGTGCCCAGCGGCATGCCGGCGCGCAGCTCGGCGGCCATCACGTCGAAGCTCGCGTTCACCCACGCGATCGCGAAGTCTCCGCCCGACGCGAGCGGCGCGACCGACGGCGAGTGCGCCGCGGCGGCGACGGTGATCTCGACCTCGGCTTGCTCGCCGACGAAGCGGCGCGCGCGCAGCTCGTCCGCGTCGAAGTCTTCCCAGGCGACCAGCCAGTCCTGACCGCGACCGGTGACCTCGGCGCCGAGCTGATCGCCGCCGCGCGCGCTGGCCACCGCAAACGACGGGCCGAGTGGCTGCGCCGCCGCCGAGTACAACCGCGCGCGCAGCGCGGTGCCGGACTCCAGCGCGTCGCCTTGGCTGATCCACACCACGACGAAGCCGTCATCGACCGGCGCGATCCGGCCGCCCCACTGCATGAGCAGCTCATCGTCCGGCCGGTTTGCCGAGCTTCGATTCGCGATGCCGGTGGCGCCGAGCTGGCCGGCGCTGCTCACCGTACGGAGCGCGATGCCGCTCAGATCCTCGTCGCCGTCCTCGTCGGTCCACACCACAGCCCAGCCGCCGGCCTCGAAGCCGGCCACGCGCGGCTCCGCTGCCCAGCCGATCGACACGTTGGCATCCAGCACGATCGGCGCCCAGTCCAGCACCAAGCCGCTGGCGTTGAACCGCCGAGCGTGCAGCTCGGCGTGATCGCGCTGCTGCGCTTGCCACACGAACAAGACGTTGCCGTCGCCGTCCGCGGCGCCCGCCAGCGGACCTTCGAGCGCGTCCGTGCGCAGCACGCCATCGCCGACGTACGTGAACGCGCAGTGACCTTGGCTCGCCATCGTGCGCGCGGGATCGAAGGGGCACGCATCGAAGCAGTCCTTGCGGCCATCGCCGTCCGAGTCGTCTTCCGGAACGCCGCAGCCGCACTCGCCCGGTTCCCACTTCTTCCAGTCGTGGGGGCACAAGTCCTGGCCGATCTCGCAGACGTAGTCGTACGAGAGGCCGCACGGCAGGTCGTTCCAGAAGCCGCTCTCGAGCATGCCGCCGCAGTCTTCGCCCAATAGATCATTGGGCTCCGAGCTCTGCCAGTTGCTGTACAGGCCGCCGACGCCATGACCGTTCTCGTCGCCGCTCCAGAACTGCGTGCTCTGATCGACGCCGTCCTCTTGCCAATACCACTGCTGCTCCACGGTGCGATCGTTGGCCGCGAGCCACGACGTGTTCGCCAGCTCGCCGGCGACGAACGCGTTCTCCGCGGCGCCGTCGATCCTCGCGAGCTCCATGCGCGGTTGGCTCTGGCACTGCGTGCGCGACGCGCTCCACGACAAGGCGTCGGTGCACACGAAGTAGCCGCGGCTCGCCATGCCCGCGTACTCGACGAAGCCACAGCCGTCCGCGGGCGCGCAATCCATCGGCTCGCCACAGCGGCCGGCGCCATCGCAGGTGTCGTTCGCGGCGCACAGGCCGGTGCCGCAGGGCGTGCCGGATCGCTTCGGCGCGCTCGCGCAGCCGCAATCGCCGGGCTCCACCTGGTGCGCGTCGAGCGGGCAACGGTCGACGCAATTGGGCGTGCCGTCACCGTCGCCATCGCTGTCCGGGCTGCCGCAGCCGCACACGCCCGGCACGAGCTTCGAGCCGTCCGCCGGGCACTCATCGACCGGCACCTCGCACACGTACGGTCGCGACTCGGCGCAGCTCGTGTCGATCCAGGTCCCTGCCATCAGCGCCGCGCAGTCGGCGCCGGGTGAGCCCTGGCGCACGCCGCTGAACAGCACTTGGTATTTGCGCGCGTTCGAGCTGTCGCCCGTGACGACTGCATAATAGGTGCCGGCGTCGAGCGTCTCGGTGAGCAGCGTGCCGGTGCTCGCGCACTCGCTGCCCGCGTCGGCGTAACCCGACGCGTTGATCGCGCCGGCGAACAAGCCGACCTTGGTGTTGTTGTCCGAGCCGGAGAGATCGATCGTGACGTGGGTGCGCTCGGTGAGCGTGAACCGGAAGACCGCGTCCGGCGCCTGGAACCCGGCGCCGCAACCCATCAGGGTGCCGTCGACCACGCTCTGCATGCGCAGCGTGTTGCCGCTGAACAGCCGCGCGGCGCCGTAGACGTCGACGACTTGCGGTGATGCGAGGTCTGCGACCTTGAGCGCGGGCGTCGAGTCCTCGCACACGTAGCGCTGGCTACTGGTGCAGCTGATCGCGCGCCACGCGCCGTCGCGCAGGGACCCGCACGTCGAGGCGCCCGGCTCGAACAAGCCCCAGTGCGCATACGATCCGAGCGTCGTGCCGTCGAGCCATTGCCACGTGCCGCTGGCCGCGCCGCCGAGCCCGCGCTTTTGCAGGCCGACGTGCCAGTCGGTCAGCAGGCCCTGCGCGATCGACGCCAAGAACGTGTCTTCGGGCGCGGTCGCCGCGGAAATCAGATCCGCGCCGGCGGTCTGGCAGCGGCTGCGTGCGGTGTCCCAGCTCGTGCTGCTCGTGCAGGTCCAGTACGCGCGCGAGCCCCACGTGTAGCCGGTGCACGAGCCGGTCGGCGGCGCGGCGAGCGCGAGCGTCGGGTCCCAGAGCTGCGTCATCACCGCCGCGGCGGGGTAGACGATCGTGCCGTACAGATCGTCCGGCTGCTCGAGCGCCCAGCTCGAATAGCGGCCGCCGATCGGGCCGCCCTCGGGGCCGCCGGACCAGAACGCGTCGAGCGAGCTGTCCTGCCACTGCCACAGGCCTTCGCTCGGATCGCGGGCGCCGAGCCACGTGTTGGCGGCGCGCATCGCGACGTAGGCATTCTCCGCAGCGCTCTCGATGCGAGCCTGGCGGAAGCCCGGTCCGCCGCACGCGGCCTCGGCTGCGCTCCAGCTCAACGCGCTCGGGCAGAAGTAATACAAGCGGCCCGAGACCCGTTCGTGCACGCAGCCGGGCTCGGGAGCGCACTGCGCGAAGCTGCCGCATTGACCCTCGCCGTCGCACGCGACGTTCGCGCTGCACAGGCCATCGTTGCAGGCCGTGCCTTGCGGCTCCGGATCGTCCGCGCAACCGCAGGTGCCGCGCACGACCTTGGTGCTGTCGCTCGGACACTCATCGA
>WUUC01203205.1_pt1 | contig 20507 bp, 21 predicted proteins | sample 6278441 | NCBI WGS metagenome assembly WUUC01 (sample SAMN13675441, study PRJNA597444) | soil metagenome | isolation source: soil | place: USA: Washington | collected 2017-10
CTCGGTGAGGTGGGGATCGGTGAGAATGTTCACGCCACCCAACTGCAACAGCAGCGTTGCGTGGCCTATCCACGTTAAAGTAGGCTGCGACCGGTTCTCCCTGAGAAACGCTGCGTCGGGCTTTGCGAGCGGGAAGTTGTAGCCGCCTTCCGGATGTTTCGGAACGCCGTCGCGCAACCTCTGCCATTGCCACTTCCAGAATCCCTGTCCTATCGGCGGATGAGGATAGTTGTTGCGAAAGCCGGTCGCGGTGTGGTGTGGTTTTTTGGGGTCGTAGTGCACGTTGGTCGCGCACGCAAAGAGTGTAAACAGCACAGCAAGCGCGGGAATTTTAGGTATTGGCTTTTTTGAAACAGTGCAAAGCGGAAGGTTCTCTGACGCGGTCGCAAAATACGGTGGACATGCCGGCAAATCGATGAGCGCGGTCGCGGTTGTGAATCTTCACAAAGTGTATCGGAGCAACTCTTCGGCCCCCGTGACAGCCGTCGACGGCGTTTCGTTCGAAGTCACTGAGGGGACTGTCTTCGGCCTGCTTGGACCGAACGGCGCCGGCAAGACGACTCTCATCAAAGTTCTGACGACAATCACCGCGCCGACTTCCGGCCATGCCTCGGTCTGCGGTTTCGACATCGTTCGCCAGCCGCTCGAGGTCCGGAGGAGAATCGCCGCGGTGCTGCAGCAAACCGCAGTCGAAACGCTGCTCACAGTCGAAGACAACCTGCGCGTCTACGCTTATCTCCATGGCTTGAAGAGCAAGGAGACGCGGAAGCGTATGGATGCGGTGCTCGACGAATTCGATCTGCGCGACAAAGCTCGCGAAACGGTTCAGGACTTGAGCCTTGGCAGCAAGCGGCGGGTGCAGGTTGCCAAAATATTCATGGTCGATACTCCGGTCATCTTTCTCGATGAGGCGACGACCGGAATGGACCCGTTCATGCGGCGGCGCGTGCTGGACCGCATCCGCAACGAAGCGCGCAACGGCCGCACCGTGTTGCTGACCACGCAGGTCCTGAGCGAAGCCGAAGAGCTTTGCGATACGATCATGATTCTGCATCGCGGACGCAAGCTCGCAGCGGGGAACCTGCACGAGCTGCGACGCCTGTCGGAGCGGATATTCCGTGTACATATTGCGTTCACGCATCGCCATCCCGACCTGACCGATCGGCTGGAAACGCTGAAGCCGGTGGAACTGAGCGTGGACGGCGACAGCGCCGAGCTCCTCTTCAAGGGAGAGGAAGCATTCCTGCTCGACAAGCTCGCCGAGATCTCCCGCTCGCTGCCGATGCGGCACTTCGAAGTTCGCGGCGCGGGGCTCGAAGATATTTTCCTGGAATTGGTCGGCAGCGCGGCTGAAGGCGATTCCGCGGACGAGGCGCGGCAGTGAACGGAGTGCTTGCCGTTTTCTATCGCGACTGCCGCCAGCGCATCACCAACATCGCGTTTGTTTTCTGGGACCTCTTCGTGCCTATCGCGTATCTGCTGCTCTTCGGGCTGGGCTTCGAGTTGACGCTTGGATCGCAATTCGCGGTGCGGGGTCAGTCGGTCGATTATCTCGATTTCTTTCTTCCGGGCGTTCTTGCGATGGCGACGTTTTCCATCGCAATGAATACCGCGTGGACTTTTTTCATGGATAAGGATTCGGGAATCTTCTACGAGCTGCTCACCTATCCGATCACCCGCCGCCAGTTGCTGCTCGGAAAAATCTGCTTCAACGTGATGCTGAGCTCGCTCGCGTCGCTGCTCATGATCACCATCGGCACGCTATTGCTTGGAATCGAACTGCGCTGGACCATGATTCCGCTCGCGCTGCTTTTCATCATGGTCACGACCGCCGGCTGGTTTTTTCTGTTCGCGATCCTCGCGGTCAAGCTGCGACGGATGGATTCGTTCAACACGATCACGAGCGCGGCGTACATTCTGCTCATGTTCCTGAGCACGATGTTCTATCCGCTCGAACAATTGCCGGCCTGGTTCCGCTTCCTTGCGTGGCTAAATCCGCTCACGTGGCAGGTCGACGTCTTGCGTTTCTGTCTTCTCGGAATCGGGGACGCACTGAGCATTGTCTTCGAGCTTGCTGGATTTTGTGCGTTTACTCTCGGCTGCTTGTCGCTCGCGATCCGCACCATCGATCGCGCGGGATGATCCCAGCAGGTCGGCTTCAAAGGCTTGTCCCGCTTCGGGCAACGGCGTTACGATTTTCGCGGCGTCGCTCGGAGGCATTACTGACTGAATCCACGAGTTTCAGGGCTTCGTATAAAACCGCGTCCGGCCGCAAACCGAACACCTTTCAACCACAGGAGATCTCTCACATGAACGCAAAAAAACGGATTACTGGAGCAATCGTGGCAAGCGCTGCTGCCGCACTTTTCGCAGTTGCCGCCGTACCCACCGCGCAGGCCGCCGAAGGCAGCAACGTGATGTGTGCGGGCGTCAACGCGTGCAAGGGTCACGGTTCTTGCAAGAGCGCAACGAACGCGTGCAAGGGTCAGAATGCATGCAGAGGAAAGAGCGTGGTCGCAATGTCGGAGGAAGCATGCAAAGCGATCGGCGGCACCTACACTCCGCAAACCGAAAAGAAGAGCTGATCGCGAATCAATGAAAAACGCCCGCCTGCATAGGCGGGCGTTTTGTTTTGCGCAGACCGCGAACTGACTGAAAGCCTTTGCCGGCAATATCACTCAGAGATAAGAATCATCGTGGAAGGTCAGGTCACGCGACCCTTCGGTCCGCTCAACGGGGCCTGCGCAACTTCCGAGGTATCTCAACGGCGGGACTGCGACGGCCTTTGCGGCCCCTCGCGATAACGCTTTTTCGATCGAACCGCACTCTTCGCGCACACGCGCTTCTGTGTAGACCGTAAGCCGCGCATTTTCCCCGCCATGGCAAAATCGCGGAATGAAAAGCGATAAACCGCGGGGCGCTCAGCGTGGATGAGACTGCGGCGCGGGCCGTCCTTCTGGTTCGCGCAATAGAGATCAGCGATCCCGCGGGCGAGGTTTTCTCAAGAGGCGATCGGCGGCTGGCGACACGCGAAGCGCGTGATGCGCAGGGCGATCATGGGTCAGGCAGCGAAGTATTTCTCGCGCGACGCGCCGAGTTCGCGCTAGAGCGGCTGACAAGCAAATATCCAGGGCTCGCACGCTTCAATGCGTTCTCAGGCCGCGGTGTTACTCTGCTGGCGCTGATCGGAGGTTTCGGATTGGGGGCAGCGAGCAATGCGCTGGGAGAAAGCCATCGCATCAACATCATCGCATTCCCGATGCTGAGCGTGCTCGCGTGGAACCTGGCGGTCTACGCTGGGCTTGCGATCGAAAAGCTGCGTTCGCCGACGCCGCACACGGAATCGCATCCTTTGCGGCATGCGCTCGCCGCGCTCATGCTCAAGATGGGCGCGATTCGCCACTCGCCTTCCGTGCTCGTATCGGCAACGAAACGCTTCATCGCGGAGTGGATCGTGCTTGCTTCGCCGCTTTACTCGCTGCGCGCGCGGCGGGTGCTGCATACCGCGGCAGCACTGCTAGCCGCCGGCGCGGTTGCAGGAATGTACGTTCGCGGCATCGCTTATGAATACCGCGCTGGTTGGGAAAGCACTTTTTTGAGCGAGGGCAGCGTGCGCGCGCTGCTCGCCGTTGTTCTCGGCCCCGCGGCGGCGCTGACTGGGATCGAGCTTCCCGATGAGCGCGCGCTTACCGCGCTTCGCTGGTCGCCCGAGCAGGTGGGAGAAAACGCGGCGCCGTGGATTCATCTTTACGCGATAACCGTGGCGATCGTCGTGATCGTGCCCAGGCTCATGCTCGCGCTTGCCGCGTGGCGCAAAGAGCGAAGTTTGTCGCGCAATTTTCCGCTGGTATTGGAAGACGCCTATTTTCGCCGGCTCGTTCAAGGCGGCGCGCCGGAGACGGTGCGAGTCGTGCCTTGCAGCTATCAGCCGGCGGAGCATGTCGTTTCCAACCTTCGCACAGCTATCGCCGCGACGTTGCCTCAAAGCGAAACCGAAATCGATACCGCCGTCGCTTACGGCGAAGAGGAAAACTATCTCTCCGCCTTGAATTCAGCGACAAGCGGGCTGCCCGATCATCTGATTCTTCTTTTCAACGTCGCGACGACTCCGGAAGCCGAAAATCACGAATTTCTGGTCGCTGGCGTGCAGCGGCTCATCGACGAGCAGCGCGGCGCGCGTCATCTCATTGCGCTCGTCGATGAATCGAGCTATCGCGAACGATTCAGCGAGGAGCGTATTGCCGAGCGGCGAAGAGCATGGCGCGAGCTGCTCCTGCCGTACGACCATGCGTTCGTCGATCTTTCGCGTTCCATGAATCAGGACGCGATGCTGGCGCAGCTCCTTGCTCCTCCGCTTGCGGCGCATGCATGACGATTCATTTGGCGCTCATTTCGCACACGAATGCCGGAAAGACGACGCTGGCGCGGACGCTGCTTGCTCGCGACATAGGAGAAGTCCGCGACGCGCCGCATGTCACCGATATATCGGAGGCGTACACGCTGATCGAAACCGCCGAGAGCGATACGCTCAAGCTGTGGGACACTCCGGGATTCGGCGACACTGCGCGGCTCGTCAAACGGCTCAAGCATGCCGACAATCCGCTGGGTTGGATGTTGACGCAGGTGTGGGATCGCTACCGCGATCGCCCCTTCTGGAGCAGCCAGCAGGCGGTGCGCGCAGCGCAGGAACACGCCGATGTCGTGCTTTATCTTGTAAATGCCGCGGAAGATGTGACTGGAGCAGCTTACGTCACGCTCGAGATGCAGGTGCTGAGCTGGATCGGCAAATCCGTGATCGTACTTCTCAACCAGACTGGTCCTCCGCGTGGACCGGAATCGGAGGCGGCGCAGGAGGAGAAATGGCGCGAGCATCTCAAATCTTTCCCAATCGTCCGCGAGGTGATGAGCCTTGATGCCTTCGCTCGCTGCTGGGTGCAGGAAGGCGAGCTGTTCGACGCGATCGCCAAAGTCCTGCCCGAGGAAAGCCGCGAATCCTTCGGGCGTCTCAGCGATGCATGGAAGCGAAAGAATGTCGCCCGCTTTCATGACTCGATGCGCGTCCTCGCAGCGCAACTCGCGCGATCGGCAAGCGACAAAGAAAACATCGAAGCCGCGAAGCTGAGCGACCGCGCCCGGGCGTTCCTGCGATCGCTCCTGACCGGGCGAGAATCCGCTGATAACAGCAAGGTCTCGGCAATGGCGTCGCTTGCCGAGCGGCTCGATGCGCGTATCCACGAATCGACCGGTGAATTGATCCGCCTGCATCAGCTGCAGGGGCAGGCGGCGGAGGAGATACGCCGCCGTATGACGGAAGACTATGCGACGAGCGAGCCGGTGAACGAAGGCATCGCGGCTGTCATCGGCGGGTTCGTTTCGGGCGCGCTCGGGGGACTCAAGGCGGATCTGGCGTCCGGGGGGCTCAGTCACGGCGCGGGGATGGTTGGAGGCGGAATCCTCGGCGCGATCACCGCAGGCGGTCTTGCTCGCGGCTACAACATCGTCCGCGGACGCGAGCAGACGCTGTTGCGTTGGTCGACGGAGTTCTTCGAGGGACTCGTGCGGTCGGCGCTTCTCAGATATCTCGCCGTCGCGCACTTCGGGCGTGGACGCGGCGACTACAGCGAGTCGGAGCATCCGAAGTTCTGGCAGGCCGCAGTCGCGAACGCGGTCGAATTTCGCCGCTCCCGTGTCCGCGAATTATGGGAACGCGCCGAGAACGGCGTTGCGTCCGAGGAGGTTGAGGGTTTGCTGACTGAATGCGCGGCGAGCCTGCTCGAGCAGTTCTATCCGAACGCGAGCACGCTCGCAGTCCTCAAAGCAGCGCGATATTGATCGCCATTTCCTCTGCGATTTCACTCGGAAAACTCGCCGATTTCCCTCTAGAAAGTCATTGACAAAATGACTCTCGTTATGCATGCTCGCTTTCGCTTTTACCATATTGGTAAAGGGTGAGAACCATCACACGGATAGAGGAGGTATGACGATGGCGAAAGCGACGAAGAAGAGCAGTGCCAAGAAAGCGCCGAAGAAAACGGCGAAGAAGTCGATGGCAAAGAAGCCGGCAAAGAAAACGGCAGCAAAAAAGCCCGCCAGAAAAGCGGCTCCGAAAAAAAGAAGCTCAGGCGCCAAGCGCGCACCCAACCCCGCCTTCATGAAACCGATGCAACCGAGCGATTCGCTCGCCGCCGTTGTAGGTAACGGCGCGATGCCGCGCACGGAGGTCACGAAAAAGGTCTGGGCTTACATCAAGAAAAACGGTCTACAGGACGACAGCAATAAGCGCATGATCAACGCCGATGACAAGCTGAAGGCGGTGTTCGGCGGCAAGCGGCAGGTTTCGATGTTCGAAATGACGAAGCTCGTCAACGGTCATCTGAGCTGACGTTCAGGAAAAGTCGAACGGCCGGCAGGATCATGAGTCCTCCGGCCGTTTTTCTTTCGTACCGCGCGACAGAAACGCGTATGACATAATCGCGCGGTCAAATACTCGGGAGGAAACATGTTCGGTCGTCTGATGCCGAGGGAAGGCCGCTTCTTCGACTATTTCGGTGAGCTTGCCGACCACATCGTGAACGCGAGCCATGAGCTCTCGGCGCTCATGCAAACGTTCGAAAATCCCGAGCACCGCGCGCGCAACATCGAGACCATAGAAAAGCGCGGCGACAAGATCACGCACGCGACGATCGAGCTTCTGCACAAGACTTTCATCACTCCCATCGATCGCGACGACATTCACAAGCTCGTCAGCCGCCTCGATGATATTCTGGATCTCATCGAGGACGCGGCGCAGTCGATCTTCCAGTTCGACATGCACAGCATCAGCGAGGAAGGAAAAAAGCTCTCCGATCTATGCGTTGCGTGCGCGGAAAAAGTAAAGAGCGCTGTCACGCTTCTTCACGACACCGGCAATTTCAAAACGATCCTCGAAATCTGCGACGAAATCGACAAGCTCGAGTCGGAAGCCGACCATGTGATGCGTTCAGGAATGGCGAAACTTTTCCGCGACGAGCCCGATGTGCGGCAGCTCATCAAGCTGCGCGCGATTTATCTGTTGCTCGAAGACGTCACCGATCGCTGCGAAGATGTCGCCGACATCATCGAAGGCATCGTGCTGGAAAACGCCTGACGCCTTGCGGCGCGTTACGCACCCTTAGAACGCAAGCTCGTGGAAGCGATTTCGATCGGCTTCGGGATGCTCGTGTTCCTGATCGTTGTCGCGCTGATCTTCGACTTCATGAACGGCTTTCACGATGCCGCGAACTCGATCGCGACCATCGTTTCCACACGAGTCCTGCGACCGCATTGGGCAGTGGCCTGGGCGGCGTTCTTCAACTTCATCGCTTTTCTAGTTTTTGGTCTGGCGGTTGCGCAGACGATAGGCAAGGGGATCATCGACCCGAGAATCGTCGATCAGCACGTCATTCTTGGCGCGCTGACCGGCGCGATTCTTTGGAACGTGATCACGTGGTGGTACGGTATTCCATCGAGCTCGTCTCATGCGCTGATCGGCGGCCTCGCCGGCGCGGCGGTCGCGAAAGTCGGAGTGAAATCGCTCGTCGCAAGCGGTCTCGTCAAGACTGTCGTCGCTATCTTTCTCGCGCCGATGATCGGTTTTGTCCTTGCGGTCAGCTTGATGCTCGCGATCTCATGGCTGTTCTCTCGCTCGACGCCCATGAGAGTCGATCGCTGGTTCCGGCGTCTGCAATTCATTTCAGCGTCGCTCTACAGCCTGGGTCACGGCGGAAACGACGCGCAGAAGACGATGGGGATCATCGCGCTTCTGCTGTTCGCTTCGGGAAGGCTGGGCGAAAGTTTTCACGTGCCTTTCTGGGTCGTCATCACCTGCCAAGCGACGATCGCGCTCGGCACGCTGTTCGGCGGCTGGCGGATCGTCAAGACGATGGGAATGAGGATCACGAAGCTCAAACCCGTCGGAGGCTTCTGCGCGGAGACGGGGGGAGCGATCACGCTTTTCTTCGCGACCGGACTCGGCGTTCCGGTTTCCACCACTCACACGATCACCGGCGCAATCGTGGGCGTCGGCGCGACACAGAAGTTGTCCGCGGTGCGCTGGGGAGTCGCGGGTGGAATCGTATGGGCATGGATATTTACGATTCCGAGCTCCGCGTTCATCGCCGCGGTCACGTGGTGGCTTTCGCAGCGGTTTTTGTAAAAGCGATTCTGTTTCGCGCAAGAGCGCTACCGAAGCGTTTTCATCGCTTCTGGTCGGACGATTTTTCGCGGAGCTCGCTCAGCAGCCTGGCGGCGCTTTTTTCTGGACGCTTCACGCGGCGCTCCGGCGCTTCGGATGGTGGACGATTCGCCTGACCCAGCAGCGCATAAACGAGAGACGACTCCCTTTTGTAGAAACCTTCGGTATGGAACGTTTCGGGAAGTTGGAAAAGCTCGTAGTCGAGATGATGGCAAAGCTCGTGGATGAGCGTACGCAGGAAAGTCTTGAACGCGACGACTTGCTTCTTTTGCGCGGTGCGCATCCAGATCGAAATACGCGCCGGCGCGCCGTCGTCGATCGGCTCGTAAAAGCCATGCAGCTCGCCTTCGCTATTGTTCGGCCGCACCGCGAGGACGACGACGTTAGCGCGCGGAACGTTGAATGACGTCGTGAGCCGGTCGAGCAGTTCCTGGCAGATCGCCTGAATTCGCTCGCGATCCTCACGCGCGAGCGAACGCTCCAGCGCTCCTATGAGACTGCCTCCGTTCACGCCCCGGGGCAGCGTTATTCTGATTTCGTCGCTTCGCCGGTACGTCCGCTTTTGCTCGGCGGTGAGCCGGTTGTAGTATGAGAAAACCATGCGCGATTGTACTGGCAAGAACGGTGTGTCGCCGGGCGTCGCAGGGCTAGACATCCGTCGCGCACCTGCGGCGATTCATGAGATGCGTTCGACCGAAGGAGAATGAAAATGAAACTCTACTTTGCACCCGGGGCATGCTCGCTTGCGGCGCATATCGCGCTGCGCGAATGCGACTCCAATTTCGACCTTGAGAAAGTCAACCTGGAAACGCATAAGACCTCGAGCGGCGAGGACTATACGAAGATCAATCCCAAGGGCTACGTCCCGGCGCTCAAGCTCGACGACGGCGAAGTGTTGACCGAAGTCGGAACAGTCCTGCAATACCTCGCTGACAGAAAGCCGGAATGCGGTCTTGCGCCGGGCGCGGGAACGCTAGAGCGGTATCGCCTGATGGAATGGCTCAACTTCATCTCGAGCGAAATCCATAAAGCGTTCGGACCGCTATGGCACGATGCTCCCGAAGCGACGAAGGAAAGCGCGAAGGCGCAGATCGTGCGGCGCTTGGAGTATGTCGAAGGCCGGCTTGGCGAACGCCCATGGTTGATGGGCGACAAGTTTACGATCGCCGACCTTTACCTTTTCGTCGTGACGAACTGGGCCAAACTTTTTCGAATCGATATTTCGAAACTGGCGAAGCTCAAGGACTTCATGTCGCGCGTTGCGTCGCGGCCGACGACGCAGGAAGCGATGAAGGCGGAAGGGCTGGCGAAATGACCGCTACGCCCGGGAGGGGACATGCAGATCAGCGACCAAGTTCGGAATAACTGGCCGCTTGCGCTCGTCGCAGCGGGCGGTTTTGCGACGCTTCTCGCGTTGGAGGCGGTGACCGAGGGAGGCCTGACTCCGCTCGAGTTTTTGCTCGAAGCGCTCGAGCTTAGTCTCGTCATCGCCACTGCCGCGGGCGTTGCGCTCCTAATTGGCCGCATAAAAACGCAGCACGAAGAGAAAATGGCGCTGATGCGCGACCTCGAGGCAGCCCGGGTCGAGGGAGCTAGCTGGCGCGAGCAAGCGCGGTCGCATCTGGCTGGCTTGGGCGCCGCGATAGAAAGCCAACTGCATTCGTGGAAGCTGACCGAGGCGGAGTGCGAAGTCGCGCTGTTGATGCTCAAGGGTTTCAGCCACAAGGAAATCGCCTCGCTGCGCGGCACGTCTGAAGCGACTGTGCGGCAACAGGCGCGTTCTGCGTATGAAAAATCGGGGCTAAAAGGACGTGCTCCCTTCTGCGCGTTTTTCCTCGAGGATATTCTGCCCAGCGATGCGACAGGCACTGTCGCCTCGCACCAGGCGCGGCACGGAAACGCGCCTGCTTCAACATCTCCCGCCAACGCCGGGCTGCCTCCCGGATAACGCCGTTTCCGTCCTTCGTCATTCCGGCGTATGCCGGAATCCAGAGCGGTTTCCTTATGCTTCCTGGATACCGGCGTCCGCCGGTATGACGATCAACACCTTCGCCGTTTCCGTCCTTCTCATTCCGGCGCATGCCGGCCGCCGCGCCGCGCTGGACCCCATCCTACATTTGCAGGATACGCCGCCCCGCGGCGCTTCTGCTTCATAAACATCTCCCCAACGCCGCGCACGTCTCACATCTGGCGGATAGATTTCGATCGGCATTTCGTGCGACATCGCACAGCGCGAACCGCGCCTTAACGTCAGAGGAGAATTCATGAAAACGCAAACCGCCGTACTCGCTTTGGCTGCAGTCTTTTCGCAATCCGCGCTCGGCACTGACTGCGAAACCTTTTCAGAACTGAAATTGACGCTCGAACAGAACGCGACCGACGGAGACACCGAGGTCGTATTCTTCGCGCAGGGGCAGGACGACGGCTTGAAGCGCCTGGAGATCGAGGCTCCGAACGGCCGCCAGGTCGCTCAGCTCAAAGCCGACCGGCGCGGGATCGGGATTCGAGAATTCCTTCTCGAGTCCGCTGAACCCCCCGAGCTGGAAAAAGTGCTTGGTTCTTTCCCGGAAGGCACTTACCAGTTTTTTGGCAGGACCGTTGCCGGAAATTGCATCACCGGAGAAGCGCCTTTGTCGCACGAAATTGCGCCCGCGACGACGCTTATTTCGCCAGCCGAGGAAGACGTTGTCCCGATCGATCAGCTGGTGCTGCGCTGGGAGGGAATCGCCAGCGCGGAGCGGTATGTAATCGAGCTCAACAACGAGGATACGGGTAGTGAGTTTACGTTCGAGGTGTTCCCGCCAACGACGAGTCTTACGATACCGGCGAGCCTGCTGAGCAAGGACGCCGAGTATCAGTTCGGCGTCGGTGTGAAGACCGCGAATGGAAACGTCACCTTCGTCGAGCTGACTTTCAGGACCGCGCCGTAGAACGGCAGCGAAGCAAGAGGACAACAGACGCGCGCGCGGCCGCCTGTTATAGCCGCAGCTCGACTCTTGCGAAGACCGAAAACGGCGGACCGGGATGCACTGCGCTCGTATCCGCGCTGTTTACGTAGTTCTCATCGAAGAGATTTTCGAGGTTGAGCGAGAGATCCAGGTTGTCGCTGATGCGGTAACTTAAAAATGCATCGTAGCGGGTGTAGCTCGGAATGTCGTACGGCTGGAAGAGGTCGCCGTTGCGTTTCCCGACATAAGTCACACCCCCGCCTAACGCGAGGCCGTCAAACAATCCCTCGAAAAAGTTGTAGGTGCTCCACAGCCGGCCGCTGAATCCTGGCGCGTTGGCAAGATCGGTGCCTTCGCGAATCAGCACGTCCCTGGTGACTTCGGCGTTGACCCATCCGAGCGCAGCGATGACGTTCCAGCCCGCGGCAACTTCGCCGCCGATGTCCAGCTCGATGCCGCGGCTTCGCTGTTCTCCGGTCTGGATGCTGAACGTGCTCTCGTCGGGGTCGGAAACGAGAACGTTCTCCTTGACGATTTCGAACAGCGCAAGCGTTGCTCGCGCTCGCTGGTTGAAAAATTCGGCTTTGACTCCCGCTTCAACTTGCCGGCCGATCTCGGCATCGACCGAGCCGCCGAACTGCTGGAGTCCCACCTGCGGGCGGAAAGAACGCGAATAGCTTGCGTACCATGAAAGCGCCGGCAAGGGTTGGTACACCAAGCCGACGCGAGGCGAGATGCGGTGGTCTTCGTCACGCGCATCGATCCCGTCGCTCGTTCGATCTTTTCTCGTGTATCGGTCGTAGCGCGCGCCGGCGACCACAGTCCATCGATCCGAAAACTTGATCTGATCCTGGAGATAAACACCGAAAGTATCGAGATCTTCATCGAAAGTAAAACGCTCGACGAAGGGCCCGACAGTCCTTGCGGCGACTGGGTCGAAGATATCGATCGGCGCGAGCTCGAAAATATCTTCTTCCCCCGATGTCTGGTCGGACGAGAATTCGATTCCGGCGAGAACGGTGTGAGCCGCGACATCGGTGCCGATTTTTCCGATCATCTCGTTCTGAAGCGAATACCGGCGCTGCTCTTCGCGTTGCCGCTCGAACTCCCGCCCCACACTGCGCTCGTCTTCGAATTCATCGAATTCGATCGCTCCCGCTTCGCTATCCGCGTTCTGGAAAGCGCCTGTCGAGCGAAAAGCCCAGTCATCGGAAAGCTTATGATCGAAGACGTATCGCAGCGTGTAGACCGGCACGTCGAAAGTTGCGAACGGCTCGCCGTAGTATCGCCGGAAGGGGACGTTCGGGATTTGTCGATTTGGAAGCAGCGGAATCCCTGGATCCAGTTGCGTGTCTTCTTTCTGGTATTCCGCGAAGATCGTCAGCTCGGTTGCGGAGCCGGATCCAATCGCGATAGCCGGTGCGAGATACGTGCTTTCCGGATTGACGAAATAATCGCGGAAGCTGTCGCTGTGCTCGTATGCCGCGTTGAATCGGTAGCGAAGTGATCGATCGTCGGTGAGTGGCCCCGATAAATCGGCCTCGCCGCGATAGAAACCGAAGCTGCCGAGCGTTGAAGTGAGCTCGGAGTTAGGCAACCTAAGGGGCCGCTTCGAAACAAGATTGATCAAGCCTCCCGCATCCCCAGTTCCGTAGAGCACCGAAGCCGGACCTTTGAGCACCTCCACGCGCTCGACCCCCGCAAGGTCGGGCGCGCCGACCACCCCTGTGACTTTGAAACCGGCGCCGTCGCGCGCGGGTGCGGTTTCAACGTCGAAACCTCGGATGACGAATGTTTCATCGCTGTTATCAGCGTCCTGAGACTGGACGTTGCTGACGTTTCTCAATACATCGAAGATCGTCAGCGCATTCTGCTCTTCGATCACCTGCCGCGGCACGACCTGCACCGACTGCGGAATTTCGAGGATCGGCGTGTCGGTTTTGGTCCCGCTCGCGGACTTTTCGACGTTGTAGCCGCCGTACGCGGATTCGTCGATTCCCTCGACCGTCACTTCCGGCGCCTGAATCTCTGTCTGGGCATAAGTTGCGGCGCAGACTTCAAGCCATAGCGCGACCCCCACGCTGAATTGCGTCCTCCTCATACAGCAATCATATCGTGCGTTCCGTTAAGTAAAGCGGCGTAGGCCGTGCGTCATTTGACGTACGCAACAGGCTATCTGCTTGATTACGCCGTGAGGCGAATGGACTTGCGTTCGCAGCAAGCACAACGTCGCAGGCGAAGAACGGCGCCGCCGTTCACGCAAAGAGGAGTGGAAAATGAAACCCAGAATGCTTCCCGCAGCACCGTTGCTTGCTCTTGTCTCGCTGTATTCACCTTTCGCGCTCGCGACCGATTTCTGCACCCGAACCGCCGATGCGCTCCATCGCTCGTGTCAAAGAGAGGCGGGGGCTGACCGGCATTTGGTCGACGCGATCTGCATCAATATCTCCGACGCCGAAGAGCGCAAGGAATGCTTCGAAGAGTCCGCAGCAACGCGGGACGAGGAGGGCGCGCTATGCGGCAACCAGCGCTCCGCTCGCGTCGCCGTTTGCAATAAGCTGGGCGAGGATCGTTACGATCCCGGTTTCGATCCTTCCCTGTTCGATGCGGACTTTAATAATCTTACTCAACCTAACCGGTATTTCCCTTTGAAAATAGGCAACAAGTGGGAATACGCCGGCGGCGGTGAAACGGTCAAGATCGAAGTGTTGAACCGCACCAAGCTGATTGAAGGCGTGACATGCATCGTCGTGAGAGACCAGGGATTCGAGGATGGAGACCTGATCGAGGACACCGACGACTGGTTCGCGCAGGCGCGAAACGGCGACGTCTACTACTGCGGCGAAGACGTAAAGGATTTCGAGAGCTTCGAAGGCGACAAGCCTGAATTGCCTGAGCTGGTCAGCATCGACGGGTCGTTCAAGGCCGGCCGCGACGGCGACAAGCCGGGAATTCTCTTTCTCGGGAAGCCAGAGGTAGGCGCGTTTTACCGTCAGGAATTTTCGCCGGGAAACGCCGAGGATCTCGCAGAGGTGCTTTCGACAACTTACTCGTTCGGTTCCAATCAAGAGCTCGACGAGTTCGTCCCGCAAGCGCTTGCGCAGCTTTTGTGCAACAACAACTGCGTAGTGACCAAAGAAATCAATCCGAGTGAGCCGGGAGTCTTCGAGCGGAAATACTACGCGCTGGGAATCGGCCAGTTCCTTTCGGTGAATCCTGAGCAGGAAGAGGCGGTGCAACTCGCGAACTGCAACTTCGATGCTCGCTGCATGCAGTTGCCCAAGCCGCCCGCGCCGCCGGAAGATTGATGCAAAGCGTCATAGCAATACGCTCTCTCCCGCCGGGGGAGAGGGTCGGTGAGGCGATCGTGTCGCGAAAAGTTCGCGAGCGAAGAACAGCGATGTGCCATTTGAATCAGGAGCCGCTCGCACGATACTTTTCGCGAGTGAGGTTTGCACAAGCGGCTCGGGGCGGCCCGTCGCCACTTGCCAGATGAACGATGAGCTTGACGCGCGCCGTAGTCTCCTTCTCCCCGTGAGCGAGAGGATGGGCTGAAGGCATCTCATGAGAGCAGGGCGCTTTCGCGCCTTGATAATAAGCGCTAGGCTTGCGCTCGGAGACGACATGACGAACGGATGGTTTGACCGCCGCAGCAAGATCTGGGCGCCGCTGGTAATCGTCGCGGCAGTCGCGCTCTTCCTCGGCATGGAAATCTACGAAGAGCCCGACATGTCCGTCGGCGACATGCTGCTCGAGCTCGTAGAGATCGTCCCGATCGTCCTGGCAAGCGTCGGCGTCGTGCTTCTGTTTCAAATGTCACGGCGGCAGCACGAAGAACAGCTTGTGCTGCTGCGCGAGTTGGAAATCGCGCGCATCCAGGGCCAGCGCTGGCGGACCGAGGCGCGCTCGCTCATTGATGGACTGGGACACGCGATCGAAGCGCAGTTCAATCTTTGGAATCTGACCGAAGCGGAGCGGGAAGTCGCGCTGCTTTTGCTGAAGGGTCTTAGCCTCAAGGAGGTTGCCGCGATCCGCGCGACCGGCGAAAAAACTGTCCGCGCGCAGGCGCGTTCGCTCTATGCGAAGGCAGGACTCACCGGTCGCGCAGCCTTATCCGCTTTCTTCCTCGAAGATCTGCTGTCGCCGATCGAGCACGCAGAGAAACAGTAAGCACACCAGCCCTGATGACTGAGCAAGACCCGCATCCATGCGGTCTGAGCGGTCGTAACTTCTCTTCGGGGTATTCATACCCTTCTTGCCGAACCGCGTTGTCGACACTTTCGCGCACGATTCTTCGATCCACCCTGCCTGGAGCGCACAAGCACATTCAACATTTGCCGCATGCATGACCTTACGCTCGTGGATTACAACATAAGGTCAATAGACGAACGCTTCTCCTTGGCACAACGATGGCGACGGATGGCTCCGCCGTCCAATTTGCGAAAAGGAGATGAAGATGAGGATCAAAACTAAACTCAAACTGGCAGTGGCCGGGAGGCGAATGGTGAGCGTTCTCCCAGCGGCAATCGTAACCGTTGCGTCGGGAATGGCGGTTCCATCGCTATTCGCCGCTGAATTTTCCGAAGCCGAGCTTTTCTTCGAGCTCAACGACACCGACGGAGACTTGGGCATCCACGCTTTGATTGATGGCGATGCCTATACGAAGCTCAGAATCGTGGGTCCGAACGACCGAGTGATGCTGAGAGTCAAGGCGGAAGGGCGGCTCGCGAGACAGGGGCTTACGGAGTTCTTTCTCGAGAGCGCGGAGCCCGCGTTCGACGAGCTCGCTCCCGAGCGCTTCTTCGTCCGGTTCCCCGAGGGAACGTACAAAGTAGAAGCGAAGGTTCTCGAGGGGGAGGATCTCGAGGGCAGCGTCGAGCTTAGCCATGTGTTGGCAGCGCCCCCAGCGAACATCAAGATCAACGGCGTTGCCGCTGCGGAGAACTGCGATGCCATTCCGCTTCCGTCGGTCAGCAAGCCGGTGACCATCGACTGGGACGCGGTGACGACATCGCATCCGACGATCGGAAAGTCGGGACCGGTTGAAATCGTGCGATACCAGTTTTTTGTCGAACGCGAAGACGTGAAGGTCGGCGTGGACCTCCCGCCAACAGTGACGCAGTTTCAGGTGCCCGCGGAAATTCTCGCTCTCGGCAGCGACTTCAAATTCGAGATCATTGCGAGGACTGCGAGCGGAAATAACACGGCCGTCGAGAGTTGCTTCATTGCTAATTGAGACGCCGTGCCGACCAAGCACAGCTGGGACCTGCGAGTGCATCAAGCGGCGCGCGACGCGAGGCGGCCGCTCTCATCCAGCGAGAGCGGCCTGCCGACGCGCCGCGCTCTTTCACCCGACGAGCAAGATAGGCTTCGCAAAGGATGAACAGATGGTTTGACCGGCAAAACCGAATCTGGGCGGTGCTTGCGCTGGCCGGCGGCATTGCACTCTTCCTCGGGATCGAGGTTTACAAAGAGCCCGACCGCTCTCCGCTCGAATTCGCCGGGGAACTGCTGGAAGTCCTGCCGATCGTGCTCGCCAGCGTCGGCGTGGTGCTGCTCTTTCAGATTTCCCGGAGGCAGCAGGAGCAGCACTTCACGCTGGTTCGCGATCTTGAAACTGCGCGGCTGCAAGGCGAACGCTGGCGCGCGGACGCCCGCACTTATATTGAGGGGCTAGGCGCTGCAATCGAAGCGCAGTTCAACCGCTGGAATTTGACCGAGGCGGAAAGAGAAATCGCCCTACTCCTGCTGAAAGGCTTGAGCCTGAGGGAAATAGCGACACTTCGCGCGACCGGCGAACAAACCGTGCGAACGCAAGCCCGATCGCTTTACTCGAAGGCGGGCCTCAGCGGCCGCGCGGCGTTGTCGGCATTTTTCTTGGAAGACCTTCTGTCGCCGATTGGCGCCGTGGAGAAACATCTTGAGCGTTAGGATCCCGATGCTTTGTCTACACGGCGAATCAGAAAGACCTTACTACTCTACTTCTTCCGTTTCAGGAGCATTCTTAATTTCTATTCAGGGTCACGCGGAAAGCTTTTCTTCTAACCAAATTTTGATTAGCGACTGGTAGGGCACGTCGCGTGCGTTTGCCGCAACTTTTATCCTTCGCAGTAGATGAACCGGCAAACGTAGCGAAATGCTTTGCGTAGACGGTTTGAGGTTGGAAAAATTTGCGCGCTGAGCCCTGGACCAGTCGATGAGCTGAGTGCTGTCGCTTTCTTCCCAGAATGTCCTTTGTTCTGCTTTCGACTTGAATTTTTTAGCCGTCTTCGCTTGCTTGCTCATAGACGTTCCTTTCGGTGCGGTGCATGGCACGGGCAGAAATCACTCGAATGAGCATTTCCTCCATGCAGGTCACCGAATATGAAAAACCGCCTCTCGAATCTTCTTGCCGACGCGTTCGATCTTGTGCCAGTCGCTGTTGTCGTTGAGTGAGACCCAGCGCCGCTCGTCCGCGCGGTAGTGCCAATCTTTGTCGCTCTGGTAGAAAAGCTGCATGCCGTTCGCTTCGAGGATGTTCAGGATTTCATTGTCGTGGTAGTTCTTCTCGTCGTAGTCGGTCACGGCGCGCTGTCCCATTTCCGCATAGATCGAATTCAATTCGATCAGCAGATCGTTCAGTGTGGGATCGAGCGGCTTCACGTTGAGCCCGATTCGCTCGGCTTCGCGGATCGTGATCGGATAAACGTGCGAAGGATAATCGGTGTTGAGCGCATGGCTGATCTGCGCGGCGCGCTTATCATCGGTCATGTGGTACGACAGTATTTCTTCGCACAATCGGTTCGAGAGCGAACTTGCCCGATCGACTGCGCCGATGACGAGCGGGTGAACGTGCTGGAAGATCGCGCTGTAGGGATTGAGCTTGTCGCCCTTCGCTTCCTGGCTCCAGACTTTGAGAATGCGGGAGAGCTCATTCAAGCTCACGCTCACGCGGCGATTGTTCTTATCGACGGGCGACAGATCGTGGGTGAGCGACGTATCGACCGCCGACAAATATGCCATCGGCCCCATCTGAATTTCGTCCGCGCCGAGCGCAATCATCGTCGCAGCTGAAACACACTCCAGCGGAGCGAGTACCGTCAGACGTTTCGCGTGCTGGCGCAGCAGGTGAACAACGCGCAGCGATGCAGTGCCGCGTCCGCCATCCGACTTTATAAAAAGATGCAGCTGGTCGCGCTGGCCGATCGCCCGTAGGAGCTGATAGAACCCGATAACGTCGTTCTGGCAAACCTCGCCATTCGGCGCGTTCCAGTACGCGATAAAGCCGCTCTTGAGATGCTTCTCGATCTTGCCGATGAGCGCTTGCGTCTCATTGAAAAGGCGCGGGGGTTTGTTGACCTTGACGGGCCTTCTTGCTGACTTCTCCTCTTTCTCAACTTTCAGGTTTTGGTCCATGAATCCCTCAGGGTGACTGCACGGTTGAAAACGGGCCTGCTCGGCTTTGTTTCCACTCCATCGGTGATGAAATAGCCATGGCGCTCGAACTGGAAGCGCTCTTCTGGTTGTGCGCGTGCAAGCGCAGGTTCGACGTACGCGGTGATGACTTCCTTTGAATTCGGGTTGAGATCTTCGAGCCAATTCCGGTCGTTCGATCCCGGTTGCGGAGCTGAGAACAAACGGTCGTAGAGCCGCACTTCGGCAGTAGCTGCATGCTGCGCGGAAAGCCAGTGAATGTTGCCTTTGACTTTCCGCGCTTCGGCACCCGGTGTTCCGCTACGCGTCGCGGAGTCGTAGGTGCAGTGGACCGCCTTCAATTCGCCTTCGGCATTCTTGTCGACGCCGATGCATTTCACCAGGTAGGCGTAGCGCAGTCGCACTTCAGCGCCGGGAGACAAACGAAAAAACCCCTTCGCGGGATGCTCCATGAAATCTTCGCGTTCGATCCACAGTTCACGCGAGAACGGAACCTTGCGCCTGCCGAATTCCGGCTTTTGCGGGTGGTTCGGCGCTTCGCATTCCTCGATCTTGTCTTCGGGATAGTTGTCGATAACGAGCTTGAGCGGATGCAGAACTGCGATGCGTCGTTCCGCGCGCTCGTTCAGATCCTCGCGCATGCAGTCTTCGAGGATCGCATAGTCGATCCACGAATCGGCTTTCGACACGCCGATGCGCTCGGCGAAAAGCTGGAACCCCTCGGGAGTAAACCCGCGCCGGCGCGTCCCGACCAACGTCGGCATCCGCGGATCGTCCCAGCCGTCGACGAATTTCTTTTCGACGAGCTCGATCAGCCGGCGCTTGGAAAGCACGACGTAAGTAAGATTCAACCGCGCAAATTCAATCTGCTGCGGCAAGGGACGCTTGAGCTTTCCTCCGTCGGCAAGCCGCTCGTTGAACCATTCGTAGAGCGGGCGATGGTCTTCGAACTCGAGCGTGCAGATCGAATGCGTGATGTTTTCAAGCGCGTCGTTGACGCCGTGCGTCCAGTCGTAGCTGGGGTAGATGCACCATTCATCTCCAGTGCGGTGATGCTCAGCGTGCCGGATGCGGTACATGACCGGGTCGCGAAGATTGATGTTGGGCGAAGTCATGTCGATCTTTGCTCGCAACACGTGCGCGCCGTCGGGGAACTCGCCGGCTTTCATGCGCCGAAACAAGTCGAGGTTTTCCGCAGGAGATCGGTCGCGATAAGGGCTGTTTCGTCCGGCTTCGGTAAGCGTTCCCCGATGCTCGCGAATATCGTCGGCAGAAAGGCTATCGACGTACGCGAGGCCGCGCTCGATCATGTACTCGGCGAACTCATAGAGCTTGCCGAAGTAGTCGGACGCGTAATAGAGATGCTCGCCCCAGTCGAAACCCAACCACCTGACTGAATCGAGAATCGAGTCGACGTACTCCTGTTCTTCTTTGGTCGGATTCGTGTCGTCGAAGCGCATATGGCAGACTCCGCCGTATTCCTGCGCAAGACCAAAGTTGAGACAGATCGACTTCGCGTGCCCGATGTGCAGGTAACCGTTCGGTTCGGGGGGAAAGCGCATTTCGACGCGGCCTCCCCATTTTCCGGCGCGATTATCTTCATTGATGATTGCGCGAATGAAGTTCGACGCGGCGGGCTCTTCCCTGCGTTCGTTTGCCATGTCTCGAGAAGTAGAACCTTATCTCATAGACCCGCGCATGTGCGACGGCGCTGATTTGCTTGAAGGCACGCAAAGACAGCGAAGCCTGATCTTTGGCCCGCCTTCGGCCAAAGAGCAGCCGAAGTCTCGCCTTTGCTCATCTTCGCGTCGCGTCGAGCGAGGCCGTTTGGTCGCCCAAACAAGGATCCCTCGATACGGCGCAGGCGCCACCTCGGGACGACCCCTCGATACGCTGGCGTTGGCCAGCTACTCGGGGCGAACGGAACACTTCCG
>WUUC01233297.1_pt1 | contig 20501 bp, 11 predicted proteins | sample 6278441 | NCBI WGS metagenome assembly WUUC01 (sample SAMN13675441, study PRJNA597444) | soil metagenome | isolation source: soil | place: USA: Washington | collected 2017-10
CACAGCAGAGCGGACGCTCGAAGGCATTGAAGCGATGAACATGATGAGGAAGGGGCAGGTCAAAAGGTTAGCCGTCAGTGATGCGCAAGGGCAGGCGAAGTTTGTCGCTTCGCTATTCGGGATCGCCGCCTGAGCGAAACGCACTCGAAGAACTTTCGCGCCTCGAATTAATTCTCGCAACACTACCCATCTGAATTGGTCTATGTCAGCACCGAAGCCGTGTGTCGATGTTTCCTCCAAGCCGCGCTGTGGAGCCCACGCTCCGGCGCACAGCGGCGATTGTTGCCGGATGCTTACGGTCACTGAGACGCCCTTTATAAGTGATTTGTCATGTGAAGCGCACGCGGCATCTTCGCACAACTGCATGAGTACTTGATTGATGAACCCGAGATGCAACGCCTGATTCTCGACTCGACCGTTATGCGCGCTCATGCGCCTGCCGCCGGAGCGTAAAAAAAGCGGCGGACAGGAGGCGCAAGCATTAAGCCGGAGTCGTGGTGGCTTTTCGACCAAGGCTCACTTGAGCGTTCATGTGCTCGGCCAGCCGCTGAGATTTCGCTTGATGGGTGGCGAGCGTAATGAAATTACGCAAGCGGCGGCACTTACCGAAGACTGACACTTCAAGTTGCTGATTGCCGATACCAGTCACGATTCGGCGAACTTTATCAAAAGTATCAAAGAACAAGGTTCGGAAGCGGGGCATTATATTGTGTGAATTGAATACGAAGAGGCTGCCTGAGCCTTCACTCTCAGGCAGCCTCTTCTCTGTGGCCCGCTGCGTTCCCGAAGAGACGGACGATGGTTGTGTCGCTTGTGGCCTCTACTTCTGTTTTCTGCTACTCGTTGCTTTCGTGCTGCCTGTCTTCGGGTTGGACGAACTTCCCATTGAAGCACTCGCCGGCCCCGGCACCGCCTCGACATTGACGTAGAAGCGGAAGCTACCGTTCTGCTCGACGCCCAGCAAGAACTCCACGTTGATCGAGTCGCCATCAGCCAGACCACCACCGGGCAGCGCCACCGCCAGAGCGGAGTTGTAGCCCCCGCCGTTCGGCTGCGATGGAGTCGGCTCCAGCGTCGCTCCGGTAATCGTGATGGTTCCATTGTTGACAGTCGCGCCGCCCGAACTCAGCACGCGCAAGATGGCGTGTGACGAGACGTAGCCCGGCGAGTTGTTAGTCGTGATGTCGACGACACGGAAGCGCAGGGCTGTGACCGGAGCGCCCGTCGTGTTGGTGAACTTGCGGCGAATCGCCAACGTTCCGTATGCGGCGTTGGGAAACGAGCCGCCTGCGCGCACTCTGGCGCAGGCCGAGTTAGCCGCACCGAAGCCTGCGCACTGCGGATCAATGAGCGAGGCCTTCAGCCCGGCGTTCCGCTGCACGTGCGAAGCAGTGCTCTCAGGGCCGGGCGCACCGAGCGCCGACACTCTCCCGCTGTAGGTGGCGGCGTTTGTCGAGACAAAGAGGAAGTCGTTCTCATTGTTGCCCGTGTCTTGCGGCGTGCCCGTGTTCTGCCTGCGCACGAAGCTGTGCTGTCCGTCCTCGGTGATGCCGCCCGCAGGCGTCAGCCCTGGCCCCTCGCGGTAGAGTGAATCCGTAACGGAACTGAACCCGGCGGCGTCAACGAGAGTGCTGGCGTTGAGCGTCGTGCCGACATAGAAGAGGGCGATGCCGGAACCATCAGGGATGTCGAAGTTGAGCGTGCCATCGGGCGTCAGGCCGAGGCTGTAGTCGGCGCCGCCCAGCAGATAGTGGCCGCGCGGCGGGACGCTGGCGTTCGTGGGGAAGTTGAAGACGACTGACGGCGTGCCATTCGTGTCGAGCGCGGCCAAGGCCCAGCCGCCAAGGTCAACCTCGTAGTTGCTCTGGTTGTAGAGTTCAACGAACTCGTCGCGCTGTCCGGTCTGCGAAACCGCGCCGTCGGGGTCTGGGCCGCGAAAGCGAAACTCGCTGATGACAACCGGGTGCGGCGGGGTGAGCACGGCGACGTAGGCTCGGCGGGCGGAGCCGGAGTTTAAAGTGATGTCATCAAGCGAAAGCATGCCACGGAAGTCGCCCGCGAGGAGCAACGCCTTGGCCGCGTCGTTGTAGATGAGCCGCATAGGCAGCACTTCGATGGGCACGTCCTCGCTGCCGATTTGGAGGTAAGCGTCGCCACCGCTTTCGACAGGCTGCTTCACCCAGCGGAAGTTCCCGGCATCGTCGTAGTGCGCGACGAACTGATCTTCTAAGCGGTCACTCGTGAGCGACCGCGACGTGGCCGGCGTCTCCTGCCCGAAGGTCGCCTCTCGCTGGAAGATGCCTGAGACATAGGGCGCACCCGCCCCGTCCACCGTCACGCGGTAGCCAGCCACATCATTGTCGGAACTCTCCCCACCGCCGGAGCGTCCGAAGGCGCGCACCCAGAGCGCGTTGCCATCAGTTGTGTACTTGGTGAGAAAGCCGCTGCTGCCACTCCCGGCAGACGGGTCTGTGATGGTGATGGAGTCGAACTTGGCCTCGCCCTCGAAAGCACCCGTCAGGTAGAGCTGTCCCGCGCCGCTGACGGCGATGTGCGTGCCGTCAATCGGCTGCGAGCCGCCGATCTGTTTGGCCCAGAGCGCCTGCCCGTTCTGGTTGTACTTGGCGACGCACGAGTCGCGGAACTCATCTTCGACCGGGAGGGTCGTCGGATTAGGCTGCGTCGGGAAGGTGATCGTGCCGCCCATGTCACCGATCAGGTAGAGGTTCGCGGCTGTGTCTACAGCCAGCCCCAGCACGGCGTCAATCTCCGTGCTGCCCGGCGTGGAGACCCAGACGGGGTTACCGTTTGCCGGGTCGAGCCGCGACAGCAGAATGTCTCGCGCCCCCTCAGGCGATACCGCCTCCCCGAGGAAGTTCGTGCCAGAGAATGTGCCAGCGACGTAAGGGTGACCGGCCTGATCCACGACGATCTCGGTGATGCCGTTGAGGCCGGAGTCGAGGTCTTCTTCAGCTTCGGCATCGTCCAGAGAGCCACTGTCGCCACCACGTGCCCACACGAGCGTGCCCGCAGCGTTGTACTTGGCGACGAACAACTCGAAGTTGATCTCGTCGCTCTCGGCCTCCGCATCGTCGCCGAGTGTGGCGACCGTCTCGCCGTCGGCGTCCTTGAAGGTGAGCGACTTCACGAAGCCGCCGCCGATGTAGGCGTTGCCCTGAGCGTCTACCGCCAGAGAGAGCGCGCCGTCGAGGGAGAAGTATTCGGTCTGGTTCGTGTCCGGGTCAGTGAAACTCAGCCCCGTCGTGCCGTTCGCCATGCGCGCCCAGAGAGGCTGCCCGGCTGCGTCGTACTTGGCGACGAAAACATCGTAAGCCTCTGTGCTCGTGAGCGTCGTCGGCTGCGGTGCGGTGTTGAAAGTGATGTCGCCGGAGAACCCGCCCGTGACGTAAGTGTTGCCTTGGGCGTCAACGGCAGTGCCGCCGATCTGTGTGACGCCGTTGCCTCCGATCTGGAAAGCCGAACTGAATTGAGGCTCGGCGGCAGTAGCACTCACCTGTAGAGAGCGCAACCGTGTGGCCTTGGCGAGCGCTTGTTGCGGTGGCGCGGAGGAGGCTTCAGTGCCACGTGTCGCCAGCCGTGCGCTTGAGGTTAGTGCAAGCACTGCAATAAAGCAGGCCAGGCAAGCCGTCTGCGGAGCCGAAAAAGTTCTCATTCGGCGGGGTACTTGCGTGAAGGTCGAACCAAACGCCGTGCGGATCATCTTTCTGCCGCACCAGAGGATGCCGAGCAATCCGACAGTCAGTGTCAGGAGAGAAAGAAGGGTTGCGGAAGTTTGCCGGGTAGAGGTTTCCGGTTGAGCAGCGTTTGATTTTGAGGTTCGCGAGAGGGGGTTGCGGCCTTTGTCGCCGGACTTACGGACTAGCCCCGCAAGAGCAGGCACGGGCTTTCCGTTACAGCTTTCAGGTCTAAAACAATAAAATTCCTGATCACCGTACAGCTCGCAATATTTCTTTGCATCGAAAACGGAAGGGTTTTGATTACGAGAGACACACTGTGGGGGAGCATTCTGGCCTATCTGGCCGGCATGAGCCTCCCCCGGCATGAAAACAGGGACACATAAGACGATCATTGCCAACGCGAGAATGATGCCAATTCGCATACGCATGTTAGTGTTCCTCCGAGTCGTGTGTTGATGTTAGTGTCCGTCACTCGACGCTTGCGGCCAGCGGCAGGGAAGTCCCCGCCCGTCGGTCATATTTGTTGTTCATGAAAGTCTCCTGACAGGCCAGACATCGGCCTCTCTCCTACCGTGGCTTGAAATTGATGAGTAAGCCGTACGCGTGCCCTGCTCCTGCTGATGGCGGTAGCTAACAGGAGCGCGAGCGAAAGCCAAACGCACGCCTTCGGAAAGTAGTCCGGGTAGCGCACGTACAGGCTCATCTTGTTTGATAGTTTGACCTTCGCGCGCAGCGTCTCTTCCGACCACCACGGAACTACTTTTTGAACCCGGCCCAACGCATCAACGACCTGCGTGATGCCGGTATTGCCGACGCGCGCCACCGCGCGGCGCGTCTCGATGCTTCTGAGCCTTGAGAAAGCGGCCAGTTGATACTCGCCGTGCGTGGTGGAGAACCACCCCTCGTTCGTGATGAGCGCGAGCATCTGCGCGCCGCCCGCGACGAGTTCCGACACCTGCGCCGGATACAGGTACTCGTAACAGATGGCCGTCGCGATGCGCGCCTCCGCCCCGCTCCGCGTGCGGAACGTGAAGACGGTCGGTTCGTGCCCCTGCCCCGTCGCATCTCCCGCCCCGATGTTGATCGCCAAACTTCGCAGGGCGGGGAATTTGTCCGAGTAGGGCACGCGCTCGACGAAGGGCACCAGCACGCGCTTGTGATACGCGGGCGAGCGTCCGACGTTGAATCTTTTGCCCGCCTCTGCCGCGAGCGGCGAAAAGAGCGCGGCGGCGTTAAAGACTTCCCTTCCGCGCCCCGTGCCTTCGTCGTTCACGTCGAGCAGTCCAGTCAGCAGCGGCGTCTGCCATCTCGTGATCGCTCGATAGACGGCTTCGCGCCCATCCGTTGACTCGGAGAGAACATATGGCACGGCGGATTCGGGATAGATGACGAGGTCTGGCTTCGTCTCCGACGCGGCGAGCGCGCGGTTCGTCAGGGCGATGGTTTTCCGCAGCACGGCGGCGCGCGCATCCGCAGTCACCTTGTCCCACGGGTTGACGTTAGGCTGCACCAGCATCACGTCAACTTCTTCGCCCACGCGCCTCACAGCCAGCGCATCGCAAGCAAACACATAGGCCGAGTAAGCCAGCGGGACAAGGAGCATCAAGCCGATGACGCAGGCCAGACGGCGCCCCAGAAAAACCCGCGCTGCCTTCAACTCGCCGGAGCGCGCGACAATCGCCCGCCAATCTTCGATTGCGACCACGATGAGCACGTTCAAGAGCAACAGCCAGAACGTGATGCCCCACACGCCCGTGATGTCTACGTACTGGACGAGCCAGTAGAGATTCGATTGCGTGACCCCGATGGGCACCCAGCCGATAGAGCCTTCCGTCCCGTGGTAAATCCAGTCCCAAGCCGTCCACACGACGGGGAGGGATAGCAGCGCGGCACGCCACCCGAGAGTGCTGCGGACAAAAAAGAAAATGATGAAGGGCACGGATAGGATGACTGGGAACAACAGGAAGAGCAGGAGCGCGCCGAGCATGGTTGACAGGGCCAGCCATGACATACCTATGACCGCTACGCAGAGAAGCGTGAGGAAGACGTTGCGCAGAAACTTGGGAAACGAGTCGACCGACTTGAGCGCAAGGAGCATCGGCACCATCCACACCCAGGCCAATACTTCGAGCCTGACGTAGGGGTATGAAGGATATGAGAGACCGAGCAACAACGCGCTCAGCAAATAAGGCGCGCATCTTTGGAGAAGCGAATGAGGCAATGGCTTTTGCGGCGATAGCTTTTTCATTTCACGCTTCTTGAACTGCGTTCGGGGCTAATATCGCTTCCGTGTGTTCGCGCAGAATCCGGCGCAGGTCGAGGAGATGTTCCTTCACGACGTACTCGCGCGCTCCGGCTTCGCGCGCCGAGCGGCGCAATTCCGCGTCGTTGTAGTCCGTGACGATAATGATGTTGGCGTCAGGGAACGCGGCCTTGAGTTGTTTCGTCGCGGTGAGGCCGTCCACCTCGTTCATTCGTATGTCCATCAACACCCAGTCGGGCAGGTGCTCGGCGTAGGCGGCAAGAGCTTCCGCTCCGTCGCGGCACTCGTAAGTCTCCTTCGCGAACTCTGAGACGAGGTTTCTGATCATCCGGCGCATGTTGTCGTTATCTTCGACGATGAGAAAGTTCATGAATTGTTGTCACGTCTGAAACTTGCGGCAGCGTGAAGACATGATGAACCGCGCGTGGCAGAAAATGAATAGAGGGATACACACAATTTCGCGCCGTAGGCACACTCATTTTTCTGAGTAGAACTACTCAGGAGCTAGCGGCGGGCGGGAACGCGGTTATCTCGCTCAGAGGAGTTGTGATTTATGTTCGAGGGCGAATTTGAGGAGGGCGTGGCTGCCGCTCAGATTGAGCTTGTGGCTGATGTTGTTCCGATGATTTTCCACCGTGCGGTGGCTGATGGAGAGTTCGGCGGCGATCTCCCTGCTCGTCTTGTGCTCGGCGATGAGCTTCAGCACGCGCCGCTCGGTCTGGGTGAGCGCGTCTAACCCCGCGTGTTCTTTGGCGAAGGCCACGGCGCCTCTGCTGCGGTTGACGATAAAGTTTGAGAGGGCCGGACTCAGATAATGTTCGCCGCGCGCAACGGCACGGATGCCGGCGGCGATGTCCGTTACCGCGCTGTCTTTCAGCACGTAGCCCCGCACGCCTATGGACAAAGCCTCGTTGAACATGCCCTCGTCCTTGTGCATGGTGAGGAAGACGACCTCGACCGGGAGATTAAGACGCGTCATCTCCTTTGCTAACTCAAAACCGTTCAAACGCGGCATGTCTATGTCGAGCACGGCGACATCTGGGCGCAACTCTTCGATCAGTTTGAGTGCGGCTGCTCCGTCTTCCGCTTCGCCCACAATTGATAGGCCGGCGTCGGCCTCGATGACCTCGCGCAAGCCGCGTCGGAAGATCGGGTGATCGTCGGCGATCACAACCCTCAACTTAATTTCCATTGGCTCCCTACTTCGATTCGGTCATCTTGATCGTCACGGTGATACTCGTTCCCACGCCTGGCGTCGACTCGATGGCGCATCGGCCGCCGAGCATCCGCACGCGTTCCTTAATCCCGCGCAGGCCTAATCCTCCCGGCGTCTCGGCGGACGCGGCGACGGCAGCGGGAGAAAAGCCCTTACCGTTGTCGGAGATGTCGAGGCGGACGAAAGGGTGCGCCTTGTGGACGCTCACCGTGGCCTCGGTCGCCTCCGAATGCTTGATGATATTGTTGATACTCTCCTGCACGACGCGGAACAAATTGATCTCGAATTCTTTTGGGAGCACGTCATCAATCTCGTCAATCACCGTGGAGAAACGGGTGCCTGAACTGTTCGACACTTTATCAAGCATCGCCGTGAGAGCCTTCGACAGTCCCAGCCGATCCAACTGATACGGGTGAAGGTTGTAGGCGATCTCCCTCACTTCTTCGATTGATTCTGAAGCAGTCGAGGAGATTTCGTCTAACTGCCTGCGCGTCTGGTTCGTGTCATCCGGCGAGATCAAGCCCATCAGAGCGCGGTTCTTGATCACGAGCAAATTTTGGCCGAGGCTGTCGTGCAGTTCGGCGGCGATGCGCTTGCGCTCGCGCTCCTGCGACTCGATGAGCTGGCGCGAAAAAGCCTGTTGCGCCAGTTGCCGCCGCTCCAGCTCGGCGATGCGCCGCCGGTAGGCGAGTGCCGCGAGGGCGGCGAGCGCCGCGGCCGCGAGCGCGAGGAACCACCACGTTCTCCAGAACGGCGGCACGATTTCGATGGTGAGAGACGCCCCATGCGTGTTCCACACGCCGTCGCTGTTCGCGGCTATGACCTTGAAGGTGTAGTTGCCGGGCGGCACGTGCGAGTAATAGGCCGTGCGTCGCGTGCCCGCTTCGACCCAATCTCGGTCAAGCCCTTCGAGCTTATACTTGAACCTGACCTGATCCGGCTTGACGAAACTCAATCCCGTGTAACGGATGTCGAAGCTCTCGGCCCGGGAAGGAATCCGCGCGTGGTCTCGAAATACTATCGGTTGGTTATCAATGACGAGTTCCTCGACGGCCACGGGCGGCGGCAAATCGTTGCCGCGGATCGCGCGCGGGTTGACGACCGCGACGCCATCCTGCGTCGGAAACCAGAACCTGCCATCGCGCGCCCTAAAACCCGCCGGCTGCGTGCCGCCGTTGCATTCAGTGTTGAGCAGCCCGTCAGCCTTGCCGTAATTGACGGATGTGACGGTGCGCCTTTTACCGTCGGCGAACTCGTTCAACTCATCCCGGCTGACCCTGTACACACCGCGGTTGCAGCTCATCCAGAAATTGCCCACGTCATCTTCGAGGATTTGGAATGCCCCGTCGTCGTAGAGGCCATCGCGCATTGTGATGCGGCTGATCTTGCCCTCCTTTAGGCGCGACAGCCCTCCATCATAAGTGCCGATCCAGATTACGCCTTCGCGGTCTTCGTGGATGACGCGCACGTAGTTGCTCGATAGTCCCTCGCGCTCCGTGTAGCGGGTGAACTGGACACCCGTGAACCGCGCGACGCCGCCGAGCGTGCCGACCCAGAGAGCGCCTACATGATCGACCAGGAGCGTCTGCACTTCTTTATCGGGCAACCCTTCGGCGATGCCGTAGACCGTGAACTGCCCGTCTTTGTATCGCGCCAGCCCGTTCGTTGTGCCGAACCACATGTTGCCCGCAGCGTCCTCGGTGATAGCCCTGATGTTGTCACCCGGCAACCCGTCTTCCGTCGTCAGGGCGACGAACTTTTCACCGATAAGACGGTTGACACCGCCACCGAACGTGCCGACCCACAGGTTGCCTTGTGAGTCTTCGTAAAGCGACCCGACGGCCTGATACGACAGTCCCTGCGCCTTGCCATAGTGTGTGAACGCGCCTTCTCTGAACTTGTAGAGTTCGCCGCCCCACGTCCCAATCCAGACGTTCCCCGCGCGGTCTTCGAGCATCGGGTAGACATTTGTGTGGGGCAAGCCTTCGCCCTCAGAATAGACCTCGAAGACGTGATCGGCGATGCGGCTCAACCCGTTGTTGAGAGTCCCCAGCCAGACGTTGCCCTCGCGGTCTTCGTAGATGGTCTCGATGTCGTTGCTCGGAAGGCTCCCGGCGGCAGTGAAAGTTTCGACTGCGCCACCGTCGCGCCAGCGACTCAACCCCCGCCCGCTCCGCGCGATCCAGAGATTGCCTTTGCGGTCTTCATGAACGGCTGTGATCCTCGTCTCGTCGTCTGGCGCTTCATCCGGGGCGGCGGGAAGGACGGGGTAGACGGTGACTTTTCCGTCCTTTAGACGATTCAGGTTTTTGTCTCTCGTCTCGATCCAGAAAGTGCCGAATTGATCTTGGTAAGCGGAGTTGATGTCGAGGCTCGAAAGCCCGTCTCGCGTCGTGTAGGTTCTGATCTCCCTGCCCGTTAAGACATAAAACCCTGCGTGGTCGAAAAACGAAAATCCCGTCTGCCGCCGCGTCGGACGGACGACTGCGAGTTGTTCCGGCGTCAGATGACTTTGTGTGGGCTGGGTGAAGCGCCCGCCTTTCCACTCCGCGATGCCGCCGTTCGTGAAAACCCACAGCCTCCCCTCTGCGTCGCCGCGCACGGCCTTGATCTGTGTATCAGGCAGCCCGTCGGCCTCCGTGTAGGTGGTAAAAGTTCCGCCCGCATAGCGAGTCAGCCCGCTACCCTCCGTGCCGATCCAGAGACTCCCGTCCGCTCCCTCGTAAAGAGTGGTAAAGCGGTTGCTGGCGATGCCGCCGGAGTTTGCCTTGTTGAAGACGGTGAAGCGTACGCCGTCGTAGCGCACGAGGCCGCCGAGCGTCGTGAACCACAAATACCCGTCGCGTGTTTGCAGGATCGAGTAGACAGAGTTCTGCGGCAATCCGCTGTCGCTCGTCCACGCCTCGAAACGGGTTCCACCGAAAGCGTCGGGGGCGGTCGTCGAGTGCGCGACCGCGGCCATACAGAGCAGAGCCAGCAACAGTTTTGGGCGAAACAGGGAGGCCCGCCTTTTAGCTACACATACCATCTCTCATGCCAGTCTATGTCCTATCGGGTAACAACGAAAGGTAAAGGGAATGAGGCGGGTAGCCGCACGCGCTATTACCACGACCATGGGCATTGTTCTATGAAATCGACGGGTCAAGGAAAACTTCTCTCCAGCCAGCGATGAAGAGGTTTCTTCGCCAGTCCTCAACCCTGACCGTCAACTACGCAACATGACTCGACGGCAAGCCTGCACGCCGTGTTGAGGCGACATCATACTCTTCAGTACAACTAATTGCGGCCAAAATGTTTTTTGCAACGCATTATGAAAGGGTGCCCCTCTGGTGGTAGGTTCCGAGTTCTCGAAGCTTGGAAGATGACCATCACAGGAGAACCCTGATGAGTCACTACTATGTCGGACTTGATGGGCTGTGTTGCAAAGATTAATTTGAGTCGAGAAAGTTCTTCGAGCGCACTTCGTTAAGCAGCGATACCGAACCGCGAAGCAACAAACTTCGCCTGACCCTGCGCATCGCTTGCTATTAATCTTTTAACTTGACCTTTCCTCATCTCCGCATCATGTTCACGGCTTCAATTCCATCCAGCGTTCCTTCCGCGGTGTGAAACCGCTTGCAGCCCTGTGACGCCCGCACCTTCTTTTTGACAAAACGGTGGTCTTGTTCAATCACATTATTCAGGTATTTAACGCGCCGTAGTTGACAGTCCTGCGGTACGATCCGCTCCGCTTGTGAAGCGTTGAAGGCTTCCGGATAAGCGGCGTTCTTATCCACAGAGATGGAGAACGGCAGGCGACGATGATCTGCTCTCATCAGCTTCTTGAAGAACCGTTTAGCCGCGACAACATCGCGCTTCACGCTCTTGCATAAATTCAATTGTTTGACCTGATTTATCGACTGCGCGATACAAGTACTTACATATCTTCCCGACCTTGATATAGGTATCATCCACTCGATAAAACGCGCCACTCATCATCTCTTCTACGTCGCGATAAGAAAGTTGATACCGATATTACCAGCGGACGCACAAGAGGATGAGTTCGGGCGAGTAGTGCCGCCACTTAAAGGGTGAAGAGTTATGTTTCATGAACTGTCCTGATGAGACGAGTCGAGAGAACTTGAGAGAGGGATAATACCTGAATGACTATTCTTTCAACACTACCCAAATACCTTTCCTGACAGCTCTAACTTATACCTTGCGCTTCTACACGTAGTGAGCTAATATGTAGAAGAACGAGGTAACAACGATGAAGCCCACTAAATCTGATCTTCCGCAAGGCACGCTGGACTTGTTGATCCTGAAAGTCGTCGCGCTTGGCCCCGTCCACGGGTACGCGATAGCGCAGCGACTCGACCAGGTTTCGCGCGGCGTGGTTCAGGTCCCGCAAGGCTCGCTTTACCCTGCGCTGCACCGGCTCGAAGAGCGCGGCCTGCTGGCGGCCGACTGGAAGGCGACCGAGACTGGGCGCGAGGCCAAGTTCTACCGGCTGACGCGCAAGGGTCGCGCTCAGCTCGAAACCGAGACCGCCGGGTGGCGGCGTCTGGCCGAGGCCGTGGGTCTGATCCTCAAAATGTCTAAAGGAGGAGCGGAATGACGTGGTGGCATAGCGTGTTTCGCCGAAGGAAGGCTGAGGAGGAACTCGACAAAGAGCTGCGCTTCCACCTCGAACAGCACACGAGCGACCTGATCGAAGAAGGCTACAGCCCTGAGGAGGCGTGGCGTCGCGCGCGCCTAGCTCTCGGCGGGCCAGAACAGGTGAAGGAGATGTGCCGCGACGCGCGCAGCGTCCGGCTACTGGAAGACTTGTGGCAGGACTTGGGGTACGGCGCGAGGACGCTGCGCAGGAATCCAGGCTTCGCGTTCGTAGCGGTCGTGACGCTGGCTCTCGGCATCGGCGCGACGACGGCAATCTTCAGCGCGTCCTATCCCATTCTGTTCGAGCCGCTGCCCTACCCGCACGCCGACCGGGTCGTGTCGGTCTGGGACTTCGGCGCGGGCGGCACGCGGCTGCCCGTCACGTTCGGGACGCTACGCGAAGTGTCAACGCGCGCGCTCTCCTTCGAAGCGCTCGCGGCAACGAAGCCCTGGCAGCCGACCGTCACGGGTGGCGAGCCGGAGCGGCTCGAAGGGCAGCGCGTGAGCGCGGACTACTTTCGTGTGCTCGACGTGCAGCCGGCGGTCGGGCGCAGCTTCGATCGCCCTGAGGACGAGCCCGGCGGCCGCAACGTCGTAGTCATCAACGACGCGCTTTGGCGTCGCCACTTTGGCACTGACCCGGCCGTAGTCGGGCGCGAGATCAGGCTCGACGATACCCTCTACACGGTCATCGGCGTGATGTCGAAAGAGTTCGAGAACGTGCCTGCGCCGTCGGCGGAGCTCTGGGCACCCTTGCAGTACGACAAGTCGCTCCCGCCGGAGAGCCGTGAGTGGGGCCACCACCTAGGCATGATTGCAAGGCTACGCGCGGGCGTCCGACTCGATCAGGCGAGGCGCGAACTCGACGAGATCTCGCGCGCGCGCGTGCCGGAGTTCCCCCGGCCTGTCCACGCCTCACTCGGCGGGGGACTGATGATCAGATCGCTACAGGACGACGTGACGGCCGGCGTCAAACCCGCGCTGCTCGCCGTCCTCGGCGCGGTGACCCTGTTACTCCTGATCGCGTGCGTGAACGTGACTAACCTGCTGCTCGCGCGCGGGGCACAGCGGCACGGCGAGTTCGTGATGCGCGCCGCGCTTGGCGCAACCCGCGCACGGCTGGTGCGACAGATACTCGCCGAAAGTCTGCTGCTCTTTTCAGCGGGGGGCGCGCTCGGGCTGCTGGTGGCGCAATCCGGTGTCGGAGCGCTCGTCGCGCTCAGCCCCGCGGGCATGCCCCGCGCCGAGGCGATCGGCGTCAACGGGACTGCCTTCGCGTTCGCCGCCGCAGTTACTATGCTCGTCGGCCTGCTCGTCGGTCTCGCCACTTCGCTGCAAGTGTCTCGCGTCGAACTGCGCGCTGGCATGCAGCAGAGTTCGACCCGCCTCACGGGCGGGCAGCGGCTAACTCGCCGAGCGCTAGTCGTTGCCGAGGTCGCGCTCGCGCTCGTGCTGCTCGTGAGCGCCGGGCTGCTGCTGCGCAGTCTAGAGCGCCTGTTCGCGGTAGACCCCGGGTTCGACGCATCGCACCTGCTTACGATGCAGGTGCAGACCTCCGGCCGCCGCTTCGACAAGGAGACGACAGATCGCTTCTTCGCGCAGGCGCTGGAGGCCGTGCGCCGCGTTCCCGGCGTTAGCGCGGCGGGCTTCACCAGCCAGTTGCCTCTGAGCGGCGACAAAGACGAGTACGGCGCGCAGTTCGAGGGCGACTCCCCGGGCGGGGCGTACAACGTGTTCCGCTACGCCGTGAGCCCCGGCTACCTGGAGACAGCCGGCATCCCGCTGCACCGTGGGCGGCTGCTTGACGAGCACGACACGGCGAACGCGCCGCCCGCCGTGTTGATCAGTGAATCGCTCGCTAAGATCAAGTTCGGCGATCAAGACCCTGTCGGCCGCCGCGTCCACATCGGCCCGACCGATAGGCCCTGGTTCACGATCGTCGGGGTCGTCGGCGACGTGAAGCAGGTTTCGTTGGCGAAGAGCCAGCCGGAGGCAGTGTACATCCCGACGACGCAGTCTTGGTTCGTTGACAGTGCATTATCACTCGTCGTGCGGGCGCAGGGCGACGCGGCGTTGCTCACGCCGGCGGTCAGGCAGGCGGTCTGGACGGTGGACAAGGATCAGCCGGTCGCGCGCGTCGCCACGATGGACAGCCTGCTCGCCAGGTCGGCCGCCGAGCGGCGCTTCGCGCTCGTGCTCTTCGAGGCGTTCGGTGCTGCGGCGCTCGTCCTCGCCGCGGTCGGCATCTACAGTCTGCTCTCGGGGAGCGTGACGGAGCGGACGCGCGAGATCGGGGTGCGGCTCGCGCTCGGCGCAACGCGACGCGACATCCTTTCGCTCGTCGTGCGGCAGGGGATGAAGCTCACAGTTTTAGGCGTACTCGTCGGACTCGCGGGTGCGGCGGCGGCGAGCCACGCGCTCATCTCGTTGCTGTACGGCGTCTCGCGGCTCGACCCGGCGGCGTATCTGGGCGTCGTCGCTCTGCTGGGGATGGTTTCGGCGGCAGCCTGCTGGGTGCCCGCCTGGCGAGCGTCGCGCATCGATCCTTCGATCACGCTGAGGGCCGAGTAGCCGCTCGCCTCGCTCGGCCGGCGCTGTCGCGCGCTTGGGCTGGCCGTGCGGCGAGGGGCGCAGCGGGAAAGAATCAAAAAGTCCTTCGCAGGGAATAGTGTTACTCCTGAGGGGGAGGGTGAAGTGTGCGCAAAATTCGGTAATGTTGCAAAAACTTTCTGACTACACCAGACATTGAGGTGACACCTTATGCCAACCCGCTACTAAAAATATTTTTTGCAACACTACCGTTTGGGATCGCTGCTTAGCAAAAAGCACTCCTACCAGGCGGCTCGCATCTCTACGTCACTTATTCGTTACGCAACGCTACCATCGGGTCGACGCGGCTGGCGCGCCGGGCAGGGAAATAGCAGGCCAGCAGGGTCGCTGCGAGCAGCACGAGCGCGACCGCCCCGAGGGCACGCACATCCAGCGCGCTGACGCCGTACAGATTCGCCTGCATAGCGCGTCCCACCAGATAAGCGCCTCCCAGGCCAAGGACGAGTCCGAAGAGAGCGAGGGTTACGCCCTCCCGCAGAACCAGTCGCAAGATTTGGCCGCCAGTCGCGCCCAGTGCCATGCGGACGCCGAACTCGTGCGCGCGCTGTGCGACGGCGAAAGCCATCACGCCGTAGATGCCAACTGCCGCGAGCACGAGTGCCAGCGCGGCGAAGCTGCCGTAGAGCACCAGGCCGAAGCGGTCAAACGAGAGCGTCTCATTTAATATCTGCTCCATCGTCTTGACGCCGGCCAGTGGGATGTCCGGATCGACCGAGTTCACGGCTGCGGCGAGGCTATGGGTAATCAGTTCCGGGTCGCCCTTGGTTCGCACCGCCACCGATGCTCGCGGCCAAGGGCTTTGCCAGAAGGGTAGATAAATGACGGGTATCTCATCGCCGCGCAGCCCGTCGCCCCCGCGCGTGTCGTGGAAGACGCCGACGATCTGCCATTCGAGTTCAGCGCCGCCTTGCGGACTGCCCGGCAGCAACTGGTTCATCATGACGCGCTGCGTTAACGGATCGACACCGGGGAGATACTGCTTGACAAATGTCTCATTCACCATCGCCACGCGCTCGCTTGTGGTGGTGTCCTGTTCGGTTAGGTGGCGCCCCTTGACGACGTGGATGCCGAAGGTGTCGAAGTAGCCGGGCGTGACCAACTGCACCCCCGCGCTCTGGCGTATACTCGGATCAACGGGCGGCGCGCCGGCGACGCGGAAGGGCCTGCCAAGCCCGGTCCCACGCAGAGGCAGACCCGTTGTCACGGTCGCCGTCTCGACGCCCGGCACGGACTCGATCCTTTCGAGCAGTTGCCGGTAGTACGGGCTGATGCGTTCGGTCTCCTTAAAACGGCCTTGCGGCACGGGCAGGGAAAATGTGAGGACGTGATCAGTCCGAACGCCGAGATCGAGGCGCGTGAGATTCCAGAAGCTGAGCAGTGCCAGCCCGCCGCCCGCCAGCAATGTCAATGCCATCGCAAATTCCACAACGACCAGCGTGTGCCGCAGGCGTCCGCCCCCGCTGCCCGCGCGTCCCCCTTGCTTGAGCGCCTCATTGAGGTCGAGTCGGCTCGCCTGCCAAGCTGGCGCGCAGCCGAAGAGCAGTCCGGCAGAAACGGTCGCAGAGAGCGTGAACAGCAGCACCGGCAGGCTGATCCGAACGTCGGCTTCCGAGGGCAACATCTGAACTGGGAGGATGGCGAGTATGCCGTCAATGAGCAGGTGACCCGAGTAGATACCGAACGCGCCGCCGACGAGCGCCAACACCAGACTCTCCGTGAGGAACTGCGCGAACAGTTGCGCGCGCGTCGCGCCGAGGGCCGCGCGGAGCGCGACCTCGCGCTGGCGCGTCGTGCCGCGCGCGAGCAGCAGATTGGCGACGTTGACGCAGCCGATCAGCAGCAGAAAGCCAACCGCGCCCAACAGCAGCCAGAGGTTCTTGACGGTCTTCTCCGGGATGAAATTGTTCTGCAACGGCTCGACGCTCACCCCCCAGTTCGCGTTCGTCTGCGGGAACTCTCCGGCGAGCTGCCGGGTGATTGTCTGCATCTCGGCGTTGGCTTGTGGCAGCGATACGCCGTCTTTCAAGCGTCCCATCACCAGCAGCGAGTGTCCTTGGTGGTTGATCTGCTCCGGCTTGAAGGCCAGCGGCAGCATGAGCTGGGACTGCTGACGGTCGCGCATGCCGGGCGGCGTCACCCCAATGACCGTGTAAGGCTCGCCGTTCATTCGAATCTGCCGGCTGATGATCCCCCGGTCGGCGCCGAAGTACTGGCTCCAGAGGCGGTGAGTCATAACTACCACGCGGTCTTTGCCCGCCTCGCCCTCTTCTGGTAGGAAGTCGCGCCCCAGCCACATCGGGGTCCCGGTCATCCGAAAAAAGCCCGGCGTCATCAGCGCGGCTTGAACCTGCTCTGGACGCTCGTCCGTTGCCACGTTGAAAGTAGCGCCGGTCCAAGCTTCCAGGTATTGAAAAGACGTGCTGCGCCTCTTCCACTCAAGGTAATCGCCAACCGAGACTGAGTTGCGCCTCTGGTTGATACTCGACCAGACCATCACCAGTTGTTCGGGCTTCGGGTAGGGCAGGGTTTCAAACAGGGTGGCATAGACCACGCTGAAGATGGCCGTGGTCGCGCCGATGCTGAGGGCCAAAGTTAACACGGCCGCCGCCGTGAAGCCGGGGCTGCGGCGCAGAGCGCGCAGGGCGTAACGGAGATTACGCAACAGGTTCTCGACGGCCGGGACGCCCCGCCGGCTTCGGTATTCTTCTTTGGCGGCCTCGGCTCCGCCCAGCTTTATGGCTGCCCGGCGGCGTGCCTCCTCCGGGCTCATGCCCAAACGCAGGTTGTCTTCGGTCTGCATCAGGAGGTGACTCTCCAACTCCTCGGCCAGCTCCCGGTCGCGCCGCTCCTTGTTGAATAACCCGCCCAGGCGCACGACCCAGGCGCGCAGTCGCCTTAACGTCATGAGTTCTCCTCGGGGGAGAGGAAGCGGGCGAGGATGGCAGCCGTCTGCTCCCACTCGCGAGTCTCCTTCTCCAGCCTCCTCCGGCCAGCCCGCGTAAGCAGGTAGTACTTGGCCCGGCGGTTGTTCTCCGACTGCCCCCACTCGGATGTGACGTAGCCCTCCTGCTCGAGTTTGAGCAGCGCCGGGTAGAGTGTGCCGTAGTTGATGGTGAGGAGGCCGCCGCTGGTCTGCTCAATGCGGCGGGCCAGCCCGTAGCCGTGTAGCGGGCCTAAAACCTCTAAGGTCTTCAGGACCATGATGGCGAGGGTGCCCCGCCAGACATCGGACGTGTCGCTCATACTCCTCCTATGGGAAAGCCATAAGAGAGTGGCACATTTCCTCTGGGATTGCAATAGGAAAGCTCGGGCGGGAAAAAAGGTCCGGGACTGGTTCCACTCCCAACTGGCAAGTTAAGGGCTGGCTGCCGAAGAAAAGGAAGGAAGCAGGCAGCACGGGCGAAGTTTTCTCTTGACACGCCCCTTTCATAGAACACTACCATCACGCGCGCCCAAGCCGTGCTGTATTGAGCCGGACAAGTTCCCCCATTACCGTATCAACCCGCTCGGCGCGCCAGAGCGCATATAGAACATAAAACTAAACGATGCGCGGTTCTATGTACCGCGCATCGTTTGTTCAAGCCAAGAATTAGATGGAACTATGTATCGGTTCTGACCGGCACATCCTTCCGCCGCCGGCGTACTTTGGCGGCGATGCCGGCGAGTCCCGTCCCCAGCAAAAGCATCGTCGCCGGTTCGGGGACGACAGTGGTCTGCTGCGCGCCCGTGATTTGCCCGGTGAGAGAAACCGTCTGCCCCGGATCGAGCGCGGTGTCATTGAGGCTGAAGGAGAAACTTCCCGAACCGCAGGTGGTTTGCTGGCCGGGGATGCCGCCCGTCGGATCGGGCTCGCAGGTCAGATCGGCGAAGGTGAACAACAGCGGCGTGTTGTTGAAGTCGATGAAGATGCCGCCCTGATTATCAGCCCTGACCGTACCCGTGACGGTGGCGGTGAAAGTAGCCGTGTTAGACCCATTGATACCCTGCGGAGCGGTGAAAGTGACCTGTAAGGTGAACGGCGTGTTGAAAGTATTGGGCGCGGTGCTGAGCGAGAAGGAGCCGAGATTGTTGAAATTCGCTCCCGGGTTAGGATTACCTCCGAGACCTCGGAACCCTCCCGCCGTCGTGCCGGCGAACGTAGAGTTGCTGTAGGTCAAGCCGAGGATGGTGGCCGACGCGCCGGGCGTGCAGCCTGCGCCGAAGCACCCGTTGGTAAAACCGGCGATGAACACCTCGTCGGCGCGTGCCTCGCTGTGCGCGATGACGAAAAGGGCGAGAAAGACGACGCTCATGACGAGCGGCTTGAGCAGTGATGTCAGTCGGTACATAGTTTTCCTCTGGCAGAGACGTAGAGCGCAGGGTGCTTTTGAAAGATGCTTTCGCGCGAGAGCGGCCAAGCCTCGCGGATTGCGCCTTCGTGAATTGCTGTCCGGCGAAGGGAGCCGGACAGTGGCAAAACTCTGAATAGACCTATAAGAACAAGAAAGGCGTAAACTGATAAGGGTTCCAGAAAAAAGATCGTGGCAAGCCTTTTCCGTCGAAGGCTCACAGGGGCTTATATGCAAGATTCTGAATGTATGAAAATGTATGAATCGCCTGCCTTTTTTTTAGCTGGCGAATATCCCCCACCCCTGCCTTTTTACGTCGCCAAATAATGGCGGATCGCACCCTAATAAATCCTTGTTCAAATGGCGTCACTACGAGCCATCGCTCATTCTTTTGTGTGTCAGATGGTATTGCCGCTCTCAACTATTTTATCGAGATGTTGAAGAGATGATGCGAGAGCGCGGTCTCGATGTTGACCACTCGACTATCTTTTGGTGGGTGCAGAGATATGGCCCAGAGATCAATTGGAAGGGACAGGTCAAAAGATTAGCCGGAAGTGATGCACGAGGGCAGGCGACGTTCGTCGCTTCGCTGTTCGGGATCGCTGCTTAGCGAAAGGCACTCAATAGGGTATCGTCAACTTAACGATCCGAGCGTGAAGCAGGTCAGCACGTGCTGCATAATCGGCTGATGCACGCAGCTGTTTCTCTCTATCGCCGGCATCGTTTTCCTGCCGAAATCATTAGCCACACTGTGTGGCTTTACTTCCGCTTCGCCCTCAGCTACCGCGACGTTGAAGAATTAATGGCTGTGCGCGGCGTAGCCGTTACTTACGAAGCGATCCGTGAATGGTCTCTCAAGTTCGGACAAACTTACGCGAATGAACTGCGCCGAAGGCGTCCCCGGCCCGGAGATAAGTGGCACCTCGACGAGATGTTCATCAAGCTCAATGGCAAGGATCATTACCTGTGGCGAGCCGTGGACCAGGACGGCAATGTGTTGGACATCTCGGTGCAAAGCCGCAGGAACAAATTGGCCGCCAAGAAGTTCTTCCGCAAGCTGCTGAAAGGTTTGCAGTACGTGCCGCGGGTGATTATCACCGACAAGCTGAAGAGTTATAGCGCGGCGAAGGCTGAGGTCATGCCGGGTGTGGAGCACCGTCAGCACAAAGGGCTGAACAATCGAGCGGAGAACTCGCATCAACCGACCAGGGTACGAGAGAAGGTGATGAGACGGTTCAAGTCAGCCGGGCACACACAACGCTTCCTCTCCGCCTTTTTAATCATCTCGTCGCACTTCAAACCACGAAGGCATCTGCTGACTGCCGAGCGGTACCGGGAAGAGATGCAGCTGAGATTCACGACATGGGCTGAGGTGATCTGTGTTCAGATAGTTGCTTGAAGAGGGCGTGAGTTGATCCGTGGAGTTCACAAAAGGCAGTAAGCCATCATCCTCTTTCGTCAGTCCTATCTGTACACGAAGTTAAGTTGACAGTACCCTCAGGTAGTTATGTCAACACAACCTAGGGGGCGAGCCATGCGGTGAACCGCAGCCAAGCGTCCGAGCTTAAGAGCGCGATGCGTAGCGGGTGCGCCGCAATGACGAGCAGGACGGAGGCGGCGAACACCTTATTGAGTTTGCGATGCTTCGCCCGGTGCCAGCCGAGGCAGGCGAGCGCGACGAGCATGGGGACGCCGAACGCCCAGTGGATCATGAGCTGCGGGGGCGCGACGGGCAGCCGGAAGAGCGC
>WUUC01079042.1_pt1 | contig 20498 bp, 30 predicted proteins | sample 6278441 | NCBI WGS metagenome assembly WUUC01 (sample SAMN13675441, study PRJNA597444) | soil metagenome | isolation source: soil | place: USA: Washington | collected 2017-10
GATGGCCCAGGACCTGTTCGGGTCAGTCGTCGAGAAACGATATGCCGACGCTGAGAACCGTCACATGCCTTTAGCTGATGCGATCGTCGAGGCCGAGTCGATCATTCAAATCTACGAGTCCATGGGAGTAGACCATGAGTCCTGATAGCGTCCGCTCAGCTCCGTTCGATCCGGCCGAGATGCGGAAGAAGGTTGAGGAAATTTTGACCAACGTGATGGATACGGCTAAGACCGGATCGATCCACTCGTTAGTGATCTTCACATTGATTCCCAACCCTGACGACCCAACTGAGATAGCGTGTGGGGTACAATCCGCCGTCGACTTTAACTACGCGCCCCACATAGCGTCGTTCCTGGCGGACTACCAAAGAATTCTCAACCAACAAGCTGGAGTACCTCCTGATGACCTGCCGCCTCACTGAAATCTTCGAAGCTCAACGCGAGTTGATGAACGAGTTCCACGCGATCGAATCGGCAAACGGTTTCCGCGTTGAGTCCTCCGTCCCCGTCGATCTTGACAACCCCCACGACCAACTACGATTGAAGGAATTCGCATGGCGTATCTCAGAGGAAGTAGGCGAGGCCGTGCTCGCTTTGACGCAGCACGGGATGAGCTCGAAGCAATATCGCGAGGAGATATCCGACGTGATGCACTTCTATGCGGAGCTCTGTCTGATAGCGGGGATCACCCCGAGCATGATCTGCCCATCAGCCGGTCCCGATCGACTAAAGACCACGTTCCTCAGCGTGGCGAACGAGTACTCTATGGGGTTCGAGGGGTACAGTCTCCAGTCATTCTGGTTACACGTCGTCGTCGCACTAAGTCAGGCGATGAACAACCTAAAGAACCGACCCTGGAAACGAACGATGAAGCCCACGGATCGCACCGCGTTCCGGGAGCACCTGATCAACACGTTTCGCGAATTCGTGGCGGTTTGTCTGGTCTCGGGGATGAACGAGCAAGACCTGTACGACCAGTACTTCCACAAGCGGAACATCAATCAGCAACGTCAGCTCACGGGAGTCTAGGCGTCATGTCGAAGATGATCATCGCACGCGGGGACGTTACCGACGATAAGCCGATCATCTATGAGGCGACGGTCCCGAGCGATACGTTCCGGTTGTTCAAGGCCGACCGGGCGTGGACGACGGTCTCCTTCGGCAAACGTATCTTAACGGTGGCCCTTCCGGGTAGTATCGACCAGAGGGGGAAGATCGAAGCGGATTGGGTTATGGTCCGGTCGATGATCGCGAAATCCCCCCGACTGTTTGACTCCATGGTCCGTGAGTTCCCAAAGCGCTATGTATCCAAGTGAACCCCTCGTCCGTCGCGTGATGGAAGCTAAGGCCTATCACTACAACGGCCTGCGAAAGATCGTCCAGGGTTTAGACTGGGAGATCGATAAGATCCCCGAGGTAACGTATGAATCTATCGGTTACTCGAAGAACAAACTCAGGCAGCTCGAACGAAATTATGTCAATCTCGAAGAACTCGAAAGAGTACGCTCGATTCTATCGAAGCGTCGTGGTCAATCATTCACGAGTGTGGCTCTCAGCACTCGAGGCGCGAAGAAAGATAGTCGATCGATGGGTTGGTGTATGTTGGCCATCGTGGTTACCCGAACTGGCAAGGACGAGAACGTTGAGATTCATTATCGCTCGACCGAGCTTATCCTCAAGTTTGGCGGTGACCTGTGTTTTCTTCCGTCGGTCTTTGAGCGACTCGAGATTAACCCCACGAAGGTTCGCTTTCGTTTTGCTAACGCGTTTTTTTCGGGAGTATTTCTACCGACGCTCCTCGCGTCCCAGGATCGCCCTCTTGCTTTCCTGAACAAGATGTACCGGGTTGACCCGAAACACTTCCAGATGGGTACACGGTTTCTTCTACGAGCGTGTATGAAGAAAGGCCAACGATTCCCGTATTCACCGGAGAACCAGCAGAACAAATTCCTGTGGTCCCGGATGAACCATATTGACATCGAACAGATGCGAGAATTTCTAATCGAGAAACATGAGACCTTCGGCCGTCCGTTGCCGGAGGCGCACGAGGATCACGACGAATGAAACTATTCCCCGATTTCAAATCGGCCATCGCTCAAGCCGAGGAACGACTGGCCTTCCAATCGCACACGGTTGAACCCGGCCGGTGGCAAGGCGTCGATATGTCGCGCAAGCCCGAAGCCGCCATGAAGGAAGTACTCAATCACTCCTTCCAGGTTTCAATGGGGTGGCGTGAGGGCCTGTCGAGCTGGGCTGAGGACATCGGCCCGAACCTACCCTGGGCCGATCGTCACTTCGAGGAAGAGCGCGTATCCGGTCACCCAATCAACCCAGGGGAGACGTGGAAGATCTGGCCGTATGGTCACAGCGCCGATAAGTTCCGGGATCAACGTGGTCAATACAATCATTCCTACGCGGAACGCTACTGGCCCAGGTTCGCTGGAGCTTTCGAAGATGGTAAATTACCACCTGGATCGTTAGGTACTCTCGATCAACCATTCGCTTCCATCCAGGGGATTCGCTATCGATATGGAGACCTCAATGACCTCGTCAACCAACTGGCGACTGATCCGTATTCGCGTCAAGCGTATCTACCAGTATGGTTCCCGGAGGATGGTTCACACAACGATCGGAAGCCCTGCACCCTGGGTTATCACTTCATCCAACGCAACGGACATTTTCATTGCGTCTACTATATACGCTCTTGTGATTTTGTCCGTCATTTTAGAGATGACTGCTATCTCACCGTCCGACTGATGCTTTGGATCCTCGATCGACTTCGCGAGAAGGACGAGAGGTGGAAGAGCGTGAAGGTCGGGATCTATACGATGCACGTCACTTCACTCCACTGCTTCATCAATGATTGGCACAACCTCCGTGCGAAGCTCGTCACCAACTCCTAAGCTGACGTTCCGCGCGGTACTGTTCGCGGACGGCGCAAAGGGGTTCTACTTCCAACATTGGATCTGCTGCGAGATCCCTGAGATTGAGTTGAGGGTACATGGAAACAAACGAGATGGCGGAGTCATACGACAGTTCCTTGTCGCCGGAGTCGATACTTCTTTTCGGAGCCTTAGCGAAGTCTATGAAGCTTTCCTTAAACCACGTAGAGTTAAGTCGAATGAGCGCACGTATTACACCCGACGAGATTCGAAAGCTACTGACCAATCGAAGTCAACAAATCGGATCTTGTCGAGTCTTGGTCAGTCGAAGCCGAAAGACCGGAAGAGCTCGACCCCGAAAAGCCCGAGGCCTGTTAAACATTCAAGGCGATCGTAGAACGGCTCCAATCTGGGCTTGGTTTGCTTATTATGGAGTCTTTCCTTCCAAACTCGTTTGTCATACATGCGACAATCCACCTTGCATCCAGAAGTCTCATCTCTTCGAGGGAACGATCAGTGACAACGCGAAAGATGCGGTGAGGAAAGGTCGATGGGCAAAGAGTCGAAATTTCATCGAGAACAATCCGAATCAGAAAATGGATCGATCAATTCGCAATCGAATTCGGATCGCCAAGGGAACACAAACGGCCATTGCTCTTCAGTACGGAGTATCCCAAGGATACGTTTCCTTGCTACAAAGGGGACTTCGATGAACAACCGAATTACCCGAGACGCGATGTTAACCGAGATGGCCGTGATCGCATCGAAGCGATCGACCTGCTCGCGCAAACAAGTCGGAGCGATCATCGCCCTCGACGGCCGAGTACTAAGTCTCGGGTACGCGGGAAGCCCAGCAGGAACTCCGCACTGCCTCGATGAAGGATGTATTCTCGGACCGGACGGCGGATGCATACGAACCGTTCACGCCGAGTTAAACGCCATCGCCTTCGCGGCTAAGCAGGGCATCGCTCTCATCGGGTCTACGATGTATTGCACCGATAGTCCGTGCCTCGGGTGCGCTAAGGCCATCATCAACGCGGGCATTACCGACGTTCGATATCTGCGAGAGTATCGCGACGTCACCCCGCTCGAGCTTCTATCCGTTGCAGGCGTCTTCGCCACCAAAGTCCCTTACCAGTTCAAGTTCTGATTATGACTTGGTCCCGAAGAAAAGGCGCTTCCACCTTCGAATCTAAGTATCGAAGGACTCGCGGCTGTTGGCTTTGGACGGGTGATGTAGATGATGAAGGGCGCGGGAGATTGGGGGGAAGGCTAGCTTCACGGATAAGTTGGAAGAGAAACGTTGGACCTATCCCTCCCGGATTAAAGATCTGTCATCGATGCGATAACCCTATTTGCGTAAAACCTCAACACCTCTTCTTAGGAACAAATAGGGACAACAGTCAGGATGCCAAGAAAAAGGGCCGACTGTGTCGAGGTGAACGAGTTCACTTCTCTAAGCTGAGTGAGTCTCGAGTTCGAAGAATTCGGAATCGACGAAAGCGTGGTGAACCCCTTGAAACGATCGCCAAAGACTACCGAATCTCCCGAGCAGCTGTCTCTCTTATTGCCCGAAGGCGTAGGTGGGAACATGTCGGGTAAGCCTAACCCAAACTGTCGAGACTGCGATCTATGGAAGACGGCCGGGGGAAGAGTATGCATCTCAGGAGTAGGACCGAAAGACGCCAAAGTCTTTGTGGTTGGGGAAGCCCCCGGTGAAGCTGAGGCTAGAACGGGTAAACCATTCCAGGGTAAATCGGGTCAACTCTTACGGGCTGAACTACGGAAGGTTGGAATCAATGACGATGAGGTATTCATTACCAACGTTGTTCGATGTCGACCACCCGATAACAAGACCCCAACGACCAAACAACAGAAGGCTTGCAAGAAGTATCTAGAGTACGAGATAGCGACGCTTCAACCGAAGTACGTGCTCACCTTGGGAAACCCCGCGACGAAAGCCATCTTTGGAAAGGCCAAGATCACCGAGGTTCACGGCAACGTTCTTTCCAAAGACGGCTTGATTGGGGTTCCAGCGTTTCACCCAGCGTACTGCTTGCGAGATCCCTCGAAGACCCCGGTCTTTGCGAAGGACCTTAAACGGTTCGCTGATACTGTCGCCGGCAAGAAGCGCAAGATGTCGATCGATTGGAAGGTCATCAGTGGCAACCACGACCTTAACCAATTCCTGGAAGAGCTAGAAGCCTCCCAGTGGTTCTCATATGACGTCGAGTCGACGGGACTCAACCCGCACGACCCCGAGGGATTCTTGACCTGCATGTCGTTCACAGTCGATTCAACGATGCGATCGTGGGTGTTGCCGCTACACGGTCCCCGTGGTGAGTTCGCCTGTGAAGTCCCGTTCCCGACCCACGCGGAACAAAAAACCGTGATGGGGCTGATTCACCGGATCGCTCGCAAGAAGAAAGGGGTCGGTCAGTTCGCGAAGTTCGATCGCATGTGGATCTGGCGTAAGTACGGCGTGCTCTTCCCGCTCGACTTCGATACGGGTATGGCATCCCACACCTTAGATGAGAACGCGAACCACGACTTGAAGAGCAACGCGTCTTTCTACTTCGATGCACCGAGCTATGACCTTACGACCAGGGAGAAGCAAGGGTTCGTATCAGCCGACAAGCTCTATCGATACGTCGCAAAGGATTCGTTCTATACCCTCGGACTGAAGGACGTCTTCAAGCCACGTATCGATAAAGACCCCGAGCTCAAGCTTCTCTTCTATCGTCTCGTGATGCGAGTGGTGCGAGCGTTCTTCTACATTGAGAAGAACGGTTTGTACATCCACCAGGAACGATACGCTGCAGCCGAGAAGGCCACCGGTATCGAGCTCGAGGAGATGATGACGAAGCTTAAGGATCTCGTCGCGAAGAGCGATAAGAAACTTGGCAAGCGTCGCGCGAAGCCCATCAACTTCAACTCACCCGCCCAAGTCGCCGAGCTACTCTTCGAGGACTTGGGGCTTGACCCCGTAGAGAAGACTGACGGGGGCGCGTGGTCAACAGGTGAAGCAACTCTCGTGGCGTTAAAGGATAAGCACCCGATTGCCAATCTGCTCGTGCGGTATCGGGAGTTAGAGAAGTTCCGGGGGACCTACCTGGAGGGCTGGAAGGAGTTCATGGTCGGTCCGTTGATGTTCATGTCGTACAAGTTGCACGGAACCGTCACCGGACGATACTCCTCTCGAATCCACCAAACTCCACGAGACGGCACGATCCGCAACGTGGTGACCGCTCCCCCAGGGTGGACGTTCGTCCAAGGCGACTTCTCCCAAGCGGAGCTACGCGTCGCTGCAATCGTCTCGCGCGATCCCGTGCTCATCCGTATGTTCCGCGAGGGAATCGACGTTCATTGGTGTACGCTGCTCGAAACGATCCGCTCAGGAGGGTCGGGCGAGTACGTTCAACCCGCGATCGATACCGCTTACAAGTTGATGCTCGAGAGGAACAAATCGGCGAAGCGTCCGAGCCTACCCGTCGCGATAGAATGGCTTCTCAAAGCCGGGCATGAGAAGTGCATCGAAATCTGGAAGGGGTGGAAAGAAGGACGTAAGAAAGCGAAGGGCATTAACTTCGGGTTCATCTACGGCATGCGCGAGAACAAGTTCATTGAGTACGCCAAGCTCAAGTACGGTTTTGAACCCACCCTAGAAGAAGCTGAAAATCTACGGGACGCTTACTTCAACCTATATCGAGGGCTAAAACCGTGGCACGATCGACAGAAGAAGCTGGTGAAGGTGGATGGGTATGTGAAATCTTTTTCGGGAAGGAAGAGACGTCTCCCTGGGATCTGGTCCAAGGAACGGTCGATGATCGCGGAGTGCGAACGTCAAGCGATCAACTCCCCTATCCAGGGGTTCATCGGGGACCTGAAAGCGATGGCTCTAGTCGAGTTGGTGGAGGAACTTGATCAATTGAAGGCTCGAGTCGTCGGGGAGGTTCACGATTCTATTCTGTTCTGGGTTCGAGACGATGTGCTAAATCAGCAACTGCGGATTATCAAGCGCATCATGAACGAACCCGCCCTCTTTCAAGACTTTGGTTTCAAGCCTCCAGTCCCGATCACTTGTGATTTGGAAGTCGGTGATTGGGGAATGGGTAAAAATTGGAAAGGAGAAGCAGCATGAGTATCGCACGAGAAGTGATTGCCGAGATTGCCAACCGATCGAAGGCCGCTGAGAAGCTCGCGATCCAAGAAGGCAACATCGGGATGGCCCAGATCTTTCGACAACAGGCTCAGTCTTTCGAGCAATTACTCATGCCCGAGATTGGGAAGATCCACCTTGAACCGTCCGAGAGGGTGCACCCATGAAAGTTGAAGTACTCGACCACGGTTATGTCGAGTTCATTGAAGCCTGGGGAACAGGGAGGGATGGGGTTGGCCTAGAAGCGTGGCCTCAATCCCAACCGATCGACTATGAGGTTGGTATCATCGAAGCCGCTCGTCAGTCCACGCAGGGATCGTTTCGGGGTTGGGAGACTGATCAAAAATTACTCAAGCACCTTTTCAACCACCGACACGACACGCCCTTCGAGTTCGCCGGGATGGTCATCGAAGTGCAGGCTCCGATCTTCGTCTTCCGCGAATGGCATCGGCACCGAACGCAAAGCTACAACGAGATGAGCGCTCGGTACACCCCGCTCCCGGATCTTTACTATGAGCCCGAGTACCAGAACGTACTCGAACGAGCGAAGGCCGCATCTAAGAATAAACAAGCCGGGAGTGTCGCGGAAATTGAAAGTGATGAGGCCATTGGATTCTGGCTTGAAGCCCTCGATCAGAAGTATGCTATGTGCGAAGACTTCTATCAACGATCCTTGAAAAGGGGAATCCCAAAGGAGCTCGCTCGATTGATCATGCCGGTCGGTCATTACTCTCGCATGCGAGCGCAAGCGAACCTTCGCAACTGGCTCGCGTTCCTTACCCTGCGAATGGATCCAAACGCCCAGTGGGAGATCAGGCAATACGCTAATGCGGTTGGATCGATCATCGAACAAACGTTCCCTCAAACCTGGAAACTCTTCAATGCACGTCAGTCATAGTCGATTAAGAACATGGCGTCGTTGCCACCGGCAACACCATTACAAGTACAATGAGAAGCTCTCACGTAAGCGTCGGAACATCCCGATGTTACGGGGCAACATCCTTGGCGAGATGCTCGATGCTCGGGCACGCCAAATCCCCAAGATCACGCCTGAGTCCGTCCTCGAGAAGTACCGCAAGAAATATCGGGTGCTGTTCGCCGAAGAAAAGGAGATGTACGGCGATATCATCGGTGACATCAAGCGGATCTTCGAAGGCTACGAGCGGAAGTACAAGGATGATCCGTGGACGTACGAGAAGACCGAGCATCTCCTTACCATCGACCTCGCCAAGGACGTTCGATACATCGGCTACATCGATAAGGTGGTGCGCGATCGAGAAGGACGTAAGTGGCTCGCTGACCACAAGTCTTATCGATACATCCCCAGTGATGAAGACCGGTACTCGGACCTTCAGAACGTCTTCTACATCTGGGCCTGGGGCGTGCAGCATCCGGGTGATCCAGTGACCGGATTCGTTTGGGACTACCTTCGAACGAAGGCACCGACAATACCCGAGGTCTTGAAGAAAGGCGGGTTGAGCGTGGCTCAAAAGATCGACACCGATTACTACACGTACGCGAAGGCCATCGAGGATAACAAGCTAGACCCCGAGGACTACGCTGAGGTACTCGATCGACTGCGACGAGAGAACTCGAAGTTCTTCAAGCGAGCGTATCTCCCATCACCCCCGAAGGAGATGATCGATAACGCCGTGCAAGACGCGAAAGACACGGCAATCGAAATCAAAAATTTGGGGAAGGTCTTGAGGGATCGGAACATGACCCGCGAGTGTCCCAAGGGCTGTCAGTTCTACAACCTTTGTCAGGCGGAGTTCCGTGGGGATGACTCCGATTACATCCGCAAGACCGAATACGAAATCACTGAACGAGAGGAGTACGCCGAACATGAAGAAGAGTAGCGAAGGCTCGATAGCCGACCGGATCAAACCGGTGGAAGAATCCGCCAACGGTCTAAGCCTGGTTCTCTACGGCCGTCCCGGAACGGGCAAGACGCATATCGCTTCGAGTCTACCGAAGCCCATCCTACTACTCGACATTCTCCAGGATGGAACCGACACGATCGCCAACGTGAAGGGGGTAGAAGTGATTAAGGTCACGAACTGGACCGACACCGAGGAGCTCTACTGGTACTTGACCAAGGGCGTCGGTCGATCCAAGTTCAAGTCCGTCGTCATCGACCAAGTCACCGAAGCGCAGGACCTCGCGATGCGGCATGTGCTAACGGAAGGTGGCAAGGACGTAGACGACGTAATGTCCAAACGATCCTGGGGTGAAGTATCCGGCGAGATGAAAACGTTCATCACCAATTTCCGTTCTCTGGTCAAGAGCGGTAAGCACGTGGCATTCCTCGCGCACGAGCGTGAGACCGTTAGCGAAGACACCGACGACGAGGGGCAGATAGACCCATCGATCGGTCCCCGGTTGATGCCGTCCGTCGCGGGCTTCCTCTGCGGCCAGGTGAGCGTGATTGGCAATACGTTCATCCGCGAGAAGTTCGTTCAACAGAAGGACGGCAACAAGACGAAGCGAGTTAGGAAAGTAGATTACGCGATGCGGATAGGTCCGCACGGGTACTACGTGACGAAGGTACGGCATCCAGTGGGAATCGACACCCCGGATGTCGTTGTCGATCCGAGCTTTGACAAAATTCAGGCCATAGTCAAAGGTCGGTACCAGAAACCAGTGGCCAAGAAGAAGGTGAAGTGATGGTTACGAAGCGAAAGAAAAAGCGCGGCTCAACGATTAGCGTTAACTTCGAGGGCGTCGAGTCAGGCGGTCGGTCCGTACCGGATGGCACGTACGCGGTCGAAGTCGAGGCCGTCAACCTGGAAGAAGGCGAAGATTCCGGTAAGGAATATCTGAAGTGGGAGATGCGAATCACCAAGGGTAAGCACAAAGGCGTCAAGCTGTACGACAATACGTCATTGCAGCCTCAGGCCCTTTGGAAGTTGAAGTCCCTGTTGATCGCGATGGGCGAGGAAGTCCCCGACTCGACGATGGAACTCAACCCGCAGGACTACGTCGGTAAGACCCTCGAGGTCGAGACCACTAACGAAGAGTACCAGGGTAAGGACAAGTCCAAGATTACCGGGTACGTTGGCGGCGAGTCCGAGGAGGAAGAGGACGGCGAGGAAGAAGAGGAATCCGAGGAGGAGGAGACTGAGGAGGAATCGGAAGAGGAAGAAGAAGAGGACGACGACGAGGAGGAGGAAGAAGAAGAGGAAGAAAAGCCGGCTCGTGGGAAGGGCAAGCGTGCCCAAGCTCGCGCAGCGGCCAAGAAGAAGTCTGCCTCCAAGGACGATGAAGACGACGAGGACGAAGATGAAGAGGAAGAGGAGGAGGAAGAAGAAGCTCCCGCCAAATCCTCGAAGAAGAAAACGTCGGCCGCCAAGTTCAAGAAAGGCGACAAGGTAAAGTTCAAGGAGGACGGCAAACTCTACAAGGGAAAGGTTCTCGAGGTTGACGGATCGGTCGCGACCGTTGACGTTGCCGGGGACGAGTGGCAGGTGCAGATGGAAGACCTCTCCGCTCTGTAATGTTCCTTAAAGAACTTCGTCCATATCAGGTCGAGGCTTTCGAGCGGGCAGCACCCCTCGAAGGCTTCGGCCTTTTTGGTGAGCAACGTACAGGCAAGACCCCGATCGCGGCCAAGCTCATCGACCACCACAAACCCGATCGGCTCTTAGTGATTACGGTTCCTAAGGGAGTCGTTGTGTGGGCAAAGGAATTCAACGAGTCGTTGGTTTTCGATTGGCCTTGCGAGCGGATGATCCTTCATTACGCTGAGCTACGTAACCCCAAGAAACGAAGGATGCTTTATAAGTGGCTCAGTGAGGGCGAGCGATCGATGACGATTGCCGACGAGGCCCACGCTATCAAGCGACGAGGATCCAAACAAGGTCGATGCGTTCGGAATTGTGGTAAGCGTTCGGCCTTTCGGCTTGCGCTTACCGGAACGCCGATTGCCCAGGGTATCTGGGACGCGTGGGCACTCTTCAACTTCATTCACCCTCTGGCGTTCGGTAAGTTCGAACGGTTCGCGAAGAAGTTCCTAGAGTTCCACCCCAAGTGGAAGAGCAAACCGATCGGACACGACGAGGAGATGCTACCGACGTTCAACAAAATCTTCCACCGCTACTCGCATCGAGTGACGCTCCGCGAAGCTCGCGCACGAGCGGGTCTCCCAGGGTTAAAGGTCCGCACCTCGATCGTCCCGATCACCCTGGATAAGAACACCCGTTCGGTCTACGACTCCCTGGAGAAGGAGATGATGGCGATTATCCCGAGGCGAGGCAAGCCCGATCGGGTTACAGCGGGGTTGGTCATAACCCAGGTGATGAAGATGCAGCAGGTCACCGGAGGATTCGTTATAGCGGACTCCGGCAAGATCCGTAAGGTTGGGAACGACAAGCTGATAGCTCTAGACGCTGTCTTCGAGGAAGTCGGGGTTGACAAGGCCGTGGTCGTATGTCGGTTCCTCCACGAGATACGAGCGATCAAGCGAAGGCTCGAGCTCGAAGGCAAGGTCGTGCAGGTGATCGCGGGGGGAACGGAATGGACCGGAACGTTGACGGCCGACGTGGCCATTCTGCAAATCCAATCGGGCTCGGCCATCGATCTTTCATCAGCAAACTCAATCATTTTCTATTCCTGGGATTACTCTTACATTAATCACGAGCAAACCAAATTTCGAATCCTTTCTTACGACAAGGCGCGAGTTGATTATTTCTGGCTACGAGCTATCGACTCGATAGACGAATTGATCTACGATCGCGTGACGTCGAAGGAGGACCTCGCAAACCGCGTCTGCGATCACTACAGAAAACGGAGATGACGAGATGTTCCACCAAGACGATGTTGAATCAGGTTCACAAGCAGCAGCCGACGAAATCGGCGGAGGAAAGAAAGTGGCGAAGAAAGTCGTGAAGAAGAAAGCCGCTCCGGCGAAGAAGGCCGCAGCAAAGTCCGAGGGCAAGTCGACGAAGAAGGCGGCAGACGCCAACGTCGTGACACTCGCGCAGCTCGCGAAGGAAGCGAAGATCGAGCCGTCCTCGGCACGCGTCAAGCTTCGCAAGGCTGAGCTCGAGAACCCCGGTCGTTGGCAGTTCGATAAAGGTTCGAAGGCCGAGAAGGAAGCCCGCAAGGCCCTCGGTCTTTAACTGAACGACGGGTGTGTTTGCCGAGCATCCGAACGTGGAGACGACCCCAGGTGTTATCGTCTGGGCTAGGTCCCTAAACATGATCCGCTCTCTAAGCGGTAGTCCTGAAGCGATACGCGCAATCTCTTAAGGGCATCGGCTAATGTCAACTGAAGACGTTCTCTGGGACTACCTTCGCAACCACGTGAAGGGTCCACACTACACTCGCGTCGAGAACCTCGTTCATCCAGGAATCAGTGACGTCAACTACTGTTACTTCGGATCGGAAGGATGGATGGAACTCAAGTACCGTCCGACGTTCCCCCGACCAAAGATGCGTTGCTTCAACGATGACGACGGATTAAACCCCGCCCAGAAGATCTGGATCACAGCCCACGTCGAAATGAAAGGCGTGGTGTGGATCGTCGCGGGCGTTGTCACCGACGTTTACTTCATCCCCGGTCGTCACGCGTACGAATTCAACAACTGGACCCTCGCCGAACTCCGCGCTCACGCCCGTCTTCACGTCGTCCGGGGCAAACCGGGGTTCGATACCCGCGTCTTGCGCCTGATTCGTGGCGTAATCTAAATCTCCAAAACAATCAGCAAGTTACGTGTGCGTGTTCAAAACTGCTAACTACATCCCATTTCTCCAATGCTTTTCTGATAGAATGACCACATCGACGAAACGACCCCAGCGTTAGGGGACTACGGCCGAACTCGAACCCCGGCAACCGTAAACGAATACAACCTGGAGAATCACAATGGCAACTTACGCAATCAACTTCATCGGTCTCAACGGCGGAGTTCGCCCGCAGCTCATCGGATCAAAGCTCGACATTCGATCACACATCGCTTACTGGAGCAACAGCGTTCTCACCACCGAGAACTGCGACCGGGTTTGCATTCTAGAAATCCCGTCACCCTCGGAACGGCGAAAGACGGGATATGAAGGCCGGGCATTCGTATTCAACCAGGTGGAAGCGCGACGTTGGGCGGGACTAGAAATCCCCGAATCTGTTAAGTAGATCCCATTTTAATCTGCAATCTCTGATAGAATAGCTTCACGGTTCGGGAATAGGCCCGGACCAAAAACGGAACCACTCAAATGTCAAATATGTCATATTGCCGATTTCAGAACACCGCACGCGACCTCGACGATTGCGCTGACGCGCTCGAGGGGATGGGTAGCGGAGAGTACGATCCTCTCTCTTCCGAGGAATGGGCAGCGGCTAAACGCCTCGCGAATACGGCCCTCCGAATCATCGCCCTCCTCGCGGACGAGTCCGGAGCCGACGCGGAGTTCGCCCTCCCCGACGAAGACACGCTCGCCATCGGGATCGATAACCTCCAGGAAGTGGCGCAGGAAGCCAACGACGAATAAACCCACTGATGAGTCCGGGGGACCGGACGAAACGCCGCAAGGCGTCTGGGATCCACCCCTCAACCTGGAGAACGTTATGAAAAAGTCAATGCCAATCGAATCACTCCGCAAGCAACTCAACACCCTGGTCATCGCTAGGATCGTCGAAGGCAAGACCGATCCGAAGATTGCCGAGCGATATACCCAGACGGTTGCGGAAATCGCCAAGCGAACGAAGCAAACCCCGAAACGAGTACGCACTCAGGCTCGTCGTCACGTTCGCTCGCTGGAGCTCAACTAATGTCACGCGACCGCGCGTGGGTTCTCGATCGCGTCCGAAAGCTACTGGCTCTAGGACGCGACTCGGGAGCGACCGAAGCCGAGCGAGAGAGCGCGATGCGGATGGCGCACAAGCTCCTCCTCAAATACAACATCGACCAGGGTGAGGCAGAGGCGTCCGGTCAGAAGCCCGAAGATCGAACCGTCAAGCACGATGATTACTACGGACGGCCGTGGGCACGGGTCATCTCGATGTCGATCGCGAAGCTGTTCTTCTGCGAATACATTTACACGTCCGCGACGAAGGCGAAGAATACCCGTCACCACTTTATCGGCCGGGAATCGAATGCAATCACTGCGTGCGAGATGGGACGCTGGCTCGTCGAATCGATCCTCCGCGAAGGCAAGCGACGCCAACGCGCAGAAGACGAGAGCAACATCTACTTCCGATCGTTCGCCACGGGTGCGTCGGTCGCGATCTACAACCGAGTCGAGCGGATGATAGCCGAGGCTTCCAGGGTTGAAACGGCGGAGCCCGGCACGGCACTCGTCGTCGCGAATGCGTACGTCACCGAGGCAAGCGCCAACCGCGAAGTGATGGACAACATCTTTAATCCCGAGAAGCGACTCAAAGGCCGTCGCGGATCGAGCCTAATACAAACGGACGGCGCGGCCGAAGGTCGTGCGTTCGGCGAAACAGTTTCCCTCAATAAGCAGGTCGGGACGAACCCGGCCGTCAAACAAATCCAAAGGAGATAAGAAATGAGTTTTTCTGTTCAATGGTTATACGATCGAATCGACGGACACGAACCTGCCCTAGTGTTCAAGGGTCGCAAGTACTATCAATGCGTCGTGCTTGATCGTCCGATCAGGGTCTTCTCGGTTGATCAAAAATTAGCCAAGCCCATGCGGCCGGTCGTGAAAGACAACGTGCCTTACGCAGTCGACTCGTTCGCTAAGGATTTCCTTTCGAAGGAACGATCGCACGGGATCACCCTGGCAGCCAAGCGATTCTGCGAAGCCGCACTCGCGAACGTTACCGAGATGGAGGACGACTCGGCTCACGACTCAGAGCTGATATCCGATCCGGATAAGAAGACTAAGGCCATTCGTAAATCGCCGTCCGAAGTGAAGCAGGAAATCAACTCGAAGAAGTTTGGCGACGAGCCCAAGCCGTCTAAGAAGAAACGGTCGAACGCGATTGAGGCACGCGAGCTAGCCGAGGAAGACGACGTCAACCAGCAAATCCTCGGACTCAAACCAAAGACGAAAGCCGTAGCGAAGAGGCTCGGTGAATCTGGCATCGGTCCATCCGTCGTCGGGACGATCTGCGCAGAGCTCGGGATCGATCCGAAAGACGCACGTAAGAAACTACGCAAGGCCGGGATGTCCGCGCCTTATACCGACGCAGCCAAGATCCGATCGGTCCTGGCGAGTTAACAATAATACTCCAAATCAAAATTGTTAACCACGTCCCATTTTAATCTCCAAAACGTGATAGTATGAATCCCGTCGAAACGAAACCGGAGAAAGAAATGGAAACGATCAAATTCACACGCAACGGCGAAACGATCACAGCACGGGTTATCGCTCGTGACTCCGATCCAACCGTTGCACTTTGGGTCGTAGACATTAACAACCCGGACCGTGACTTCTTCGTAATGCCTAAGGACCTAATCTAATGAAAGTCGGATACAAATACGACGGCGCAACCAGTCCGATCAACACAGTTCTACTCTCGCTGCACGACGACGACGGCAAATGGGTCGGGTATCTTCACCACGCCTCGGTCGTCATCAACAGCGAAGTCGTCGAACGGTTCGAAACCGACTTCAAGAAAGGTTACGACGCCCCTAGGGCAATCGGCGACGCCAAGAAAGATTTTAAGAAACGAATGAAAGCAATTCACGGTCGAGTCTTCTGGAGCTAATTGAAATGCACACTCACCAATTTACCAACGCGACGGACGTCAAAGCGTTCGTCCTCGCGGGCAACGCGCGGATCACCTTGGTCTCAAAGAAGACCGGTGTTCGGTTCTCGTACCGCGTACGTCAACCTGAGGAGAACAAACCGCACTTCGTCGGAATCCTCACCCAGGCTGACAACGAGAATGGCTACACGTACCTCGGGACGATCTTCAAAGGATCGGACTACGTGCACGGCAAACGATCGCGCTTGACCGGGGGTTCGGCCGGTGCTGTCGCCTTCGCCTGGTTCTGGAAAGCGATGACGAAGAACGCCCTACCGGACTCGCTTGAGGTCTGGCATGAAGGCCGATGCGGTCGCTGCGGTCGCACGTTGACCGTCCCGGAATCGATCGCCCAGGGGTTAGGTCCGGAGTGCATCAAGAAGGGTCGGATCATCCAGGGTGAAACCCGAACGTGGCACGGACCAAGTTCCAACGTCCAAAACCTACCGCGTGAGGTCCCATTCGATAACGTCCTACGGACCGAACCGGTTGACCCCGAAGCGGAGGAGTTCGCGGAGGGCGTCGCGATGCAAGAAGCCGAAGCGGAAGAGGAACGTCGTCGGATGGATAACAAGCTGCTCCGCGAGGGCGGCAATCCATTCTGATAAGTACGTCCCATTTAAATCTCCAATTCTGTATAGAATGCGATCCATGCTAACCGCACTCTGGATCTTAATCATCAGCACCGGCTGGTTTCTCGGCCGGCTCATCTACAGGAACCTTCCATGCATCCGTTAATCAAACAGCAAGGAGACACGTTCATCGTAGCTGATACGGCGATCGTTAGAACCTACGCCGAGGCAATCGCTCTCGTAACCGGGGAGCCGGTCGATCCGAACACCACCAGCGATTGGTCAATGATGACCTCCCGCACGGCTGCCTACCGACCGCAGTCAACCATGGAGATAAGCCCGGACCACGGCAAGCCGATGATATTTCACGTTCGATGAGAATCCTCATTTACAAACAAGTATTGCAGTCGATACTATGAACACGTCGATCCGAACAACAACCCGTTAAACCTGGAGAATCAAATGACCGCAGCAATTTCCCTCGAAGCCGTCCGCAAGATCGCACCTTCCGTTTTCGCGAAGTCTGCGCATCCGAAGATGTCCGAACGCTACCTCTTCCTTTCGACGGCCGATATCGTCGAACCCCTTCTCCGCGAGGGCTACATCATCACGAAGGCGGAACAACGCAAGACTCGCACGAACGGTCGCGACCCCGCGTTCACTCGGCACATGCTCCGTCTCCGTCGATCAGACGCCAAGCCGGCCGTAGGTGATACCGTCCCAGAGGTACTCGTATCGAACGCGCACGACGGCCAAGCGAAGCTCGTCCTGCACGGCGGACTCTTCCGCTTCATTTGCGCTAACGGTCTAGTCATATCGGACGGACTAGGATTTCGCTCCACCTTTCGCCACGTCGGCGACGCTGAGGAAGTTCGCGATGCGATCAAGAGCACGGTCGACTCCTCAAAGAATTCATTGAAAGCCGTAACCGCGATGACCAAACGCAAGCTCAACCAGAAGGAGCAAAGCCGGTTCGCGTCGTCCGCAGCCGCTCTCACCTGGGACGAGCAGAAGTTCGATCCCGCATTGCTCCTCGCCTCGAATCGAATGGAAGATGAAGGCGACGACGTTTGGCGGGTGTTCAACCGCATCCAGGAGAACCTGATCCGAGGTGGTGTTCAGTTCGTATCTCAGGCCTCGCAACGTTCCTTCCGAACACGAGGCATCACGCATATCGGCCGATCGACCGACCTCAACGTTGGTCTCTGGAATCTCGCGAAGGAATTGGTGAAGAACTAAATCACGCTGGGGGACCGGGCCACGGACGGCCCAACCTCCTCAACCTGGAGAATCTGGAATGAACTCTTACGATCGCATCAAGCATATCGTCGAGTCGACCGAGTGCCCCTATTGCCAACGACCGAAGCACTCGTACAACGTAACGTGTACCCGATCCGAGTGTCAAGAGAAGGCTTTCGAAGCGTCGAGACCCCAACCGAAACCAAAGCCTAAGGAGCGGTTCGTCTCCGAGCTAGAGCGTCGGTTCCGATCGGAGCCTGACCCGATCCGCGACGCGATCGAACGGGCAAAACGGGCTGTAGGGAATTCCCCTAACAAGGCGGTTAATCGATCGTAAGCGGTGGGGGAACCCGTCGAACGGGTCGAAGTCGTCCCTCCGCACGCCTGCTTCGGCCTAGCTCCCTACTTCGGCTCCCCTCGAAGGTGCCACGCGATCCTCGCCGCTATCCGATCCGGTCGAGCGTTATCGCAATCACGGCAGAACGAATTCCAGCCGTGCCGGGGGCGGAATTTGAAGTTCTCCTTGGTTCGGGGTTTCCAGGTGAGGCACTTCCCGCATCGCTTGAGGTCAAGCGGGCGAGGTCCTGCCACTCCGGATTCCCCCGATTGGTCGGACGCCTGACGGGGTGGTGAAGACCGAGCTTGCTCATCTTCTTGTAGATGTCCGTTCGATTCACCCCGCTCTTCCGGGATACCTCCGCCACTGACTGACATTGCTCAAAAGCTTCCTTCCAGTATTGGGCTTGAAATTCGTGCAGAGCATCGACGTAGGTCTTCACGGCGGATCACTCCACGGTTAAGACGTTGGCCGTCGTCGTTGCGGGAGTCAATTTGCAAGGAGCAATGATGTTGTTGGTCGGCTTAGTAGCCCACCATTTCACACTGGTACTTGGAACCCGATGGTAGGGGAGACCACGGTAAGTGAGGATCTTCGTCCCCAGGCAGGGCGTCCCTTCGTCAACGAACCCAACCACGGCGGATCCTCGGTAGGATCCATTGTGAGTAAAGACTGGTATGTTGATCACTCCAGCCACGGGGATATCCACGACTAGGTTGGAGGGAGGGTTTGGGTTGGCGGGTGGACGAACCGTAACCGACCTAGACTGATCGAAGATTCCAACTGTAGTACTAGTCGAAGCGATCGTCTTAGTGGCGATGTTCGACAACGAGCTTTGCGCGCCACTGGTAGTATAAGCGGCCACTCCAAAATAATAACGCACGCCGTTCGGGAGGTCTTCGAGGATGTAGGTCGTTGTGCTTGGATTCGCCACCTGGATAGGCGTTGATGCTCCGATCGATCCGCTGACCGTCCCATGATAGATACGATATCCAGCAAGGTTAGTCAAAGAAGTGCCATCCGTGTTTTGAGTCGGTGGCGTCCAGGAGAGCGTAGCTGATCCGGGTGAGGAGACCGTCCGACTACACACCAATCGATAGGTGGCGTTGGCAGTCAGGTTCGTTACGTTCTGTGATCCACTCGCGGCCTTCGTCCCGGTCCACGATCCCGAGGCTGTGCACGTCGTTGCAGTGGGGATATTCCAAGCCAGGGTGACGTTCAAGGGGGAGACGCCATCAGCCGGAGTCACGGTGAACGTCGCCGCGCTAGGTTCTACGTTCGTTGAGGCGACGGCCGAAGGTGCTACCAATCGCATTGCACCCCAAGCGGAGGATGTCGTACCTTGACAATTGCCCCCGGCGATCGGAGAGCCCGGCGCTTTATCAGCCGAGCATACCTCGACGAAGTTGTTGGCGGGAACTTGGCTAAGCTGTCTCCAGCGTCGATCAGCAAAGGAGCAGGTCGTCGTAGTGCACGCGCGCACGAGCGTCGATGGACTGGCCCGATTGAAACTCTGGGCAGCATCCGAACAACCGGACATCGCTTGACCGTTTGCGGAGGGGTTCGAACAGACCACGGGTAGATTCGTATCCGCGCGAGAGACTCCGTAGACTAGAAGCATCGCGATGATCACGGCTAGGATGACCCACACCATTCGGTTCTTGTACCAGGGGTTGATCGGGTTAGGACTATTCATCTCGTTCCTCCAACTTAGGATAAGTGCCTGTCGTTTCTTGAATCGCTGTCACTTTCTTTTCGATGCGAGAGACTTGGGTATCCCGCGATTGCTGGTTCCGATCGATCCTTCTCTCCAAGTCTAGGATCTTCTGCTGAGCCTCTTCGTGCTTCTCCTCACAGTGTGAAACCTCCCGCTCAAGCTGAAGGATCTTCGCGTCCTGACGTTCGATCTCGCCACGAAGACGTTTGTAGATGATTTCTTCTAGGTCGGCGTTACGCTTATCACGCGCCGTCGCTACGTCGTGGCTGACCTTCCTCGACCGGAGGAGGACACCTATCGCCGTCGCTAATGCCGTTATCAGCGCTGCCAACCCCACCAGTAGGTTCTGATCCATTCCGAGTGGCTCCGAGAACATCGAGGATTCCGTGGCCATATTTTAGTACCACTAGGGCTGTGGCGAATACTGCCGTGCCAGCTGCAGCTTCGGCGACAGATTCGATCCAGGGTGGAAGATGGAATATCTCGGTGAGTGAAACGATGATTTCCGCTACACCCATAGCGAGAAGAGAGTAACCAATGAGCGAGCTCGTACTTCTTAGCCCGGCCGAAACTAAACCGAAGTGGTAGTTCCGGAGAGCGTAGAGCAGGGAGAGTCCAAGTAAGAGCGACCCCATTCCCTCGATCATGTCGCCCCCTACCGATAGCCAGATAGCGAACTCGCTCATGGTCACTCGTTTGTATCCTTACGTCTCGCGCCGAGTACGGGACTCCGTTGCTGGATTCAACGGCTCGTCCGTTGGTTCAGCCGCGTTGTTGGTCACGCTCGGATCGGTACCTGAGGCTGGCTTCTCCAGAGGTGCTCCCTCTCGATTACGAGATGCCGCCTTCTGGATTCGATCATGAGATGAGTCCGATCGAATC
>WUUC01114440.1_pt1 | contig 20496 bp, 17 predicted proteins | sample 6278441 | NCBI WGS metagenome assembly WUUC01 (sample SAMN13675441, study PRJNA597444) | soil metagenome | isolation source: soil | place: USA: Washington | collected 2017-10
CGACACAACGGATGAGGATCACGCGGTGGCCGTGCTACGTCCGGGACCGCCACGCCGCAAGATCACGAAGTACGGCTGGAGTACTAGCCGGGCCCGGGTCCGTCGAATCGGTGTGGGGGACGTACCTGCGGCAGGCCGTGGCACATCATCGGGAAATCTTGCTCGCCGTCGTGCCGCTCGGCCACCCGTCCACCGTTCTCGCCGGAGCAGTGCTGCTTTCGGGTGCCGGCCTGGCGCTGCGGCGGCCGCGTCTCGCCGCTGTCGCACTTATTGCGCCCCTCCTCACCGGGGCGGTGACGCATGTGCTCCAGTCGTTGATCGGCCGGACGCTCAACGGCGGATTCGCGATGCCGAGCGGGCACACCGCCGGCGCAACCTCGATCGCGATCGTCGTCGCACTCGTCGGGATCGGTCTTGCCGGACGCCGCCGTACGCCCGTCGCGATCTTCGGCGGGATCGCCGTGCTCCTGGTGGCGGCGACGATGGCAGTCGCCCTGGTTGTGAACCAACTTCACTACCTCACGGACATTGTGGATGGCTTCTGCGCCGCCGTCGCCCTCGTCCTCGGCGTCGCCCTGGCCGCCGACGGCGATACGGCCTGGGCCAGGTCCCACGGTCGGGCCACGACTCGCCACGCCCTCTGAATCGAATCCAGCTGGCACAGCGCTGCAGGTTCTCATGACGCCGACGGCGGCAAGAACACTATCGCCAAACGTGACGATGCCTCAGGCGGACCGGGTACGCGAAGCTCAACCAAGCTAGAAAGGCTCCGAGAACCCTCCACTGAATTTCTCTGGAGCGCCACACATGCAATGATCGGAGTGGAACCAGGTATCGCATTACGGCGGCTGTGGGCTCGAGGAGCGGGCCGACGGTATTCCGAAGCATCATGCTACTCGCCGGCCGGTGGTCTTGGGCGGCCTCGATGATATCTCATCCTGCTCATCGCAGCAATGAGGGTCGACCCATCCGAGACGGCGCTCGTCAGTAAAGGGAGATTGTGAATGTCGGACGTCGGCACGGAACCGGCGACCGCGAGGTCCAGGTTCCCGTTGTGGGACGGAGCGTGGTGGGCCCTCGCAGTCCCGACAGCCGCGTGGCTACGCTTCGAGGGCGATCTTTCTGATGCACGCCTGCTGCCCATCGTGCAGTTCACGTTACTCGCGGTAGCATTGCACACGGTATCTGGATCGGCGCTGGCGCATTACCGCGGGCATCACGTCATCGGCGCGATCGACGACGCGCTCGACGTCGTTGCCGTCATCGCCGCAGTCGGCACAACGCTGTTCGTGATTGGACTGACGGGGGTCCTCAGCGTGCCCCGATCGCTCGCGGTTATCGCGACGTTCGCTGTCATACCGATGATCCTCGGCATGCGGCTGTTCCGCAGGCTTGTCCGCGAGCGACGTACTCGCCCCGACGCCGCCTCGGCGCAGCGCGTCATCGTGTTCGGTGCGGGTTGGAGCGGCCAGCAGATCGTTCGCTCGATGCTCGGTGACGGCCGCAGCGGATACCTGCCCGTCGCGTTCCTGGATGACGATCCGGCCGCGCGCAAGCGTCGGATGTTCGGCGTCCCAGTGCTCGGCATGCGTAACGACATCGGCCACGTCGCCCGGAGCACCGGCGCTGACGTACTCGTAGTCGCCATCCGCGATCTCGATCCCAACGTCATGCGGGAGGTCAGCCGCGCGGCGATCCACGCCGGCCTGCGCGTGAAGGTCATTCCGGCTCTGACCGACCTGCTTGGAGCGTGGATTGGGATCACTGATCTCCGCGACATCGACGTGGCCGACCTGATGGGTCGGAGGCCCGTCGAGATCGATGTCGCTGCCATTGCGGGTTATCTGAAGGACGAGGTCGTGCTTGTTACCGGCGCCGGCGGCTCGATCGGCTCTGAGCTGTGCCGTCAGATCTCGCGGTACGACCCGGCAAAGCTACTCATGCTCGACCGGGACGAGTCGGCGCTACACGCTCTGCAGCTCTCCCTTCACGGGCACGCGCTCCTGAACACCCCGGACACGATTCTCGCCGACATCCGCGACGCGACGACCATCACCAATATATTCCGCGAGCGGCAGCCGGACGTGGTCTTCCACGCCGCCGCCCTCAAGCACTTACCGATGCTGGAGCAGTATCCATACGAGGCGTGGCTCAGCAACGTCGTTGGCACCGCGCACGTGCTCGACGCCGCCGTCGCGGCCGACGTCAAGACGTTCGTCAACATCTCGACGGACAAGGCCGCGAACCCGACGAGCATCCTCGGCGCTTCCAAGCGCATTGGCGAGCGCCTCGTGGCTCATGTGGGCGTACGAGCGCGCGGAACCTTCCTGTCGGTCCGATTCGGCAACGTCATAGGCAGCCGCGGCTCGGTTCTGACGACCTTCGCCGAGCAGATCGCAGGGGGTGGACCGGTCACGGTCACCCACCCTGACATCACGCGCTTCTTCATGACGATTCCCGAGGCCGTCCGTCTTGTCGTCCAGGCCGGCGCTATCGGCCGTGCGGGCGAGGCGCTCGTGCTGGATATGGGGAGCCCGGTCAAGATCGTAGACGTCGCAAAGCAGCTGATGATGCTGGCCGGACGTCCGGTGCAGATCCTCTACACCGGCCTGCGGTACGGCGAGAAGCTGCACGAGGAGCTGTTCGGCGATGGCGAGGCCGACAACCGCCCGGTCCATCCCGCGGTGTCGCACGTCGCGGTTCCGCCACTCGACCCCGCGCATCTGACTGTACCGGTGCATCCCGCCACTGCCGCGGAGGAGATGCACCGTCTCGCCGCTGTCGTCATCGACGAGCTCGGGGCTCGACAGGACTCGGTCGCCGCAGTACTCCCGATCGGAGCTCGGCAGCTCCGTTCCACCCAACTGCCGGTGGTGGATCGGCGATGACGACGGTCACGACAACGAGAGGCAGCGTCCTGGCGATCGACGGCGGCAAGCCCGTTCGGCGGGCAGCCCTGCCGTCCTGGCCCCGCTTCGAAGAAGACGAGGTCTCGGCAGCGGCGGATGTCCTGCGCTCGGGCCGGGTCAACTACTGGACGGGAGAACACGGCCGGGCGTTCGAGCGTGAATTCGCGACGTGGGCCGGGGCGCCGCACGCCATCGCCATGGCGAACGGCACCGTCGCGCTCGAGATCGCAATGAGGGCGCTCGGCATCGGTCCGGGTGACGAGGTCATCGTGCCGTCGGCGACGTTCATCGCCACGGCCAGCGCGGTCGCGGCCTGCGGCGCCCGTCCGGTCGTTGTCGATGTCGACCCCGAGTCCCAAGCCCTGACCGTCGAGACGGTGGCTCCTGCGATCGGCCCGCGAACGGTCGCCGTCGTCGTCGTGCACGTCGGTGGCCACCCCGCAGACGGGGTCGCGCTCGCCGCGTTCGCCGATGCTCGCGGCCTCACCCTGATCGAGGACTGCGCCCAGGCACACGGCGCGCGCCGGGACGGCCGAATGGTCGGCCGCTTCGGTCGCATCGCCGCCTGGTCCTTCTGCCAAGACAAGATCATGACAACCGGCGGCGAGGGCGGCGCGATCACGACAGCGGACCCGGTGCTCGCGCGACGCTGCTGGGAGCTCAAGGACCACGGCAAGAGCTACGCCGCGGTGCACGAATGGGCGCACCCGCCTGGCTTCCGATGGCTTCATGACAGCTTCGGCACCAACGCCCGAATGACCGAGTTCCAGGCCGCCGTCGGGCGGCTGCAGATCGGGAAGCTGGACGGCTGGGTCACGCGCCGACGCGCCCACGCGGCGAGACTCTCGACGGCACTCCGCGACCTGCCCGCCCTACGGCTGCCGCCTATCCCGGCCGGGGTCGAGCCTGCCTACTACCGGTTCTACGTACAGGTGCGGCCGGAACTGCTGAGGCCGGGCTGGGACCGCGACCGAATCGTCGCCGCTGTCACGGCCGAGGGCATTCAGTGCGGGTCCGGCGGCTGCCCGGAGATTTACCGGGAGAAGGCGTTCGACCGCGTCGGCCGACCGGCGACACCGCTGCCGGTCGCCCAATGGCTCGGTCGTACCTCGCTCGTCCTGCCGGTGCACCCGACGCTCGAGCCACGCGACGTCGACGACACGGCGGCGGCGGTCACCAAGGTGCTGGCGAAGGCTGCGTCATGACCACGGAAAGCCCGGTCGGGAGCCGCCCGGAGTCGCGCGTGCGGAGGGCGGTCGACGTCATCGTCGCGGTCACGCTGGGCGTGCTCGGGCTCCCGGTCATCGCACTTGTCGCGGTCGCCGTCCTTGTCGGCCTGGGCCGACCACTCCTGTTCCGGCAGGAACGGCCGGGTCTGCACGGGAGGCTGTTCACAGTCGTCAAGTTCCGCACCATGCTCCCGGCGAAGCCGGGACGCGAAACAGATGCCGATCGGACGACACGCCTCGGCCGCTTCCTGCGGGCGAGCAGCCTCGACGAGCTGCCCCAGCTGTGGAACATCCTGCGTGGGGACATGAGTCTCATCGGGCCCCGGCCGACCCTGCCGGAGCAGGTCGCCCGGTACGGCGAGCACGAGCGCGGCCGCCTCGCGATCCGGCCCGGTGTCACCGGATGGGCCCAGGTCAACGGCCGCAATGCCATCAGCTGGGAGGCCCGCATCGAGCTGGACCTCTGGTACATCGCGAATCGGTCGCTGGCGCTCGACCTCAAGATCCTCTGGCGGACCCTGCTCCAGATCGTCCGCCCGGAGGGCATCGTCGGCAAAGGTGGCGTCAACCCTGACTTCGTCGGCTCGCCAGCGCGTCGGGCGGCCCCGGACGATACCCCAACGGTACGGCCAGGGTCTCCCGCGTCCGCACCCCGACAGCCGGCGCGGCGGGTGGCGAACATCGCGCCCTCATCACCATGGCGTCCGCGGGAGCCGGTGCCGTTTGGCTGGTCCAGGAGTCCGGCCACCGGGAGCACGGACGTGCCTTCGAGAAAGAGTAAACCGATATGAAGATCGTCGTGACCGGCGGTGCGGGATTCATCGGCGCCAATCTCTGTAGGCGTCTCGTGCAGGAAGGCGACTTCCAGGTCGTCGTTCTCGACGACCTCAGCACCGGAGGGGCGGCCAATCTGGATAACCTGGATCTCGAAGTTCGCACGGGCTCCGTTCTCGACCCGGACGCGGTTGCCGGGGCATGTAAAAATGCCGCGGCGATCGTGCACCTTGCGGCGGTTCCGTCGGTACCAAGGTCCTTATTAGATCCCCGGCGCAGTCACGACGTGAACGCCACGGGGACTCTTCAGGTGCTCGAAACGGCACGGAATTGCGGAGCACATGTGGTAATCGCGTCGTCCAGTTCCGTGTACGGGCGCAGCCCACGGCTTCCGAAGAGCGAGGACATGGTGTGCATGCCGGCGAGCCCATACGCGTGCAGCAAGCTGGCAGCCGAGTCGTATGCATTTGCATACCAGAGGTGCTTCGAGGTCGACTGTACCGTTTTCCGCTTCTTCAACGTGTTCGGTCCGCTACAAGCCGCAGACCACGCCTATGCCGCCGTCATACCGGCGTTCGTCAAGAAGGCTTTACGTGGCGAGGCGCTGCCGATACATGGCGATGGGACACAGAGCCGGGACTTCACATACGTCGAGTCCGTTATCGACGTGCTACTTGCTACGATTATCGGGCGGGTCGTACACGATTTACCCATCAACCTCGCCTTTGGCACGCGGACGACGATTACAGACATCGCTGCACGACTGTCGGACTTGCTCGAGCGCCCCTTACCGCTCGACTATCAGCCTGCCAGGAAGGGGGACGTCCCACACTCGCAGGCAGCTACACAAACCCTGCGAACGCTCTTCCCGGGAATTGAACCCGTCCCCCTCGAGCATGGGCTGGCACGAACGATCGAATGGATGAGCCAGACGATGGGCGCACAGGTCCGGTTGACTGGAGCAAACGCATGAACACTACCTCGCTATCAGAGATCACTCAAGATAAGTTGATCATCATCGGGCAGGGCTATGTGGGTTTACCCATCGCGATGCGCGCTGTGGACACCGGCTTTAACGTTGTCGGGCTGGATCTAGATCAAATTCGAGTTGGCTCACTCCGAGCCGCGCGATCATACGTTGAGGACGTACCCAATAGACGAGTACGGGAGGCTCTCGACAGTGGGCGTTACTGGCCATCGAGCGACTACGCCGATGCAGAAGGTTTCAACTTCGCGATCATCACCGTGCCTACACCCCTCAAGGATACACTTCCTGACCTCAGCTTCGTCGTGTCGGCGGCAGAGGCACTAGCGCCGCACCTCCGATCGGGCGCGATTGTAGTACTCGAATCGACGACCTACCCGGGAACGACGGAAGGCGTCGTTGCTCCCGTGCTCGAGCAGCAAAGCGGGCTAGTAGCCGGGCGAGACTTCGCCCTTGGGTACAGCCCGGAGAGGATTGATCCAGGAAACCCGCGGTGGAACTTCGTCAATACGCCGAAGATCGTGTCTGGGGTTAACAATGCGTCGCTCGAAGTGATTCGTGCATTCTATACGCGACTCGTTGAGACTACCGTCCCTGTCTCTTCGCCGAAAGAAGCCGAGCTATCGAAGCTACTCGAGAACATCTTTCGTCATGTGAATATAGCGTTGGTGAACGAGATTGCCATTCTTGGCAAGAGGCTTGGCGTAGATGTATGGGAGGCGATCGAAGCGGCGGGCACCAAGCCCTTCGGCTTCATGCGCTTCACACCTGGACCGGGAGTCGGCGGCCACTGTTTACCTGTCGATCCCAGCTATCTCTCCTGGCAAATCCGCACGCAACTCGGGAGGAACTTCCGATTCGTGGAGCTTGCCAACGACGTCAACGACCATATGCCGAACTACGTGGTCGAGCGGGTGGCCGAAGGTCTGAATCGGCACGGTAGACCGGTGAATGGAAGCTACATTATCCTTCTAGGGCTGGCATACAAGGCCAACACCGGTGACATCCGTGAATCTCCAGCGGTGCGGATCGCGGAGCTCCTCGGCGAGATGGGCGCTGCTGTCGAAGTCGTTGATTCCCACGTTGAACGTCACCGTTGTCCTCCGGGTCTGAAGCTCACCGAACTATCAGCCAGCAATGTTGAGCAAGCAGATGCAGTTGTACTTCTGACCGGCCACGATGACGTGGACTATTCACTCATCGCTAATGCGAGGTGGGTCTTGGATACCCGTAATCAACTTCCCGGCTCGCATGTGGAGCGGTTGTGAGCACCAGCAGCAGAAATCCGTTGAAGGTGGTGCTTGTCCTAAAGACATCCACCGGCGGAGATTGGACGTTACCCCAAGTTGACGCATTGAGGGCGCGCGGCCACGAAGTAGTAGCCATCCTTCCGGGCGAGGACGGGTTCCTTCGCAAGGCCTTGACGGAGCGCGGCGTCGTCATTGCCGATAGCGGCTTCAGCTTTCGGTTTGGCCTTAAGTGGTCGTCGATTATCGGACTCGTCCGATTGCGCCGGTTGATTTTGAAACTGAACCCGGACGTCCTATTCTACCACTTGTACGCTTCGGCGCTTGCAACTCGAATAGCGAGCCTCGGCCTTGGTGTCCCAAGGATTCATATGGTCCCAGGACCACTCTTCCTCGAGTCGCGCGCAATCCGGATGGTCGAACGACTGCTCACTCGACTGGACACGTTGACGATCGGTGGCAGTGAATTCACCATGGACCTCTACCAGCGCCTCGGACTGCCGTGTCGGCAGGTGATCGCTATCCCATACGGAGTCGATACGGAGATCTTCAAGCCGCCCGGCCCCGCCGTACGCCAGCAGGTACGACGGGAGTTGAAGTTGCAGGACAGCGCGTTTGTTGTCACGATGATCGCGTATGTGTATGCGCCGAAGAGGCTTGTGTATAGAGGCCGCGGGGTCAAAGGCCATGAAGTGCTTCTCGAGGCCTGGGCGCGGTTTAGCCGGATCGCGCCGGAGGCCCGTCTAGTGATCGTCGGAGGCGGGTTCGATGAAGAAGGCGAACAGTATCGCCAACGGCTTATCCAGAGGTTCGATATCACGAACGTGAACTCCCATGTTACATGGATCGACTCAACCGACGACGTGCCGCGATACTACGCAGCAGCGGATCTCAGCGTGTCACCCTCGCTCTCCGAGAACCACGGCGCTGCGCAAGAGGCAGGCGCGATGGGCGTACCCAGCATCGTCAGTGACGCAGGCGCGCTACCGGAAACCGTCACCTCCGACTGCGGGTGGGTGATTGCGAAGGACGACGTTGAGGCGCTGGTATGCGCACTCAACGAGGCGTATCGGAAGCATATAGCGGGCCAGTTGCAGAAAATGGGGGAGATGGCACGCGAGTTCACGGCTGCGCGTTTCGATTCGAAGACTGCGGGGGAGGTGGTGGCAGATGCCGTCGAAGCGACCGTAGCCCCCTCGGTTCATCAGAGAAGTATCAGCCTTTTCACAGAGGATCGGTACGGCTTGGATTCCAGCGGCTGCTGGGCCGCCATAGAGGACAGGCACGAGTGGGCCCGGTACAAGAACTACGGCGCAAAACTTCGGATGGTCGTCCGAGCGGACGCGCGACTTGGTAGCGCGACTGTGAGAGTAGACGACGACGTCGACGTCGACCCTCTACCCTACTACGTCGGGCCGGGCGCGATGTTGCGGCAACTGCCGAGATTGATCCTCGCCATAGCCCGGGCGGTACACACGTCAGAGATCATAATCTTGCGCGTTCCGGGAACGATCTCGTCGATTGCTGCTCTATTATGCTGGGTTATGCGGCGGAAGTACGCTGTCGAAGTTGTCGGAGATCCGGCTGATGTGCTGAGGGCGGGCGTATTGGGCAGCTCGGGCAGCTGGCTCGCCCCGCTAGCCGCCCATCAGATGAAGCGTGTTGTCCGGACTGCATCGAGTTCCCGGTTCGTAACAACGCGTGCTCTGCAGGATCGATACCCGCCATCCAAGGGCACACCGAGCATTGCGGTCACTAACCTTCATCTGGATCAGTCGGTTACCAGGGATCTCCCGCGAGATTGGCCTCCGCCTCCATTCAGGGCAATTTCGGTCGGAAGCCAGGAACAACACTACAAGGGTCATGATGTCCTCCTCCGAGCGGTTCGCCAGCTTGCCGATGAAGGATTGCCCATAGAGGCAACCATTGTGGGTGGAGGGCGAGTGCACGACGAGATCGTCGCGCTCGCAAACCGGCTGGGGCTAAATGACAGGGTGAACTTTACTGGCCGTATCAGTGATCGTACGCGCATTGTCGAACTACTCGACGGCGCATCATTGTTCGTGATGCCCTCTCGGACGGAGGGTTTGCCGCGGGCGTTGCTCGAGGCAATGGCGCGTGCGTTGCCCTGCGTCGGCTCCAGGGTCGGTGGCATACCAGAACTATTGGACGAGCCCTACCTCGTACCCGTGGGCGATCACTTAGCTTTGGCGCGGAGGATGAAGGCGCTCCTGACATGTCCCGATGTATGGAGGCGGCAGTCCGAACGAAATCTTGAGGTCGCCAGAAGTTTTCAGGAAGAGCTCGTCAATCAGTCATTCACCGAGTGGCTCGCGAGCGTTCCGCCGGCTCGCACCAGTCGTCGGTGGAGCGCTGAGGCCTCGTCGTCCATGGCATCTTCCGTGTGAGGGGCTTCGGAGGTCGGGTATGGAGAACTTGCAGAGTCGTTCTCTTAGCGGTCCAAGTCCTCGGGATTCAGTAATCCTGTCGGCTGTGGCCGTGGTGGCGATGGTGGGCTTGTACCTCCCCATCGAGAGCGGCGACGTGCGCCTGATGGCCGCCAGCTTTGTCGCATCTTGGCTTCTTCTCCTAACCGTCCTTTCTAGATCGGAACGTGGCGGCTTGTATCGGCCGTGCACGGCATACCTAATGTTGTTCGGACTCTTCCACGGTGGATTGATTTTGAGTGTAGCCCTACGGGTTACACCCACTGTATCTGATGACCCTGCCGCTTGGCTACTCTGGCCACACGCCGTGGTGGCAGTCAAGCTCTCTATTCTGGGCATGGCTGCCTTCGCCCTTGGGGCCGAGCTCATGGGAGGCAGGCCAAAGGAGATAACCAGGCCGCGAAAGCTTGATGAGCCCGCTTTGAGGCAGGCGTTTGTTTTGGTTGGCCTTACGCTCGAGCTGCTGGGCGTCGCGGTGTTCATGGCTACCGTCTTTGCCGCAGGCGGCCTTTCACTTGTCGTTGGCGGATACGACGCATTTTTGGAAGTTGCCGGAGCGAATCCGCGAATCGGTTACGCAATAACGAGCATCGGCGTAGGAGCGGTACTGGCGGTGGTTGGTGGCGGGCGTGCACGAAAGAGCGCCTGGATTATTTATCTCGTGTATGCTGCGATAGCGTTTCCGATCGGGTTGCGGGGGGAAGTTCTTTTTGGATTGCTCGCGCTTCTGGTCGTAGAAGCACGCCTGGGTCGCCGGCTCCGGGCCCTGTGGACAGCGATTGGGGGAGGGGTGATCCTCGTATTGATTGCCTTCGTTCGACAGACGAGGACACTCAGCACGGGTGCCGCAGTGAGCTCCTCCTCGCCACAAGCAATGATCCTCGAGGCGATCGCGGAGATGGGTTACTCGCTGAGGCCGACTGTCGTCGTCGTCGGATGGCATTCGCTCAATGAACCGTACATGGACGGTGCCACCTTCATGGCTGTCCCGATTAGGTTCATTGAGCGAATGTTCGGGCATGGGTTTCCGGAGTATGATCCGAGGCTATTCAACGTCGAAATCGCACATCGAGTTGGTCCAATCGGTGGTTCACCGATTGCTGAAGCTTATCACAACTTCGGAACGACGGGCGTGGTCTGTTTCATGCTTGCTTTGGGGGCCGTGATCGGTGTGCTAGAGCGGCAAACCTTGGACGCTGTCGGAGCCGCGGCAGTAGGGGTCGTGCTTATTCCGCTCCTCACACAGATCCGAAATTCATTCGCGTCTGTCCTGGTCGACATCGGCCTGGGCGTGATCACGCTACTCGCATGCCGTCTGTACGCGTCAAAGAGAAGGCCGTGGGATGTGGTTCCCACCGGGAGACCCACATGACGGCCTCCGTGAAGTCTTCCCTGGCATCGCTGACGGCGGCGAGCACGGTGCAGGCTGCGTGCGCGGGAGGTGCGGCAGTCATCGCAACACTGCGGCTCGGCGCACACGATCGTGGCCTGATGGTGATCGGCCTGACTCTAGGTAGCTTTTTCGCCCTTATGAGCAGCCTTGGCATCGGTTCGGCGTTTCGCTCGTACCTGCCGAAGATGGTGACCGAGGCTCAACGAGCCCGACTCGTGGCCTCCTTCTGCTGGTGCTCGTCAATTTGCGCAATGCTTGCGATGCTGTCCGCGGTCGTCGCGAGCGTGGCGTCTGCCTGGATCATCGAGCCCGGGCTTGCAAGGGCGGGATTTGTTGGGGCAGTCGGGGTGTTTGCCTTAGCTCAGGTCGCACTTTTGCAGATTAACGAAGCCTGGTTCGCTGAGGGACGGTTCTTGCGTGGGAGTGTCACCGCGGCAGCGACGGCCGGTGGAGGCCTGGTCGGTGTATCTGCTTCTGCGACGATCTCTGCGGATCCCGCGGTTCTCCTGTTCGCGCAGGCGGTCGGAAACCTGACGGTATCATCGATGCAGCTTCCGAGTCTGCAGCGTGCCGGCCTGATGAGATGGTCGGCGCCGTCAGGGAATGCAGCGGTCTCACTACTGAGAAGAGGTCTGCCCGCCCTTGGCTTGACTGTCGGGCTCGCAATCGTCCTTCGAGCGGATCGCTACTTGCTCGGAGCAGTGAGCGGGCCTGCTGCCGTGGGGATCTATTCGGTCGCGGCGACCGTCAGCGAGACGATACGCATGCTTCCTCAGGCTATTGGCCAGTTGTTCTTCAGGGAGGCTTCACTGAACAAGGCGTCGTCGGAGTCTGGGACGAATATGAGGCGGGCCATTATTGGTGCGGCCGTGAGTGCGGTTCTGGTTGGAATCGGTGGATGGTTCTTGATTGAGCCCCTATTCGGTCACGAGTTCTCAGATGCACACTTCTTGCTACTCATACTGCTTGTCGCTGAATTATGTTTCGCACCATATGCCGTGGCCAGTCGTGGATTGCTTGGCGGCGGGTGGACACGTTCCGCTGCCCTACTGGGAGCGAGCTCCAGCGTATTAGCAGTGTCATGTTACGCGGTGGCAGCTGAACTTGCCTCGGCTTTAGGCGTTGCGGTTGCCTCGTGCGTCGTGTACGGCTCAATGTCAATCCTCTCATGGACTCTGCTGCGACGACGGACGGAGGGCTGATGGAGAAGGAGAATGTGCTGGATCCGCTCAACACCCGCATGGTCGTTCACGTCTTCGGCGCAATGGATCGTGGCGGCGCCGAGATGAGGACGGTCGAAGTAGCGCAGGCTGTCCCTGCGTCGAGTGTTCGAATGCTTTATGTCACGTTATCCGGACGTGAAGGCGAGTTGGCCGAAATGATTCGCACGCGGGGTGACGACATAGTAGCTTTGAAGCTTGGTGTCCTGTTCGCGGTGAGGTTTGCTCGACTGTTGAGGGACAAAGGTGTTGATGTCGTGCATTCGCATGTAGCCACGTTCTCTGGTGTACCGCTCTTCATTGCGATGCTGGCTGGGGTGAAGGTTCGCATAGCGCACTTCAGGAGCGATGGCGATCAGCACGGCGACAGGGTGCGTAGAAGGATTCAGCGGCACGTGATGCGATTTGCCATATCACTTTCAGCGACGCATATCGTGGGTGTTTCACCTGGGGCGTTAACCTTTGGGTTTAGACAGAATTGGGCGCAAGATCCACGCTGTCAGGTCATTCCGAACGGCGTCGATGTTGATCGCCTGCCTAATATTGCCGATCGAACAGAGGCTCGACGGCGGCTTGGAGCCGGGCCCGAGACATGCGTGCTGTGTCACGTGGGAAAGTCGGATGCCAACAAGAATAGGAATTTGGCGGTTCGGCTCGCCTGTGCTCTTTCGCTGGAAGTGCTTTCGCTGGAAGTGCCGGACGTTGTTTTGTGGCTCGTCGGGCCCATCGCGAATGAAGAGCGCGCGGCGCTGTCAGAGCTCGCCGCGAATGGAGGAAGGGGTCATGTCCTTCGGATACTGGGGACCAGGAGCGATGTCCGAGACCTTCTGAACGCCGCCGACGTCACGCTGGTCACGTCCCGACAAGAAGGTCTACCCGGCGTAATTCTGGAATCGTTATCTGTCGGCACGGTGGTGCTTGCATCAGATTTGCCGGGTTGCCGGTGGATCCGTGAGAGCGTCAATGGCGTGACACTGGTGGACGTCGCCGGATCGTACAGGCATTGGCTCCGCACACTTCGACGTACCGTCGAGGTTGGACGGCGGGAAGGGACCAGGGAGAGCGTGCGACATTCGTTCATACAGGGTCCATTCCTGTTGAAGAGATCGGCGGATGCATTGTTGTGTATTTGGCGAAGTTAGGGCGCCGGGGGCGAAATGATCGGAGGATTGGCGTTGAGCGCTGCACTACTCAAGCGGGTACTTGACGTTGGTTTGGCAATTGCTGGGCTCTTCCTGACCTTACCGATACTTGGCGCGACCGCGCTGGCGATTAGGGTGACGATGGGCAGCCTCGTTCTGTTCACTATGGTGCGTCCCGGCCTTGCCGGCAAGCCATTCGTGCTGCTGAAGTTTCGGACAATGCGACCAGCCATCGGTGCCGAAGACGAGATTCGGTACGCGGAACGTGTAACGCTGCTTGGGGGCTGGCTCCGTCGGACTAGCCTCGATGAGATACCGCAGATGTTCGACGTCATCTGGGGTGAGCTCAGCTTAGTCGGGCCTCGACCGCTGCTGATGGACTACTTTCAATTGCACGACAGCAGACAGGCTCGGCGTCATAATGTCCGGGCAGGCATCACGGTACGGGCGCAGATTAACGGCCGCGATTCGATCTCGATGGATCAGCGCTTCGAGTACGACGTCTGGTATGTCGACAATTGGTCTCTATGGCGAGACGCAGAGATCATCGCGCGCACGGTCTGGTGTGTAATATCAAGGCATGGTGTCGGACGCGACGATACGTCTATCGAACCGCCTGGAAAGGCAACAGGGCTGGCATCGGCGAGGAGGGCGCGATCCCCTTTCGGCCACCTAGAGCTTCTGCGAGTCGGAAGGACGCGCCGGGTGCCGAGAAGCCGGGTGGATACTGCTGTGGTCAGTAAGGTGGGCTCTCGAGGACTTGGAATATGAGCATTGGTCACTTCGATCGGTTAGGCGCCGCCGTACGACCGGCTGCGCTACTTCTGCTCCTTTCCCTCGTATTCAGCTCGTGTAGCAACCCCCGTTCCGACAGTCGGCCCGGCATTCGGCAGATGTTGGTATTTAACTCGTCGGCCGCTGGCAACTACTTGCAAGAGGCCGGCGTTATCGAGTTTGTGTGGGGTGCTGATTGCCAGGGGAGGCGCTGTCCCGGGACCAATCGGGCGGTGCCCGGAGTTTGGCACGAGTATTACATTCCATGGTCCAGGGACGGTGTCGGAAGTTCGAACAGTGTCGAATGGTTCATAGAACATCATCCGGACTGGATCCTATATACGGCGCCCTCCTGTCGAGGTCGTAGCACGTTCAGGTCGGCGGAATGCGTCTCGTACACCCCAAAGGCCGCGACGAATGAAGTAACCGTCCCGCTCGACTTTACGAACCCTGATGTGCAGGACTACATCTTCCGGGAGTGGATTGATCCGAATATGTCGTCGGAGTCTCCGTTCAAAGGGATCAGCTGGGACGACCAACATTCTGAGAAAGCCCGAGGGCATTGGACAAGGAGCGGAGTCTGGGTAGAGAAATATAATAGCACGGATGGCCCAGATCCCGCCTGGTCGACTGCCCAGACGAGGGCATTCAAGGACATGCGCGACCGGTTCAAACGCTCATACCCGAACGGCAGCTGGAGCTTCAACGCAGGATACTTTCCATACGAGTACGTAGTGGATTGGCCGGAGAGGATTCGTCTCGCCGACCATTTCATGCACGAAGGTGGGTTTACGCAGAGGCCCATGACCGAATACGATTGGTTCTGGCTGGTTGAAACTCTCGTGCAGGAGCAGTCGGCGCACGACATCGGCCTGCTGCTGGTAAATCAGCTGGCTTATCCGCTTTCGAGTTATCAAACCGATGTCGACACGCGCGCGCGTGCGGACGTGCAGTGGGCTCTCGCGAACTATTTGTTGATAAAGAGTGACAGAACGTATTTCTGGGTTGGTGGCGTCGCAAACTATGGCGACGGCCCGTCCGTCTTGCAGCAACGGGAGTTTGATCCCGCACTCGCTGAGATCAATGCTAATGCCATCGGGTATCCTATGGACAGGGGGCAAGGCTCGGCCTTCCATGCGTGGGTCAGCGTCTATCGGCGCGACTTTTCGAATGGTCTTGTGATCGTCAATCCATCCGGAACGTGGCGCGCTGTTAATCTGCCTGCCACTGGAACATTTCGGGATGTGTACGGTCGAGAGATGACGGGACGTGAGCTGCGCCTCCCGCCCCGCTCGGGAGTAGTATTGATCGGGCGTTAGCTCGAGTTTGGTTCGATCCTAGGGCTAGCAAGGCCAGGAGGTCGCGAAACGATGAGCGTCGATCACGGTCGGATTCTGAGCCCCGGGGGCTTGCTCTATCTGGGTGAACCATCCTCTTCCCTGTTACCGAAGGAGAGTCCCCCGACGACTTTGTACCTGGACGGCCAACAAGACCGACGACCTTGTACCTGGACGGCCAACAAGACCGACGACCTTGTACCTGGACGGCCAACAAGAACGCTTGAGTGAAGGGAGGCCAGGTGGGGCTTCAGGAGCTTTTTCAGGTTCTGCATCAGCGGTGGAGGACGCTCTTGTGCGGCCTCGCCCTGGGTCTCGTTGCGGCCTCGGCCATGACCCTCTACGCCACACCGCTGTATGCATCACAAGTGACCTTCTTTGTTATGGCGCACGACGTCGGGCCGGATGCTATTGAAGTTCATCAGGCGAGCCTTGCATCTGTCGAGAAGACAAAGTCCTACTCGCGTATTCTCACGGGCGATCGGTTGCATAGAGAAGTTGGTGCCGAGTTAGGATCGCCGCTCGGATCTGCCGAGATCACTGGGAGCGCAGAACCAGATACAGTGCTTCTTACGGCGACGGTCACAGATCCGTCACCGGACCGGGCCCGCGCCGTTGCCGATGCAGTAGGACTCGTTTTTCCGCGGCTAATCGGCAGTATTGAGCAGACGAATGATCCCGATCGTCCGCCGTTTGTGACTGCGATAGTTGTCGACCCAGCAGACGTTCCTGACGCGCCCGAGTCGCCCCGACCCGTGGAGAATCTGATACTTGGCGGAGTTTTGGGCTTGGTTCTAGGGCTGGTAATGGCGATCCTGCGAAGCTCAATGGACATTTCGGTGCGGTCCGAATCGGATCTGCGAGAGGTTGGCGCCGGGCCCTTGTTGGCTACTTTGCCGATTGAGAAGCGACTCTCAACGCAGCCGAATTTTGTACAAGAGTGTCCGACGACGCCACTCGCGGAGTCACTTCGGAAGCTCAGGACCAATCTGCGGGCGGGGCCCTCTGGGTTGAAGCGGATCGTCGTGACTAGCGCTGTTGTGGGTGAGGGTAAGACTACTACGGCGTGGAACCTCGGGCTGATCTTCGCGCGGGCTGGTCTGAAAGTGGTGGTTGTTGACGCCGACCTGCGGGCACCTGGAGTAGCGGAGCATCTTCGCCTCGATAACGATCGCGGTTTCACGAGCGTATTGAGGGGCGAGGTGCCGTTAGAGTCTGCCGTTCAGTCGACGGCAGAATACGGTATCGACGTATTGCCCAGTGGGCCCGTGCGCGACGGTTCAATCGAGCTGGTTGCATCAGGGAATCTTCCCGAAATGCTTCATTGCCTTGGCCTCCGGTACGACCTGGTTGTGCTCGATACACCGCCACTACTGTCCGTAACAGATGCGGCGGATGTCGCAGCTGGTTGTGACGGTGCGCTGCTCGTCGTTGGTTACGGCAAGACGAGGAAGGAGCATGTCGGGCGTGCGGCTGCCGCCCTCGAGGCGGCGGGTGCGCGGCTGCTGGGCTCGGTGCTTACCAAGGTGCCTAAGGTACAGATCTTGAGGACTGTGTCCGTATCCGGTGATAGGGACCATGCCACCGCAATACCGGCCGGCGGAACGCAGCAAAGCGGGCTTGGAGATCCGATCGAGGCCGACGGTTACACGAAGATCCGTGGGAATCCGTTATTATGATTCTGTTGGCAGGGGAGACACGTTGTAGACGTTCCAGGGCGGAGTCCGGAAATCAACCTCATCCGCCTGACGATGGTTTGGCGACGCCTATTACGGAACGGCGTTTCGGTGCGGCCCCGGTGCCTGTCGCGAACTGGCTCGGCCGCCATTCCTTCGTTCTGCCGGTCAACCCTGCGCTGTCGACCGACGACATCACCGACGTCGGCGCCGCCGTGGGCAAGGTCTTCGTCGAGGTAACGAGATGAGGAGGCTCATTGACGTTGTCGTCGCGCTCGTCGTCGGTGTCGTAGCCGCACCCGTCATTGCGTTGATCGCGCTGTTCCGGCAGACCCAGTGTGGGCTGGAAGGACGTGTCTTCACCGTCATGAAGTTCCGCACATGCGGGCACCGGCGTGCCCTGGGTGAGGCCGACGACCAGCGCACGCCGGCGATCGGTAGGGTTCTCCGAGCGAGCAGCCTCGACGAGCTGCCGCAGCTGTGGAACATCCTCCGGGAAGACATGAGCCTAATCGGTCCGCGGCCAACGTTGCCCGAACAGGTCGCGCGCTACTCCGACCACGATCGCGGCCGGCTGGCCGTGCGTCCCGGGCTGACCGGCTGGGCACAGGTCAACGGGCGCAACACCATCAGCTGGCCCGATCGGATTGAGCACGACGTCTGGTACATCGCAAACCGCTCGCTGATGCTGGACCTCAAGATCATTCTACGGCCTGCGGTGCGGGTTTTGCAGGCACGGGGTGTCGTCGGCGAAGGCGGAGTCAACTCCGACTTCCCCGGCCCGATCGCCACGCGGTCGCCGCCGAATGCGCTCGCTGACGCCGCGGCCGACCAAGTACGTCGGCCACGTGATCCGCACAGCGACGAATCGGACGAGGTGCCGCGGCGCTGGCTGGACAGCGATCTGAGGGAGAAGAACTTATGATGGGCAGGAGCGGGACGCAGCACACGTCCGGTGACCGGGTTCACGGGCTGTACCGGTTCTGGGCCGAACACTACGAGCAGGTCTTCGCCACGGAAGCGGGCTGGCTCGACTTGGGCAACGAACGGGTGCAGAACCAGGCCTTCGGCTTGTGCCTCGAGGCTGCGGGCGCGGTGTTCGGCCGATGCTGCCTCGACCTCGGGTGCGGGCGGGGGCAGTTCGCACGCATCCTGGCCGGCTGCGGCGCACAGGTCATCGCGGTGGATGCCGCGGCCACCATTCGAGAACCGTTTCCCGGCATCGAGTGGCGCCGTGCGAACCTCCTCGACCAGGCGCTCTTCGAGACCCTTCCCCTGTCCGACCTGGTCTTCATGCTGGAGGTACTGCAGTACCTGCCCATCGAGACCGTCGACTGGATCTGGACCCGGGTGGGATCCGGAGGCCGGCTGGTCGGCGTCGTCCCCAACAGCGGCTGCCCCATCGTGCAGGGGACCGTCGAGCGCTTCCAAGGGAACTACCTGGCGCAGAGCCCGGAGTCCCTTTTCCGGGCACTTACGGCGCTCCCGGACGTGGAGCTGGTCGGTATCCGAGGCCTCACCTTCCAAGATGACCAACGTATCGTCCCGTACAGCGCGTCACCATGGCAATTCACCCGGCCCGCGGAGGCCCTCACTCCTGCGAACAGGCTCCAGTATGTCGCGATTCGGGCCTGAGCAGGCCGGAGCGAGCCCGGCGACACCGGGGCGGGTGACTCGATGAGCGGCCCCTTGCTGTCGGCCGAGCTCGTCGAGGACAGCGGCGCGGCGTGCGCGTCTCCCGACTTCTTTCGGAGTGCGCTGTTCCTGCGGGCCGAGGCCGTCACTCACTCCTTGGTGATCGACCACGGGCGAGTGATCCTGCCCCTGATCCGCCGCGAGATCCCCGACGGCGGTGGCTATGACGCAATATCGCCGTACGGGTACCCGGGCGGTCTGCTGCACGGCGAGGCGCCGCACGTGAGCGATGTCGACTTCGCGAGCACTGGGCTGGTCAGCCTCTTTTTGCGGGAGCGCCTCGGAGCGTCCGTCCTTGGCGGCGGTATCGTGCGGGCGCCCGTGCTCGTGCACGACCCGTCGTCGGCGCGCGCGGTCCACCGCCGCGTCGTGACGACGGCACGCAGCAACGAGCGCAGCGGCTACCACCTGGAGACCCTGCCCGGACCGGCTGTCGACGCCGAGTTGCTGGAGGAGTTCGCGGACGCCTACGCGCAGACCATGCGCCGAGCGGGCGCCGCCGACCGCTACTTCTTCAGCACCGACTACCTCCGGGCCTGCCTCGATTTCCGGGGGTCGTGGCTAGTCGTCGTGCGAGGGCCGGACGAAGACCTCGCGTCGGCCGCCATCGCCGCCCAGAGCGACCGCCACGTGCACTACTTCCTCGGGGCCACCGCCGATGCGCACCGCAGCGCGTCGCCCGCAAAGAACGCGATGATCGGACTATTAGACTTGTCTGACCGCCTCGCGGTACCGCTGAACCTGGGCGGAGGAATGAGCCCGGGAGATGGCCTGCACGCCTTCAAGGAGCGTTTTGCCAATGCGCAGGACTTCGCCGTGACACACGGGGTAGTTTGTGATGCAGACACCTATGCCGCGCTTGCGGACGGCTTGGAAACGACCGACTTCTTCCCCGCCTATCGAGCACCGCGCCTGTCGCGGCATTGAAACGAAACCAGAGCCGATCTCTTTTCGTGTTGATCTACCGAAGGCGTGGGCTCCGAGATCAGCCTCTCGCATGAGATCGACCGGTCGGCTACATGAAGATCGCACTACACTCCCGCAGATCAAACATTGCTCAAGGCTTGGTTCATCCAGCGGCCTTCCGAAGGTCGTCCGCGTGTGGGAGAATTCGACTACGGTGACTGGAGGGGTTTGAGATCATGCGAGTGACCGGGTTGGGACATGCCGGATTGAAGGTCGATGCGAAGGGCAGCACGGTCCTGATCGATCCGTGGTTCGCGCCCGAGGGAGCTTTTCAGGCGTCGTGGTTCCAGTTTCCAGACAACTCGGCTCTACTCGGTGACTCGACCTTGTTCAGGCCTGATGCCGTTGTGATCAGTCATGAGCACCTCGATCACGTCGATCCATGGTTCATCAGGCGCCTACCTTCTACGGTGCCGATCGTAATCCCTCGCTACCCGTCGCCCGCGCTACGGAATAAGCTGGCGTCAACCGGTGAGCGATCGATCATCGAGATCCCTCAATGGGAAGAGTTCGAAGTGACACCGGGCGTCCGGTTGTTCTTCGTGTCTGAGCCGCCGATGAATCATGATTCGGCGATTGTCATGAAGGCGGCCGGCCGGACCCTGCTGAATCTCAATGACGCCCGCCTGTTCCCCGTTCAGTTGCGGGAGATTCGCGCAAAGGTCGGCGGCGTGATCGATGTGTTGACCTTCCAGGCTGCAG